>Ga0209477_1001743_pt1 | contig 13042 bp, 8 predicted proteins | sample KloWWTupernatant_FD_187180 | JGI IMG/M metagenome (GOLD analysis project Ga0209477, IMG submission 187180) | Active sludge microbial communities from Klosterneuburg, Austria, studying microevolution and ecology of nitrifiers - Klosterneuburg... | ecosystem: Engineered > WWTP > Aerobic digester >...
TCTGGCTCTTGAAGAATATTGCGTCCGTAATCTGAATATGGAAAATGAATATCTTTTATTTTATATAAATGAACCTTCGGTCATAATTGGAAAACATCAAAATACTATAGAAGAAGTTAATAATGATTACGTTAAGCAAAACGGAGTTCATATAGTAAGAAGAATTTCTGGTGGAGGAGCTGTATATCATGACAAAGGCAATCTGAATTTCAGCTTTATGACAAAACATTCACACCAGAGTATTCATAATTTTAAATTATTTACTGAGCCTGTGATTAAGGTTCTGCAGGAAATGGGAATAAATGCTGAGCTCAACGGAAGAAATGATATTACTGTCAGCGAAAGAAAAATTTCAGGGAATGCACAGTTTACTGATACTAAGTCAATGTTCAGCCACGGAACACTTTTGTTTAATTCAAATCTCGATAATGTAGTAAAAGCTCTGAACGTTCAAACAGACAAGATTGAGAGTAAAGGAATTAAATCCGTAAGAAGCCGTGTAGCAAATATAAAAGAATTTATAAATATTGATATGTCAGTTTACGATTTCAAAGATATTATCACAGAATCTATTTTCGGAAGTAAAGAAAATATAAAATTTTATACTCTTTCTGATGATGAGCTTGAAGGAGTAAAAAAACTTTCCGAATCAAAATACAGATCTTGGGACTGGAATTATGGCAGGTCACCTGAATTTAATATACAGAAAAAGAAGAGATTTGATTTTGGACAGATTGATGCAAGGATACAAGTAAAGGACGGGATTATAAAAGAATTCAAAATATTCGGGGATTTTCTTGGTCATGGTGAATTGAGCGAAGTGGAAAATAAGCTGACAGGTTTTAAATATGATAACATTTCAATAAAAGAAGGTATTTCTGATATTGACCTCAAGCATTACCTTGGAAATATAACTTCACAGGAATTTGCTAATTTCCTTACAGAAATTTAAAAATATTATTTTTAAAAAAAAAATTTAATCTTCTGAAACTTTATTAACCTGATAATGTTATACGATACTGCTTGCGCCAGCAAGCTACGTTCTTTCATATTTGTTCTTCCTTTAATTGACCTTCACATAATAAATTTTATGTGGAGGTTTTTTATTTCCCTGAAATAAGCTCTTTAGCGCTGTTAATAGTAGATTCTGTGATTTTTTCACCACTGAGAAGTTTTGCGACCTCATTTATCTTTTCATTATCATCAAGAATATTAATATATGCTTTCGTTTCATTATTTTCATCACTTTTACTTACATTAAAATGTCTGTCGCTGTTTGCGGCTATCTGAGGGAGATGTGTGATGCAGATGATCTGATGTGAGACTGCGAGTTTTTTAAGTGTGTTACCGACCTTCTGAGCTATCCTCCCACTGATACCTGCATCAATTTCATCAAAGACAAGTATTCCGATATTGTCATTTTCCGAAAGCACTGTTTTGATGGCGAGCATTATACGTGAAATTTCACCGCCTGAAGCTGATTTTCTGAGCGGAGAAAGCTCCATTCCTTTGTTTGTCCTTATTAAAAATTCAATATTATTAATGCCGTTTTGGGAAAGTTCATAATTTTCCTTTCCCTTTTTTACAGTAAATTCATTTTCTGAATCGGAAATGTTTTTTTTTATATCAACTTTAAATTCTGCAGATTCAAGTCCGACTTCTTTTAACAATTTATTTATTTCCTTTTCAAGATCTTTAGCTCTTTTAATTCTTTTATCTGAAATTTTTTCCGCAAGTGAGAACAGTTCAGATTTCATTACTGAAATTTTCTTATCAAGCTTATCAATTTCATGATCAAAATTCTCCGCAAATGTCAGATCTTTTTGAATGTTCTCAGCTTTTTCAAGTAATTCCGGAATATCAAGCTCATGTTTCCTTTTTAAACTGTTTATAGCAAGTAACCTGCTTCTTAAATGCTCGATCCTGACAGGATCAAAGTTCAAATCATTATTATAATTTAATAATGAAGATGAAGTTTCTTTTATCAATATATATGAACTTTCCAGATCCTCTATAAGCTTTTCAAAATTCTTGTCATAATCAGATATCTTCTTTAATTCCTTGACTGCTGCACTGATGATATTTAGAGCGTTGAAATCATTTTCAGAAAGTCCTTCAAGAGAAATACTTAGAGATGATGATATTTCCTCTGAATTTTCAAGTCTGTCCAGTTCAGTCTCTATTTCTTCATCTTCTCCGGGCTGTATATTAACATTATTAATTTCCTTAAGATCATGGTCTAAAAATTTCTTTCGGCTGAGCAGATCTTCTTTTTTTGAAATGAATTCTTTATAATCCGAAACACTTTTTCTCAGATCCAAATAACCTTTTTCATATTCGGAAAAAATAGTTTCATCAGATACATAATTATCAAGAATTCCAATATGAGTTTCCTTACTAAGAAGAGACTGATGTTCATTCTGTGAATGAATATCTATTACTACATCACCGAATTTTTTCATATCAGAAATATTCACAGGCGTGTCATTTATAAAACTTCTGTTAATTCCCTTTGTATTTATCTCTCTTCTGAGAATCAGATAGCCATTAAACTCATCCTCCGGAAACATTTCTTTATAAAGATTTTCAACTATCTTATTATCAGTAAAATTAAACTGACCTTCCATAATAAGCTTATCATCTCCGCTTTTTATTTTGGAATGATCAGCTCTTTCACCAAGCAGTAAAGACAGAGCATCAAGAATGATCGATTTCCCTGCACCGGTCTCGCCTGTAAGAATATTTAAGCCTTCAGAGAAATGAATTTCAGCTTCTTTTATTATCAGGTAGTTCTTAATAAGTAATTTCTCTATCATTATTAATTATATATATAAAAGATTAGTAGCAGTAGCAGTGATGTTAATATTGTTAGTAATTAAGTTTATCAGCATTGTCTTCAAAATACCATCTGATAACTTGTTAATAAAAATAGCTTAAATAAAAAAAACTAACAATTACAGATAGAATAGGTTAAAATTTTTTTAAAATTGTCAGTAGTTATGATTTATTAATAAGATATGAATAAGATTTTAACAATGGGTATTTATTGTAATAATATATGTCTTTATTTAAAATCTACTTTTAAAATTTGTCCGGTTTCATTTTTTTGGATTATTAATTATATATATTCTCATATTGGCGTTTCTGCGTATGGGTTACATATAGACGACTCTACTTATCCGAATCGGTTATTTAATTAAAAGAATATAAATTATATTTCAAAAAAAAATTCTCCGATGGTATTTAATAAAAAAGATAAAATTATTTATAACAAAGACATAGATAATCTTTTTAAAAAAGATAAAATATTCAGCCAAATTCATGATGCTTACGGATCACCTGAAAACGTGATCAGACCGCAGGGATTTATTACATTGTCAAAGATCATCATCGGTCAGCAGGTAAGTCTGGAATCTGCAAATTCACATTTTTTGAAACTGTCAGATTTCGTTCAGGAGTTCACACCGGCTCAGATTATAAAGCTTTCAGATACTGAAATGAGAAATTGTTATATAACCAGACAGAAATCAGAATATCTTCGTTCACTTTCAAATGCAATTTTAAATAATGAACTTGATCTGGAAAATTTATCCGGTCAGGATCAAAATAAAACAAGAGAAATTCTAAAAAAAATTAAAGGGATCGGTGACTGGACGGCTGATATTTATCTGATGTTTGCCCTTCAGGCTAAAGATATCTTCCCTGCGGGAGATGTTGCTGTTATAAACGCTGCGATTGAATTAACGGGCTGTAAAACAAAAATAGAGGTTGTTAAATTTTCAGAAAAATGGAAACCTTACAGATCGCTTGCAAGCTTTTTTTTGTGGCATTATTATCTTAAGAAAAGAAAAAGAGAATTGTTATTATAAATTTTTTAAATGGTCTTTGATTTCTAATATCTGATTAAGTACGTCCTTATCTTTTTTAATGAGATTGGAAATAATATTGTTAGCGTAAAGGACGGTTGCATGATCTTTTCCGCCAAAATTAAGTCCGATGGATTCAAGTGTAAGCGGTGTAAGTTCTTTAGCAAGATGCATTGCTACCTGTCTTGCAAAGGCAATTTCTTTCGTACGCTTTCTTGATAATATCTGATTTTCTGAGATCCTGTAATAATTTGCAACTGCGTATATAATGTTTTCGATGGAAATGTTCTTAGCGCGCTTTACGGTGCCTATGACTCTGCTAATAACGTTTTCGGCAATCTCAAGATTGATCTCGCCTTTGTATCTCAGGACGCTGTCAGCAATGATTCCGACTATACAGCCTTCAATGGTTCTGATACTGTCTTTAACATTTGAAGCAATAAAATGAACCACTTCTTCGGGTGCTTCAATGTCAGCTTCCATTAATTTTTTCTGAATGATAGCAACTCTCATTTCCCAGTTTGGAGCTTGTATATCAGTTGTTATTCCCCACTGAAATCTCGACATCAGTCTTTCTTCTACACCTTTGATCTGATTAATAGGTTTGTCACTTGAAAAAATTATATGCTTTTTGTCATTATACAAAGTATTAAAAATCTGATACATAAAATCCTGAGTCTTTTCTTTTCCGCTCAGATACTGTACGTCATCAAGTATAAGTACATCTAGGGATTTATAAAACGAATCTAATTTCTTTGTACCGTTTCTGTTTGAAGAAAAATCTATCCTGTTTTGAGCGATGTTAGTTGTAAACTCAGTTGTAAAATCCGGTGCCGTTGTATAATAAACTTTCATATCAGGATTCTTTTTCAGAATCTCATTTCCAATCGCCTGAATAAGATGTGTCTTTCCAAGTCCGACTCCGCCATAAACAAAGAATGGGTTGTATGTCTTTCCCGGATTATTTGAAATAGCATAAGCAGCAGCTACAGCGAGCTCATTACTTTCACCCTTTATAAAATTTTCAAATATATGCTTTTTATTTAAATTGGTTGAGAAATTTTTATGCGAATCTGAATTAACATTCGAATTGTCATTTGAATAATAATTTGAACTAACCCCGGAATCAAAAATATTAATTTCGCCAAAAGCCGGTTTCTTTTTTTCTAAGATCTGATTTTTTTTAGCTATGTTTTCTGATTCATTGTCACCAAATAATCCGTATTGTGATATTTCATAATTAAGTTTGCCGTCTGAACCAAGAAGAGTTTCAGTGATAGATGAAATAATTTTATTATAGCGGCTTTCGATGAGACTGTAGTAATCTTCGCTCGGGACAGAAATTGTAAGTACGTTATCTTTGTAACTTTTCGGAATGATCACGGAGAACCATGTATTTATCTCACCCGCCTTGAGATTATCAGATAGCAGTTCAAGGAATTTTTTCCATATAAGTTCGGTCTGACGACTCTCTTCGCTGAGTTTCAGCTCTTCGTTGCCGGAAATGGAATTTTTGTTTTTATCGTTGTCTTTTTGGGAATCAGCAGTAGAGAAATTTATCACACCTAAGAATATTAAAAATTATTAACAAATGAATTTTGGTTAATATTTTACTTTATGTGCAGCAATAAAATAAAACAGGAAAATCATAAATGTTAACACACTTATTAAAAAAACATGTTGTGTTAACGCCTTTGTATATATAGCCGTTATGCAGTTAGTTTAGTCTTATTAACAATTGATGTTAGTAAGTAGTTAGTGGGGCATGCCAGCAAACTTTAAAACCCTGTCCGTTAAAAGTTATTAACAATATATTAACAGGATTTCTGTTTCTTTTTTCCTTAGTTAATATTAAACAAACTGCTTATAATTTTCAAGTTTGATTTGAAATTAATTTAGAAAAAATCAAAAAATAATTAATGAATTAATGAATAGACAAATAAATAAATTCTTTTTAGCAATTAGATTTTTTACATTATTGCATGAATTTGAAGACCGCAGAAAAAAACTTCAGTGATACCTTCGCTGAAATAGATCTTAAAATTTTCAATAAAAATTTTTTAAAAGTAAGAAAATACGCCTGCAGAAAAAATGCTGATACAAAAATTTGTTCGATAGTAAAAGCTAATGCATACGGTCACGGAATGAATGTGATGGCTGAATCACTTATTGGATCAGGTACTGATTATCTTGGAACTGCTGATTATACTGAAACTTCTGAGCTAAGGAATTATCTGGATTCGAAAAAATTATATAAAACTCCGGTATTGTGTCTCGGTATTATAACTGAGAAGAATAAACTTTTAGAAGACTTAGCCTGTAAAAACGTAGAGTTTTCAGTTGCTGACACATCGTCTGCAGTAATACTTAACAAAGCAGCTGCTAAACTTAACACTAAAATTTCTATTCACATACAGGTGGATTCAGGCATAAACAGAACCGGATTTCGGATGAGTGATGCTTATGATGCTGTCAAAGAAATTACATCAATGAAAAATCTGAAGCTGAAAGGAATTTATTCTCATTTTGCTACAAGTGAAATTCCCGGAAATTTGTTTGCAAAAAAACAGGAAGCTGAATTTAGAAAATTAGTTAAATCCTTAGAAGAAAGTATTATAAAATTTGAACTAAGGCACATCAGCAATACCGGCGGGATTCTGAACTTTAATGACGGATATTTTAATATGGTAAGACCCGGTATCTCACTTTACGGATTTTATCCTGACGAAAAAAAAGTAAAAAACGGCATAGGAATAGAACCTGTAATGACATTAAAGTCTAAGGTAAAATTTATCAAACAACTCGAAAAAGGTGAAAGTATTTCATACGGCAGAACATATTTCACAAAAAACAAAACCCGAATTGCATCAGTACCAATCGGATACGGTGACGGGTATATCAGATCTTTCAGCAATAAAGCAAAAATATTTATCAAAGGTAAATTATACAATGTCACAGGAACGGTTTGTATGGACTGGATAATGGCAGATATTGGAATGAAAAATGAAATTAATGTAAATGACGATGTCGAGATCTTTGGCCGAAATTATCCGGCTTATAAACTTGCAGCATTAGCAGAAACAATTTCATATGAGATCACGTGCAACGTTTCATCCAGGGTAAAAAGGATTTATATTTAAAATCAATCAAATGTCTGAAAGTAGAAATAAAGATTACATAAATTTTATTTTCAAAAAATCGATCAACGATCTGGGAAAGTATAATGTCGGTGAGAAACAGTTTCAAAATATAAATGAAATTATTGACAAACTTCTCAGATCAGAAAATCTTTTACGTGATCTTTATATCCTTTATCATATTAAGGAATTCAGAAATACGGGAAAGTATCTGATCTATATATTAAAAAAACTTGACGATAATCTGATTACATTTGATAACCTGACTCAGAATGCAAAAGAGGATTCAGAGTTTATTCACAAAGAGTTTTTAAAATATTTATCTGGTGAGAGAAGTGAGTCAGTAAAAGTAAACAACAAAAAAGTTTTTGATCTGAATGGAATTACAGAAGAAGACAATTCCGGAAATGAAATTATCGATGTAGAATCTGAATTAATAAAACAGGATCAGCTTACAGAAATTATTGATGAAGAAGATGACGAAGAGATGATGACGTTTAAGCAGAATTATATGGAGCTTATACAGTCGGAAGAGGAAAATGATAACGTGGCTTTTATACTTCCTGGTCTGGAAAATGAAGAGCAGACAAGCGCTGAGGGTATGGTGGAAGAAGATCCTGAATCGGATCTTCCTGAAATGCCTGATTTGAATGAAAATGATTTAACTGAATCAGAAGTTGATAAAACTAATGTTAACGCTAATACTATAGCTGTAAATGATAATGTAAAAGAAAGTTTAAGTGTTGATGAAAATTTAAAATCAAAAAGTGAGGAGAATACATCCGGAAAAAATTCAACTCAGGAAGAAGATGAAAATGTATCAAACTCAGGTGATTTAAGTGAAGGAAATCATGAAGTAAATTTTAATAAACTTAAAGATTTAAATTATGATGATAGTGGAGAATATTTTATTATTAAAAAAGTTCTGCCTGCAGCCGGAATAAATAATTCTGAAGAATCGGATGAAGATACTGAAGATACTGAAGATACTGAAGAATTAAATACTAATGACTCAGATATTTCTAAAGAGGAACCTATGAATGATCCTGCTGGAGATTACGAAAATTCAGAGCAGGAAGAAAAAATGAATCTCAACAGTGATATTCAGGAAGAGCTTAATAAGTATGAAAAGGAACTGAAGGAAAAACTTCTTGACAGTGCATCAGGACACAAGGAAGGATCAGGTGAATCCGGATACTCAGATGAATCTGTAAGATCAACTGACTCTGAAAAAGAAGAATATATAGTAGAGCAAAAAGCCAATGAAGAATTCATTGAGTTTGAAACAGAAATAAAATCCCTTAACGGAAAGCTGAATTCAGAATTTGACAGTCTGATCTATATCATTACAGCTAAAATAGATAACGAAGAGGAAAGAAATAATATTATAAGCAACATCAGGGATATCAGCGATAATCTCGAGCTTAATTCCAAAGAAATGTCACTTGAGATTATTTCGAATATTTATCAGGCAATAAGACTTTCTTTTGAAAAAATTGCAAAAGGGAAATATGACATTACGGAAAGCACTTTAAATTTATTTAAACAGGGACTGATATTAGTTTCCAATCTTATCAAGGGAGAAGATTATTTCGGATACAAAAACATTCTGAAGTCAATAGAGAATATCAGAAAAGGACTGATAGAGGAAAATAAAAAGAGAGAAGAATTTATAAAGCAGAGAGATCTCAAAAAGGAAATAGAAACCAAACTGGACGAAAGATTTCCTGAAGAGGATCAAAAGGAAAAATTAATTAATCTGAAAAAACTTATAAAGGACACTGACGAAAATTTTAAAGCTCTGTATAAAATAGAAGGTGAATTTCAGATCTATGAAGCACTCAGAAGTCTTTCAACAAATCTGAACAACCTTAAAGAAACGGTTTTAATAGCTAAGGATCTGAAATTAACAAAGATGGTACAGCTTTCAGAAGCCGGGTATATTTTTTTGAAATTTCTGAACAGTTACAGAATAAACCCTGTAACAGATGACATCAAAGAGATATTCAGTTATTTTATTTATAATATGAAAGCATTAATAATAGACAAAGAGGTTGAAGATCAGGATGTCTTCATTTCTTATCTGAATGATCCGGTAAAGATATTTAATAAAATTAAGAAAAATTAAAACTTAAAATAAATGATAAACTATGCAGTGATAATGGCGGGCGGTGTGGGAACCAGATTCTGGCCAAAAGGCAATTCCAAAGTTCCAAAACAATTTCTTAAGATCACAGATGATGATGACACACTTCTTCAGCTAGCTTACAAACGGCTTGACGGCGTTTTTAAAAATACAAATATTTTTGTTGTAACGAATGTAATTTACAAACAGGAAGTAAAGCGGCAGCTTCCGAAAATTCCTGAAGAGAATATAATCTGTGAGCCGGTAGGCAGAAATACTGCTCCGTGCATTGGTCTCTCATGTGTATTTATAAACAGATTTCAGCCGGAAGCAAATGTACTTGTAGTAGCAGCAGACCATCTGATTGGAAATGTTGATGAATTTCACAGAGTAATAAAAAGTGGTTTGAAATTTGTAAATGATAACGGCGGGATCGTAACACTCGGTATACATCCGACTTTGCCTGAGACCGGTTACGGTTATATACAGTACAATTCTGATATTTATGAAGATGTAGAAATTGAAAGTAAGAACGATACATCGACCGAAAGAATTTACAAAGTAAAAACTTTTGCTGAAAAGCCAAATATGGAAGTTGCAAAGGCATTTCTTGAGAGCGGGGATTTTCTGTGGAACAGTGGTATGTTTATTTTCAGGACGGATACAATGATGCAGGAGATCGAAAGATTTATGCCGGAGCTGCATGAATCGCTGAACAGACTTTCCGATAATATTCTATCGACACAATTTCCTAAAGTTCTGGAAGATGAATTTGCAAAACTAAAAAGTATTTCCATAGATTACGGTGTAATGGAAAAATCTGAAAATGTACATATAATCAGAAGTCATTTTGGATGGAATGATGTCGGCGCATGGGATGAAGTTTATAATATTAAAGAAAAAGATCCAGATGGAAATGTAAGAAAGGGTATGACAGTAACGGAGGATACAAAAAATTGTCTTATTATAAATGACATGAAGATTGTTGCAACAATAGGTGTAGAAGATCTACTTATAATTAACACTGAGAACGGACTTCTGATCTGTAAAAGAGGTGAGGCTCAGAGAGTAAAAGAAGTTGTGGATTATCTCAGACGTAAAGGGATGGATCAGTATCTGTAAAAATAATTTTGATCTTTAGAATATATGAAACTTGCACATATAGGAATAGCAGTAAAGTCACTTGAGGAATCTGTAAAAGTTTTTGAAAAAATATTTAATTCAACAGCTTCAGATACGGAGTTTGTAGAAGAGCAAAAAGTAAATGTAAGGAAATTTCATCTGGAAAATTGTGAAATAGAACTTCTCGAAGGTACAGATCCTGAATCACCTATTTCAAAGTTTATTGAAAAAAAAGGAGAAGGCATCCATCACGTATCTTTTGGGGTAAAGGATATTTCAGGATCATTGGATAAGCTGAAAGAAGAAGGTATTGGTCTGATAAACGAAACTCCCCGGACAGGTGCTGACGATATGCTGATCGCTTTTCTTCATCCGAAATCTACAAACAATATTTTAATTGAGTTAACACAAAAGAAGGAATAATTCTTTATAAAATAATTACAGTAACTTTAATAAATGACTGACAGCAGAGATAAAATAGAATTTAACGATGACAAAGAATTAACACCGACACTCAAAGAAAAATTAAAAAACCTTCCGACCTCACCGGGTGTATATCAGTTCAAAGACTCCACCGGCAAACTTCTTTACATTGGCAAAGCGGCAATACTAAAAAACAGAGTTCGTCAGTATTTTCAGGCAAAGCCTGTATCGCCGATGTTAAATGCAATGATCCGAAAGATCAGCGACATCGAACTGATCGCTACCGACAACGAAGTCGAAGCTCTCATACTTGAGCAAAATCTGATCAGGACCTTTAAGCCGAGATACAATATCAATTTTAAAGATGATAAATCATATCCGTATATTGTAATTACAAACGAACCATTTCCGAGAATTTTTCCGACACGAAGTAAAAGATCTGACGGATCAAAATACTTCGGACCTTACACTGATGTAAAAAATATGAGGTATGCTCTGAAGACAGTGAGAAATATTTTTATGATCAGGTCATGCAGTCTGAATCTGACTGAAGATTCGATAGCTCAAAATAAATTCAATCTTTGCTTAGATTATCACATTCAGAAATGCGAAGGACCGTGTGTTGGATACGTAAGCAGGGAAGAATATAATAAGACTATCGATCATGTATCCAAACTCCTGAACGGGAAAACAAAAGATCTGATTTCGGATCTGACTATGCAGATGAAAGAATATTCTGATAAAATGCAGTTCGAAAAAGCAAAGGTGTTTAGGGATAAGATAAATGCTATTGAAGTTTATTCATCGAAACAAAAAATGGTGGATGATGAGATCATTGACAGAGATATATTTGCTTTTGAAAAGACAGGGAATGACAGTTGCGGAATGATATTAAAAATAAGGGATGGAAAAGTAATCGGAAGGACACATTACTTTCTTTCAAATGTAGAGGACAAGTCACAGTCTGAAATATTAGAGCAGTTGATTGTAAATTATTATTCAAAATCTGAATTCATACCTGACGAAATATATCTGATGAACGAGCTTGAAAATGAAAACAATATAAAAGACTGGCTCGAAAAAAAGAAATCAGGAAAGGTAAATTTTGTAATACCAAAGATTGGTGATAAGTATAAACTTGTTTTCATGGTAAGAAAGAATGCGAGATTAATGCTTGACGAACTTATTTTATCAAAGCTCAAAAGAGAATTCATTCCGCCGTCACTTGATTCCTTAAAAAGGGATTTGAATCTGAGTAAGCTTCCGAGAAGGATCGAGTGTTATGACATTTCACATATACAGGGTACGGATACTGTTGCATCGATGGTAGTATTTGTGGAAGGCCGTCCGAAGAAATCAGATTACAGAAAATTTAAAATAAATTATGTAACGGACGAAGCTGGAAACCCTGATGATTTTCTTTCAATGAGGGAAGTAATTTACAGAAGGTATAAAAAAATTGTTGAAAAAAGTACAGGTGATAATACGGCAATGGAAAATACAATAAATTCAAACGTCAAAGAAGATCTTAGTTTTGGTTCAGTCCCGGATCTGATAATAATCGACGGCGGAAAGGGTCAGCTTTCATCTGCAGTAAAAGTTTTGGATGATCTCGGAGTAAAGGATCAGAATATTATAGGACTGGCAAAGCGTCTTGAGGAAGTATATCTGCCCGGAGAATCAATGCCACATAACATTTCCAAGACATCAAGCGGATTAAGACTTTTGCAGAGAGTAAGGGATGAGGCGCACAGATTTGCAGTAACATACCACAGGAGTCTTGTAGATAAAAGAACATTGACATCTGAGCTCTCTGAGATAGAAGGTATTGGCGAGAAGACAGCACAGAAACTTCTTACTAAATTTGGATCTGTGGAAAATATAAAAGTCTTGCTTAAAGACAGTTATGATCAGTTTGAAAAAGAGGCAGGTAAAAAAATGGCAGACAGACTCAGGACTTTTTTTGAAATTAAATAATTAACTGACTGAAGTTACGCATTTTTAATTTTATTGAGGATTTCATTTTAAAGAACTTTTGCGAAACTGAGTTTTGCATGAAAATTACATTTCCAAACGGAGTTTGGAAACGAGCATCATCCGATTGTTGCAAATATCAATAATTGCGTAATTTCAACTAGCTGATCAATTAAGGTATGAATTATTACATCATATGGAAACAAGTTTAATATTAATTTCAAACATTACATGTCCGGAGTGCGGTTTTATTAAAGAGGAAAAGATGAGTGAAAATTCATGCTTATGGTTTTATGAATGTCATAAATGTAAAACAGTTTTAAAACCAGAGTCAGGAGATTGCTGTGTATTCTGCAGTTATGGATCTGTAAAATGTCCACCTATTCAGTCAGTTG
>Ga0209477_1001744_pt1 | contig 13033 bp, 17 predicted proteins | sample KloWWTupernatant_FD_187180 | JGI IMG/M metagenome (GOLD analysis project Ga0209477, IMG submission 187180) | Active sludge microbial communities from Klosterneuburg, Austria, studying microevolution and ecology of nitrifiers - Klosterneuburg... | ecosystem: Engineered > WWTP > Aerobic digester >...
CACATTAAGTAGTTTTTCTGAAGGGCCAAAGTTAGCTAAGGAATATTTGGAAAAGCATGGTATTCATTTGATTTATGTTCCTCATCTACCCCAGACGTATCTAGATGGTGCGGTGCTTCAGTTGAGTAACGGTTCACCTGTTATTGGTCTTACGCTTCGTTACGATCGGATTGATAATTTTTGGTTTTGCCTTTGTCATGAGCTTGGTCATATTGGTCGGCACTTGGATGTTAAAAAAGATCAAATTTTTATTGACGACCTTACTAGTCATAGTTTTTATTATGAAGACAATAGAATAGAGAATGAAGCGGATGAATGGGCAGAAAGCGCTCTGATTCCTGATTTTCAAAAATTTAATAGCTTGCTGAATGGCCAAAGAACTTCAAAAAAGATTTTAGAGCTGGCAGCACAAATGCAAGTACATCCTGCCATTGTTGTGGGCAGCATTCGGCATAAGCTAAAGAATTTTCATCTTTTTTCTAATTTAATCGGTCATGGAGAAGTGAGGAAGCACTTTAAGTCATGAAAATTTATATTGGTATAAAAATTAATATGAACATTTTAGGCGAAGACAAAATTTATAATATGAAAATTGTTTTAAAATCATTAATGCAATCAATTGTAATTACATATTTGCCGCGATAATAAAAGTAAACTAACTTAAATTTATGGTGGCGCTTTTATTTCTTTTTTGGTAGGACTTAGGTACAATACTCGCTTTCGAAATCCAATATTAAAGGGGTTAATCCAGCAGATGGTTGTAATTCGGTTATCGCGGGGCGGCGCAAAAAAACGTCCATTTTATCATATCGTTGCGACAGATAAGCGGCATCGTCGAGACGGTGGCAATTGTTTAGAGCGATTGGGATATTTTAATCCCATTGCCGGCGCAGAAGAGCCGAGCTTGAATCGTTTGAATATCAAACGCGATCGCGTTGCGCATTTTGTGGCATTGGGTGCTCAACCTTCGCATCGTGTAGCAGCTTTGTTGGCAGAATGGGACAAAAAGGCATCGTAAAGACGGTATTGGGTACAGCAGAAGACCACATGGTTGTGATGGGTCGTATAGGTGCTCCCTATGGCTTAAAGGGCTGGGTTCATGTGCAGTCTTATGCAGAGACTGCTAGCAGTATTTTAAGTTATAAAACTTGGTTCCTTAAGATAAAGGGCCAATGGCAGCCCGTTGAAGTTTTAGATGCCCGATCGCATGGCAAAAGCTTTGTTGCTGCTTTAGTGGGCTACGAGAGTATTGAAAAGGTTGAGCTGTTAAAGCTTTCTGAGATAGGCGTGCCACGTTCAGAGCTTCCGGTATTAGATGCGGATGAATATTATTGGTCTGATCTCATCGGTTTGTCGGTTGTAACGGAAGAAGGCTTTGTTTTAGGACAATTGGAACGTCTGATAGAAACGGGCTCGAATGATGTTTTAGTGGTGAAGGGCGAGACACGGGAACATTTGATTCCTTATATCTTAAAGGATTATGTGTTGTCAGTGGATTTAAAAGCACGTGTTATATGTGTTGCCTGGGATCCGGAGTTTTAAGTATTCATGTGGTGTGGTATTGTCACGTTGTTTCCAGAGATGTTTAAAGCACTCACGGATTACGGGATAACACGACGAGCGGTCGAACGGGGGTTGTTGGAGCTTCATTATTGGGATCCCCGCGATTTTTCAACCGATCCACACCACAGTGTAGACGATAGGCCTTATGGCGGTGGCCCTGGCATGGTGATGGGTGTATACCCATTGCGTCATGCGATCATCGCGGCAAGAAAGGCTGCGGGTGATCAGGCAAAAGTGATTTATTTGTCGCCACAAGGGCAAAAGCTGTCGCAGGAGCGCATTAGGCAGGCCGCGGCAGATTCAGCGCGATTTGTTTTTGTAGCGGGTCGATACGAGGGCGTTGATGAACGGCTCGTCACCTTAGAAGTGGATGAAGAATGGTCCATCGGAGACTACGTGCTAAGTGGTGGAGAATTAGCCATTATGGTTGTATTGGATGCCATCACGCGTTGGGTACCCGGCGCATTAGGGGATAAGGATTCGGCCTTACTCGATTCTTTTTCGGAAGGATTATTAGATTGTCCGCATTACACGCGTCCAGAAGTCGTGGATGGTTTGCAGACACCAGCAGTTTTGTTGAGCGGTAACCACGCGGAAATTTTAAAGTGGCGGTTAAAGCAAAAGCTTGGGCGTACCTGGTTAAGGCGTAAAGATTTGTTAGGAAAGTTGGACTTGAGTCTCGAGCAACAAAAATTATTGAAAGAATTTATTGAAGAAACGAATATTATTTAATTAGGAGCGTAAAACATGAGTACCGTGATTCAACAGATTGAAGCAGAACAATTAAAACAGGATGTTCCCGTGTTTAGATCGGGTGATGTTGTTGTTGTGCAAGTCGAAGTGAAAGAAGGTACACGTACACGTGTTCAAGCTTACGAAGGTGTTGTTATTGCAAAACGCAATCGCGGACTGAATTCTTCTTTTACAGTACGTAAAATTTCGCATGGTGAAGGTGTAGAGCGTGTTTTCCAAACGCACAGTCCGATTATAAAAGGCATTGAAGTAAAGCGCCGTGGAGATGTTCGTAAGGCAAAACTGTATCATTTGCGTGGTCTTACGGGTAAGGCAGCTCGAATCAAAGAACGTTTGGCACAAAGAAATACAGGCGTTGAATTGGATACCGCTGAAAACGCGTAATCTGCATTGGATAACGTCGTTATTGTTAATGAATTTGTTAATGCGCTCTGGCTGGAGCGCGCGTTTAGCAAAAATACCTTAGCGGCGTATCAGAGCGATCTTAAACACTTTATTGTGTGGTTATCAGGGCAGGCGGAACCAAAAACCCTCGTCACTGTCTCGGATATCGATGTGATCGGTTATTTAGCCTATCGCACGCTGCAAGGAACGCACGCAAGAACCAATGCACGTGTTCTTTCGTGTCTAAGAACTTTTTATCATTATTTGTTACGTGAAAAATATTGTCAGCAAGATCCAACCGTTAATATTGCGAGTCCTACGATTGGGCGATCGATCCCTAAAGATCTGTCTGAAGCAGAGGTTGAAAGTTTATTACAAGCACCCAATACAGAAGAGCCCATGGGTTTGAGAGATAAAGCGTTATTAGAATTGCTTTATGCCTGCGGCTTAAGAGTTACGGAGTTGGTCAGTCTTACCCTTGAACAAGTTAATTTACAACAAGGGATTGTGCGGGTGATGGGAAAGAATGATCGCGAACGTGTTGTTCCGTTTGGTGAGGAGGCGGCTGTTTGGCTGCAACGTTATTTGGCGGTACGCTCGGCGTTATTAAAGACCGATCGTTTATGCGATGCTGTTTTCCTCAGTAATCGCGCTGTTGCAATGACCCGTCAAACCTTTTGGTATCGCATTAAACATTATGCAAGACAAGTGGGGATCCATAAACCCCTATCTCCTCATACCTTAAGGCATGCCTTTGCTACCCACTTAGTGAATCATGGTGCGGATCTGCGTGTGGTTCAAATGATGTTGGGTCATGCCAGTATTTCGACTACCCAAATCTATACCCATGTCGCTAACAGTCGACTGAAAGCGCTTCATTTAAAACATCATCCTCGAGGTTAATCATAAATTGGTATATGATTAAAAATGAAGGCAGGGAGTCTTCGATGCATCTTCAATTCATGAGGAAAGTGTTTTATGAAGCAAGTTAGCATGATTTTTTTGTTATTGTTGGGCTTTGGTCAATGTTTGGCCAATAACACAACCGACACAAATAACACAAATGAAATAAGCAAGCTAGAGCAAGGGAATATCAAAAAGCACCTAAATGCCGCATTTCCTGAACTAGTTGTTGAAACTATTAAACAAAGTCCAGTTTCTGGCTTGTATCAATTAACATCAGGGCCGGTTGTTTTATATGCGAGTAATGATGGTCGATACCTATTTGCCGGTGATGTTTTAGATCTAGAAAGCGATGATGATGATCGCAATGTCACTGAGCCCGCTCGTCGAGAAGCGCGGTTATCTGTGTTAAAGCGCTTGGTTTCGAAAGAGATGGTTATTTACCGCCCCAAAGACGTGAAGGCTGTCGTTACTGTTTTTACAGATGCGGATTGTGGCTACTGTCGAAAACTGCATCAGGAAATCCCAAGGCTGATGGATTTAGGGATTGAGCTGAGGTATTTGGCTTATCCTAGACAAGGGCGAGGTTCTAATACGTATACAAAAATGGAATCCATTTGGTGTTCTAAAGATCCCAAAGGCATGATGACAAAGGTTATGAAGGGCGAACATGCTCAATCCATAACCTGTAAAAATACGATTCCAGAACAGCTATTACTAGGTGAAAAATTGGGTATTTCAGGGACCCCTACCCTTGTATTTGAAGATGGTTCTCTTTGGGCAGGATATCTTAGCGCCGAGAAATTGGCTAAAGAAGCGGTAAAACATCGTTTTAAGGAGTAAATGGAGCTCTTATGCGCATATTGGTGGCCGAACAAGACAGTGAACATCGCCAAAAACTGGTGGAAACAATACAAAAATGGGGTCATGTTGTAGAAGAGGCTTTAACGAGTCGCGAGGTTGTCGCGTTGTGCCGAAAAAAATGTCCCGATCTGATTTTGGCAGACTTTCAATTGCCAGGAGAAGGGGGATTAGAGCTTGTCCGTCAGATCCGTCAGACGGGGGGCCATGCTGTTTGGGTGCCACTTATTTTGCTTGGTGACAGTTTTTCTGAATCCGAGATGGCGCAAATTGTAGAAGCAGGTGCGGATGATGTTTTGTTAAAGCCGATTAATGATGGAAAACTCATGTTAAAAATCCATTCTGCTAACCGGCTGTTAAACCTAAAAGAAGAAGTGTTTAAAGTTGCTCATGAGCTTGTTGTTGTGAATCGTGCATTACAGAATGTGATAGCCCAAGATACCTTAACGGGAGTAGGTAATGCAGAGAGTCTAGATGAAGCGATGGAGCGTGAATGGTTTGCGGCTAAACGCACAAATTTGCCGATTTCTTTTATCATTTTGAATCTGGATTTTTTTCAGCTCTATAATCAAGTCTATGGTGCAGAAGCAGGTGATCAGGCCTTGAAAAAAGTGGCTGAATGTTTAAAAAGTGCATTAGTGGGTACCGCAGATGCGACTTTGGGTCGGATGATTGGTGATACTTTTGGCGTGTTATTGCCAAAGTTTGATCGCGAAGCTGCTTATAAAATTGGCGAGAAACTGTACGCAGCGGTTGATGCTTTGAACATTCCACATAAGAGCTCGGGTTGTAGCGATCATATTACCCTAAGCTTTGGTGTTGCAACAGTTGATCCCGGTCATTTTACAAAGCCGTGGGATTTGAAAGATGCTGCAGATTTTGGTTTATACCAAGCCAAACACCGTGGTCGTAATCGTGGGTTTTTGGTGACAGCGGAAGAGGTTGTTAAATAATTTTTTTAAAATCCCTAATGTATCCAAACCAATGTTCCCGTGGGCACGGATTCAAATAATTTAACGACATCCTCTGCGCTCATATGCACACAACCTTTGGTGCTAGGGGCGCCTAATTTCCATTCCATTGTGGTGCCGTGAATATAAATAGCCCTTGTTTCGCTATCAATGATCCTACCCAATTTATCTCGTCCTTTATTTAATCCCGGCTGTAATCCTTCGAGACGCAGAATGCGTGTAGAAACATAATCTTTGCGATGTTGATTTCGGGGTTGTGGTCGCCAAGTGCCGATGAATTGTCTGCGATGAAAAATGCTGTAGTGGGGGGTGCCGTGACCAATTTTTTCATTGATCCGGTGTAGACCTTGCGGGGTTTGAAAAGTATTGATTATTTGTCCAATCCCACGTTTACTGGTAGAGATGGTATACGTCTTTTTAATGGAGCCGTCATGTAAAACCGCCAGCGTTTGTTTTTTGGTATCGACCATCAGGATGTGTTCGGTGGGCTGAACGCCGAGAGAGGTGATATGTTCGTGCACTTTTTCGGGGGGTACGTGTGGAACAGCGGAGGTGCGAGTACATCCGCAACATAGTAAAAATAGTAAGTTAACTGTCGTTTTTTTGAGGCATGTTTGTAATCTTTCTAACATATTTTTTTACCTATCTCGCATATTTTATATCTGTAATATTGTTAATCATAACATCAGAGGAAAAGTGGTCAAGTCCGAACATAGGCAAATGTTAGGAGCACACCAATTGTTCGCGTTTCAGAGTAATAATTTTTTTGTGTTCAGGTTTAGCATTTTTGTTACCCCTTGACCCATTTGAGCCATGCTCCTATAATGGGTTTCTTTTCTCGGTAACCCAGAGAAATTCTCCTTGTCTTATCACTTTACTTTAAAAGTAGAAAGACTAACTAAATCCGTAAGGAGTTACTATGCGTCACTATGAAGTTGTATTTATGGTTCATCCGGACCAAAGCGAACAGGTTCCTGCCATGTTAGAGCGCTATCGCGTGGGGATAGAGACTAAAGGTGGGAAGATCCATCGGGTTGAAGATTGGGGGCGCAGGCAATTAGCCTATCCCATCAATAAACTCCACAAGGCACATTACATTTTGTTGAATGTCGAATGTGGGCAAGAATCCTTAAATGAACTCACCAATAGTTTTCGTTTTAATGATGCAGTGATTCGTCATTTAGTAATACTTGAAGACGAAGCCATTACCGAACCTTCTGTATTAATGAAGGAAAAAGACGAACGTAAAGAGGGTGGTTCTAGACATCGTGGCTCACGTGAACGGGGCTTTGATGAAGAAGAAATCTTTGGAATGGAAGAAGACCAACAGATCGTTGGGTAAGGTTCGAAAAAATATTTTTGGAGTGTGAATCATGGCTCGTCAATTTCGTCGCAGAAAATTTTGTCGTTTTACGGCAGCAAAAGTTAAGAAGATCGATTATAAAGATCTGGCAACCTTAAGAAGTTTTATTACAGAAAGTGGTAAAATTGTTCCAAGCCGCATTACGGGTACGAAGGCTCGATATCAACGACAACTTTCGCGTGCGATTAAAGTGGCGCGATATTTGTCTTTGTTGCCTTATTGTGATCAACATTAAATTTTTGAAAAGAGGTGATGCGTTGTGGAAATAATTTTATTAGAAAGGGTTCCTCATTTAGGGGAATTGGGCGATAAAGTACGTGTTAAACCTGGGTTTGGCCGCAATTTTTTAATTCCAACGGGGCGCGCTTTGCCTGCAACAAAAGCGAATCTTCTTTCTTTTGAAGCGCGACGTGCAGAAATAGAAGCTGCTGCGAATGAACGTTTAGAAAAAGCAAAAGAACGTGCATTAATGCTAGAAGGTCTGAATATTACCATCGTCGCAAATGCGGGCGAAGAAGGTCGATTATTTGGTTCTGTCGGTGCACATGAGATTGCAGATGCAGTGAAGAAGATGGGACATGCGCTAAGCAAAGGCGAGGTACATCTTGCAGTCGGTTCGATTCGCCAGTTAGGTGATTATGAAGTTGAGTTGCATTTACTCGGTGAAGAAATCATCGCAAAGGTTCGCGTTTCAGTTACTGCACTTTAATATTGTATTGTAATGTAGGGGTCGGTCGCCGTGCCGACCCGGTAAGAGGCAAGCATGAGCCAGAATCCTGATCTCAAAGTTCCGCCACATGCCATAGAAGCAGAACAAGCTGTATTAGGTGGCTTGATGCTCGACAACAATGCCTGGGATCACATCGCCGATCGTATTGTAGAGCATGATTTTTATCGTCTTGACCATCGCACCATTTATCGCATTATGGCGGATTTGGTGCTGCAATCTAAACCCCTCGATATTATTACGGTTTCAGAAGCGTTAGAGCGTTCCAAAGAATTAGATATTGTCGGTGGGCTTAATTATTTAGGTGGCCTTGCAAAAAATACACCGACTTCCGCAAACATTGCAGCCTATGCAGATATTGTCCGTGAGCGCGCTATTCTTCGACGATTAATCGAAGTCGGGGGAGAAATTTCAGAATCTGCTTTTGATCCCGGCAACAGAAAGGCGCAAGAATTATTAGATGATGCCGAACGGAAAGTTTTTTCGATTGCACCGAAAGGTGGTCATGGCACAAGCGTTGGACCGGAACATATAGCAGCAATTCTGACGCGCACGACGGATAGAATAGATGCATTATTTCATGCTAAATCGCCTATCACAGGCGTTTCAACAGGATTTACGGATTTTGACAATATGACGGCAGGGTTACAAGCGTCTGATTTGATTATTGTCGCAGGCCGTCCCTCGATGGGTAAAACGGCCTTTGCAGTCAATCTTGCGGAATATGCGGTTATGAAAAATGAAGGTGCGGTGCTTATCTTTAGTATGGAAATGCCCGCCGAATCATTGGCCATGCGTATGCTTTCTTCTCTAGGTCGAATCGAGCAGCAACGTATACGTACGGGTCAATTAGAAGATGACGATTGGCCACGCGTGAGTGCTGCCATTAGCATGCTACATTCTAAAAAATTATTAATTGATGACAGTGGTGCGTTAAGTCCTTTTGAGGTACGTGCAAGGGCGCGTCGCGTCGCGCGTGAGTATGGAGGCTTAGGTTTAATTGTGATCGATTATTTGCAATTAATGCGGGTGCCAGGACATAGTGAAAACCGCACTACTGAGATTTCCGAGATTTCACGCTCTTTAAAAGCGTTAGCACGCGAGTTAAATGTGCCAGTGGTGGTGTTATCGCAGTTAAACCGAGGACTCGAACAACGCCCTGATAAACGTCCGATGATGTCTGATTTAAGGGAATCGGGTGCAATCGAGCAAGATGCCGATTTAATTGTTTTTATTTATAGAGACGAAGTTTATAACAAAGATAGCAATGATAATAAAGGAACTGCAGAAATCATTATTGGCAAGCAAAGAAATGGTCCCATCGGATCTGTAAAGTTAACCTTTTTAGGCCAGTTTGCGCGTTTTGAAAATTATTCAGCAGATAGTAGAGCCATGGAGGGTTTCTATGGCGCGCGCACTTAGAGCCTTCATTAATGTTGGAGCGCTTCAACAGAATTTAGCAAAAATTCGTGCACGTGTTCCTCATCAAAAAATAATGGCTATGGTGAAGGCGGATGGTTATGGTCACGGTCTTGTAAACGTCGCCGTTGCTTTAAAAGATGCTGATGCTTTTGGCGTTGCTTGTCTTGAAGAAGCTGTAGTATTGCGTGCAGCAGGAGTTAAAAACCGTATTGTACTCATGAGTGGTTTTTATGATGGATCTGAATTACCACTGATTCTTGAATTAAATTTAGAGCTTGCTATTCACCACGAAAGACAAGTGCATGATCTCAAAATGTTTAAGACAGGTGTAGAGACCGCAATACCGATTTGGATTAAGATTAACACGGGTATGAATCGTTTGGGGTTTCGGTGTGAGCAAGTGCGTACTGTTTTTGAAACCTTAAGTCAATGTCCGCTTGTAAAACATCAAGGTTTTATCACGCATTTTGCCAGTTCAGAAGAAGTGGATAATACGGAAACTGCAGCTCAGATTATTCGGTTTTTTCAGACGGTTGAAACGTTACCGGGTGAAAAAAGTTTAGCCAATTCTGCAGCGATTTTAGGGATACCGGCTTCTTATGCAGATTGGGTGCGTCCTGGCATTTTACTCTTTGGCGTATCGCCGTATTCGGGTCGCGTTGGGCGAGATGAAGATCTCACTGCTGTGATGACCCTCCAATCCGAGCTGATTGCCATTCAATCGCTGAAGGCGGGAGAGGCGGTTGGCTATGGTGGGGAATATGTGTGTAAAAAGGACACCCGAATCGGTGTCGTCGCAGGGGGCTATGGCGATGGGTACCCTCGTTTGATGCCAAGTGGAACACCGGTGTTGGTGAATGGGCGTCCGGTGCCTTTAGTAGGGCGAGTTTCGATGGATATGCTAACAGTTGATTTAGGGAATCAGCCTGAAGCGAAGATTGGGGATCCCGTTCAGTTATGGGGGCCCGATTTGCCGGTCGAAAGGGTTGCCGCAGCAGTCGGTACAAGTCCATATGAATTATTGACCAGGCTAGCTAAACGTGTGCCTTTTGAAATGTGTTAAATTTGGTATACTTGCCGTACTGCCCTTGATTTTCTGGAAGGGAGACCCCACATACCTGGTAGGGATCGATTTATATGCCGATCCGCTGGGTTCGTTGAACAACTGACTTTTTTTAACGTTGAATCGGAGGAAGAGAAAAAATGAGCAATATGAATATTCGTCCCTTACATGATCGGGTGATTATAGAACGTCTAGACGAAAGTGTAACGCCTGGAGGCATTTTCATCCCTGCTAATGCAAGTGAAAAACCACAACGCGGTAAGGTTGTTGCTGCAGGTCTTGGAAAATATGAAAATGGCGTTTTGCGGAAGCTCGACGTGAAAGTGGGGGATCAAGTGCTATTCGGTAAGTATTCTGGTACTGAAGTAAAGGTTAATGGTAAAGATCTCTTGGTTATGCGTGAAGAAGACATTATGGGTGTTCTGGAAGGCTAGAGATTTTATGCACAAGAGTGCATTTTTGAACAATAAACAATTGTATACAGAGGAGTAAATAATATGGCTGCTAAGGTATTAAATTTTAGTGGAGATGCGCGTCAGCGTTTGTTGCAGGGTGTTACGGTATTAGCCAGTGCGGTTAAGGTAACGCTTGGACCCCGTGGTCGAAACGCCATTATTCAAAAATCTTTTGGCGCTCCGCTTGTTACAAAAGATGGCGTAACGGTTGCTAAAGAAATTGAACTTGAAGATCCCATTGCGAATATGGGTGCTCAAATGGTTAAAGAAGTGGCATCTAAAACATCTGATGTTGCTGGCGATGGTACAACAACGGCAACGGTATTAGCGGAAGCCATTGTAAAAGAAGGACAAAAACTTGTTGCTGCCGGTGTAAATCCAATGGATCTTAAACGTGGGATCGATAAAGCAACTACTGCTGTGGTTGCAGAACTTAAAAAGCTTTCTGTACCTTGCAAAGATAGCAAAGCGATTGAACAAGTGGGTTCTATTTCTGCGAACTCCGATCACTCCGTCGGTAAGCTAATTGCTGACGCGATGGAAAAAGTCGGTAAAGATGGCGTTATTACGGTTCAAGAAGGTGCTACCTTTACGGATGAATTGGAATTTGTTGATGGTATGCAGTTTGATCGCGGTTATATCTCACCTTATTTTGTGAATAAGCAAGAAAACATGACCTGCGAATTAGAAAATCCTTACATTTTGTTAGTGGATAAGAAAATTAGCAACATTCGTGAATTGCTACCTGTATTGGAAGCAACTGCGAAATCGGGTCGCGCTTTATTCATTATTGCTGAAGATGTAGAAGGCGAAGCATTAGCAACATTGGTTGTGAATAATATGCGTGGCATCGTTAAAGTCTGTGCGGTTAAAGCGCCTGGTTTTGGTGATCGTCGTAAAGCCATGTTGCAGGATATTGCTATTCTGACAAAATCTAAAGTGATTTCAGAAGAAATCGGATTAACGATGGAAGCCACGACAATCGAAGATCTGGGTTCTGCTAAGAGTATTGTTGTCACTAAAGAAAACACAACCATCGTTGGTGGTAATGCTAAGAGCACAGAAATTGAATCGCGCATCAAAGAATTGCGTCAGCAAGTAGAAGATACTACTTCCGATTATGATCGCGAGAAGTTGCAAGAGCGAATCGCTAAATTGTCCGGTGGCGTTGCAGTTATCAAGATAGGCGCAGGCTCTGAAGTCGAAATGAAAGAGAAAAAAGCACGTGTAGAAGATGCATTGCATGCAACACGTGCCGCTGTTGAAGAAGGTGTTGTGCCTGGCGGTGGTGTGGCTTTAGTACGCACTTTGCCGACGTTGCTGAAATTAAAAGGTGATAATGAAGATCAAAATCATGGTATTACGATTATCATTCGGGCGCTAGAAGCACCTTTACGTCAAATCGTTTCGAATGCAGGTGGCGAACCTGCTGTGGTTATCGAACGCGTTAAATCAGAATCCGGTAACTTTGGTTACAATGCGGCCTCTGGTGAATATGGTGACATGGTAAAGATGGGTATTTTGGATCCTACCAAGGTTACACGTACCGCTTTACAACAAGCAGCTTCCATTGCCGGCTTATTAATTACTACGGAATGTACTATCTCAGAAGCACCAAAGTCTGAGAAGGAAAGTGCTGGTGGTATGGGCGGCGGCATGGGTGGCATGGGCGGAATGGGTGGTATGGGCGATATGATGTAATATCGTCTCTATTTCGCTTACCTTCTCCGGACTCTTATTTGAGAGTCCGGAAGAGGGAGCCCGCAAGGGGCCAGTGAGAGCTAGAGTTGAGGGAAGCGCAATGCAAAAACGGATTTTAGTTTGGCTGATTCTTTTATTATGTTTTGTACAAATGCCTTCTTTTGCAGATGATGCAGAAAAAAAGACAGATAATTCAGAAACAAAAACCATCCCTAAAAAGCAAGATCTACAGCATTTTGATAAGATTAATTTGTCGGGTGTCGGCAATTTATATATTAAGCAAACTGATCAAGAAAATTTTACCATGGAAGCGGATGAAGCGCTGTTACCGTTGATTAAAGTTAGTGTTAAAGACAAAACCTTATATATTGATCTCGCGGATGCTTCAAGTCATCTAAAAGCTAATATCAAGTATTATTTAAATATTAAAACAGTCAATAGTATTATAGCGTCCGGTTTAACGCATATTTTTATTCCGAATGGTCTTCAAACAGATGCCCTGAAGCTTTCGATTAGTGGATTCGGGAGCGAAGCTCATATCAATATCAATGTAAAGCAATTGACAGCTAAAGTTGACGGTGGGGCAAAGGTTGAAGCAAGTGGTGTTGCAGGTGCGCAAATGGTCGAAATTCATGGAGCAGGAGAATTCGATGGCACTAAACTTGCGGGAGACATTGCGACAGTTTCCATTGATGGATCAAGCATTGCTAAAACCAATATCTCGGATAAGTTGTCGGTAGATATTTCAGGTGATGCAGAGCTTAAGTATTGTGCTAAGCCAGACATTACTCAAAAAATATCCGGCAATGGTAGAATATCGCGTTTAGAGTCGGGTTGTTAGCCTCATCAATACGCCGCATTTAACCA
>Ga0209477_1001751_pt1 | contig 13007 bp, 13 predicted proteins | sample KloWWTupernatant_FD_187180 | JGI IMG/M metagenome (GOLD analysis project Ga0209477, IMG submission 187180) | Active sludge microbial communities from Klosterneuburg, Austria, studying microevolution and ecology of nitrifiers - Klosterneuburg... | ecosystem: Engineered > WWTP > Aerobic digester >...
CGACTGGCTGCTGGGCGCGCTCGAACTGTCCGCTGCCGACCGCGTCCTGGATCTAGGCTGCGGTCCCGGTCTGTATGCCAATCGGCTCGCCCGTCGCGGCATCGAAGTGGTTGGCATAGACGTCTCGCGTCCTTCATTGAAGTACGCGAGTGACGAGGCAACTGAGCACGGCCTGTCGGCAGCCTTCCGGGAGGGCAACTATCTCGAGACCGGCCTGGGGACGGATTATGACGCCGTCCTGCTGATCTACGAGGACTTCTGCGCCCTCAGCCATGCCCAGCGCAGCGTTCTGCTGGGCCGTGTGCTGGATGCACTGCGTCCCGGTGGCAGGTTTGCTTTCGACGTGACCGCTGCGCCTCGCTTCAGCCATTACAGCGACGGCATCAGGCTGGTTCCGACGGACGGCTTCTGGGCGGCCGGACCCTATGTCGGCACCTGCGCCACCTGGACCTACCCTGAACTTCGCCTCGTATTGGAGCGGTACGTCATCCAAACCCCCGCGCGGAACCAGGAATTCTGGAACTGGACGCAATGCCTGACCGTGTTCGAAGTCGAAGCCGAGTTGGCGGCCGCCGGGTTCACGGAGTCGCGTCGCTACGGCGATGTAGCCGGGGCGCTGTTCGATCCCGACTCAAGCACTTTCGCCATGATCGCCCGCCGCCCTGACCGACCCGCGGTTGGCAACGGCAGGGGCTGTGTCGGCCGACCGCTCGGGCAATAGGCTTGGGCGCCATGGAGTCTGGGCCACGGGCGAAGCAATCCAGTCGGACGCCCATCGTCCTGATCGTCGAGGACGAGGTACCGCTGCGCGAGTCGGTTGGGCGACACCTGACCTCGTCCGGGTTCGCCGTGGTCGAAGCCGGCTCGGTCGCTGAGGGGCTCGCGTCCGCCTGGGAGCATCAACCCGACGTGATCCTGCTCGACGTGCTGTTGCCGGACGGGTCCGGCTACGAGCTTTGCGCGAAGCTGCGTCCGATCACCGCGGCGCCGATCATCTACCTGACCGCGCTCGGCCAGGACCGCAACATCGTCGCGGGGCTGGCCACCGGCGCCGACGACTACATCGCCAAGCCGTTCGGCTTGGAGGTGCTCGCCGCCCGCATCCAGGCCCAGCTGCGCCGGACGTCTGCACCGCGAAAGGGCCGGATCGACCTGCCGCCGCTGCACTTGGACTACCTCACCGGAGAGGTCGTCCTCGATGGACGCGAGGTCTACCTGACCAAGATGGAACTGCAGCTGCTCGGGTACTTCGCCACCAACGTCGGCGTCGGCGCGACCCAGTCCGAGTTGCTGGCCGCGGTGTGGCGATCGAAGGCTGACATCGCCACGAACACCGTCCGCCAGACCGTGTCGTCCCTGAGGAAGAAGCTCAGCCTTAACCAAGGCAGCGCCTTCGAGCTTGAGATGGCCGCCGACAAGCGCTACGTCTTCCGCCAGGTGCGCTTCGACCCCCAGTGAACGGGGCGCTCAGGCGGCGAGCGGGAGGGTGAAGCGGACGGTGGTGCCCTCACCCAGGGTGGACTCGACCACCAGGTCGCCACCGTGGGCGACCGCGATCTGGCGGGAGATCAGCAGGCCCACCCCAAGGCCGGTGTCGCGAGCCGAGCGGACGCCCTCCTGCCGAGCTCGTACCGGCTGCTGGCCGAGTTTGCTCAACACATGCGAGGCGATCCCGGCCCCGGTGTCGGTGACCCTGATCTCGGCGAACGGGCCGACCTGGCCGACGCTGACACTGATCGTCCCGTTCTGGGTGTGCCGGGACGCGTTCGACAGCAGGTTCACCAGCACCTGGATGATCCGATCGCGATCGGCCAGGACGGTCGGAGCCGCGCTGCCGTGCGGCACCACGAGAGTGTTGCCGTTCTGGGTGAGCAGCGGACGGTAGGCCTGCAGCGTCTGCTGGATCACGGCATCCAGTTGCACCGGACGCGGGTCGATGTGCAGACGTCCCTCACTGATCCGGCCAAGGTCGAGCAGTTGGGTGACCAGATGGGCCAAGCGGTCGGTCTCAGAGCCGATCACCGAGAGGTCGGCAATCGCCCGGGGCTCGCCACCGTCCGCCGAGGCGAGGTCGAGTTCAGCTTCGTCGATGTGGGTCCGGATCACCGCGAGCGGGGTGTTCAGCTCATGCGCGACCAGTGCCAGGAATTCGGCGCGGGCGGCATCGATTCTGGCCAGCTCGGCATTGCGGGCGGTCAGTTGATCCTGGTTGCGCTCGTGGATGCGGACGAAAAGGCGCAACGCGATGGCCAGGGCCAGGCCCGTCGCCAGCATCGAATAGGTGACGTCGACGAATTCAGACAGTGCGGACGGCAGCGGCACCACCGTCTCCGGCACCAGGTACGCCAGCACGAGGCTGGCGGTGAAGACCACGGCTTCCAGCGGCAGCAGGACCAGGAGTGCGGCGCCTTCGAGGATCATCGCCGAGAACGCCAAGGCGAAGCCGAACCACAGCGGCATGCCGCTCCGCCACCCGCCCGAAGCGAAGAACAGCCCGGGAAAGAGCACCACGAACAGCGTGCCCACGGCGATCAGGTAGCTGAGCCGGTACGCTCCGGTGGAGCGTCCGAACCAGACCAGCCCGAGGATCAGCAGGCCGGCGAAGAAGTTCAGCAACACCGTCCAGGCCGGGCTGCCCAGGTAGGCATTGATCCCCGCGGACGCCCAGCTGATCGGCACGCCTACCATCGCGGTGACTGCGATCAACTGCTCGCGAAAGTCCGAACCGGACGCGCGCAGCAGGCTGCCGGGCAGCCGGCGGACCCACCGCCAGGCCGAGGACTCCGTCATGGCCAGACCCTACTTGTCTCTGGGGACGGTGCCGATTCAATCCTCGGCGCGGCCGGGATGCCGGACGATAAAAACCCTTTGATCCGCCCCCGGGCAACGACACGTTCGTGGGCATGATCTGTCCACGCGCCGCTATCGAAGGCGCTGAGTGGGAGGACACCCAGAAGACGGTGACCGACGCACTCCTACTCGCGAGGTAGGAGTTCCACGAGCTGGCCCGGCTGACGGCATGCGGGGGGATGCCGAACAGCCGGGCCTAGCCGTCCGCTCCCGTGAGGTCATTCGCAAGACGCCCCGAAGGTTGGGCTACGCGGTTCGCGGCCGTCGCAGCACCTCGCGCAGCATCGTCACGGTGATGAACAGCAGGAAGCCCGCGAACAGCCAGGCGCCCAACTGGGCACTGATCTGGTGCGCCACCCAGGCACCCAGCGGGCTCGACACCACCGAAGCGCCACCGATGACCAGGCCCGTCCGCACTTCTACGTTGGCGCGACGCAGGTGCGCGACCAGCCCGGACAGCACCGTGGGCACCATCATCACCAGCGACGCGCCCTTCGCGTCCAGGTCGCTCGCGCCGAACCACACCATCAGGATTGGCACGACCACTCCCCCACCGCCGATCCCCAGGATCGCCGACAGCACCCCGGCCAGTAGGCCCACCAGCGCCAGGGCGACCAGCTGCCACGGGCTCAGTGGCAGCGACGCGCCCCGGTCGGGCACCACGAAGGCCAACTGCGCGATCATCGTGAACAGGAAGACGATGAAGACCCACTGCGCCACCTTGCGCGGCATCCGGTGCAACAGCCAGGCGCCGGCCTGGGCACCGAGCACGGCACCGATGGCCAACACCCCACCGACCACAAGATTCACCGAGCCGGCGAAAGCGTACGCGGCCAGGGACGCGCCGACCGCAGGGACTATCGCCAGCAGCGACGTGCCCACCGCGCGGCGCTGGTCGAGGCCGAGCAGCACCACCAAACCGGGGACGACGATCAGTCCGCCGCCCACGCCGAAGAGTCCGGAGAAGAAGCCCGCAGCCAGGCCGATACCGATCATTGCCGCGTAACTACGCGCGCCATCGGCTGGGCGAGCTTGTCGAGACCCCGCGTCACTCTCCGCCCCGGCGGGTCGAGCTTGTCGAGACCCCGAACCCAACGGATCGGCTGGTCGAGCTTGTCGAGACCCTGCGTCGCCAATGGCTTCCGGCTCAGCGTCGGACGGCTCCGGGCTCACAACACGGCGCCGGGATGGTAAGCCGCGCCTTCCGGGAAGCGGGAGGCCAACTGGCCCACCCGGGTCGCGATCGCGTCCACCTGGTCGCGGGATGAACCAGTCAGCTCCAGCGGATCAACCACTACGGACGCCAGCTGCTCGCGGGACAGGCCGAGCCGTCCGTCGGCGGCCAGCCGGTCGTAGAGGTCGTTCACGGCCGCACCGGCGCGCATGCCCAGGGCGACTGCCACGGCGTGTTCCTTGATCACCTCGTGCGCGGTCTCGCGTCCGACCCCGACCCGTACCGCGGCCATCAGGATCTTTGTCGTGGTCAGGAACGGCAGGAAGCGCTGCAACTCGGCCTCGATCACCGCAGGGAAGGCGCCGAACTCGGCGAGCACTGTGAGGAAGGTCTCGAACAGACCGTCGAGGGCGTAGCAGGCATCGGGCAGTGCGATGCGGCGTACCACCGAGCAGGACACGTCCCCCTCGTTCCACTGGTTGCCGGCCAGCTCGGCAGCCATGGACGAGTACCCGCGCAACACCACCGCCAGCCCGTTCACCCGCTCACACGATCGGGTGTTCATCTTGTGCGGCATCGCGGACGAGCCGACCTGGCCCTCGGCGAAACCCTCGGTGACCAGTTCCTGACCGGCCATCAGCCGGATCGTCGTGGCCAGACTGGACGGCCCCGCCGCCACCTGCACCAGTGCCGACAGCACGTCGTAGTCGAGAGAGCGGGGATACACCTGTCCGGTCGCGGTGAACACCGTGGCGAACCCGAGATGGGTGGCCACCTTCTGCTCGAGCTCGGCCAGCTTGGCGGCGTCCCCGTCCAGCAGGTCGAGCATGTCCTGGCCGGTGCCCATCGGGCCCTTGATGCCGCGCGCGGGGTAGCGTCCGATCAGTTCGTCGACCCGACCGAACGCGACCAGCAATTCGTCCGCCGCGGACGCGAACCGCTTGCCCAGGGTCGTGGTCTGGGCGGCGACGTTGTGGGAGCGCCCGGCCATGGGCAGGTCCCGGTACTGGACAGCCAGACGGGACAGGTTCACCAGGACGGTCACGATCCGCTCGCGAACCAGCTCGAGCGACGACAGCAGCTGGCGCTGTTCGATGTTCTCCGTGAGATCGCGGCTGGTCATGCCCTTGTGGACGTGCTCGTGCCCGGCGAGGGCGTTGAACTCTTCGATGCGGGCTTTGACGTCGTGGCGGGTGATCCGCTCGCGAGCGTTGATGCTGGCCAGGTCGACCTGATCGATGACCGCTTCGTAGGCGGCGATCACTTCTGCTGGGTCGTCCCCGCCGAAGTCGACACCCAACTCGGCCTGAGCCTTGAGGACGGCGATCCAGAGCCGGCGCTCGGCGACGATCTTCGCCTCCGGCGACCAGATCTCGCGCATGGCAGCGGACGCGTACCGCGTCGCGAGGACGTTGGGGGTCATGCGTCTCTCCCTGAGGTTGAGGAAGCGCCTGCGTCATGAACGGAAAGGGGACTGTCCCCTTTTCGTTCAGCGTCGGCGTGAACGGAAAGGGGACTGTCCCCTTTTCGTTCAGCGTCGGCGGCCTTCCCGGCGATGTCGGTGCGATGGAAGCCGCCGGGCAGGGTGATCCGGGCCACCTTGGCGTAGGCGGCGTCCCGGGCTTCGGCCAGGGTGTCGCCAGTACCGACCACCGTGAGGACGCGACCGCCGGCGCTCACCAGGTTGCCGGCGTCGTCCAGAGCGGTGCCGGCGTGGAAGACGCCCTCCAGTTCGGCGCCGAGAATCACATCGCCCTTTCGTGGGGCGTCCGGGTACCCGGAGGCTGCGATCACCACGCCCACCGCGGCGCCACTCCCCCACTCCAGCGAGCGGCCGGCCAGGCCTCCGGTCGCCGCCGCGTACAGGATCTCGCCGAGCGGCGTCTTCAACCGCGTCAGTAGCGGCTGGGTCTCCGGGTCGCCGAAGCGGGCGTTGAACTCGACCACCCGCAGGCCGCGCGATGTCAGCGCCAGGCCCGCGTAGACCAGGCCGACGAACGGCGTCCCGCGGCGCCGAAGCTCGTCGACCGTCGGCTGGATCACCGTCCGCACCACGTCGTCCACAAGATCGGACGGCGCCCAGGGCAACGGCGTGTAGGCGCCCATACCACCGGTGTTCGGCCCGACATCACCGTCGCCGACCCTCTTGAAGTCCTGCGCCGGTTCGAACGGCACGACATTCGTCCCGTCGCTCAGCGCGAACAGGCTCACCTCTGGGCCGTCGAGGAACTCCTCGATGATCACCCGGCGACAGCTCGCGGCGTGCCGGATCGCGGCGTCCCGGTCGTTCGTCACGAGAACGCCCTTGCCAGCGGCCAGTCCGTCGTCCTTCACGACGTAGGGCGGCCCGAACTCATCGAGCGCTGCGACCACCTCGCCCATGTCGAGGCAGAGCCGAGCGTCCGCGGTCGGGACGCCCGCCGCCTCCATGATCTCCTTGGCGAAGGCCTTGCTGCCCTCGAGCCGGGCGGCCTCACCCGAAGGACCGAAGACAGCGATCCCGCGCGCGCGGACGGCGTCCGCCACCCCGGCGACCAGCGGCGCTTCGGGTCCCACGACCACCAGCTCGGCACCGAGCGAGACCGCCAGTTCGGCCACGGCGTCCCCGTCCATGGCATCCACGGGATGGTTCGTACCCACCAGGGACGTGCCCGGGTTGCCGGGCGCGATGTGCACCGCAGCCACCGATGGGTCGCGGCTCAGCGCCCAGGCCAGCGCATGCTCACGGCCACCGGATCCAACCACCAGAACGGTCTGCGTCACCCCGAGATCCTATCGGCGGCACGGCGGACGGCCTCGCGGTGTTCGCCGTCGTCCCCGGCCGAGGCTTTACTAGAAAGATTGTTTACAGTTAAGCTCGGCGCATGGTCCCAGACACGTACCAGCAACTCGCGCTCAGATCGCGGACACGCTGGCGAATTACGGGACGATGTTCGCCGAGCATTGCATCGACGACAGAGGCGACATGAGCACCGACACCGGCACGCCAACCTGGCTACGCACCTACAACGACCGTGGCGCCTTCCGGCTCTTTCTTGAACACGGGCCGCTGAGCCGATCGCGGCTGGGCAAGCTCTCGGGCATGTCCAAGCCGACGGCGGGCCAGATGATCGCGCGACTCGAGCGGATCGGCCTGATCTCACCGGTCGGTGAAGTGACCGGGGCCCGCGGGCCGAACGCGATCACCTACGGTGCCCGTCCCGACTCGATGACCGGAGTTGCGATCAGCATTCTCGCCGACCGGATCGAAGCGGTTCTCGTTGACCCGACCGACACCGAGCACCCGATCGCCAACCTCTCCACCGACGATGTGGAGCGGACGCCGATCGCGGACGTCAACCGGGCCGTGGACGCCGCCTGTCTGGCCGCCGGAGTGCCCAGGGAGTCGGTGAGCTTGATCGCGATCGGCGTGCAGGCAGCCGTGGACGCCGACGCCGACCGGCTCAGCTTCGTCGACACCCTGCCCGGCTGGCCGGCGCAGGGCGCCCGGGCGCTGATCGAGCAGAGCACCGGATTCGCCACGAAGATCGAGAACGACGTGAACCTGGCCGCGGAGGCGGAGCGCGCGATCACCGAGGAAGCCGACTTCGTCTTCCTGTGGCTCGGCTCGGGGCTCGGCTCGGGCATCGACGTGGACGGGGTGGTCCGGCGCGGTGCCGCCGGCAGCGCCGGCGAGATCGGCTACGTCGAGGTGCCGAGGTCGGCGGCCGCCCTCGACCCGTCCGCCGTTGATTTCACCGACCTGCTCGGCGGGCCCGCGATCCGGGCGTTGCTCGGCAGCCCGGACGCGAACCTCGCCACTGCGTTGACCAGCTTGCCCGGCAACGAGCCGGCACTGGCTGAGCTCGCGGCCAGGGTGCACCTGCTGTTCAACGTCCTGGTCGCCGTTCTCGACCCGGCCTGCGTCGTGCTCGGCGGTCCCACCGGGTTGGCCGGCGGCGACCGCCTGGCCGAGCTGGTGCAGGCACGCGTCCCGGACAGTCCGGTGCGGGTACGGGCCAGCCGGGCGGGCGACGAACCCGTCCTGCAGGGGGCCCGGCACCTGCTGGTGGCCAACATCAGGGAACGACTGGAGGCGGCCATCGCCGCCTCCTGACAAGGAGAATCATGAAGCTCGCCATCGTTGGCGGAGGTTCCACCTACACGCCTGAGCTCATCGACGGGTTCGCCCGGTACGCCGAGGTGCTGCCGTTGAGCGAGGTCCACCTGGTCGACCCGGACGCGCACCGGCTGGAACTGGTCACCGGTATGGCGCAGCGCATGTTGGCCCGTGCCGGACACCCGGCCCGCGTGGTCGGCACGTCCGACCTGCAGGCTGGCGTCGAGGGCGCGGACGCGGTGCTGGCCCAACTGCGCATCGGCGGGCAGGCGGCCCGGAAGGCCGACGAGACCTGGCCGCACGAGGTGCGCTGCATCGGCCAGGAGACCACCGGTCCGGGCGGGTTCGCGAAGGCGCTGCGGACGGTTCCGGTGATGTTGCAGATCGCCGAAGTGGCGGCAAAGCGCGCCAACCCGGACGCCTGGATCATCGACTTCACCAACCCGGTGGGCATCGTCACCCGGGCACTGTTGCAGGCCGGCCACCGAGCGGTTGGGCTGTGCAATGTGGCGATCGGTTTCCAGCGCCGGTTCGCCGCCGCTCTGGGAGTCGCCCACGACGAGGTGAGCCTCGGTCACGTAGGGCTCAACCACCTCACCTGGGAGCGCAGCGTCACCGTCGATGGCGTCGACCGGCTACCCGGCATGCTCGGGGCGAGCCTCGACGAGCTGGCCGAGGAGGTCGAGTTGGCGCCGTCGCTGCTGGGCCAGCTGGGCATGGTCCCGTCCTACTACCTGCGCTACTACTACGCCCACGACGAGGTGCTCGCCGAGCAGCTCATCTCCCCGACCCGGGCGGAGGCGGTCGAGGCGCTGGAGCGGGAGCTGCTCGCGGGCTATGCCGACCCCGCCGTCGATACCAAGCCGGACGCGCTGGCTCAGCGCGGAGGTGCCTTCTACTCCGAAGCCGCTATCGAGTTGCTGCTGGCGATGCGGGGAGTGCCCGGGCCATTGCGGGTGGTGAACCTGCGCAACGACGGGGTGCTCGGTTTCCTGCCGGACGACCACGTGATCGAGGTGCCGGCGAAGTACATTGAAGGACGTTTCGTTGCCGATCCGGTGGCTCCGCTGCCCGACGACATCGCTGCCCTGATCGCCGCAGTCGCCGGCTACGAGCGCTTGGCCCTGGACGCGGCCCTCCACGGCGGCCGGGATCGGGTGCTCCGGGCGATGCGGGCGCACCCGCTGGTGCTGCAGCACGACCGGGCCGAGCGGCTCACCGACCTGCTCCTGGCCGAGAACGCGAAGTACCTGCCGTGGGCGTGACCGACGTCGTCGTCGCAGTGGACGGCGGTGGCACCAAGACCGACGCGGTCGCGCTCAGCCTCGACGGCCGGCTGCTGGCCAGTAGCCGCGGCCCGGGCGGAAACCCGCAGCACAGCGGCGTGCAGGCCTCCCTGGCTTCGGTGGACGCGCTGGTCTCCGAAGTCGCCGGCGACGCATCAGTGGTCCGCGCTGGTCTCTATCTCTCCGGCCTCGACCTGCCGCAAGAAGTGTCGGCCTATTCCGCGGCGGCTTCGGCTCGCCCGTGGGCGGCCGGCGGCCTGGACGTCGACAACGACCTGTTCGCGCTGCTGCGCGCCGGAACTGACGAGCCGGACGCTGTGGCGGTGGTCTGCGGCACCGGGATCAACGCCGTCGGGATTCGCGCGGACGGCACCACCGCCCGCTTCCTCGCGCTCGGCGCGATCTCCGGCGACTGGGGTGGCGGCCTCGGGATCGGCTTGGAAGCGCTCTGGCACGCAGCCCGGGACGCTGACGGGCGCGGTCCGTCCACCGCTTTGACACCCGCACTGGAGGCGCATTTCGGGGTGAGCGTGCCCAGGTTGATCACCCAGTTGCATCTGCGCGAAAGGAACTCGGAGGAGTTGTCCGAGCTGCCGCCCGCCGTCTTCGCATGCGCGTCCGCAGGTGACGAGATCGCTGGAAAACTCGTGGATCGGCAGGCCGCCGAGGTGGTTGCGATGGCCCGCTCGTGCCTCACCCGTCTGGGCCTGCTGTCGGCAGACGTCCCGGTGGTACTGGGCGGCGGCATCCTGCAGGCCGGCGACGAACGCCTGCTGGCCGGCATCCGCACCGGCCTGGCCCAGGTCGCCCCGTCCGCCCGCGTGGTGCACGTCACCCAGCCCCCGATCCTCGGGGCAGCCCTGCTCACCCTGGCCGCCGCCGGCGCACCGTCCGCGGCTCTCGCCCAGGCCCGAGCCGCGTTCGACCCGACCTGAGAACCCGACCCGCCCCCGGCCGGATGCTGTCGGGGTGCCCCGGCGGTTCCCCGCATGCCCTCCGATGTGGCCTACATCGTCAGGTGGACGGTGCCGTGGACGTCCCGCCCGGTCAGTGCCGCGTTGACGAGATAGTCGGCGACGTCGGCGCGGGACACTCTGGTCAGCCGGGTCTTGGGCGTCAGATCCGTGACCACCCGGTAGGTCCCGGTCCGCGGCCCGTCGGTGAGGAAGGCCGGGCGGACGATCGTCCAGTCCAGGCCGCTGGAGCGCAGCAACTGCTCCTGACGGTCCTTATCGGCATACACCTGGCGCAGCAGCAGCGGCAGCAGGAGCCGGTCGTACAACCAGCCGCCGTGGCCACGGCTGTCTCCTGCGCCCATGCCGGTGACGACCACGAGCCGGCCGACGCCAGCGTCGCGGCACGCGCGGACGAGGTTCGCGGTACCCGTCGACAACATCGTGTCGGGACCGAGGGTCGGCTTCGAGCCCAGCACGCTGACCACGGCCGAGACGCCTGCGCACGCGGGGCCGAGGGTGGCCGGGAGCAGAACGTCGCCGCGAACGACCTCACCTGCCTCCTTGACTCCCTCGAGCGCCTCGGGGCGCCGAGCCATCGAGCGTGTCGCGACCCCGCGGCCGGCCGCAGCCAACAGGACTTGGCGACCCGTGGGTCCGGTCGCGCCGATGACGAGCAGGGTGGGGATCATGCGGACTCCTTGAGGAGGTGGGCGGGCAGCAGGAAGGTGAGAGCGACCAGACCGGTGGCGATGATGCTGGCGAGCGGATGGAGGAACGCGAGCGCGGTGGTCACGGCGTAGGCGACCGGGCCGATGAGATACTGGCGGGTCCGCGCGGTGATCGCGGCTTCGGGAAGCTGAGGGTGGAGCAGCCCGCGGCGCCGTGCCCACCACCAGAGTGCGTTGAAAGCCACGGCCAGGGCGATGAGGGTCGCGCCGTAGAGCACGGCCGCGGTGCGCTGGTCCTCGAACTCGGCCGCAAAGAGCTCCTCGCCGACGACCTTCGTCGGGAACGGGATGAACGAGACGACGAGGAGGAGCGCGAGGTTGAGCACCAGGAGAGGGTGATCGGTTCGGCGCAGGTCGCGGATCAACGCATGGTGGCTGAGCCAGGCGGCGCCGACGATGACGAAGGACACAAAGTAGGCCGCGTAGACGATCCACTGCGAGCCGAGTCGGTCGAGCAGGCTTCCCGGCCCCGAGGGGATCGAGATCTCGAGCACGAGCAGGGTGATCGCGATGGCGATGACCCCATCGCTGAACGCCTCGAGCCGTCCGGTGGTCGACTCGGGTGCAACGGTACTGTCGGTCGGCATGTCGGCCTTTCCATAGGTGGCTATGCATGTTATATAGTCGACTATGGATCATTTGTCCACCTCTGGACCCCCAGCCGCCGCCGGCGTGGCCGAGCGACTGGCCTGCGTCGATGTCGTCATGGTGGCGCGCCTGCTCAGTGAACTCATGGGCGCTCGACTTCAGCCACTGGGGGTGAGCCTCGGCCAGCTGCCGACGTTGCTCGCTCTCTACGACCGCGACGGGCAGACCCAGAGCGAGTTGGCGCGGGCAACGAGTGTCGAGCAGCCGACCATGGCGGCGAACCTGCGCCGCATGGAGCGCGACGGCCTCGTCGTCCGCCAACCGGACCCCAACGACCGCCGACGGGCGTCGGTGCGCCTCACGGAGAGAGCGCTGGCCATCCGGCAGGAGCTTCAGGGCCAACGTGCGGCGCTCGACGAAGCTGCCTTGGCCGGAGTGTCCGCCACCGACCGAGCGACCCTCGCCGGGATTCTTGAGGTGATGGCGGGCAACCTCTCGTCCTGAGGACGGCGCCACCGCCCGCTTCAGTTCAGCTTCGGTGGACCTCCCACGGGTTGAGGCAGGCAACGCCTAGCGGTTCGAAGTGCTTGTGGTTACGGGTCGCGATCGTCATCCGCTGCGATTCCGCGATCGCCGCAGTCAACGCGTCATCCAAAGGGGCATGCTCGGGTACCCGGTAGCCGGCGAGGATTCGGGCTGCCGCAAGATCGAAAGGCAGCACCCGGCCCTCGAAGGCCGGCAGCACGCGGTCCTCCAGCCACTGCCGAAGCAGCCGTCCCTGGGCTGGATCTGTGTGCTCCTTCGCGACCACACCCCGTTCGAGTTCAGCGATGGTCATGGCGGTAACGAACTGGTCGGCCACCGGCACCGACGCCGCCCAGGCCGCCACCAGCGGCTCGCGTCCGCGTACTCGTAGGGCGGACACCACATTGGCGTCCAGCACGAAACTCACAGCTCAGCGGTCCGGGCAGTCAGCCCCAGCGGCTCGGGCTCGAACTCGATCACGACCTCCTCGCAGACGCTGACCAGGTCGACCAGCGTGATGGGTTCGCACCGCAGCTCGGCGGTCAGGATGTCGCGTGCCTCTGCCTCCACCGATTGCCGGTGGCGCTGGGCCCGCGCACGCAAAGCCGCCTTGGTTCCCGCGGGAAGCTGCCTGATCAGGATCTGCTCCACACCTTCTCCTCTGATATCAGCTCATGATATCAGGCCCAGATCGTCCGCTAAGGAACCGCTGATCAATGCGCCCAACGCTGGCTGAGCTTGACGAAGCCCGTAGCCACGAGCGAATGGACGACCCTTCGTCAAGCTCAGGGATCGTTGATC
>Ga0209477_1001752_pt1 | contig 13002 bp, 8 predicted proteins | sample KloWWTupernatant_FD_187180 | JGI IMG/M metagenome (GOLD analysis project Ga0209477, IMG submission 187180) | Active sludge microbial communities from Klosterneuburg, Austria, studying microevolution and ecology of nitrifiers - Klosterneuburg... | ecosystem: Engineered > WWTP > Aerobic digester >...
CCGGTCGGATAGCGGGCAATATAGGCGGCGCCGTCGGCGATGTCGGAGTAGGTGGCTGCCTTGCCGGCGAGCCGCTCTTCCGCCAGCCGGCGCAGATCCGCATCCTGCTCCTGCTCGGCGAGCTCGGCGAGCGCCGTCAGTTGATCGAGCGCCGGGGCGAGGTTGCGCAGCCCACGCCGCGCGGCTTCGCCGGAAGGGCCCTCCGGGTCGGACTTCCAGGCGGCGAGGAACTCGCCGACGGCGCCGGCCTGGCGGGCGGTCCGGGCATAGGCCTCGCCCAAGGCCAGGTGCACCGCGGGCGCTTCCGGAACGTCCGGGTAGTTGCTCAGGAAGGTCTCGAGGAACGGGGTGCCGTAGACGCCGCTCTTCCACACCGCGAGCGCCGAGGGCAGCAGCTCGTCGCGCTGCTCGCGCAGGGCCTGGCGCTCGGCGCGGAATTCGACCAGCGCCGGGCTGTCGGGCGCGAGTCCGAAGAGAACATCGATCTCCTTGTCGTAGATCGCCAGGACATGGCCGTAGTCGCGCACCCCGGCGGGCCGCGCGCTGATTTCGCTTTCGCGGGCGGCGTGCAACCGCTCGCTGCGCAGCCGCTCCGCCGCAGGACCCAGCGGCCAGGCAGTGAGTGCGGCCGAGTGGAGGAGGTCGAGCGGCGTCAACGGCGGCTTGGTCGGGCGTTCTTCGCGCGAGCCCGCGCCGCGGTCCGGGCGGCGCTCGCCGGTTTCGGCGGCGTCGGGTCGCTTCACCGGCGGCAGGCGGTTCTCATAGGCGAGAATCGAAGCCTGCGTGCGAATCCGGAACTCCTCGGCCGGGCGAGCCGCGCCGGCGGTGAGCTCGGGACTGCGCGCCTTGGCGGCGAGAACGCGCTGGTCGAAGAAGGGATGCGTTCGCCAGTAGCCGTACTCGCGTGAGCTGTCGGGCAGGCGCGAGCCGAGGAGCGACATGAGCTGCACCGTGCCGTCGGTGGCGAAGCCGGCTGCGGAAGCCCAGCGTTGGCCCTCCGAGTCCGATTCGTCCTCGTAGTCGCGGCTGTAGCTGCGCAACAGAAGCTCCGACAGGATCACGCTGGCGGCATAGCTGCCGAAGACGAGGTTGCCCTCCGGCCGGTCGCGCGTGTTGTAGTAGCCGTAGGGGTCGGGCACGTTGAGCGCCGGCTCGCGGTTCTTGTCCGCGGCGACCGCGACCCCCACCAGCACCGCCTGCGAGAGGATGTTGAGCAACATCGCCTTGCGCTCGAGCCGAGTACCGTGTTTCTTGACCACGTGGGCGATTTCGTGGCCGAGCAGCGCCGCCAGCGCGTCGTCGTTGAGACCGAGCTCGAGCATGCCGCGAGTGACGAAGATCTGGCCGCCGGGGAGAGCGAAGGCGTTCGGCTCGGCCATGTCGGCGAGAAAGAAGGAGATCGGAAAGTCGTCGAAATTGGCCTCTTTCGCCACCCGATAGCCGATGGCGGCGACCCGCGCCAGAGCCTCCGGATTGTCCCAGGCACCGTAGACCTGCATCGCCTGCGCGGCGGCCTCCAGGCTCTTGCCGTAGAGCTCTTCGTCGGGCGTCCGGGTCCGGCCCGGTTCGGGCACCTGGTCGCTGGCCGTGCGGCTGGCCGCGCCGGTGTCCGGCGGGGCGGTCGGTGGCGTCAGTGCCGAGTGGGGCGTCCCCGAAGCGGGCAGGACGAGGAGAAGCAGACCGGCGAGGAAGTGCCGAAGCGGCCGCATGCGTTTCGACTGTAGCAGGATGCGTGCCGCCCCTGTGGTAATTTGCCGCCGTATGAGCGACCTGACACTCGAAGTCCCGACGACGAAGTCCGGTATGGACGAGATTCGCACCGCCCTCGACGCAGCGCTGGCGAAGGAGTTCCCGGGCGGCATGCTGCGGCGGAACTGGGCCGGCGATACCCTCGAGCTCTCCGGCCCGGGAGCCAAGGGCGTGATCTCGTTCGAGGACGGCAAGCTGGTCGGGCGCGCCACGCTCTCTCCGCCTGCGAGCATGATGCGCGGCATGATCGAGCAGAAGATCGGCACCGCTATGCGCACCGCGGCCGCCTGACCGGCGAGCCCACCCTCTCCTCTTGAGCTCCTCCGAGCCGTCCCCGGGAGGTGTCGCCGCCGCGTTGTCGCGCCGGGCGCGGGAGCAGCCGGAAGTGCCGTTTCTCTTCTATCGCAACGCCAGAGGGCAGTTTCGCTGGTGGTCGTTCTCCCTGGCCGCTGCTTTCTGCGAAGCTGGAGGCGTCGGGGAAGAAAAGCTCTCGGTAAAGGGTGTCGTGGTCGAGCGGGAGGCGGTCGAGGTGCTCGGCGGGTTTCTGCGGGCAGCCGTGTCCGGTTTGCAACCGGGTGCGCCGATTCCGGATCCCGGGCCGGAGGTCGGCCGCGATGTCTGGATCTCCTGGCGGCCGCTGTCCGATCCGCGGGAGCTTGCACTCGCGCGTTGGGCCATCCTTTCCGGAGCGGTGATTCTCGTCGAGCCCGGTTCCGGCCTCCATCCGGAGCTCTTCGCCTGGGTCCGGCCGACCCTGATCTCCGGCTCCGTCGCCGAGCTGCTCGGGCTCGCCGGCCAGCTCGAGTCCCTTGCCCCGCGTTTTTTTCGTCAGAGGTGGTTCCGGCAGCGCGCCGAGCGGCTGCGGCTTCTTCTCGTCGAAGGGGAGCCTGCAGCCGGCGAGCTCGAGCAGGTGAGGGCGCGCTGGCGCTCGTTGTCGGCGAGCTTCTCGCCGGGCGTCACGCCGTTTGCGCACCGCGCTTTGGTATAAACCTGCCGACGAAGGAGAGAGCGATGCCGGAATCCCCAGACCTGGGCCAGCCACCCGCGCCGCTGCCAGAGCCGAACGACGCCTCGGCGGCTGTCGAGGTGGAGCTGCGCGCCGACACGGTCTGGACGCGAGCCGTGACGTCGCCGGGGGCGGCGCCCGGTGTCCTGCGCGTTTCGCGCCAGCAACTGCGGGGCCCCTCGGGCCGGGTGGCGATCGTTGCCGCCTGCCGCACGCCGTTCGCGCGCGCCGGCACCGACCTCAAGGAGCTGGATGTCGTCGATCTGGCCGGGATCCCCGCCGCCGAGGTCGTCGCTCGCGCGGGGATCGATCCGGCCGAGATCGACCTGGCCGTCTTCGGCGTCGTCGTCGCGGCGGCGGGCGCGCCGAATCTGGGGCGCGAGATCATCTTCCGCGCTGCGCTGCCGGCGACGATCCCCGGGACGACGGTCAACCTCGCCTGCGCTTCGGCCAATCGCGCCATCACCAGCGGCGCGGAGGCGATTCTGCGCGGCGAAGCCGAGATCGTCCTCGCCGGCGGCGCCGAGTCGCTCTCCAACGTGCCGATCGCTTTCTCCCGGGGCGCGGCGGAGAAGTTCGTCGCGCTCGCGAGGGCGCGCAGCATCGGCCAGCGCCTCAAGGGGCTGGCGCGCTTCCGGGCGCGCGATTTCGCCCCCGTGGCGCCGGCGATCGCCGAGCGCTCGACCGGAATGTCGATGGGCGAGGCCTGCGAGAAGATGGCCAAAGAGAACGACATCTCGCGCCGCGCGCAGGACGAGATCGCCCTGCTCTCGCATCAGCGAGCCGCCGCCGCAGAGGCCGCAGGCCTTTTCGCCGACCAGGTGGTGACGGTCTTTCCGCCGCCGCGCTACGACCGGCCGGTGGAATCCGACAACGGCGTGCGCGGTACGACCTCGATGGCGGCGCTCGCGGCGCTGCGGCCGGCGTTCGACCGCCGGCACGGCACCCTCACCGCCGGCAACTCGTCGCCCATCACCGACGGCGGCGGCGCCGTGCTGCTGATGAGCGAGCGCCGCGCGCGCTCCCTGGGGCGGACGCCGCTGGGCTTCCTGCGCTCCTGGGCCTACGCCGCGACCGATCCCGCTCAGCAACTCCTGCAGGGGCCCGCCTACGCCGCGCCGATGGCTCTCGAGCGCGCCGGCCTGCGCCTCGGCGAGATCGATCTCGTCGAGATGCACGAGGCGTTCGCCGCGCAGGTGCTGTCCAACCTGAAGGCCTTTGCCAGCCCGCGCTTCGCCAGAGAGGAGCTGGGGCGAAGCGAACCTCTCGGTGTCGTCGACTTCGACCGCCTGAACGTCAACGGCGGGTCGCTCGCGATCGGCCATCCGTTCGGCGCCACCGGCGTCCGGGTGACCCTGCAACTGCTCCAGGAGCTGCGCCGACGGAACCTGCAGTTCGGCCTGATCACGGTCTGCGCCGCCGGCGGCCACGGCTTCGCCATGGTCGTCGAGCGGGAATGAAGAGCCGGGCGCTGGTCCTCGCCCTGCTGCTCGCGCCCCCTGCGCTCGGCGTGGCGGAGGAGCGGGTCCCCGAGAGCTGGCTGACGCCGGCCGAGCGCGCGGACTTCCAGGCGACACCCTCCTACGACGAGACGATCGCTTTTCTGCGCCGTCTCGAAGCCCAACTGCCGGAGATGAAGCTCGAGTTCTACGGCACATCGGCCGCCGGCCGGCCGCTGCCCCTGGTCATCCTCTCCGCCGAGCGGGCGTTCACTCCCGCCGCGGCCCAGGCGCTGGCGAAACCGGTGGTGCTGATCCAGAACGGCATCCACGCCGGCGAGATCGACGGCAAGGACGCCGCACTGATGCTGCTGCGCGACATCGCCCTGGGCGGGCGCCGCGACCTGCTCGCCGCTTCGACGCTGCTCATCGTGCCGATCTTCAACGTCGACGGTCACGAGCGCGTCTCGCCCTACAACCGGCCGAATCAGGACGGTCCTGTGCTCGGCATGGGCTTCCGCACCACCGCGGATGGTCACGATCTCAACCGCGACTACCTCAAGCTGGTGACTCCCGAGGCGCGGCAGATGGTGCAGCTCATCCACCTCTGGCAGCCGCATCTCTTCGTCGACACCCATGTCACCGACGGCGTCGACCTCGACTGGGTGATCACCTGGGCGATTCCCGAAGCGCCGCTGCTCGCGCCCCCGGTCGACGGCTGGCTGCAGCGGAACTTCCCGCCGGTGTTGGCCGCCGTCGAGGCCGCCGGACACCGGCAGGGGCCTTACGTCAGTCTGGTGGACAGCCTCGACCCGACTCGAGGGTTCGAAAGCCTGGTCTTCGAACCGCGCTATTCGACCGGCTACCTGCCGCTTCGCCACCGGCCGGTGGTGCTGCTCGAGTCCCATTCCCACAAGCCTTATCGCGCGCGAGTGCTCGCCACCCGCGACTTTCTCGCGGCACTGGTGATTCAGGCTGGGCGCGCCGGCACCGCGTTGCGCTCGGCGATCGCCGAAGCCGCCTTCGCCGTCGTGCAGCGCGGGCTGCCTACCGCCGCGCCGAGTGAGATCGTGGTGACCTATGCCCGCGGCGAGTCGGAACCTTACCGGGTGCCGTTCTACGATTGGCTGCGCTCGCCCTCGCTGGTCACCGGCGGCGAGGCGATCCACTACCGTCGCGGCGTGGTGAAGGAGCTCGAAGTGCCCTGGTTTCATCGCCTGGTCGCCGGACTGAAACTGCCGCGGCCGCGCGGCTATCTCGTGCTGCCGGGTTGGCCGGCGATCGAGCGCCGACTTCTCGATCACGGCCTGCGCTTCGAGCGCCTGCCGCAGGAGCTCGAGCTCGAGGTCGAGACGGCGCGGCTGAGAGAGCCCAGACCGGCGGCCGCGAGCTATCAAGGAGAGACACCTCTCGAGGCGAAGGTGACCCGCAACAGCGAGCGGCGCATCGTTCCGGCCGGCACGCTCTGGGTGCCGGCAGATCAGCCCGATTTCGCCGTCGCCGTGCAGCTGCTCGAGCCCGAAGCGCCCGACTCGGTTCTCTCCTGGGGGCTCGTCTCCGGCCTTTTCGAGGGCAAGGAGTACATCGACGGCGGCGCGCTCGAGCTCTTCGCGCGCCGGGCACTCGAAGAGCCGGAAGTCGCCGCCGACTGGCAGCGTGCCCTCGCCGATCCCGCCTTTGCCGGCGACCGTGGCGCGCGCTATCGCTGGTGGTTCGCCCGCACGCCCTGGTGGGACGCCGAGCTCGGGCTCTATCCGGTGATGCGTCTCATGGCGCCTCTGCCGGCGCCGCAGGGCCGCCAGCTGACGCTGACCCCGCAGACGGTTCCGCGCTGATCGGCGCGAGCCGCAGCACGAGCTCCGACTCCGCCGCAGTCTGTTCGTAGTCGGGGGACTCGAGCTGCTCGCGCAGCCGGGCGGTGACCGGCAGGATCATGATGGAGGGCGGCCACCGCACGGCGGCGCCGGTGGCGGCGTCACGCAGGCGGCCGTCGCTCGCGGCACGCGTCGCCTCGCCGAGCGACAGCGTGGCGAGCGCCTTCTGGAAGCTGCGGAAGAGTCCTTCGCGGTGCGGGTCGAGAAAGCGTAGCTGGCTGCGCGCCTGCGCCGCGGCATGAAAGTGGGAAGGCGTGACCAGGATTCCCGCGAGGTTCAGGCGATCGCAGATCAGCATCGTCGCCGCCATCGTCTCGCGCAGCATGCCGAGGCCCGGATGGGTCTGCCCCGGGAGCGCGGGACGGGCAGGCGTGAAGCGGGCACGCGGGTTCTGCAACAGCAACCAGTCGATCGCCAGCAGCTCTTCTCCCGGAACCGTCCGACGGTCGCGCCTGAGGCGCATCTCGAGCAACAGCTCGCGCCGGCCCTGCGAACCAAAGATGCGCAACGTCTGCCCGGAGGCGCCGAAGTCGAATTCGACTTGGGGGTTCTCGTAGCCGAGCTCGCGCAGCCGAGTCAGGTGGCCCAGCCTTTCGAGAGCAAGCTCGAGCCCTGGCAGCGAGTAGAAGCCGAGCAGGCGTGACTCGGGGCTCGTGAGCCCCTGGCCTCCGCCGAGATCGGCCTCGGTCAGCAGCGGCTCTTCATCGGCCGGTCCGCGCAGCTCGCCGATCGAGAAGCTCTGCACGAGGTCGCGGAAGCGGTCGAGGATGAGGGCATCGGTCGTCGGCGGTTCGACCCGCCGGCCGCAGAGGAGCCACGAAAGATAGCGCGCGAAGTACCGCCAGCTCTTGTCGCCGTAGCCTCCAGCGAGGGTCACGACCAGCGGCAGCCGGCGGCGGCGCGCCAGGCGGGTCACTTCGAGATCGCGCGCGAAGAGGCCGTCGGCGGTGAGCTGCCAGTCGCCGAGGGCGTCGTCTGCCGCCGGGTCGGCGCCGCAGAGATAGAACACCAGCTCCGGGGCGAAGCGGTCGAAGAGCGCCGGCAGCGTCTCTGCCAGCGTGGCGAGGAGGCGCTCGTCGCCGACGCCCGGGCCGAGCGGCAGGACCGTCGCCTCGACTGCAGGCGAGTCGTCCCAGTTCTGGTTGTGAACGGAGTAGGTGTGGACGGTCGCGTCCGCGGCGAAGATCGAGCGTGTGCCGTCGCCGTCGTGAAGGTCGAGATCGACCACCAGGATCCTGCCGTGAAAGCCCTGGGCGCGCTGGGCCCGGACGGCGGCCGCGACATCGTTGAGAATGCAGAAGCCGCGGCCGCGATCGCGATGCGCGTGATGGAAGCCGCCGCCGAGGTTGACCGCGATGCCGCCCGAGGCGCGCGCCAGGCGGGTCGCGAGGAGCGTGCCGCCGGTCATCTCGCGTTCGACCGCGATCAGCGCCTGTTCGGCGCGATCCGGGATGGCGAAGCCGACGACCGGCGTCAGCGCTCCGGGTTGCTGCAGGCGCTCGAGGTAGTCGTCGTCGTGCGCCGCGCGCAGCTCGGCGAAGGTCGCCGGCAGTGGCCGGTGCAGCCGGCGGCGCAGGACGAGCCCGGCATCCCGGAGGAACGAAAAGATGCGTGCAGAGCGCTCGGGGTCGAGGAGTCCGCCCGGCAGCGCATAGCGGTAGCCCGGGGCGACGACCAGGTCGACCCTGGGTTTTCGCCGCAGCACCGCCCAACGCAGCAGGCCGCGGCGGGCGTGGCGGAAGACTGCCGGCGATCGCTGAGTCGTCGTCGTACCTCGACTTTCCGGCCGTCCTAGTTGAACAACTTCAGGAAGACGATATAGGCCACCAGCCCGTCGTCGGGTCCGGCGACCGGCGTGCCGATGTCGAGGTTGATCAGCGTCTCCCAGGGACCCATGAAGGTGCCGGTGACGCCGACGCCGGAGAGCAGCTCGTTGTCGAGCCCGCTCGCCTTGTCGGTCGCCCAGGCCGCATCGACCACGGCATCGAGGCGCAGCAGCTGGCCGAGCTCGAAGCCGTAGCTCGCATGCGCGGCGTAGGCCTCCTCGGCGCGCACCTTGCCGATCTGGTAGCCGTGCACCCGGGTGCCGCCGAAGAAGCCGAACTGGTACTTGCTGAAGCGGTCGAGATCGCTGCCGCCCAGGTACTCGAGGGAGAGACCGATCTTGCGGAAGTTCGCCAGGTACCAGTTCTTGCTCGCCGAGACCTGCCAGGTCAAGTAGTCCTTGGCTTCCGGGTCGAAGTCGCCGTTCGCGGCCGCTTCAGGCAGGCCCCAGAAATCCCACTTCGTGCGCTGGTGGAATCCGCCGCTGAGCTCGAGCCGGTACCCGGAACGCGAGTAGGCAAGCGCGGTCGCGAGCGAATGGGTGAAGGTGCTCTCCGGCACGACGAAGTCGGAGGCAGTGTTGTCGGTGTCGCCAAAGCTCGAATAGGCGAAGCCGTAGCTCGCGCTCCACTTGAGGAAGTTGCCCAGCGGGTGTCCGAGATTGACCGACACCCGCGCCGGCAGCTCTTCGACCTCCTCGCCGGGCGACTCGATGCCGTCGCGATAGAGCTGGTCGCTCGAAGCGATGGCGATGGCGAAGACGTCGACGCCGAGGTCGAACTTGCTTTCGAACAGGCGCGGGTCGGCGTAGTTGAGGATCCCCAGCACGCCGCCGAAGAAGGCGTTCAACTGACGCTTCTTGCCGCCGGCGTCGAGGTTGAAGTAGTTGATGCCGATAAGCGGCAGCGGATAGTCGAGCGAGTCGTCGTAGAACGTGCCGCCGATCAGGAAGAGCCGATCGCTGTCGAAGCCCTCCTGGATGGTGCGCACGCCGGTCGTCTCGTCCTTGACCAGGTAGCGGAAGCCCTTGTCGGTGTCCCGCACCATGGTCGTGCTCGAAGCGAGGACTTCGTCGCGGCGCTGGTCGAACTCCGGGCCGTTGATGCGCACGCCGGAGAGCCGCACCTCTTTCTCGACCACCGTTGCAGTGTTGAGCACCGAGAGGATCTGCTGGCCGACGACCTTGAGCGGCAGGAAGTAGCTCGTCGCCGACCAGGGCGCCGCGGCGCCGTTTTCGTCGATCGGCTCGTAGGTCATTGTCTCTTCGTTCGACAGCACCTCGCCCTGCAGACCGAGCTGCACCGCCCGCGATCGCACCCGCGCCCAGAGCGCGCGATCGATCCAGACCGTGCCGCGATAGAGGTTCCTGCCTTCGACCGCGGCTGCGGGCTCGAACTCGACCACCCAGCAGTCGCGCCCGTCGACGGTCTCGCGCCCGCGCAGGGCGTAGCGGTACTCCTTGGTGAACAGGATCTCGAGCGGCATCGCCGCGGCCTTCTCCGGCTGGATGAGCGGCAGCTCCGGGATCTCCTTGCCGCGCCACTTGACGCCGTTGACGAAGAAGCTCTGCCAGGCCCAGTCGAACGGCTGGCCCTGGCGGAAGAAGAACTCGCCTTCGAACGTCGCTTCGATCGCCTGCGTGCCGGAGGCGGCCTGGAAGCGCAGCGTCGTCGCATTCACCGCCTGATAGCGCAGCAGGCGGCGGGCCTGGCTGTCTTCGAAGGCCTGCAGACGGCGCAGGATCTCTTCGACCGGAATGTCGCGCTCGGAGGCGACCGTCACCTCTTCGGCGATCCCTTCGAGCTCGGCTGCCGAGGGGCGCTCGAGGCGCAGGAGCTCGACCGGCTGGGGCTTCACCAGGCGAACCTCGGTCGCCGTGGCCGACCGCCGCGGCTCGGCGAGCGCGGTGGCGGCGCCGGTCGCGAGGTCGATGCGCATCGGCGTCTTGAGCTGGGGGTCGGGGAAGGTGAGTACGATCGGCTTCGCGGCCGCGGCAGGCGCCTTGTCCGTGGCCGGAGGCGCCAAAGGGGAAGCGACGACGACCCGCAGCCCCAGATCCTCACCGCGCACGAAGCTCCAGGCCTTGGCGGCCCCCTGCGGCACCGTTCCGTAGTCCGCCTGGAGCTCGCCGCGAAACTCGTTCGCCATCACCTTGAGCGGCGCCAGGTCGGCGGCGGTCGGAGCGCTCGGCAAGCCCGGAGCGGTCGCCTGAAAGAAGGCGATCGCGAAGCCCGCCGCTGCCTGCTCGACGAGCTGGGCGGCAGCCTGCAGCGGATCCAGCACCAGCGGCTCGAGAACGATCGGCTTGCCGGGATCGAGCCCGGAGAGCCGCGCCAGAGCGGCGGGCGCCTCAGCGCCCTGCGGTGAAAGCGCGACGCCGTCGACGTAGGCCGCCACGCCCTCGCCGTACCAGAGCTCCATCCAGTCGTCAGCGGTCGGCAACGGCTGAGCAAAGATCCGGCTCTCCGGTTGGACACCGGTAAGTGCGACCGCCGCGCGCTTGACCAGAAAGGCATACTGCCGGGCGTCCACCGGCAACACGCCGTCACCGCCCCAGACGATCTCGTAGGACGTCGTCGCAGGCGCGAGACGGGCCAGCTCGACGGCGGCGTCGAGCTCGCGCTGCAGCGCGTCGACGTGCTCGAGGAGCGGCGAAGGGGTGGCGAACTGCAGCCTGATCCACGGTTGCGCACCCGCCGCGATGACGAGGTGGGCGCCTGCCGGAGAGGCCGAGCCATCGAGCGCGGCGTTCCAGGCGACGAAGAGCCGGGCGCCCTTCTCGAGCCGGGGAGGAGTCTCGAGGGCGGCGATGATCGCGAACGGGTCGTCGACGGTGACACCGGGGCAGGCGAGACAGGGTGCATCGGCGGCGAAGACGGCACCGCTGCCGCCGCCCACAAGGGTCCAGGCGAGTGCAGCAGGAGCCAGTTTCCAGAATCGTATGCGGCGCATGAGGATCTTTCCTCTCCGGTTGGGTTGAGAAGCGGGAGAGTGCAGGTAACATACCAGCCCTCCACCATGGAATTCTCCGGCCGCCTGGCCTCGTTCCCGATCGGCGACATCCTGCAGTGGGCGCAGAACGACCAGCGCTCGGGGGCGCTCGTGGTCCGGCGCAGCGGGTCGGAGAAGCGGATCTTTCTGCGCGACGGCGAGGTCGTCGCCTGCTTCTCGGACGATCCGGCGGAGTTTTTCGGCCAGCATCTGCTGGTCAACGGCCTGCTCGACGAGGCCGGCCTCATCCGCGCCCTCAAACACTGCCAACGGACCGGGCAGAAGCTCGGCGACGCCCTGCAGACGATGGGTCTCCTGCCTGCCGAAAAGGTGCAGGAGGCGCTGCGCCAGCACGTCGAGAACCAGGTCTGCGACATCTTCCTCTGGCGCTCGGGGATCTTCTACTTCGCCGCCGAGTCGCTCGCCAGCGAGCTCGAGCTCAAGGCACCGATCCCTGCGGTCGCCCTCGCCATGGAGGGCAGTCGCTGGTCGGACGAGGCTCAGCGGGTGCGCCGGATCTTCGTCCACGACAACGTCGTGCTGCAGCGCGGGCGGAAGGCTCCGCAGGGCCTGCTGACGCCGCTCGAGCGGCGGATCTACCGCTCGGTCGACGGCAAGTTGACGCTCGCCGAGCTCTACATCGAGGTCCGCGGTTCCTATTACCGGTTTCTGCAGGCAGCGTATCGCCTGGCGGTGATCGAGGCGCTCGACATCGAATCGGTCGGCGACCACTCCGACTCCGGTTCGACCGAGTTGCACCTCGCGGACCTGCTGATCGAACAGGTTACCGAGGAGCAGGCCGTCTTCCTGCGCCACCACCTGGCGCTGCCTTTCGACGCGGTCGAGCACTACGTGCCGATCTGGCTGCACCCCCCGTCGGGCGAGGAAGAGTCGCGCATGTCCGAGCCGGTCCTGGCGTTCTACCGCTCGATTGACGGCCGCTCCGAGCTCGGCGCCCTGCTCTCAGGCACCGCCATCGAAGAACGAGCACGCCGGCTGGACTGGTTGATCCTGCAACTGCGCAAGAAGGCGCTGGCTCTCCTGCCCATGTCGGTGGACGAGTTGGAGAACGCCAGCGGCTCGGCCGAAGCGCTGGCCGGCCGTGACCGCTGGTGGCGCCGCTTGCTGCCGCAGCGCGGTTGACGCGGCAGCCGCCAGTCGAGATCCACCGCCGGGGGCCCCGGCCGGAATCAGCCGGAAGCCGGTCGCCGGCGCCGCCCGAGCAGCACCAGCGCGCCGCCTGCCAGCGCCGCGAGCAGCGCCCACACGAGCCACGACCAGGGCAAAACCCGGAACTCGGCGGTCGCGACTTCCGTTCCCGATCTCGCCATCAAGACATGCTTGCCAGGTTCGAGCGGGGGCAGCGCCACACTCGCCTGGGTGCGGTCGCCCTGCGTCGTGATCCGTTCGAACTGGTTCTGATCGACGAACAGGTAGACCGCGAGGCGGCGTTGCGCGAGGACGCCAGCCTGATCCACCGTCAGCGGCAGCGGGCGGCCCGGAAAGACCCAGGATCGGACATGGAGCGACAGCGCCGTTCGCCCCGGCGCATCGCCCTGCGCGGCGGCCGGAGTGTCCGCCCCGGCCACCAGCAGGGATCCGGCGGAAAACAGCGCCAGCAGCGCCCGGCGCATGCTCACTTGGCGACCGCTGCCTCCTCGGCCACCTTCATGGGTGGCAGCGAGAGCGCCGCCCGGAGCTTGGCCTCGAGCTCGTTGGCGAGCTCCGGATTGTCGCGCAGGAACTGCTTCGAGTTCTCGCGTCCCTGGCCGAGCCGGATGTCGCCGTAGTTGAACCAGGCGCCGCTCTTTTGCACCAGCTTGTTCTCGACGCCCATGTCGACCAGCTCGCCCGGGCGTGAGATGCCCTCGCCGTAGTCGATGTCGAACTCGGCCTGGCGGAAGGGGGCCGCGACCTTGTTCTTGACGATCTTCACCTTGGCGCGGCTGCCGGTGACGGTCTCGCCCTCCTTGATCGCCGAGATGCGCCGGATGTCGACCCGGACGGAGGAGTAGAACTTGAGCGCCCGGCCGCCAGTGGTGGTCTCGGGGCTGCCGAACATGACGCCGATCTTCTCGCGGATCTGGTTGATGAAGACCATGCAGGTGTTCGACTTGGC
>Ga0209477_1001754_pt1 | contig 12998 bp, 11 predicted proteins | sample KloWWTupernatant_FD_187180 | JGI IMG/M metagenome (GOLD analysis project Ga0209477, IMG submission 187180) | Active sludge microbial communities from Klosterneuburg, Austria, studying microevolution and ecology of nitrifiers - Klosterneuburg... | ecosystem: Engineered > WWTP > Aerobic digester >...
GGCGACATCGACGACAACGCCTATGGCCGGCTGGTCGGCGACGTGTTGCCGCCGTGGCTGTCCGGCGCGTTCGCCGCGGCGATCACCGGTGCGGTGCTGTCCAGCTACAACGCCGGACTCAACTCTGCGGCGGCGCTGTACACGGTCGACCTGCACCTGCCGATGATCAATCCGAAGGCGGACGGCAAGCGCATCGGCCAGATCGTGCAACTGGTCTTCATGCTGGTGTCGCTGGCGATGGTGCCGCTGTACCAGAACGCGACCAGCATCATCGGCACGTTGCAGCAGTTGAACGGCCTGTACTCGATGCCGGTGCTCGCGTCGTTCATCGTCGCCATCTTCGTGCGTGGCGCGAATGCGACGGCGATCCGCATCGCGCTGGTGTTCGGGGTGGCGCTGTACGCGATGTTCACCTTCGCGTGGACGCCGCTGCACTACCTGCACCTGATGTTCATCACCCTGGCCGCGACCATCCTGGTCGCAGTCGTGCTGGGCCGGGTGATGGGCGCGCCGGAACCACCGTCCCCCGCCGTGTAGAGCGGGGCTTGCCCCGCTGCCGCGCGCGTGGGGCAAGCCCCACGCCTGCGGTCAGCGCGTGAGCGCGGCCGCCGCGCGCGCAAGGCCGCCGATGCGCGCCCAGTCGCGTGCCGCCAGTGCGTCCGCGGGCAGCATCCACGACCCGCCCACGCAGGCGACATTGGGCAGGCCGAGGTAGGCCGGGGCCTTCGCCGCGTCGATCCCGCCGGTCGGGCAGAACCGCACCTGCGCGAACGGGCCGGCGAAGCCCTTGAGCGCGCCGATGCCGCCACTGGATTCGGCGGGGAAGAACTTGAAGCGTTGCCAGCCGTGTTCGAGCCCGCGCATCAGTTCGCTGGCGGTGGCGATGCCGGGGATCAGCGGGACCGGGCATTCGGCCGCGGCGCGATACAGGCTGTCGGTGGCGCCGGGGGAAATCGCGAAACGTGCGCCGGCTTGCGCCACCGCGTCGAGGTCGCGCGCATTCAACACGGTGCCGGCGCCGACGCAGGCATCCGCCAGTTCGCGCGCGATCAGGGCGATGGCGTCGACCGCGCAGGCGCTGCGCAGGGTGACTTCCAGCACCGGCAGGCCGTTGTCCGAGAGGGCGCGCGCCAGCGGGATGGCGTCTTCGATGCGCTCGATGGTGAGCACCGGGATCACCGGCGCGCGCGCGAACACGGCGTCGACCTGGCTGGCGTGGCTGGCGGTGTCGGTCATGCGATGTTCAAAGCTCCGATGAGCGCAATGCGGTGGCGGCGCCGAGCAGCCCCGGTTGCGGGTGGGTGATGACGTGGATCGGCACCGATTCCAGCAGGGTTGCCATCCGCCCCTTGGCCAGGAAGCGTTCGCGGAAGGCGCTGCTGCGCAGGAACGGGATGAAGCGCGGCACGATGCCGCCGGCGATGACCACGGTACGCGCGCCCTGGATCAAAGCGCAATCGCCGGCGACGCTGCCGAGCACCGCGCAGAAGCGCGCCAGGGTCTGCCGAGCGGCCAGGTCGTGGCCCTCCAGCGCCGCCGCCACGATCTCCGCGGGGTCGCGCAGCGCCGGCTTGAGCAACGAGGTGTCGCCCGGGACCGGCAGTCCGGATGGCAGCACCGCACTGGCGCCGCGCAGGACTGCATCGATCTCCGACAGGCCCTTGCCGCACAGCAGGCGTTCGGTCGAGGTGCGTCCGTGCTGCGCGGTCAGCCATGCGGAGATCGCGCGTTCCTCGTCGCCGATCGGGGCGAAGCTGGTATGCCCGCCCTCGGTTTCCACCGCGTGCCAGCCGTGCTCGCGCGAGCCGACCAGCAGGGCGACGCCAAGCCCGGTGCCGGGGCCGAGCACGCTGACCGGGCCGCGCAGCGGCGCCGCGGGATCGCCATGCAGGGTGACCAGGTTGTCGCGTTCGAGCGAGGGCACCGCCCATGCCACCGCGCCGAAGTCGTTGATCATGCGCAGCTGCTCCAGCTGCAGCGTGCGCTGGAGTTCGCGCCGGCTGAACGACCACGCGCGGTTGGTCAGGCGGATCTCGTCGCTGCCGACCGGGCAGGCCACCGCCAGCGCGGCATGCTTAGGCCGCGCGTCGATCGCGTGCAGGTAATGCTCGACCGCGTGCTGGACGCTGGCGAAATCCGCGTTGCGCAGCGATTGCGCCTGCTGCAGTTCGATCGCGGGCGCGGCCAGGTCGGTCAGCGCGAAGCGCGCATTGGTGCCGCCGATGTCGCCGACCAGCGCCAGCGTGGTCACTCGCCGTCCTCGTCCACGAACAACGAACACGCGCCCTGTTCGGCGGCGCCGACCTGCCGGCGCATCAACCCGAACAGCTCGCGGCCATGGCCAAGGTGGTTGCCGGCGAGGGCAGGCTTCGCGCATGCGCGCGCAGCCCATGCGCCGGCCTCCACCAGCGCCTCCATGGTGCCGGCTTCGGCGTCGATGCGGACCGGATCGCCGTCGCGCAGCTTGGCCAGCGGACCGCTGCAGGCGGCTTCCGGGGTGACGTGGATCGCCGCCAGGACCTTGCCGGACGCGCCCGACATGCGGCCGTCGGTGAGCAGGGCGACGCGCTGGCCGCGGTCCTGCAGGGCGGCCAGGGTCGGCGTCAGCTTGTGCAGTTCCGGCATGCCGTTGGCGCGCGGGCCCTGGCCGCGCACCACCGCGACGAAATCGCCATCGAGCTGGTCGGCCTTGAAGGCGTCCAGCAGCGCGTCCTGCGATTCGAAGATGCGCGCGGGTGCCTCGATCCGGCGGAATTCCGGCGCGACCGCGGAAATCTTCACCGTCGCACGGCCGAGGTTGCCCTGCAGCCGGCGCAGGCCGCCCTCGCTGTCGAACGGCGCGGCCACGCCGCGCAGCACGCTGGCGTCGAGCGAACGCGCCGGTGGCTCGCGCCAGCGCAGGGTGATGCCGTCGAGGAACGGTTCCAGCGCCTGCTGGCGCAGGTCGCCGCCATGCACGCAGGCGATGTCCGGATGCAGCAGGCCGGCGTCGATCAGTTCGCGGATGACGAACCCGAGGCCGCCGGCGGCGTGGAAGTGGTTCACGTCGGCGGCGCCGTTCGGATACACGCGGGCCAGCAGCGGGGTCGCCTTCGACAGTTCGTCGAGGTCGTCCCAGTCGATCACGAGGCCGGCGGCGCGGGCGATCGCGACCAGGTGCAGCGCGTGGTTGGTGGAACCGCCGGTGGCGGCCAGGCCGACCATCGCGTTGACGATGGCCTTCTCGTCCACGGTGCGCGCCAGCGGGCGGTAATCGCTGCCCAGCGCGGAGATGCGCAGTGCCTGCTCGGTGGCGGCCACGGTCAGGGCATCCCGCAGTGGCGTCCCGGGGGCGACGAACGCGCTGCCCGGCATGTGCAGGCCCATCACTTCCATCAGCATCTGGTTGGAGTTGGCGGTGCCGTAGAAGGTGCAGGTACCGGGCGCGTGGTAGGACGCGGCCTCGGCGTCCAGCAGTTCCTCGCGGCTGGCCTTGCCCAGCGCGTAACGCTGGCGGACTTCGGCCTTCTGCCGGTTGGGGATGCCGGATGGCATCGGACCCGCCGGCACGAAGATGGCCGGCAGGTGGCCGAAGCCCAGGGCGCCGATCAGCAGGCCGGGCACGATCTTGTCGCACACGCCGAGCATCAGGGCGCCGTCGAACATCGCGTGCGAGAGCGAGATCGCGGTGGCCATCGCGATCGCATCGCGCGAGAACAGCGACAGTTCCATGCCGGCGCGGCCCTGGGTGACGCCGTCGCACATCGCCGGCACGCCGCCGGCGACCTGCGCGCTGCCGCCGGCGTTGCGCGCGGCCATCCGGACCAGCGCCGGGTACTGCTCCAGCGGCTGGTGCGCGCTGAGCATGTCGTTGTAGGCGGTGACGATGCCGAGGTTGCCGCCACTGCCGTTGCGCAGCTGGGCCTTGTCCGCGCCGGCGGCGGCGAAGGCGTGGGCGATGTTGCCGCAGCCGAGCTCGCGGCGCGCCGGGCCATCCAGGCGGGCGGCGTCCATCCGCGCCAGGTAGTCGCCGCGCAGGCGCCTGCTGCGCTCCGCGATGCGGGCGGTGACGCGTTCGACCACGGGGTGCAAGTGCGGCATCAGGGACTCCAGTGGACCTGTACGCGATGGTCGCGCGCATGCAGCAGCGCGGCAACCGGATGACCGCCGCGGTCCTGCTGCCGGGCCTGGCGCAGCACCCGGCGCTTGTCCTCGCCGGTGGCGACCAGCAGGATCGTCCGCGCGCGCAGCAGGCGCGGCAGGGTCAGGCTGATCCGCGCGAACGGCGCTTCCGCCGGCAACGGCTCGGGCAGGGTGGCGATGGCGTCGATCCCGCTTTCCATCGCCAGCCCCTCGGCGAGGTTGGCCGCGCCGGGGAACAGCGAGGCGAAGTGACCGTCCGTGCCCATCCCCAGCAGCACGAGGTCGAATGGCTGCGCATTCAGCGCAAGCAGCGCGCGCGCCTGCGCCAGCGATGCGCCTTCATCGCCGTCCTCGCGGGTGATGCCGGCGGTGGTGATGCCGCGATTCGCCGCGAACGCCTCGCGCAGTGCGCGCAGGTTGCAGGCCGGATGGTCGTGCGGGACGCAGCGCTCGTCGGTCGGGACCGCGGTGATGCTGCCTTCGAACTCCGATGCGGCCAGCCGTGCATAGGCCGGCAATGGCGTGCGTCCGCCGGCGAGCGCCAGCCAGGCGGCGCCGCGTGCGTGGATCGCCTCGCGGCAGGCATGTTGCAGTTGCTGCGCGACCTGTTCGACCAGCGCGTCGGTACTGGGATGGTCGTGTTCGATCCAGCCCATCACTCGCGCCAGCCGTGGCCGTGGCGCTCGATCAGCGATACCGCCGCGCCCGGCCCCCAGGTGCCCGCGGGGTACGGCTTCGGCGCCACCCCGGCCGTGCGCCAGCCATCCAGGATCGCATCCACCCAATGCCAGGCGGTTTCGGTTTCGTCGCGGCGCACGAACAGGGTGCCATTGCCCTCGATCGCGTCGAGGTACAGGCGCTCGTAGGATATGCGGCGACGCTGGTTGGCGAACTCCTCGTGGAAATCGAGGTCCAGCGCGACCTGCGACAGGCGCAGGCCGCTGCGGTCCAGCCCCGGGGTCTTGGCCATCAGGTCCAGTTCGATCCGCTCTTCCGGCTGCAGGCGGATCAGCAGGCCGTTCGACCGCATGTCCGCGGCCGCGTGTCCGCCGAAGATCGAATACGGCACCTTGCGGAACTGGATGTAGATCTCGGTGCAGCGCGACGGCAGGCGCTTGCCGGTACGCAGGTAGAACGGCACCCCGGACCAGCGCCAGTTGTCCACGTGCGCGCGCAGGGCGACGAAGGTCTCGGTGCCGCTGTCGCGCCCGAGTTCCTGCACGTAGCCGGGCACCGCGACGCCGTCGATCGCGCCCGCGGTGTACTGGCCGACGACCGATTCGGTGGCGACCTGCCCGTGCCCGATCGCGCGCAGCGAGCGCAGCACCTTGATCTTCTCGTTGCGCACCGCGGTCGGCTCGAAGCGCGCCGGCGGTTCCATCGCCACCAGGCACAGCAACTGCAGCAGGTGGTTCTGCAGCATGTCGCGCATCGCCCCGGAATCGTCGTAATAGTCGCCGCGACCCTCGACGCCGACCGTCTCGCCGGCGGTGATCTGCACCTGCTCGATGTGGCGCGCGTTCCACAACGGCTCGAACAGCGCATTGCCGAAGCGCAGCGCGATCAGGTTCTGCACGCCTTCCTTGCCGAGGTAGTGGTCCACGCGATAGACGCGGTCCTCGTCGAACACCTCGGCCACGCCGTCGTTGATCGCCGCCGCGCTGGCCAGGTCCTTGCCGATCGGCTTTTCCAGCATCACCCGGGTGCGTGCGTCGGCGGCGCCGTGTGCACCGAGTGCGTGGCACGCCGGCACGTAGAAGCGCGGCGCGGTGCTCAGGTGGTAGAGCACGTCGCCGTTGCGCAGGTCGGACACCCTGGCCGCGAGCGCCTGCATGGAGGCCGCGTCGTCGACGCTGGCGGCGGCGTAGTCCAGCCGTTCCAGCAGGCCGCGAAGGGCGGTGTCGTCGCGTTCGACGGCCGGGATGCGTTCGTTGATCGCATCGGCGACCAGGTTGGCGAAGGCCTCGCGGTCGAGGTCGCTGCGCGCGCTGCCGAGGATGCGCAGGCCGGGCGGCAACAGGTTCTCCGCCTGCAGGCTGTACAGCGAGGGCAGCAGCATGCGCTGCGCGAGGTCGCCGGTGGCGCCGAAGATGGTCAACAGGGAAGCGGGCGCGGGTCGCGTCACGCGGGTGGTCCGGACGTGGGGATGTCCGGACTTTAATACGGCGGGCGGTGCGGCGCCGGTGCATTCGTTTTCACCGCCGCGGCGAGCACGGCGCCCGCACGCCGCGCATACGCATAGGCATGTCGGGTGCGGCGGCCGTAGAATCGGGTTTTCCCCCGCTGGCTGCTCCATGACCCGTCCGTCCTCGCTGGATCGCGAACAACTGCTGGCCTGCGCGCGCGGCGAGATGTTCGGCCCGGGCAATGCCCGCCTGCCCGCGCCGCCAATGCTGATGTTCGACCGCATCACTTCGATCACCGAGGACGGCGGCGCGCACGGCAAGGGCTTCATCCGCGCCGAACTCGACATCAACCCGGACCTGTGGTTCTTCGGCTGCCATTTCCTGGGCGACCCGGTGATGCCAGGTTGCCTGGGGGTGGATGCGATGTGGCAGCTCACCGGCTTCTTCCTGCCATGGCTGGGCGAACCGGGCCGCGGCCGCGCGCTGGGCGCCGGCGAGATCAAGTTCACCGACCAGGTGCTGCCGGACGCGAAGGTGGTCAGCTACGAGATCGACATCCGCCGCGTCCTGCGCGGCCGCCTGAAGCTGGTGATCGCCGACGGCCGCACCTATGTCGATGGCCGTGAAATCTATACCGCCGCCGACATGCGGGTGGGTCTGTTCCAGTCAACGGAGGCGAAGTGAGCATGTTGCGGCGCGTGGTGGTGACGGGCATGGGCATCGTGTCCAGCCTGGGCAATGGCCTGGAGAGCGTGTCGGCGGCGCTGCGCGCGGGTCGCAGCGGCATTCGCCAGATCCCGGAATACGCCGGGCTGGGCCTGCGTTCGCAGGTGGCGGGGGTGCCGGAGATCGACCTCGATGCCAGCATCGACCGCAAGCAGAAGCGCTTCATGGGCGATGCCGCGGCGTATGCAATGGTGGCGATGCGCGACGCGATCGCGGACGCCGGGCTGCTGCCGTCGCAGGTCAGCCAGCCGCGCACCGGGGTGATCGCCGGTTCCGGCGGCGGCTCGCCGCAGTGGCAGGTCGAGACCGCCGACCTGCTGCGGCAGAAGGGCGTGCGCAAGGTCGGCCCGTACATGGTGCCGCGCACGATGTGTTCGACGGTGTCGGCGGCGCTGGCCACGGTATTCGCGATCAAGGGCGTCAGCTACTCGCTGTCGGCCGCCTGCGCGACCTCCGCGCACTGCATCGGCGCCGCCGCCGACATGATCCGGCATGGCGTGCAGGACATCATGTTCGCCGGTGGCGGCGAGGAAGCGCACTGGAGCATGACCTGCCAGTTCGATGCGATGGGCGCGTTGTCCAGCCACTTCAACGACACCCCGGAAATCGCCTCGCGGCCCTATGACGCGGATCGCGACGGCTTCGTGATCGCGGCCGGCGGCGGCATGCTGGTGCTGGAGGAATACGAGCATGCAGTCGCGCGCGGCGCCCGCATCCACGGCGAATTGCTGGGCTACGGGGTGACCTCCGACGGCGCCGACATGGTGGCGCCGAGCGGCGAGGGCGCGGTGCGCTGCATGCAGATGGCGATGGAAGGGCTGGATCGCCCGATCGATTACCTCAATACCCACGGCACCTCCACCCCGCTCGGCGACGTCACCGAGTTGCAGGCGGTGCGCGCTGCGTTCGGCGCCGGCAACGAGCCGCCGCTGTCGTCGACCAAGGCGCTGAGCGGGCATTCGCTGGGCGCCGCCAGCGTGCACGAGGCGATCTACAGCCTGCTCATGCTGCGCGACCGCTTCATCGCCGGCTCCGCCAACATCGCCAGGCTGGACCCGGCCTGCGAGGGTTTCCCGATCGTGCGCGAGAGCCGCGCCGCCGACCTGCTCACGGTGATGTCGAACAGCTTCGGCTTCGGCGGCACCAACGCCACGCTGGTGTTCGGCCGCACCTAACCGGTGCCGCCGTCGAGCGTCCTGCAGGCATCGACAACAAGTTGCCGCAGCCACTGGTTGGCCGGGTCCACGGCCAGGTTGGCATGCCAGTAAAGATGCGGCTGGATCGGCGGTAGCTCGAAAGGCAGCGGCAGCAGGCGCAGCGAACGCCCGGCCATCTGCCGCGCCAGCCCGGTGGGCAAGGTCAGCAGGTGGTCGGATCCGGCGACCACCCGGCACGCCGCCTGGTAATCCTGGCAACGCAACGCGATCCGCCGTTGCAGGCCGAGGTTGAGCAGGGCGATGTCTTCCACCACCGCGCCGCTGGCGCGGCTGGAGACGGCCACGTGCGGGGCCTGCAGGTATTGCGGCAGGGTCGGCCGCCGCTTCAGTGCATGCCGCGACCGCACCGCGATGCAGAAGCCCTGCTGCAGCAGCACCGCATGCCGCACCGGTTCGCTGGCGGGCAGGGCAACGTCGATCGCGAGGTCCAGTTGCCCGGCGGCGAGCGCGCGCGCAAGGTCGCGCCGTTCGTAACCCACGCTGGCCAGGGTCGCCCGTGGCGCGCGTTCGCGCAGCAGGCGGTAGATCGCCGGCAGCAGCATCGCCTCGATGGCATACGGCATGCCGACATGGAACGCCTGCCGGGCCTGCGCCGGATCGAAATGCTGCAACTGCTGCAGCCACTGCCGCAGTTGCGCCAGCGTCTCCAGCAACGGCGGGGCCAGCCGCTGGCAGGCCGGGGTGGGCAGCATGCGGCGGCCGTCGCGGACGAACAGCGGGTCGCCGAGCTGGGCGCGCAGGCGGCGCAGCGCGTGGCTGACCGCGGACGGGGTCAGGTGCAGGCTCTGCGCGGCGCGGCCCAGGTGCTGCTCGCGATAGGCCGCCTCGAACACCTTGAGCAGGTTGAGATCGAGTTGCCCCGCATTTGAATGAATGATGTTCATTGCTGGTGAGTACAAAATATCACTGTATTCAATGGCAAGCGGCCCCTAGGATGCGGGAAACCATCCAGCAACGGGATCGCATGAACGCCACCAGCAACCGTCAGTTCCGCCTCGCCGCACGTCCGGTCGGCCTGCCAAGGGCCAGCGACTGGAGCCTGGTCGAGGAGCCCGTGCGCGAACCCGGCGAAGGCGAATTCCTGGTCCGCATCGAGTACGTGTCGCTGGATCCGGCGATGCGCGGCTGGATGAACGAAGGCAAGTCCTACGTGCCGCCGGTCGCCATCGGCGAGGTGATGCGCGCGTATTCGGCGGGCGAGGTCATCGCCTCCAACAATCCGAGATTCCCGGTCGGCAGCCGCGTCGCCGGCGTGTTCGGCGTGCAGCAGTACGTGGTTTCCGACGGCAAGGGCGCGCGCCTGGTCGACACGTCGCTGGCACCACTTCCGACCTACCTCAGCGTGCTGGGGATGACCGGCATGACCGCGTACTTCGGCCTGCTGGAGGTCGGCGCCGCGAAGCAGGGCGACACCGTGGTGGTGTCCGGCGCGGCCGGTGCGGTGGGCATGGTGGTCGGGCAGGTCGCCCGGATCAAGGGCTGCCGGGTGGTCGGCATCGCCGGCGGGGCGGACAAGTGCCGCTACCTGGTCGACGAACTCGGCTTCGATGCGGCGATCGACTACAAGCGCGAGGACGTGCGCGCGGCATTGCGCCAGCATTGCCCGAAGGGCATCGACGTCTATTTCGACAACGTCGGCGGCGAGATCCTCGACATCGCGCTGGGCCAGCTCGCCATGCATGCACGGGTGGTGATCTGCGGGGCGATCTCGCAATACAACACGACCGAAGGCGTGAAGGGCCCGGCCAACTACCTGTCGCTGCTGGTCAACCGCGCGCGCATGCAGGGGATGGTGGTGTTCGACTACGCATCGCGCTACGGCGAGGCCGCGCAGGACATGGCGGGCTGGCTGGCGGACGGCCGCCTGAAGTCGCGCGAGGACATCGTGGAGGGCTTCGATACCTTCCCGGATACCCTGCTGCGCCTGTTCCGCGGCGAGAACACCGGCAAGCTGCTGCTGAAGGTCGGCTGATGGACTTCGCCCCGAGCGCGAAGACGCGGGACTACCTGCAGCGCATGCAGGCGTTCATCGCCGAACACGTGGCCCCGCGCGAGCAGGAATACCGCCGCGCGAACGCCGCCAACGCCGGCGCCGACTGGAACGCCTGGCAGGTGCCGGCGCCGATGGACGAATGGAAGTCCCGCGCGCGCGCCGCCGGGTTGTGGAACCTGTTCCTGCCGGATGCCGCGCTGGGCGCGGGGCTGAGCACGCTGGAGTACGCGCCGCTGGCCGAAGTGATGGGCCGCAACGAGTTCCTCGCCGAAATCTTCAACTGCAGCGCGCCGGACACCGGCAACATGGAAGTGCTGTACCACTACGGCAGCGAGGCGCAGAAGGCGCGCTGGCTCACCCCGTTGCTGGCCGGCGAGATCCGCTCGGTGTTCTGCATGACCGAGCCGGACGTGGCCTCGTCCGACGCCACCAACATGCAGGCGACGATCCGCGAGGACGGCGACGAACTGGTGCTCGATGGCCGCAAGTGGTGGTCGACCGGGATCGGCCATCCGCGCTGCCGGCTGGCCATCTTCATGGGGGTATCGGACCCCGACGCGGAGCCGCATGCGCGCCACGCGATGGTGCTGGTGCCGATGGACACGCCCGGCGTGCGCATCCAGCGCATGTTGCCCGTGCACGGCGAATACGATGCGCCGCACGGGCATGGCGAGGTGCTGTTCGACGGCGTCCGCGTGCCCAGGGACAACCTGCTGCTTGGCCGCGGCAAGGGCTTCGCGATCGCGCAGGGGCGGCTCGGGCCGGGCCGCATCCACCACTGCATGCGCGCGATCGGCGCGGCCGAGCACGCGCTGGAACTCACCATCCGGCGCGGGCTGGAGCGGGTCGCGTTCGGCAAGCCGATCCTGCGCCTGGGCGGCAACCTGGAGCGCGTCGCCGATGCGCGGATCGCGATCGACCAGGCGCGCCTGCTCACCCTGTATGCCGCGTGGAAGATCGATGCGGTCGGCGTGAAGCAGGCGATGACCGAGATCTCCGCGATCAAGGTGGTGGCGCCGGGCATGCTGCAGGCCGTGGTCGACCAGGCGATCCAGGTCCATGGCGGCGCCGGCGTCAGCAACGACCTGCCGTTGGCCGGGCTGTTCGCGATCGCGCGGGCGCTGCGCTTCGCCGATGGCCCGGACGAGGTGCACCGGGCGATGGTGGCGCGGATGGAACTCGCGAAATACAAGCCGCGTGGCTGACCCGGCCATGGACCAGGCAAGCATTGCAGACAACGGCAAGCGCATCTTCATCACCGGCGGCGCGTCCGGGCTTGGTCGCGCGCTCGCCGAGCGCCATGCGCGCGCCGGCTGGCGGGTGTGCATCGGCGACCTCGACATGGAACGCTGCGCCGGGGCGCTGGCCGCGATCCGCGTGCATTCGCCATGCAGCCACGCGCTGGCCTGCGACGTCACCCGCGAGGACGCGCTGCAGGCGGCCGCCGACTGGTTGCAGCGCGAATGGGGCGGGGTGGACGTGGTGGTCAACAACGCCGGCGTCGCGCAGATGGGCGGCATCGCCGAAACCTCGCTCGAAGACTGGCGCTGGGCGGTGGACATCAACCTGCTCGGGGTGGTGCGTGGCTGCAAGGTGTTCGTGCCGCTGCTGCGCGCGAGGGATGCAGGTGGCCGCGGCGGGCAGCTGGTCAACATCGCCTCGATGGCGGGGCTGGTGCACATGCCGCAGGCCTCGGCCTACAACGCGACCAAGGCGGCGGTGGTGGCCCTGTCGGAGACCCTGCAACTGGAGCTGGAAGCGGACGGCATCCGCGTCAGCGTGGTGTGCCCGGCGTTCTTCCGGACCGGACTTGCCGGCAACATGCGCGCCGCCAACCCCGCGCTGGAAGGGATGACCAAGCGCCTGGTGGAGCGTGCGCGGATCGGTGCCGACGAGATCGCCGACCGCATCTTCGATGGCATGGCACGCGGCGATCCGCACATCCTCACCCATCCGGAGGCCAGGCGTTTCTGGCGGATGAAGCGGTTGCTGCCGTATCGCCTGTACCTGGCGCTGATGCGCCGGCAACTGTCGCGGGTGGCCGCGCGCATGCGGCGCAAGGCTGCGAGCCGATGAGCGTGGCGCCGGCGGACGAGGCGCGCGCGGTGCGCAGCGGCGAGGAGCTCGACGTTGCTGCGGTGGACGCATGGCTGAAGGGCGCGCTGCCCGCGCTGCAGGGCACCCCGACGGTGACCCAATACCCGGGCGGCGCGTCGAACTGGACCTACCGGCTGCAATACGCCAACGATGACCTGATCCTGCGGCGCCCGCCTGCCGGCACCAAGGCGAAATCCGCGCATGACATGGGCCGCGAGTACCGCATCCAGCAATTGCTGAAGCCGGTGTTCCCGCTGGTGCCGGAGATGCGCGCGCTGTGCACGGATCCCGCGGTGATCGGCACCGATTTCTATGTCATGCAGCGGCTGGCCGGGGTCATTCCGCGCAAGGACCTGCCGCGCGGCGTCGAGCTCTCGCCAGCGCAGGTGAAGCAGCTGTGCCTGAACGTGCTGGACACCCTGGTGGCGCTGCACCAGGTCGACCATCGCGCGGCCGGGCTCGAGGGCATCGGCAAGGGCGCGGGTTACGCGCAGCGGCAGATCGAGGGCTGGAGCAGGCGCTACCGCGACGCGCGCACCTGGAACGTGCCGCGCGGCAAGCGGATCATGGCGTGGCTGGCCGCGAACCTGCCCGCGCAGGAGCGCATCTGCGTCACCCACAACGACTTCCGCTTCGACAACGTGGTGCTGGATCCGGACGATCCCACCCGCGTGGTCGGGGTGCTCGACTGGGAGCTGGCCACCCTCGGCGATCCGC
>Ga0209477_1001758_pt1 | contig 12970 bp, 11 predicted proteins | sample KloWWTupernatant_FD_187180 | JGI IMG/M metagenome (GOLD analysis project Ga0209477, IMG submission 187180) | Active sludge microbial communities from Klosterneuburg, Austria, studying microevolution and ecology of nitrifiers - Klosterneuburg... | ecosystem: Engineered > WWTP > Aerobic digester >...
GAGTGTGAACGACCGTGAGTGTGAACGGCAACGCGAACGAGCCCGGGCGTGCAGCCCGGGCTCGTGCAAGATCGTGTGGCTGAACGAGGTCAGCCGGCGGTGGTGGCGTTGAGCTGCTTCATCAAGCGGCTCTTGCGGCGAGCCGCCTGGTTCTTGTGGATGATGCCCTTGGCAGCGGCCACATCGAGGCGCTTGACGGCCAGGCGCAGTGCTTCCTCGCTCTGCTCGGTGTCGGCAGCCTTGACGGCGTTCTTCACGCGGGTCTTCAGCTCGCTCTTCACAGCCTTGTTGCGCTCGGCGCGCTTGGCGTTGGTGAGGATGCGCTTCTTCTGACTCTTGATGTTTGCCACGTGACAGAACCCTTTTGACTCGGACGGCCGGCGGATGCAAAGGCCGGCTCGGCACTTGAAATCGGCTTCGCAAGGCTAACAGCGACGGCCCGGAGACCCCAACCTTGCGGGCGAGACCGCCCTGGATGAAGGCTGCTTGCCCGGTAGGATCGGGCGACTCGCCATGGACCTCGCACGCATCCGCAACTTCTCCATCATTGCCCACATCGATCACGGCAAGAGCACGCTGAGCGACCGCATTCTCGAGCTCACCGGCGCCGTCGATGCTCGCGAGATGCGGTCGCAGTACCTCGACTCGATGGATCTCGAGCGCGAGCGCGGCATCACCATCAAGGCGCAGAACGTGCGCGTCGACTGGAAGGGCTACACGCTGCACCTCATCGACACGCCCGGCCACGTCGACTTCGGGTACGAGGTCAGCCGCAGCCTGGCGGCGTGCGAAGGCGTGGTGCTGGTGGTCGACGCTGCGCAGGGCATCGAGGCGCAAACCCTTGCCAACTGCTACCTGGCGCTCGAGCACGACCTCGAGATCGTCGCCGCGCTCAACAAGATCGATCTGCCGGCCGCCGACCCGGATCGCTACGCGATGGAGATCGAGACGGTGCTGGGCATTCCTGCCGAGCAGATCCTGCGCATCTCGGCGAAGACCGGCGACGGGGTCGGCGAGCTGCTCGATGCCATCTGCGAGCGCATCCCCGCCCCCAAGGGCGACCCCGATGCGCCCTTGCAGGCGCTCATCTTCGACAGCCAGTACGACCAGTACCGCGGCGTGGTCAGCAGCGTGCGCGTGATGAACGGTCGTCTCAACAACAAGTCGAAGCTGCTGTTCATGCAGGCGGGCACCCAGCAGGAGCCCATCGAGGTCGGCGTCCGCCGCCCGGTGCCCACCCCGGTCGACGAGTTGGGGCCCGGTGAGGTCGGGTACCTCATCGCCGGCCTGAAGGAGGTCGGTCACGCTCGCTCGGGCGAGACCGTCACCACCTTCCACCACGGGGCCACCGAGGTGCTGGAGGGCTACAGCGACCCGAAGCCGATGGTCTTCTGCGGCCTCTTCCCGATCGACGGCGACGACTTCGAACTGATGCGTGAGAGCCTGGAGAAGCTGAAGCTCAACGACGCCAGCATCACCTACGCGCCCGAGTCGTCCGGTGCCCTCGGGTTCGGGTTCCGTTGCGGCTTCCTGGGCCTGTTGCACATGGAGATCGTGAAGGAGCGCCTGGAGCGCGAGTTCAACCTGGCGCTCATCGCCACCGCTCCCAGCGTGGAGTACCGGGTGCACCGCACCAATGGCGTGGTCGAGCTGATCGACAACCCCGCCGACCTGCCGATGCCGCAGAGCATCGACTTCATCGAAGAGCCCTACTTCCGGGTGAGCATCATCACCCCCAAGGAGTACACCGGCACCCTGATGGATCTGTGCCAGAGCCGGCGTGGCGACATGACCAAGCTGGAGTACCTGTCGCCCGAGCGCGTGGAGCTGCATTACGAGATTCCGCTGGCCGAGGTGGTGGTCGACTTCTTCGACCAGATGAAGAGCCGCACGCAGGGCTACGCCAGCCTCGACTACGAGCTCAGTGGCTACCGCCGCAGCGACCTGGCCAAGGTCGACCTGCTGCTCAACGGCATCGCGGCCGATGCGTTCAGCACCATCGTGCATCGCGACAAGGCGTTCGCCTACGGCAACCGCATGTGCGAGAAGCTGAAGGAGCTCATCCCGCGGCAGATGTTCGATGTGCCCATCCAGGCGGCCATCGGCGGCAAGATCATCGCTCGCGAGACGGTGAAGGCCAAGCGCAAGGACGTGCTGGCCAAGTGCTACGGCGGCGACATCACGCGCAAGCGCAAGCTGCTCGAGAAGCAGAAGGAGGGCAAGAAGAAGATGAAGTCGATCGGTCGTGTGGAAGTACCCGGCGACGTGTTCATCTCTGCCCTCAAGCTCGACGACTGAGCGACGGCGCCCCGTCCCCTTCGGCAGCGCTGCGATCACGGGGGCCGACTACCCTCCGCCGGATGACAATCGAGCATTTCGATGTGGTGGTCGTCGGTGCCGGCATCTCCGGCATCGGGGCGGGCTACCACCTGCAGGCGATGAGCCCGGATCGCAGCTACGTGATCCTGGAGGGGCGCGCCGGCATCGGCGGCACGTGGGATCTGTTCCGATACCCGGGCGTGCGCTCCGACAGCGACATGCACACCCTCGGCTACTCGTTCAAGCCGTGGACCTCGGAGAAGGCGATCGCCGACGGGCCGTCGATCCTCGCCTATCTGCGTGAGACCGTGAGCGAGTTCGGCATCGACCGGCACATCCGTTTCGGTCACCTGGCCACGAATGCGGAATGGTCCAGCGACGACGCCCGCTGGACCGTGACTGCCACCGACACCAGCACCGACACCAGCACGACAGGTGGCGAGCGGCGCGAGTTCACCTGCAACTACCTGTTCATGTGCTCTGGTTACTACAGCTACAAGGCCGGGCACACGCCGGAGTTCGCCGGGATCGAGCAGTTCCAGGGCACAGTCGTCCACCCGCAGCAGTGGCCGGAGGACCTGGACTACGCGGGCAGGCGTGTGGTCGTGGTCGGGTCGGGCGCCACCGCGATGACGCTCATCCCGGCGATTGCGAAGACTGCGGCACATGTCACGATGCTGCAGCGCTCGCCCACCTACGTGGCCGCCGGCCCCGACAAGGACGTGATCGCCAACACGCTGCGCAAGGTGCTGCCTGCAAAGGCTGCGTACGCGGTCACCCGCAAGAAGAACATCGCGCTGCAGCAGTTCATCTACGGCCAGTCGCGCACGAAGCCCGCTCGGATGAAGGCCAACCTGATCAAGCGAGTGCGCAAGGCCCTCGGCCCCGACTACGACGTGGCGACCCACTTCACGCCGACGTACAACCCGTGGGACCAGCGGCTGTGCCTGGTGCCCAACGGCGACCTGTTCGACGCGATCAACAGCGGCAGGGCCTCCGTGGTCACCGACCACATCGACACGTTCACACCCACCGGCATCCGGCTGCAATCGGGCGAGGAGCTCGCCGCGGACATCGTGGTCACCGCCACCGGTCTGGAGCTGGTGACACTGGGGGAGATGCGCTTCGTGGTCGATGGAGAACCGGTCGACTTCGCCCAGACGTGGACGTACAAGGGGTTCGCCTACAGCGGCGTGCCCAACCTCGCCTCGTCGTTCGGCTACATCAACGCCTCGTGGACGCTACGCGCCGATCTCACCTGCGAGTACGTGTGCCGCCTGCTCAACCACATGGCCACCACCGGCACCGTGCAGTGCACGCCACGCCTGCGCCCCGAGGACGCCGGGATGCCCGAGCGGCCGTGGATCGACGGCTTCACCGCCGGCTACATGCAACGTGAGATGCACCGGTTCCCGCGCCAGGGCGACCACGAACCCTGGATCAACCCGCAGAGCTACACGCGCGACAAGAAGATGTTTCGCACGTCGGCCCTCGAGGACGGCGCGATGCAGTTCACCTCCGCTCGCATGCCCGTCGCTCACACGGGTTGAGCGCGCCGTCAGCAGCACCCGCGCCGCAGTGGGTCACGGCTTGGCGTCGGCCCAGCTGCGCACGACGCTGACGTCGGCCACGAAGCGCACGCCGGCACCGCTGGGCTGCCAGCGGTGAGCGGCTTCGGCGAGGCAGTCGTGCAGCAACTGCACGGATTGATCGACGGCGGTGGAGGGCACGTGCAGCAGCAGCTCGTCGTGCAGGCACAGCACGATGCGGGCGCCGGTGTCCGCGCGGGCGCGCACCGTCACCGCCCACACCTTGAAGAGCTCCGCGGCCGCGCCCTGCACCATCGCATTGCGCGCATACCGGCCACGGCCGGCGGCGGCGGAGCGGTGGTCGGCGTGGTCGGGGATCTCGAACATGCGGATGAGCCGGCCGCCGTAGGTGCGCAGGTCGCGGCCTTCGAAGCCTGCATCGGCGGCATCGGCGAGGTACTTCATCGCCACCGGGTAGGCGCTCTCCATGCCGCGCAGTGCCTGCCCGGCCGTGCCGCTGGTCTGGCCGTACATCGCTGCCAGCACGGCGATCTTGGCGACCGATCGCTCGACGCCGAGGCGCTTCGCCACGGGTGCGTACAGGTCGTCGTCCTGCGTGGCCCGGCAGAGTGCAGTGTCGCCGCTCACGGCTGCCAGCACCCGCGGCTCGATCTGGCCGAGATCGGCCCGCACGAACAGGTGGCCGTCGTCGGCGACGACCACCGGTCGCAACTCTGCAGGCAGGTTGTGCAGACCGGCCCCCGCCGTCATGCGACCGGCGGCGCCATCGCTGCCCGACCACTCGCCGCGTAGCCGGCCGTCGGCACCGACGTGCGCGTCGAGCCAGCCATAGCCGAAGGTGGTGGCCACGCGCTCGGCCTTGCGCCAACGCAGCAGCGCGTCGATGACCGGGTGCACCTCGCGCATCTGCTCCAGGCGCCACGCACGTGTGTCGGGCACGTCGATGCCCAGGCGGCGCAGCATGTTCTTCACATCGGCGGGGCTGCGCAGGTCGATGCCGCTGCCCGGCGGCAGGTGGCACAGCACCTCCGCGTCGCGGCGGGCGCGGCCTGCGGCCGCCTCTGCTTCGCTGGCCGCCCGCGGGCCGACGAGCGAAGCGATCAGTGCCTCCGCCGCCGGTACGTCGATGGGCAGGCCGTCGAACGCCAGCTCAGCGCACAACAACTCGGCTGCCGACTCGGCGCGTGCCGTTGCCACCGGGTCACCATTGGCGAGCTCGTCGGTGCGCAGGGCCTCCAGCGACTGCTGCTGTCGGGTGGCGGCTGTCAGTGCAACGCCAGCCCATGCCGCCACTCGCGACCGGTGCGCAGCCCACCCGCCGGCCAGCCACTCGGGCCGCAGGTGGCCGTCGGGCCGCACGGGGTCATCCGGGTCGCCACCGCCGTCACCGTCGCCGCCGAGCAGATCCAGCTGGCCCATCACCGGCAGCGATCGATGATCCAACCCGTGCAGCAACGCCCACACCCGTGCCGGGTCTGCACGCCAGCCGCCGTACAGCAGGCGGTGCGCCGCCACGATGTCCCAACACGTCGCCAGGCGGACGCCGTGTGCCAGCAGCTGCGCGGCAGTGGCATTCGACCAGCACACCCAACGCGGCCGCAGCTCGCGGTCCAGCAACGCAACTGCCGGTGCCCAATCGATGCTCACCAGCGAGATCAGCATGCCGCCGACGGCAAACCCGACCGCCTCGCCGTCGTCGGCACCTGGCCCCGTTGCGCGGCCGATCGCCAAGCCGACGAGTGCCCCTCGCGATGCCCCCGCTGCCCGCAACGCGTCGAGCGCCGCCTGGGGGTCGTCGACTTGTAGATGCACGGCACCATCCTGGCCCGTCAAGGTGGCGCCCGGAGCGGTAGAAAGGACGACGATGTCTCGCGCTCCGATGTTCAGCTCACTGCGGCATCGCAACGCTCGGCTGTTCTTCTTCGGTCTGCTCGTCAGCAACGTGGGCACGTGGATGCAGATGACGGCCATGTCGCTGCTGGTCTACGAGCTCACCGGCAAGGCCGCCGATGTGGGCATCACCCTGCTCTGCCAGTTCCTGCCGATGCTGCTGCTGGGGGTGTGGGCCGGCGCGTTGGCCGACCGTCGCGACAAGCGGAGGATGACGCTGCTCACCCAAGGCCTGTTGGCGGCGCAGGCGATCGTGCTGGGCGTGTTGTACCTCCTCGACCTGGTCAACCTGCCCGTCGTCTACGGCCTGTCGCTGCTGCTCGGCGTGATCGGAGCGTTCGACAACCCGGCCCGGCGCGGGTTCGTGCTGGAGCTGGTCGAGCCGCAGGAGATCACGAACGCGATCTCGCTGAACACTGCGGTGATGACCGGCTCGCGCATCGTCGGCCCCGCGTTGGCGGCCGCGCTGAAAGGCCCGCTCGGCGCAGGCTGGCTGTTCATCATCAACGGGGCATCGTTCGTGGCGCTGCTCTGGCCGCTCGTCGCGATCGACCGCTCACAGCTGCATGCGTCGCCGCCTGCGCAACGCGGGGGCACCCCTGTGCGCGACGCGATCAGGTTCATCGTGCACGACCGGCGGCTGCTGGTGGTGTTCGTCACGTTCGCAGTGGTCGGCACGTTCAGCTTCAACTACAGCGTCTCGCTCCTCAAGATCGCCGACGCTCGCTACGGCCGCAAGGAGTTCTTCGGCATCCTGTTGGCGGCAACCGGCCTGGGCAGCATGATCGGGTCGCTGTTCACCGGTGCTCGCGGGCGCGTCACCACCTACTGGTTCTTCGGCAACGGCGTGCTGCTCGGCGTCAGCGGTCTGGCGCTGGCCTGGGCACCCAACGCGTGGTTCGCCGTGCTGCTGGCCATCCCGGTGGGCTTCGGTGGGGCCGCCTTCATCTCTGCGCAGAACGCAATCGTGCAGCAGGAGTCACCGCCCGACATGCGTGGCAGGCTGCTGGCGCTGGGCGCCGTGGCGTTCCTGGGCACCACCCCCATCGGTGCGCCCATCACCGGCTGGGTGGCCGACCACGTCGGTGCCGAGTGGAGCCTCGCCTACGGCAGCGTGATCGCGCTCGTCTCCGTGACCATCGGCTTCCTGCTGCGGTGGCGCTCAGTACGCGCGGAGGTTCCAGCCGACGAGCACCAGCTTGCCACGGTGCTCGTTGATCACGCCGACGGTGGCGGTGTCGTTCCACAGTGATGCCCCGCCGGCGGCGGGCAGGTTCAGCATGCGTGCGGTGAGAATTCGGCTGAGGTGGCCGTGCGTGAACGCAACGACGGCGCGCCCCGCACCCTCGCGCTGCACCTCCGCCATGAACTCGTCACAGCGCGCCGACACCTGCACGATGCTCTCGCCGCCGGGGCAGCCCGAGTGGAAGAGATCCCACGCGGGGTCGCGCTGCAGGATCTGCGAGCTGGTGAGCCCCTCGTAGTCGCCGTAGTCGTACTCCATCAGTGCCGGCGCCGGCCGTGCAGGGTGCTGGGGCAGCGCCAGCTCGGCCGTGCGAGCGGCACGTGCGAGCGGGCTGGTGAACACCAGCGGCTCGTGGTCACCGAGCAGTTCGTCGATCAGCGGCCCGGCACTGACGGCCTGGGCCACGCCCTGGTCGGTGAGCGCGAGGTCGGTGCGCCCGGTGTGGCGACCCGACACCGACCACTCGGTGGCGCCATGGCGAACGAGCAGGATGAGGGCGGGCAGCTGCGCAGGATGTGGCACGGGCAGACAGGGTAGGCGACACTGATCGGCACATGCCTGCCCGATCCGTTGCCGGCCGCACCACGGTGATGTGGTTCCGGCGCGACCTGCGCCTGGCCGACCTGCCCGCGCTGCAGGCGGCGGCGGCCGAGGGGCGCCGAGTGGTGCCGTTGTTCGTGGTGGACCCAGCATTCGAGCGCTCGGGGCACCCGCGCCGAGCGTTCATGGCCGACTGCCTTCGCGCGCTCGACGAATCGATGGGTGGTTCGCTGGTGTATCGCCATGGCGATCCTGCGCAGGTGGTGCCGGCGCTGGCGGCGGAAGTGGGCGCGCTCGACGTGTTCGTGACGCGCGACTACGGGCCGTACGGCCGAGCCCGCGATGCAGCAGTGGGGGCCGCACTCGGCCGTGCCGGCGCGCGCCTGCACGGCATCGGCACGCCGTATGCGGTTCCGCCCGGCGACGTCAACAAGGCCGATGGCACCGCCTACGCGGTCTTCACGCCGTTCTCCAAGATGTGGCGGGCTCACGGTTGGGGTGCGCCGTCGGGTACGACCGACGTGGAGTGGTTCGGCGCTCCGGGCGTGCCGTGCGACGGGCCACCGGCGCGCCCCGCGACCAACGCAGTGCTCCCGGCCGCGGGAGAACGAGCCGCTCATCGACGATGGGACGAGTTCCTGCCGGCGGTGGGCGACTATCGCGACGTGCGCAACCTGCCGGCCAGCGACGGCACCAGCCGGCTCTCCGCCGCGCTGCGGTGGGGGCTGCTGCACCCACGACAGCTGCTCGCCGACCTGCTGCCGCAACCCGGCCACGACACCTTTGCGAGCGAGCTCGCCTGGCGCGAGTTCTATGCCGATGTGCTGTTCCGGCGGCCCGACTCGGCCAGCAGCAACCTCAACGCGCGGATGGCCGCAATGGTGGTCGACACCGACGCCGCCGCGCACGAGCGCTTCCGTCGCTGGGCAGCGGGTACGACGGGGTATCCGATCGTCGACGCGGGCATGCGCCAGCTGGCGGCCAGCGGGTGGATGCACAACCGAGTGCGCATGCTCGTGGCCAGCTTCCTGGTGAAGGACCTGCACCTCCCGTGGCAGTGGGGAGCACGCCACTTCATGCGGCACCTCGTCGACGGCGATCTGGCGTCGAACAGCCACGGCTGGCAGTGGACGGCCGGCACCGGCACCGACGCAGCGCCGTACTTTCGCATCTTCAACCCCACGACGCAGGCGCTGCGCTTCGACCCCGACGGCGACTACGTGCGCACGTGGGTGCCCGAGCTGGCCGGCATCGCCGGGGGAGCGGTGCACGAGCCCGGAGCGCGACGCCCACCCGACTACCCGCAGCCGATGGTGGACCACGCGGTCGAGCGCGACGAGGCGCTGCACCGGTACCGCCAGGTGAGCGTTGGCAGTCGGTAGTCTGGTCTGCCAGCCGCATCCGCGCCGTAGGGGAGCCATGCTCGACGAACGCAAGACAGCCATTCTCAGGGCGGTGGTGCAGGAGTACATCACCACCGCGCAGCCGGTCGGCTCCACGCACATCGCCAACGCTCCCGGCGTGCGTGTCAGCTCTGCCACCGTGCGCAACGAGATGGCGGTGCTCGAGCAAGAGGGCTACCTGGCACAGCCGCACACCTCCGCCGGGCGCATCCCCACCGACAAGGGCTATCGCTTCTTCGTCGACCACATGGCGCAACCCGGTCGCCTCGACACCCAGGCAACGCAACAGGTCGGTGCCTTCTTCGAGACCGCGCACGGCCGGCTGGAGGAGCTGCTGCACCAGACCACCAACCTGCTCGCGCAGGTCTCACACCACGCAGCGGTGGTGGTGGGCCCGCGTGCCGAGATCGCCGTCGTCCGTTCGGTGCAGGTGGTGGGTCTCGTCGGGCGCCACGTCACCGTCGTCGCCGTGCTCTCCAACGGTGTCGTCGAGAACCAGCCGGTCGAGCTCGCCGGCGAGATCTCGGAAGTGCGGCTCGCCGCGGTCACGGCACATCTGCAGGCGCACATGGTGGGTCGCGCGCTCGACAGTGGGGTGCGCATTCCGCCCACCGGCGATCGCGAGCTCGATGCGGTGTGCACTGCGGCCGCAGGTGCGCTGGAAGGTTCCGTCGCCGACGAGCACGTCTTCGTGCAGGGTGCTGCCACCATGGCGCACGCGTTCGACGCTGTCGACACGGTTCGGTCGGTGCTACGCGCGCTCGAGCAGCAGTACGTGATGGTCACGCTCGTGCGCGACGTGCTCGATCGCGGCCTGTCGGTGGCCATCGGCGCCGAGCACGGTGTCGAGCCGCTGGCGGCGTGTTCGGTGGTGGTGAAACCGGTGTTCGTCGATGGTGAGCAGGTGGGCACGGTCGGCGTCCTGGGGCCGACACGAATGGATTATCCGCAGGCACTCGCTACCGTCGAAGTGGTGAGCGATCGATTGGGCCGGCATCTCAGCGACGGCGGGAGCGCCAGTGGCTGACTTCTACGAACTGCTGGGCGTGCCACGCACCGCCTCCACCGACGAGCTGAAGAAGGCCTACCGGAAGCGTGCGCGCGAGCTGCACCCCGACGCGAACCCGGGCGACGCCGCTGCCGAGGAGCAGTTCAAGCAGGTGGCCCGCGCGTACGAAACGCTCAGCGACCCGCAGGCACGTGCTCGCTACGACCGGTTCGGCGAGCAGGGCGTCGGCGGCGCCAACACCGGCGACGGGTTCGGCGGTGGCGGCCTGGGCGACCTGTTCGACGCCTTCTTCGGTGGCGGTGGCAGCCCGTTCGGTGGCGGCAACCGCGGGCCGGCCGGCCCGCCTCGGGGGCAAGACCTGGAAGTGGTGGCCGACATCACGTTCGAGCAGGCGGTGTTCGGTGCCACCGTGCCCGTCACGCTGCGCACGGCCCTGCGCTGCGACGACTGCAGCGGCACCGGCGCCGGCGAGGGCACCAAGCCCGTCACGTGCAGCGAGTGCAACGGTCGAGGGCAGGTGCAGCGCGTGCGCCAGAGCATGCTCGGGCAGATGGTCACGTCCACGGCCTGCTCGAAGTGCGGTGGCCTCGGTCAGGTCATCGTCACCCCGTGCCCGTCGTGCTCGGGCGATGGCCGGGTGGTCACCGAGAAGACCTACCAGGTCGACGTGCCCGCCGGTGTCGACACGGGCTCCACGCTGCGGCTCACGGGTCGCGGCGCGGTGGGTGCGCGCGGCGGTGGTGCCGGCGACCTGTACGTGCACCTGCGGGTGGCAGCGCACGAGCGCTTCCGGCGCGAGCACGACGACCTGGTCACCGAGCTGCCGGTCTCCATCGCGCAAGCCTCACTGGGCGCCAAGTTCATGCTGTCGACGCTCGATGGCGACGAGGAGATCCTGGTGCCGGCGGGCACCCAGCCCGGTCGCGAGTTCGTACTTCGTCAGCGCGGCGTGCCGCGGCTGCAGGGTCGTGGCCGCGGCGATCTGCGCGTGCGCGTGCAAGTGCAGGTGCCGACGAAGCTCAGCGAGTTCGAGGCCGAGCTGCTGAAGAAGTTCGCCGACTCGCGCGGCGAGGAGCTGCACTCCGAGCACGGGCTGTTCTCGCGCATCAAGTCGGCCTTCCAGTGAACCCAGCGCTGCGTTCCAGCGCGGCGCACGTGTTCGTCCAGTCGCTGGCGGCCCTCGAGCTGCAGCCCGACGACGCCCACCATCTGTTCCGAGTGCTGCGCGTGCGCGACGGGGAAGTGGTGACCGTCACTGACGGTGGCGGTGGGTGGTTGGTCACGCAGGTTGCGGGCCAGGTCCTGCACCCGGTGAGCGATCCGGTGTTCGAGCCGGCGCCGGCACAGCTCACCATCGCGAGCGCGATCCCGAAGGGGGATCGCGCGGAGTGGATGGTGCAGAAGCTCACCGAGATCGGTGTCGCTCGCATCGTCCTGGTGCACTGTGCGCGTAGCGCGGTGCGCTGGGAAGGCGAGCGTGGCGAGCGCCACTTGCAGCGGGCACGGCGCGTGGCCCGCGAGGCGGCGATGCAGAGCAGACGGGTCTGGATGCCCGACATCGCGGGTCCCGAATCGCTCTCTGCGGTCGTGCTGCAACCCAACGTGGTGCTGGCCGCACCGGAGGGGGTGGCGCCGGCCGACTTGGCCGTCACTCCGGCCACCGTCGTCATCGGCCCCGAGGGTGGCTTCACTCCCGACGAGCTGGCCTGCGGTGCCCCGTCGGTGCGTCTCGGTGACACCATCCTGCGAGTGGAGACCGCCGCCATCGTGGCTGCGGCGAGGTTCGCCCAGTAGCACGCAAATCCTTCGCAGCGTGACCTTGCGTCACTTTGCGTTGTGCTCACTGTGCGTGTGTGTCATGATGTGTGCCTCGCTGTGCTGGGCGGAGCAGTCACACGGAACAGGAACGAGTTCGAGATGCGTGAGTTCGATGATGACGACGTGGTGTCGTCGCCCTACAGCCGCAAGGTGGGCGATCGACTCCGGGTCATCCGGCGCCAGAAGCGGTTGTCGCTGCAAGAGGTGGAGGCCACCTCGCACGAGGAGTTCAAGGCCTCGGTGCTGGGCGCCTACGAGCGCGGCGAGCGGGCCATCTCGGTGCCGCGCCTCGAGCGCCTGGCCAAGTTCTACAACGTGCCGGTCGACCAGCTGCTGCCGCGCGAAGACGTCACGCCGTCCAACGAAGCAGAGCTGCCGGCCAGCAAGAAGCTTGCGGTCGACCTGCTCAAGCTCACCCAGCTCACGGGGCAGCCGTTCGAGATGCTCGCTCGCTTCCTGAAGATGATCCAGGTGCAGCGGCAGGACTTCAACGGCAAGGTCATCACCGTTCGCGGCGACGACACGCGGGCCATCGCGGCGATGCTCGACGTACCGGTCGATCAGGTCGGCCAGCGGCTCGACGCGCTCGACCTGCTGTTCCGGCCCTGAGCCGGCGCCGAGCCCGCGGCGGTACCCTTCGCCGGCAGTGAGCGACGCGCTGCCGGCCCAGCCCTTCGGGGTGTACATCCACATACCGTTCTGCGCCAAGCGCTGCGACTACTGCGCGTTCGCCACCTGGACCGATCGCGGCCATCTGCAACAGCAGTACCTGCACGCGTTGCGCAGCGACATCGAGGCAGCACGAATGCTCCCTGCCACCAGCGTGTTCGTCGGCGGCGGCACGCCAACGCTGGTGGCCCCCGAGGCGCTGGGCGAGGTGCTGCGGGCGATTCCCACGGTGGCCGGCGCGGAGGTGACCGTCGAGTGCAACCCCGACGACGTGACGACGGAGATGTACCGCGTCTTTCGTGCCGCCGGCGTCAATCGAGTGAGCATCGGCGTGCAGTCGATGGTGCCGTCCGTGCTCGCCGCGCTGGGCCGTACGCACCAGCCCGCGAACGTTCGGTTGGCCGTCGCCGCGGTGCGCGAGGCGGGCATCCCCACGTTCAACCTCGACCTCATCTACGGCGGCGCCGGCGAGTCGCTCGCCGACTGGCGGACCACGTTGCAGGGTGCCATCGCGCTCGACCCGTTC
>Ga0209477_1001761_pt1 | contig 12957 bp, 9 predicted proteins | sample KloWWTupernatant_FD_187180 | JGI IMG/M metagenome (GOLD analysis project Ga0209477, IMG submission 187180) | Active sludge microbial communities from Klosterneuburg, Austria, studying microevolution and ecology of nitrifiers - Klosterneuburg... | ecosystem: Engineered > WWTP > Aerobic digester >...
TGTCGTTTCCGGAACGGCTGCTGTAGTTCAGCGCGAGACTCGGTTGGATGCCCCTGCGGCCCGGGGGGACCACAATCGGTATGGACAGCGAGGCGGCGCCACCGTGGACGCCCGCGTCGGCCTCGATCAGGCCTACCGCAAACGTACTGGCGCCGGTACCGGAGCCGTTGTCGCTGGCGTATTGGGGATCCGGCTTCCAGCCGGCGCTCAGCGCGGGGTCGTCGACCTTGTAGGTCGGATCGTCCGGCACCTCGGGGGCGGAGAAGCGAAAGTCAGCCCCGATCACTTGACTTGCAGCACAGTCGCTGAACAGCTGCACGGTCCAGCGAAATCGGCGCGACAGGTCACCGAAGGCGTCCAACGAGACGGGAACGGTGTACGGGCTACCGCTGGACGTGTGCGTGCCGATGTAGTCCTGCACGACCTCCCACACACCCGGCGCGCTCTCGGCCATGAACTTGGCGCGATAGCGGATCATCTGCCCCGCATTGGCAGTGGTGAAGGTGAAGCTTGGCGCAGCCAGATTGACGACCGCGTTATTCAGTGGCGCACTGATCGCCAGCGCCAAACTCGCGTGCGGGGTACAGACACTCGAGAACAGGGCATTGACCTGACGTGACACTGCAAGCAGCTCGCGACGCGAGCGATCACTCCAGAGTTCGTAGCGGAACTGATCGCCCGAAAGCCCATGATCGAACGTGACCCCGAGCGAAGCCGTACGCGGCTTCGACGTGGCGACCGCGGAGTACTCCGGAGGGCTACCCTGGACTTTGAACAACGTAGCTCCCGGGTACGCGCCCTCCGTCAGCCAGTGCAGTTGGAGCCTGCACATCGCGGTCTGCACGAGGGCGTGGCACTCCAACGCGGGGCCGGCGCCGGCATCGGGGGTACCTTGGCCTGCCTGGCCCACCCGAATCTCGCTGGCTCCGTTGCGATGGACGATGTCCGTGGGCTGCTGCAAAGGACGTACGCCGTCGACCGCCCGGGCAGCGAACAATGGGAGGTTCGGGTCCAGTGGCGTCACTTGGACCTTCGCCATCGTTTGCCCGCTCTGGGTGATGGTGTGCGACAGCCAGCCCACGCGCGTCTGCGCCGAGGCGGACTCCGGTTGCCAACTCGCGGCAGCCGCCGTGTTGTTGGGCGCATAGCCGTTCACGCGCAGCAAGCAACGGTGCCGCCATGTTCCTTGCCAGGCGACACCGGGTGGCGCGCTGGTTGCGCCACTTGCCGCACACGCGTGCGCCGGGGGCAGGCTCTCCGTGATCAGTGGCGCATGCGTCCACCGGGGCGTGGCGAGGTTCGCATCGCCATCGAAGTAGAGCAGCAGGTGTTGCTCGTAGGAGCCATAGAAATACGCCATCAGCAGCCAAAACGTCTGGCTCTGCTGTGCCCAGGCGCCGGAGAGGTTGTCGAGGACGCCTGAACCCGGTGGGTTCGCATCGGGATTACCGAAGCGCCGCAAGCAGGTCCTGTCTACGGCGTAAGCGGAGTTGCCGGACTCGGCGGCGAGCTGCCAATGCACGCCGATGGATTCCGCGTCGGGCACCGGATTCGCGTCGGTGAAAGCGAGACGGACCGTTCCCACGGGTTCCGACACGACTCCGCTGTCGCCACCGCCCTCGAGTTCGACAAACTGGGCGCTGTCGCGCGGAATCTGTCGATAACGGCGCAACTCCCCATCCCAGCCGATGCGGCGCGTCGGGTCTGTCGGATCGAACCGGAATCCGAAATCGAGGCCAGTGCCCACGGCGCCATACCAGACAGGCTTCCAGCTACCGCCCTCAAGTCGGTGCGTGTAGAAAACGACAAACAGACGCTGGTCTGATGGATTGCTGCTTGCCGACCCGTTTGGCGTGTACCAGAAGAAGTCCCAGCCGTGGCCGCCTCGCGCGGGGTCCCAGTAGCGGCCCGGGGTGAGCTGCTGCGCGCCTGGTACAGGGGTATTCGGCGCCAGCGGTCCGTTCGCGTTCGCGCAGGCTTGAGTCAGGTCTCCGAAGTCCGGTGGCGCGCCCTGCGCGACGCAGGGCCCGCCCGTGAATAGGGCGGCTGCCAGTACGACTGCGAAGGCACGCAAGCATCTGCGGCCACGTTGCCACGGCCCGTGGTAAACGGTCGACAGGAAATTCATGCAGCCCCCAGTTTCGACGGCACGCTCGCCGTCCCCCCTTTGCGCTCGCAGCCTGCCGATCTCGCGCTGGATCAAGGCCTCGATCACAGCGCGGCAAGGCAAGCCCCCTTGGGCCGGATTCCAAGGCAGCACCAGGTGCTGCACTCGGGTCGAGCGCCGCAATCTGCGGCGCCGGGTTCCCCAACCATCCGGCCTGGCGCAATCCATAACCCAGATGATGGGTCACGGACAATGGGCGTTTTCCTACAAGAATGATAAGTATCGCTGTTCGTCAGGCGCACCCCCCTGACTTATCCACAGGGGCAGGATCAGAAGTTTCGGCGTGCCGAAATCGCTCGGATTCGGCTGAAAATCAGGGCCATTCGGCACTAGTGAGGGCCAGCGGGCAGTGCCTAGGCCGGCCTACGATGAACAGCGATACTGTTCATTCGTAGAAATTTCATGAATTCGCGAGTTCGCCGCCCCTACGACGCCGGATTTCGAAGCGCCGCCGACATCAGTACGGCGGCGACACGAGAACGCGCGCTCTGGGCTGGCGCGGGAATCAGGGCCCCTACTTGCGCTTGGACCGCAGCGCCAGTGCCTGCTCCACTTCGATCGCCGCGCTGCCCGGCTCCTCGCCATGGCAACTCTTGACGTCGGTGATGGTGTAGAGCGCCTCCGGATCGAACTGCCGCACCAGCGCCAGTAGTTCCGGCATGCGTCGCCGCGCCGCCACCACGTACATCACCTCGACCGGCTCGTGGTTGCGCCGGGTGCCGTGCAGTTCCACCACCGGCCAGCCCCTGCGGGTGAGTTCCTGCGCCAGCGCCGAGTCCGGCCGGTAGGAGATGATCCGGGCCAGTTCGCGCCCCACCGCCAAGCGGCGTTCCAGCGTCAGCCCCAGGTAGTTGCCGGCGGCGAAGCCGCCGGCGTAGGCCACGACCAGGTACCAGGCATCGAGGTGCTGGATGACCTTGCTTGCGGCCACCACCCAGATCGCTGCCTCGCAGAAGCCTATCGCTGCTGCCAGGAGGCGATAGCCGCGGAAGCCGACCAGGATGCGCACGGTGCCCATCGACACGTCGGCGATGCGGGCGAGGAAGATGCCCAGCGCCAGCAGCATCGGGTAGTCGTGGACCAGGTTCATGCGGGACGGCGGGCCGCTCGGGACGCGATCGGGCGAGCGTAGCGCCAGCCGGCGGCGCCGTCCTCGTAATAATCGGGCAAATCGGCGACACGGCGGAATCCCGCGCCCTCGTAGAGCGCGACGGCAGCCGCATTGTCCTGCCGCACCTCCAGGCGCAGTTCGCGGCAACCGCGTCGTCGCGCCGCGGCCTCGGCCGCGGCCAGCAGGCGCGCGCCGACGCCGCGGCCGCGGGCCGGCGCCGCCACCACGATCGAGTACAGGCGCGCCACCCGGCTGCCACGGCGGAAGAACACCAGGGCGTTGCCGGCCAGCAGCCCGTCCCCCTCGACCACCGCGAGCCAGGCCGAAGGGCTGCGCAGGTGATGGCGGAACTGGCGCGCGCTGAGGCGATCGCCGCGAAAGGCCCGCTGCTCCAGCGCGAGCAGCGCCGGCAGGTCGGCGCGGCGGGCCGTTCGCAGGCGCAGGCGGGGTTGCTGGCGGGTCGTTGGCACCGGACCGCAGGCTAGTGGGGCGCGGCAATCGCCGCAATCGGACTGGCGGCGCATGGTGGAGCAGCGCCCTGCATGGCACACTCCGCGCCGCCGATGGACCCTTCCCCCCGACGAACCCCGAGCCGCGCGCGCCGCGCCGTTGAGGCGCCATGAGCCGCCTCGTCATCGTGGTCGAGAAGGCCTCGGACTGGGGCTCGTACTACCCGTCCGACAATGTCGTGACGGCGATGGATTACCTCAAGCAACCGATCGGCGGCGAGGACGAGGAGCGCACCCAGGTCATCAACCTGTGCCGCACCTACAAGTACCTGGGCGTGGGCTACTACGTCTCGCTGCTGGCGGAAGCCCGCGGGCACCGCGTGATTCCCTCGGTGCGCACCATCAACGACCTGCGCAAGCGCTCGCTCTACGGCCTCGATATCGAGGACCTCAACCAGAAGCTGACCAAGTACCTGCCCGAGGAGGGCCGCGACACCACCGACTTCGGCCTGCTGGTGTACTTCGGCACGACCCAGTACGCGCCGCTGGCGGACCTCGCGCGCCAGGCCTTCGAAATCTTCCCCTGCCCGATCCTGCGCCTCGAGTTCGAGCGCCAGAAGGTCTGGCAGATCGACGCGATCAAGCCCGGCACCCTGCACGCACTGACCGATCCGCAGGAAGACGCCTTCGCCAACGCGCTCGACGCCTTCGCCAAGAAGATGTGGCGCAAGCCGCGCGCCAAGCGCAAGTTCCGCTACGACATCGCGCTGCTGCACGACCCCAACGAGGCGATGCCGCCCTCGAACAAGAAGGCGCTCAAGTGCTTCATCGACGCCGGCAAGGACCTCGGCATCGAAGTCGACCCGATCGGCAAGAATGATTATCCGAGCCTGGCCGAGTACGACGGCCTGTTCATCCGCGAGACCACGGCGGTCGACAACCACACCTACCGCTTCGCGCTGCGGGCCGAGAAGGAGGATATGGTCGTCATCGACGATCCCGGCTCGATCCTCAAGTGCACCAACAAGATCTACCTCGCCGATCTCCTGAAGTCGCGCAAGCTGGCCACGCCGCGCACCGAGATCATCTATCGCGAGGACGCCAAGCGGCTGGCGGAACTGCCGGACCTGCTGGGCTTCCCGATCGTGCTCAAGATCCCGGACGGCTCCTTCTCGCGCGGCATCGTCAAGGTCGAGGACGCCGCGTCGCTCAAGGCGCGCGCGGAGGAACTGTTCCAGAGCACTTCGCTGCTGCTGGCGCAGGAATACCTTTTCACCGAGTTCGACTGGCGCATCGGCATCATCGACGGCGAGCCGCTCTACGCCTGCCAGTACTTCATGTCGCGCGGCCACTGGCAGATCTACAACCACGCCGCCGACAGCGGCGCCACGCGCTCGGGCGGCTTCAAGACCCTGCCAGTGCGCGAGGCGCCCTCCGACGTGGTCAAGCTCGCGCTGCGCGCCACCGCGCCGATCGGCGACAGCCTCTACGGCGTGGACCTCAAGCAGGTCAAGGATCGCGCAGTGGTGATCGAGGTCAACGACAATCCCTCGATCGACGCCGGCATCGAGGACGCCTACCTCGGCGAGGACCTCTACCGGCGCATCATGGACGAATTCCTGCGCCGGCTCGAACGCCGGCGCCTGGGCATCGGCGACTAGGATCGTCCGGCGCCCTGGCGGGCGGGCGCATCGCCGCGCCTGCACCTCGATTCGCCCGGGCCGGAAACACGAAGGGCGCCCGGAGGCGCCCTTCGTGAACTACCCGCGGTTTGCTCAGCTGCGGCGGGTCAGCAACAGCGGTGCGGCCACGCCCAGTGCGAGCAGCACGAGGAGCAGGCGACCCCAATGGTCCAGGGTCGGCACCGCGACCAGTTGCGCCGTGCCGCTGCCCGACAGGTTGAAGGTGAAGCTCTGCTGTCCGGCGCTGCAGGTCAGCGCGGTGGTGAACGTGCCGGCGACCGGCGTGCTGAAGGTCACCAGCGTGCTGCCGCTACCGCCGGCCGGCACCGGGATCGACAGCGGCGACACCGTGAACTGCGTGGACATCGGCGCCGTGCAGGTGATGGTCGCGGCCACCAGGCCCGGGTTCTGGAACGCGATTGGCGCGGTCGTCGGTGCCCCGCCCACGGTGTAGTTCGGCAGGGTGACGGTGGAACCCGATACCGGCGTCGAAGTCAGCGGCGTGGCCGATCCCGTGCCGGTCAGGTTGAAGGTGAAGGTCTGCGCGCCCGCGGTACAGGTCAGCGTGCCGTTGAAGGTGCCCGCAACGGCGGTGCTGAACGAGATCGTGGTCGAGCCGCTGCCGCCGGCCGCAACCGGGATCGACAAGGGCGCCACCGTGAACTCCGTCGCCGCCGGCGCGGTGCAGGTCACCGTGGCATCGACCAGGCCCGGATTCTGGAATGCCACCGGGGAAGTCGTCGCCGCGCCGCCCAGCGTGAACGCCGGCATCGTGATCGTCGAACCCGAAGCCGGGGTCGAGGTCAGCGGCACCGCGGTACCGGCCGGACACGACAGCGTGAAGGTCACCGCCGTCGGCGTGCCGCCGCGGTTCTCGCTGCAGGTCAGGGTCTGCGTGGCCACCGCCGCACCCAGGGTGCAGGTGCCGGTCAGCGGCGAGCCGGTGATGGCGCCCACGCCTTCCGCAGTGACGGTCTGGCCGAAGCCCGCGAACGGCGCCGTGGGGGCCGTGCAGGTCGTCGTGGTCGTCGCGGCGGCGCCGGTGCCGACGCCCGGCGTGCCGATCGCCACGGCGATCGAGCCATTGCCGGTGGAACCGATCGTCGTGCCGCCGGTGAACGCCACCGTCGATGCGGCTGGCGGCGTGTAAGCGAAGATCGGTGCGGCCACGCCCAACGGGATCGTGATCGGGGTATTCGGGGTGTCGTCGTAGGCGTAGCGGACCAACACCGCCGGAAAACCGGTGCCGGTGGTCGTGGTCATCTCGGCATAGCCATAGTGCACGGTCGAATCGGATTCGCGCGTGAAGCGGACGCCGACGAACGCCGTGCCCGTGGCCCGGAATGCCGTGCCGGCCGTGCTCACGATGCCGGTCGTGGCGAAACTGCTCGCTGGACCGATCGTCGCCCCGGGCGCGAGCGCGGTGATCGTGCCCGCGGCGCCGACCACCGAGTTGGTATTGGCCGCGGCCGCGGAAGTGAAGAAGGTCAGGAAGGTCCCGGTCTGGTAGGGATTGAAGTCCCACCCGGCGATCGTTCCGTTGGCGTTCGCGCCGGTGACGAAATTGACGTAGAGGCCGTCGATGTTCGGAACGACGTTGATGTTCAACGGTCCGCTGTCGATCACCGCCGCCATCGAGGTGGCGGACGCCAGGCACAGCACCGTTGCCGGCGCGAGGAGTGCGGCGCGACTCAGTACACGCTTCCCAAGGCTCATCGTGTTCGCACGCATGTTTGCGGCCCCCCGGCCTGATCGTGACGATGGAAGGGGTCAGTGTATAGCTTCCGTGGCGCGCGGCAACCGCCAATTTTCGATGGGCGCCAGCATGGGGCGCCCGGTTCGGGCGGAAGGGTCGCACGTTGGCGCCGCTCGCCCGGGCCGAGCCGCCGCCATGCCGGGTTGAAATGCCGCCGGCGCCATGCGATGAGTGCCGCCGGTCCGTTGCCGCGATCCGCCGCCTCGATGAACTCCCGCCGGTCCCCGCCGCCCGCGCCCGCTCGCGCCCGGCCCCTGCCCGCCCAGCGCCTGCTGGGCCTGTCCCCGACCGCGGCGACCCGCGTGCGCGAGGCGGCGCTGCGCTTCGGGCAGGGCGATCTCGCCGCCGCCGAACTGGCCCTGCTGGCCGCGATGGTCACCTCGCCGGAGCATCCCGAGGTACTGCGCTGGTCCGGCGCGATCCAGGCAAGGCGTGGCCGCCTGGCCGAGGCGGCGGCGAGCTTTCGCCACGCGCTCGCGCAACGCGCCGACGATCCGGAGACGATGTGCCTGCTGGCGTCGGCCGAGTACGGCTTGGGCGACGACGCCGGCGCGCTGGACCGGCTGCGACGCGCCACGGCGCTCGCGCGCGATGCGGACACCTGGCTGCGGCTGGGCCTCGAGTTCGATCGGCAGGGCCACGAGCCGGATGCGCTGGCGGCGGCCGACCAGGTGCTGGCGCGCGAGCCCGGCAACGCCACCGCCCGCCTATTGCGCGCGCGCTGCCTGCAGGCCCTGGGGCAGGCCGCGGCGGCGGCGGCCGAGTACCGCGCGCTGGTCGCGCGGCGGCAGCACGTCGCCAGCGCCTGGTACGCGCTGCTGGACCAGAAGACCGTGGCGATCGATGCGTCGGAGCTGCAGGCGCTGCAGCGCGAGGAGCAGCTGGCTGCGCGCACGGCCTCCACCGACGACCGCGCCATGCTGGCTTTCGCGCTGGGCAAGGCCTGCGAGGATGCGGGTCGCCTCGAGGAAGCTTACGCGGCCTTCGAACGCGCCAACGCGCTGGCCCGCATCGACCGGCCATGGGATGGCGCGGCCTTCAGTCGCGAGGTGACGCAGGTGATGGCGGCCTTCGACCCGGCACCCGCGCCGGCCGACCCGGCGCCGGGCGCCGGACTGGTTTTCGTGGTCGGACTGCCCCGCTCCGGCACCACCCTGATCGAGCAAGTGCTGGCGGCGCATCCGCAAGTCGAGGGTGCGAGCGAGTTGCCCTACCTGCAGATCATCGTCGGCGAGGAGTCCCGGCGGCGACAGCAGGCGTTTCCGCAGTGGGCACGGACGGCAACGCCTGCAGACTGGTCACGCCTGGGTCGCGAGTACCTGCAGGCGACCGCGCGCTGGCGCCGGCTACGCCCGGTCTCGACCGACAAGATGCCCTCGAACTGGCTGCTCGCCGGCGCGGCCCTGGCGATGTTGCCGCAGGCGCGGGTAGTCGCCTGCCTGCGCGATCCGCTGGAGACCTGCTGGTCCTGCTACAAGCAGCTGTTTGCGCGCGACAAGGTCGGCTTTGCCTACGACTTCGAGAGCCTTGCCGCCTACTCGCGCGACTGCGACCGCCTGTGCCGGTTCTGGGCCGAGCGGTATCCGCGGCAGTTCCGGCTGCAGCGCTACGAGGCCTACGTCGCCGAACCCGAGGCCCAGACCCGCGAGCTGCTTGATTTCTGCGACCTGCCCTTCGATGGCGCCTGCCTGCGCTTCCACGAGGCCCGGCGCAGCGTGCGCTCGGCGAGCGCCGCGCAGGTGCGCCAGCCCCTGCGCGGCGACACCGCGCGGGCCGCGCGCTACGGCGAGATGCTGGCGCCGCTGCGCGCGCTGCTCGAGGCGCCGCCGGACGCCGCCGGCGCCTGAGCGCGTCGCGCGCGCATCAGGCGCTGTTGCGCCAAGGCAAGGGCCGGCACGCCCAGCAGCCAGAACGGCAGCCAGCCCACCAGCGCGTGGCTCAGGCGCGCGTCCGGCAACAGCAGCACGGCGACCGCGCCCAGCTTCAGCCACGCGAGGTAGAACGCGCCGGCGCTGGGCCAGTCGAACGGATCGAGGACGAAACCCGGGGAATCGGTGCGGCTGCGGGACATGGCGGCGTGGCTCCAGGCAACGGGGATCGCAGGCTGCCGGGGCCGCGTCTCAGGGGCTAAGACCCGCGAGGCCGGGGCACGCGGCTAGAGGTTGCTGACGGTGCCGTGCTCGCCGTCGCGCGTGGATTTCTGCTCGAAGCGGTCCAGCGCGCGGGTCGCGCGGTCGCGCCCGATCGCGATCAGTTCGGCCGCGCGATGGAATTCGTAGAAGGCACAGGCATTTCGCGGGATGCGGATGAGCAGGTCCGGCTCGTGCACCGAGAGATGGAAGCGGGTGAGCTGGCGCTGCATGGTTTCCAGCGAGCGTGACATCAGGTCGCGCCAGCCGGGCTCGGCCGGCCGCTCCTCGCGCGCTTCGATCAGGCTCTCGAACAGGGCGGCCATGCGTTGCGCGTAGCCGGACGGCGGGGCGGCAGCCGGCGCCGGCGGCGCGATGGCCGCGGCCGGCAGGCGCTGTACCGGTCCGTTCACGTCCACCGCGATGGTCATGTCGGTCATCGCGTGCAGTGCCGGCGCGATCGGCAGCGGATTGAGCAGTCCGCCGTCGACCAGCAGCCGCCCGCCCAGCGCCTGGGGCCGGAACAGTCCGGGGATGGAGATCGAAGCCTGGATCGCCGCGAACAGCGGTCCGCGCGAGATCCATACCTCCTGTTCGCGCTCGAGGTCGGTCGCGACCGCGGTGTAGGCGATCGGCAGCGCCTCGATGTGGACCTCGCCGACCAGTTCGCGCAATGCGCCGATCACGCGGTCGCCCTTGATGAAGCCGCCGCCGGTCAGGGTCCAGTCGACCAGCTTGAGCACGTCGAGCTTCTGCAGCGTCAGCGCCCAGTCGCGGTAGGCGGCGAGCTTGCCCGCGGCGTGGATGCCGCCGACCAGCGCACCCATCGAGGAGCCCGCGATCAGCTCGATGCGGTAGCCGCGCTCGACCAGCACCTCGATCGCCCCCACGTGCGCGAGGCCGCGCGCGCCGCCTGCCCCCAGCACCAGGGAAACGCTGCGGCCGCCCGGTTGCGGGGCTGCCGCGGCCGGGTTCACGCGCGGGCCTCGTATCCGGCGAGCGCCAGGCGCAACAGGATCTTGGCCTCCTCGCGCAGCGAGGGCGGGGCCACGATCTCGGCGTCGGGGCCGTAGCGCATCACGTCCATGAGCAGTTCCTTGGCGTTCGAATAGGGCAGGCGCAGCTCGTAGCGGCCGTCCGCCAGCAGCTTGCCCTCCTGCTTCGAATGCCAGTGCTCGTCGGCCACCCAGCGCGCTGCGCGGGCGGAGAACACGATCGTGGCCCAGGCCTTGGGCGCGCCGGAGAAGATCCCGTAGCTGCCGGCGAGGTGCGAGTCGAGGTCGGCCTCGGGCACGTCGAGCGCGGCCGCCGGCTGCGGCGCGGGCTCGGCGATGCGATCGACGGCGAAGCTGCGCAGGGCCTTGCGGTCGTGGTCCCAGGCGTCGAGATACCAGTTCTCGCGGTAGTGCGTGAGCCGTTGCGGGGAGACCAGGCGCATGCCGTCGCCGCCGGTGGTGCGCGCGCGGTAGCGGAAGGCGAACTGGCGCCGCTCCAGCACGGCCGAGGCGACCGCGCGGAACACCGCTTCATCGATGCGGCGCGTGGCGGCGCCGGTCACGCGAATGCGGCCCAGCTCGTACTGCTTGCCGCTCTCCTGGTTCGAGAGCAGGCGCTCGATCCGGGTTCGCAGCGGCGCCAGCGCGTTTGAAAGCACGCCCGGGCCGGTGCGCGCGAGCATCTGGTGCAGGGCCAGCAGCGCCGCGAGCTCCTCGCTCGACAGCCACAGGCCCGGCAGCTCGAAGCGTTCGGCCTCATCCTTCGCGTAGCCAAAGGCGTGGTTGTCGGCGTCGGTGTCGATCGGCGCGCCGAGCGCATCGCGCAGGAAGGCGATGTCGCGGTAGAGCGTGGCGCGGGAACAGCGCAGCTCGTCCTTGAGCCGGTCGAAGGGGACCGGATAGCGGGACGACTTCAGGATCCGGTGCAGCGTGAGGATGCGTTCGTAGCGGTCCATGGGCCTATTCTGCCCAAGCCGCGCCCCGTGCGCTCAGGATTTCGGCAACAGGCCCTCGCCGGCCAGCAGGCGCCGGGCGACCTGCTCGCGCTTGGGTCCGTCGCCGGCCTGCGCCAGGTCGGCATTGAGGGCGAAGACCTGCGCCTTGCCGTCTCGCTCGACCCAGCCCACGAACCACCCGGTATCCGGATCCGGTGCATCGGCCCAGCCGGTCTTCGCGTGCAGTGCCCAGCCCTCGCCCTGGTCGCGCACGAGGAGCTCGCGCACGATGCGTTGGCTGCGCGCCGACATCGGCAGGCTGCCGTCGCGCAGTCGGGTGAGGAAGGCGAGCTGCTGCAGGGCGGAGATGCGCATGCGCCCGTCGAGCCAGAAGGCGTCGATCCTGCCGCCGATGTCGCCGTTGCCGTACTCGAGCACGCCGATCCAGTGCCGCATCCGCGGCTCGCCGATGCGACGCGCCATCGCCTGGTAGTACCAGACCGCCGAATCGCGCATGGCGCTGGCGAGGTCGTGGTCGCGGTTCCAGGACGCCACGCGCCGCTCGACCCCGTCCCAGGCCACGGCCTCATGCTCGTCGCGCACCGCGCCGGTCTCGAGGCCGATCAGCGCGTTGGGGATCTTGAAGGTCGAGGCCGGCAGGTAGCCGTCCATCGCGCGCTCCAGGTGGCAGCCGCGAAGGCGCTTCGCGCCGGGCTCGTAGAGCACGAAGGTGCCGGCCAGCCCGGCCTCCTTGAAGGCCTGCTCGCAGCCCGCCAGGCCCTCGACCGTGGTGCCGGGCCCGAGTTCGGCGACCGCGACCTCCTCGATCCCGCGCTGCGCGGCCGCGGCAATCACAGCGCCGACAGGTACCAGGAGGAGCCAGAGCAAGCGCAGGCGCATGGATCGGTGCCGTGTCGTTTTCGGTGACGCGCAGATTGCCCCAACAGCGGGTCCGCGCGCGGTCGCGGGCATGGCTAATTGCGGGCACGCGAGCCGGTCGGCAGGCACAATAGGCGCCGAGCGATGCCCCCGATGACCGAACCGACCCTAGACCTGAACCAGCCGGTCGGCGACCGCGTCGAGCCGACGACTTGCTACATGTGCGCGTGCAGGTGCGGGATCCGCGTGCACTTGCGCAATGGCCGCGTGCACTACATCCAGGGCAATCCCGACCATCCGGTCAATCGCGGCGTGCTGTGCGCCAAGGGCTCGGCCGGGATCGAGCAGCACCATTCGCCCGCGCGCCTGCGCGCGCCGATGCTGCGGGTGGGGCCGCGCGGATCGGGCGAATTCCGCGAGATCTCCTGGGACGAAGCGCTCGCGCTGGCGACGCGGTGGCTGGGCGATATCCGCGCCACCGATCCGGATCGGCTGGCATTCTTCACCGGCCGCGACCAGTCGCAGGCGCTGACCGGCTGGTGGGCGCAACAGTTCGGCACGATCAATTACGCGGCGCATGGCGGCTTCTGCTCGGTCAACATGGCCGCCGCCGGGATGTACACGCTGGGGTCGGCTTTCTGGGAGTTCGGCGAGCCCGACTTCGCCCACACCCGGTACCTCATGCTGTGGGGCGTGGCCGAGGACCACGATTCCAATCCGCTCAAGCTCGGTCTCGGCCAGCTCAAGGCCCGCGGCGCCAAGGTGGTGGCGATCAATCCGGTGCGCACCGGCTATGCCGCCATCGCCGACGAATGGATCGCGATCCGCCCGGGCACCGACGGCCTGCTCGCCGG
>Ga0209477_1001766_pt1 | contig 12935 bp, 10 predicted proteins | sample KloWWTupernatant_FD_187180 | JGI IMG/M metagenome (GOLD analysis project Ga0209477, IMG submission 187180) | Active sludge microbial communities from Klosterneuburg, Austria, studying microevolution and ecology of nitrifiers - Klosterneuburg... | ecosystem: Engineered > WWTP > Aerobic digester >...
CATAATAGCGAATCTTACTCCCTGGGCTTGGATTGCTACAATCGCGGAATGCCCGCGATGACTCGAGATGCCAGGCCGGCAGCATCCCAGCCTATGCTCCACCGCCTCGAGCGATTCGCCAGTTCACCCCAGGCGCTTCTGCCCGTCCTCGTCGCCTTTGTCCTCATTGGGGCGATGACTGCCTTTCGGATTCCTCTATTCCAAGGCTATGACGAAGGCTGGCATTACGCCTATGTCGAACACTACGCGCTTGGACGGCCGTTGCCCGATCTCAACAAACACTTCCTGTCGGGTGATCCTTCCGCGCCGTACTGGCAAACGCACGAAGCATCTCAGCCGCCCCTCTACTACGCGCTGATGGGAAAACTCGCCTCGCTGATACCACGAGGCGACCTGATGCAGGAACAACTGCTCGAAGGCGGCGCGCCAAACGGGATGTACGGCAATTTCCTGCCCGATGATCGTGGAGGGCTGGGCAGCGGGCATGTCCTGGCCGCGCGCCTCGTCCGGCTTGCAACAGTGCTGATGGGCGCCGTCGTCGTCGCGTGCGCGTATGCAATTGCGCGCGCAGTCACCCGGCGCCCGGAGATCGGTCTGCTCGTCGCCGGTCTGGTCGCATTCAATCCGCGTATAGTCACCCTGAGCGCGCAGGTCTCCAACGACATGGCGGTCGCGTGCGCGGCGTCCGTGGCGCTCTGGTTGGCGACGCGGATCGCCATCGGTGAGAAAGAGCCTGGCCTGGGCCTGTCGGCGCTGCTCGGCGTCGGGGCTGGCATCTCGCTGCTGACCAAATACAGTGGCGGTGTCGTCATCCTCGCTGCCGTCGTCGCGATCGTGTGCCGCGCCGTCCAACAGAAACGGCCCTTGCGCTGGCTCATCGCCCACGCCGCGGCAATCGCGCTTGGGTCGCTCCTGACGGTTGGATGGTATTTCGCCCGAAACGGGGCGCTGTACGGCGACATCCTGGCTTGGAACAAGGTCAACGAAATGAATGCGGTGCGCGCCGCTCCGCGAGCGGTGTCCGAGATCATCTCACTCATTCCCTACATCGTGGCGAACTTCTTTGGCCACCCGGCTTACACCTGGAGTCTGGCAAACCAGTACACCCGGCTCATGCTGTATTTGATGCTTCCCGCGGCCCTCGGTGTGGTCTGGCTGGGCCTGCGGCAGCGTTTAGGCCCGGGCTTTGCGCCGCTGTTGGCCGCGCTGGGGGCCAACCTGATCGCCTATTACCCCTGGCTTCGGGACCATGACGCCACGGAGAACATGCGCTTCTTCTCTCCGGTCTACATCCCGATTACGCTGATGTTCGCGCTCGGGCTGCTCGTCTTCACACGTCGCCGTTGGCTGCCGGTGATTGCCACGGTATTCCCGCTTGCATTTGGCGTGTTCACCGCGTTAACGCTCTCGGTTAGCTTCAACCAGATGTATGCGTACCCGCGCTATCTCAATCCTTCCGAAATGGCCACGCTGCTCCGTCGCCCACCGGACGGCCGGGTGATGTTTGGAAACGGAATCGAGCTTCTGGACGCGCAGATCAGCCGAAGTCGAGTCAATTCGGGCGACAGCGTCGACCTGACCTTGACCTGGCGCGCAACCCGGCCGATCGCCACCAACGCGCATCTCACCCTCGAGTTGCGGGACGAGCAGAATCGCGTTGTCGTTGCGCTGAACACCGCCAATGTCATCCGATACAGCTATGTCCCGCGGGCCTGGGTTATTGGCGCGCCGCTTCGCGAGACCTACACATTCCAGCCGCAGCCAGGCGCCAATTCGGTGTTGCGCCTATTGGCCGGATGGCATTCTCAAGATGACGTCGATACGCCGATTCTGCCCGTCGGCCGGGCCGGCATCAGCGTCGAGGTCGGTCGGGTCAAGGTCCGGGTGAGCGAACCCACCCCCGCCACCCGCGCTCCTCTCGCTCGTCTGCCGGAGTTCGCCGACCTGCTCGGCTTTGAGTTGCGCGGCGATGAGGTCATCCTGCGCTGGCGGGCAACCGGCGAGCCCGATCGCAACTACACGGTCTTTGCCCATGGCCTGAACGCGAACGCGGAGCGCATCGCGCAACAGGACCAGCCCTTCGAATACGCGGCCTCGACGTGGAGCCTCGGCGAGGAGTTCGAGCAACGGATCGTGGCGCCAGGGATTGGCCAGGCGCGCATGATCCAGGCCGGGGTTTACGATCCGGCGACGCTGGCCCGAATTCATGTCGTCAAGCCCGACGGCACGCCTTGGAAGGATGACATCATCGTCTTGAGCGTGCCGTGAGGCTGCCGCGCAATGTGCCGCTGCAGTGCGTCACATTCCCGTAAGCGCGGGTTCAGCAGAACGTCAGCTTGCTCGATATGATGTTGACCAGTTGAATCGCTCGAACGGAGGAAATCACATGAGTCAAGTACAGCAACAGCCCCCCGCCCCACCCTCGGCGGCTCGATTGGAGACCGCCACTCTGGCCGGAGGTTGTTTTTGGTGTCTGGAGGCCGTATTTGGCATGCTCAGGGGCATCAAGCGGGTGGTGTCGGGCTATGCCGGCGGGCGGGTGCCAAATCCGACCTACAAGGCCGTCTGCGCCGGCACCACCGGCCATGCCGAGGCCGTCCAGATCACCTTTGATCCGGCTGAGATCTCGTATCGAGAATTGTTGGACGTGTTCTTCACCACCCACGACCCCACCACGTTGAATCGCCAGGGCGCCGATGTCGGCACCCAATACCGCTCGGCGATCTTCTTCCACAGCCCCGCTCAGAAGGCGACCGCCGAGGCGGCCATGGCTGAAGTTGCAGCCTCAGGGCTGTGGCCTGATCCGCTGGTGACCGAGCTGGCTCCGGCCGATCCATTCTTCGCGGCCGAGGACTATCACCAGGACTACTACGCCAACAACACCAGCCAGGGCTACTGCCGGATTGTCATCGCGCCCAAAGTCGCCAAGGCCCGCAAGATGCATCTGGCAAAGCTTCGGAGTTAACCCGTGGAGTCGGCGTCCCCCGCTTTGCGGGGAGATGCCGACTCCATCATTCACCACACCATCTCGCCGCCAACAAAAGCGGCGGTGCGTGGATCTTTGGGCGCGTTGAAGAATTCTGCGGCCGGCGCGACCTCGACCAGTTGGCCCTCGAGCATCAAAGCGACCCTGTCCGCCACCCGACGAGCCTGGGCCAGGTTGTGGGTCACCCACACGCAGGCGCAGCCACGCGCCCTTCGATGCTCCAGCACTGCCGCCTCGATCAGGCGGACGTTGGCGGGATCGAGATTTGCGGTAGGCTCGTCCAACAGCAAAACTTCCGGCGCGATCGCCAACGCCCGAGCAAGCGCCACCCGTTGGGCCTCGCCGCCCGAAAGCGTTGCCGCACCGCTCCGGGCCAGATCCTGCAGGCCAACCTGACGGAGCGCGTCGGCGGCGCGCGAGGCGGCTCCCGCTTCGCCGCGCAGCCGGAGCCCATACGCGACGTTGTCTCGCACGCTCATCCGCAGCAAAGCCGGGCGCTGAAAGACGGTAGTCACCCGCCGCCGTTGCGCCAGGGCCATGGGCGTCTCCGCGTCAAAGCGCGCGCCATCAAAGTCGACGTGGCCCGAAGTCGGCGGTTCGAGAAAATTCAACAGCCGCAATAACGTACTCTTGCCAGCGCCACTGGGCCCAACCAGCGCCAGCACCTCGCCGCGACAAATGTCAAGACGTTCGACGAGGACGGCGGTCTTGTGGCCGTAGCGCTTCAGCACCCCGCTCAGGGCGTACATGGGCTCAGCCATGGGACGAAGTCTGGAGCCGGGCCAGCAAGAGGTTCCCTGCGAAGGCCAGGACCAGCACGACAAAACCGAGCGCAAGCGCGCGATCAAAGTTGCCCTGGCCGGTCTCGAGGACGATGGCGGTGGTCAGCACGCGCGTCTGACCGGCCACGTTCCCGCCCACGAGCATGACCGCGCCCACCTCGGAGATGAGCGCCGCAAATCCGCCGACCATCGCAACGACCACGCCCGAGCGCGCCTCACGCAAGACAGCAATACCCAGTTGAAACTCGGTCGCCCCCAGCGCGCGCACCTGAAGCCGGACAGCCGCATCCACCGCCAGCACCGACGACAGCGTCAGCGCAACGACCATCGGAAACGCCCGCAGGGTCTGGGCAATGATCATCGCCTCGACTGTGAACAGCAGGGGAATCCATTCGAGATTGAGGCTGCCAACCACCCCCGAGCGCGACAGGAAGACGTAGACGAGCAGGCCCAGCACAACGGGCGGAACGCCCATGCCGGTGTAGAGCAACGCCATCAGCCAGCGCGGCCGGCGCGGGCGCAGACCCATCCATACCCCCAGCGGAATGCCCACAATCGAACTGATGGCCAGCGCGGTCAGCGACATCCGCATCGACACGCCGATAATCCCCCACAACACGGGATCAAAAGAGACGAGCAGCCTGAACGCGGCGCCCAGGGCGTTGATGAGATCCTGCATGAGCGTGACGGATTATCGTCTGGAAGCGAGAACACAATCCCCCGCCCCCGGCGTAGGCCGGGGGCGGGGGATTGTGTTCTCACAGATGGTTTTCAGGGCGATCCTACGGGTGGGCCGCCCGCCAGGCTTCGCTGTCCGAATAGAACAGCGGCTGGCCAAACTCGGCTTTGCCAAACGCAGCGATCTTCTCCTGGACGGGCAGGGATGTGATCCATGCCGCGAAAGCCTCACCCAGGTCACCCTTGATCGTCGGATACTTCGCCGGATTCACCGGGATGACCCCGTATGGGTTCAGGAGCGCCTTGTCCTTGTTTTCGGCAATCGAGTTGCCCCCCACCACAACCTTAAGACCCTGAAGCTTGGACGCCTGAGCCAGCCATGTCGCTCGATCGGTGAGCGTGTAGGCATTCTTCTCGTTGGACGCGACCAGCGTCGGGCCCATGCCCTGACCGATCGCCGCGTACCAGGAACCCGCGGGTTCAATCCCCGCGGCCTTCCACAATTCGAGTTCCTTTGTGTTCGTGCCGCTCTTGTCGCCCCGCGAAATGAAGTTCGCCGACGCCGCGCTGATGCGCTTGAGCGCATCCGCGACGCTGGGAAGGCCCGCAACTTTGGCCGGGTCAGCAGCCGGCCCAACCAGAATAAAGTCGTTGTACATCACTTCGCGCCGATTGATCCCAAATCCGGACTTGACAAAATCATCTTCGAGCGCGCGGGCGTGCACCAGAACCACGTCGGCATTGCCATCCTGACCCAGCTTGATCGCCGCCCCGGTCCCAACAGCGACGACCTTGACTTTGGCGTTGAACTTCGCTTCGAAGTCGGGCAGGATGACCGGAAGCAGGCCTGAGTCATTGGTGCTCGTGGTGGTCGAAAGCGTCATTTCTCGCGGCGGGCCCTTTGGCACCGCCGTCGGCGCGGGCGCGGGGGCAGCCGCGCAACCTGCCAGGGCGAGCGCGGCCAGGGTTGTGACAATCGTACTGAAGCGCGAACGGGTGAAAATAGGATATTGGGCCAACATGTTGGTATTTTATGCCTCGCGCCGCCCACCTGCTGCCAAACCGAGCGCCATCCATGCGCGTCGTGGCGATGAACCTCGCGGGTAGGCGCCATCAAGCCGCCCCTGCCGCAAATGCGCGGCGCCTACCCGCGAGGCTCATCCAGGGCGATTCAAATCGGAAACTGACGTCCCGTCGCGCTCGCCCGCACGGCCCGGACCAGAAAGCGGCTCAGCCCGCGCTGGTCGAACCAACGCACTATCTTCAGCGCTTGCAGCGGCACGCCATCGTTGCGGGCGCCAATGATGCTCAGGCTGACCCGCTCGGGGTGCGGATCGGTTGACATCAGGTCGGTGGCATCCGCCAGCAGCAGCTCAAACCCGCTGTCGTCGTAGTGGGCCTCGAGATAAGCCCGCAACGACCGGTTGTCCGGATCTGGCCCGGCAGGATTGATCACGGGGCCGCTGACCGGAGTCGTGGGCGACGGCAGCCTTCCGGCCACTGGAAAAAGGGTCCCCTCCTCCACCCGCGAGTACAGCACCGGCCCGCCCCAGTCCAGGGTTGCCCCCATCGCCCGAATCGCCAGGCGGGCTTCGCTCAGAGCCGCTTCGATCGGCTGGCCCGCCGCCAGCGCTGCGTAAAAGATCTGACTGAACACGATCGCATTCCCATCTTCGATGGTGAACTGCATCCCGACCACCGCCGCAATGCCGGCCTTGATCATCGAAGGCACGACGCCCGACCAGGCGTTTGCGCTGTCCCGTTTGGCGCCTTCGCAGGCAGCGAGCACGGCTAGCCGTATCCCCCGGCCCGATATCCCGTTTCGCAATACTGGCGCCGGCCAGCGATCCTCGTTGCCCGCCGGGTCAACCAGAAGCAGCGCGCCCGCGCCTTCCAGTTCACCCCAGCGCGCGCCCGGCTGCTCTTGGAAAATGCCATGCCCGGCAAAGTGAAAGATGTGGGCGCCCCGCATCAACTCGGTCAGCAAGCCCAGCTTGGTCGCGTTTTCGACATACACCGGGGCAATCGCCGGGATGGCGCCCAGCGCGGCCCGGATGCCGCGCAGCTCGGCTGGCGTGTTCAACTGGGTCTGCGTTTTCGGGTTGGCTGTCGCGACCAGCATTCGAAGCGGACCGGCGCCGAGCGGATCGAGCGAGGCGGCCGGCACGCCCGGAATGTTCTCGCGCCGCAGAATGCTGATCTTCGGGTCGAGGGCCAGAAAATTATCGATGCCCTCCTCGGCGGCCGGGATATTTGGATCAGGGACGAAGACAAACTCCCACGGCACATTGGCCAGAGCCAGCGCTTCAACCCGAATGCGAATCCGCAGGCGCTGGTCGTCCTGGCCGTACTGGCGCAGGCGGCAGAGCGCGAGCAAGTTCCGGGCGTTGGGCGGAAAAAGCGCATCGGCGAGATGCTTGCCCATCGCGATCATGTCTTCGGCCTCGAGCGCGCCGTTGGCCAGCTGCCGAAAGGTGTCGCGCAACCCCGCGGGAAGTACGGCCGGCTCGGTTCGCAGCGTGTGGTCAATCAGGGGGCTCTGCGATCGCACGTTGAAGCGCTCGGCACCGGGGTCTGTTGGGTCGTAGTCGACAAGATCGAGGTCGAGATTGATGTAGGTCATTTGGCCACTGCCTGTTCGACAATCCGGCGGACACCGGCCATCCGCTGCAAGCCGACGGGCGCGTCAACCGCGTCTGCGCCGGCAAAAACAATGTAACCACCCAGCGCGACATAGGCTGCGCCGAGCAATAGCGTGCCCTCGGGCAACGCAGCCGGCGGCAACAACCCGACGACTTTCAGCCCTTTGAGCAGTTTGTCCGTCAGATCGGCTGTGCCGGCGTATTGACGGCCAAGGGCCTCCAGCCGAGTCACCGCGGACGCCCAGCCGGCAGCGGGTGGAGCGCTCGTATCGATGCGCGCGCCGAGCTTCGCCCGGGCTTCGGCCGTCCGATACCAGGCCTCCACCACCGTCCCGAACAGGGCCCCCGACGCCAGGTCATCGACCCAGATCTTCATCTGCGCGCCAGCTGCGTTTGCGGCGGTGTCGCCGAGCAGCCCCCGGATCGACGCGTAGGCGCTGACCAGGCTGTCGCGGGCGCGCCCGTAGAGCGTGCCGGCCGTCTCGTCACCGAGCTTGAAACTCAGCCCCGATCCGACCACGTCAACGGCCCTGGCCAGGGTTCCAAATCCCAGGCCGGCCAGTCCAGCCAGCGCGGTCTGGCCCGATTTGGCCGCCCGTTTGCTGACCAGGGCGCACGCGTCGGTGACTGCGTTCTTCGTCAGCAGCCGAGCCGTGTCGAGATCGGCAAATGCCTGGGCATCCAGCGCCGCGCGCCTGACAGTGACGGCGAACTCGCCAGTGGCGACGATTGACAGAAGCAGCTCGAGCTCCGCGCTGGATCGAGCAGCCCGGCTCGTCCGCATTGAGACCTCCGGCGTGCGCGCCACACTCACCAGATGCTCGGCGATGTTGGTTTCCACAAGCGCCTTGGCCAACAACTGCGTTTCGGCGGCAGACTGCGTCTCGTCATCCGGACTCGCCGAGGTTAGTCGCGCCGCGCTGGCCTCCGTAAGTGCGGCCGCCCGCGAGACAAATTGTGCGGCCGCCTGGGCCGGGTCATCGGCCTGCAGTGTGCGCCGGGCTGCATCCCCATACTCGGCAGTCAGACGATCAAACCCAGCGATTGTCATGCTTCCCCCACATACGCGCCAATCAACGCCGCCCAGCGCCGCTCGCGGGCAAAAGCGGTCGCAGCGTAAAACTTGGAAATAGGCGTTTTGCGCGGCACGGGCAGATAGATCGACAGGCCGCCCACGCCTGCGACGTCCTTGCCGCGCGCGAACGACGCGCTGATCGCCCCGCCGGGCGCAAGTTCCGCGCGCAGGGCGGCGGCCGCTTTTTGGGGCGGGCTGGTCTTCGCGCTCAAGCGATCGCACAACTGACTGAGATCGGCCAGGGTGTCGCCCCAGAATCGGGATGTTTTTGCGTGGGCGGCCCACAACGTTTGGCGGGCCGCTGGCATCCCCGCCAGCAGCGCTTCGGCGAGCGCGTCGATGTCAGTCGCAAGCGCGTCCACCCGGGCTGGATCCACTGCCACCAAAGTCGATGCGCGTTTGTCACGCTTCCGGTCGGCTTCGACACCAAAAGCGCGCACAATGCCAGCCGCAAGCGCAATCGGCTCGGAGGCGGGCGCGGCGTTGAAGAGCGTCAACACAGGCTCATAGGGCCACCCGCTGTCAGGCTCAGGCGCCTCGGACGCGACCAGGGCCCGGACCGACGACCGAATCTCGTAGACAACCTCGAGATTGGCCATCAGGCACGCGTCCATCCCCAGCAGATCCAGCGGCCGGCCGAGATGGAGGGCGATCTGGGCCATGACCCGCCCGAGTTCGACCGTGTCGAGCGAATGGCCGGATCCGTCGTCGACGCACACAGCGCGCTGGCTGCGCGTGGGCAATTCGGCGATGCGGCGCAGGCTCGAGCGGAAGAAAACCCGGCGCAGGGGCGACTCGCCGCGCTGGGCGGTTTCGGCGATGTCAAAATCCGGCGAGGCCGCCGCCCGGGCGATGTTGACCATTTCGGCCTGATCCCATCCGCTGCCATGGCTCCACAGGATCAGCGCATATCCGCGGGCCGGCCAGCGCTCAACCGCCCAACGCACAAAATCAACAATCGTCGCGCCGTCACCGGTGTCCAGATCAGGCAGCGACTCGGCCTGCTCCCCGGCCCCGCCCCGCTCCACCCGGTAGCGGCTCGGCGCTTCATAGAGGCTGTCGTGCATGACCACGACGTTGACGGCTTCGGTTGATCCCACCCGGCGCAACTCGTCGATATCGGCAAAGGCGTTTGGCGAGAGGCTGTTATTCGCCGCCAGATACACCATGAGCGTCCATTCGGCTGTTGACATAGGACCCTCGGCGGCGCCTAACGCGGGCAGGGTTGAGCAACGCCACCGGTGGGCGCGGCAGTGATCAGCGCGGGATCATGGTCGCCGATTCCGAACCCTTCGGCCAGGATGAGTTTGCCATCAACATAAAGCTCGAAGCGGTAGGCTCCCGGCCCCAGGCTCGCCGCGCCCAGCGCCGCAGCTGAAAGCGCCACGAACTGCGGGCCGCTTCGGGCGAAGCCAAGCGCCTCGGGCTTGCCGTCCCAGCACAATGAACGCGACTTTGCGCCGGGCGGATCGCCTACCCCCTTGCCATTGATATACCAGCGCCCGCTCAGGCTTGCGCCGGGCCAGGCTGCCACCGTCCACACGCCATTGATTCGGACGACCCCGGCCGCGAATGTGCTCGCGTTCTCCGGGCAGATTGGCGCGGCAGGCTTGAAGTCGGCCCGGTGCACGCAGAAGCGAAAACCCGACCCGGATTCGGCCTGTTTTGGCGCCGGTGTGGATGTAATGGATCCGATCGCCGGAACGTTAGTAGCGAGGGGCTTGGGCGCGCCCATCCCGATCGCGGGGATCATCACGCGGTTGGGCAATTCGGATGCAGGGCGCTGGGTCGCTGGCACAGCCGCCGACGGCGCAAACGGCGAGGCGCAGCTCGACAACGCAAGCGCCGCAAGAAAGAGGACACGCAATGAAGGTCTGGTCATGAATGTGGACTGACTGTACGCGCAATGGCGCAATGCCGCAAGAGCGAGACGCGCCATGGCCCATCTCTACGGGCGCAGGGCGTAGGCAGCCAACGGGGCCGGGAAGACATCCGGATGCAGCAACCCAGCCAGAACAGCGATTCCATCGACAAGACGCGGGCTTGGACCGCTGAACAAGCGCGCATCGAGGGCGTAGATCTGACTGAGATAGGCCGCCGGGATGTCCCGCCACATCCAACGCAGATCATCCCGGGCGCCCAACGCCATCAGCGCCTGCAAACTCGTAAGCACATCCCCGGCGCGAGGCATCGCCAGAAATAGTTCGGGCTGAACCGAAGCCACGTCTTCCCAGGTGACGACTGCCGAAGGCCCTCCCTCGTCGACCAAGGTTGCCGTCCCGCCAGCGAGTCGGACCTGCTCTGGAACCCATAGTCCGGCCGCCATAGGCGTGGCGAAGTCCTCCAACGCGACCACAACCGGTTTGTGCCGGGTCATGGCGCTGCGCTCGGCCATTTCGTCAATCCGCCCGCGCAGGTCCTCAGCGACCCGCTGCCCCGCCTCGCGCGCGCCACACTCACCGGCGATGGCCTGAATCGACTCAAGCATGCCGTCGAGGCCGGTCGCCTCGAGCCCGAACGCAGTCCCCCCAACTGGAAGGTCGATACCGACAAGCGCGCCCGCGATCGGGGCGTGCCCGGACATGGCGCGGGTCAGGATCAGGTCCGGTTGGAGCGTTGCGACGGCGTCCCAGTCCACCCGCCAGGCGGAATGCTCAGCCGCGCCCGGCGGTTGCGCGGCAGTGACGACCTCGCCCCCCTCCGGCGCATCGCACAGATGCGAGTGTCCGACCAGAGCGTCGCCGAGTCCAAGCGCGACAAGAATATCGGTTGCAGCAGGCAGCAGCGAGACGATACGCATGAGGGCGCCATCCTATCATCGCGCGGTGGACTGAGATTTGCGAAGCGACAGGCCCCGGCGGAGCCGGGGCCTGTCGCTTCACGAACTCTCGCCGGATTGCTCCGGCGCAACTTCTAGTAAGCGTTGGTTTCTTTCCCGCCGAACATGCGCCAGATGGTCTGGAAAATAATCTTGAAATCGAGCCAGACCGACCAGTTCTCGATGTACCACAGATCGAACTGGGTGCGTTCTTCGATCGAGGTGTCGCCGCGCAGGCCATTCACCTGGGCCCAGCCCGTGATCCCGGACTTTTCACGATGGCGCTCCATGTAGCGCGGGATCTGCTTGCGAAACTCCTCGACGTAACGCGGCTGCTCGGGTCGCGGGCCCACCAGGCTCATGTCGCCGACGAGCACATTGATGAACTGGGGAAACTCATCGACGTTCCGGGCGCGCATCCACGAGCCCAGGCGCGTGCGGCGGGGATCATCCTTGGTGGTCCAGGTGCCCAGCCGCTCCGCGTCGCGGCGCATCGAGCGGAACTTGATGCACCAGAACTTGCGCCCGTCAAGGCCCATCCGCTCCTGGGCAAAGAACACCGGGCCCGGGGAATCCAATTTGATCAGGAGCGCGAGCACAAGCAGGATGGGCGAGGTCAGCACGAGAAAGATCGAACTGCCAATGACATCAACGACGCGCTTAAGTGTCACCCGCCAGCCGCGCAAGGCCACGTCACGTATGTTCAGCAGCGGCAGGCCACCCAACTCGCCCATCGTCATCTGGCCGGCCATGATCTGGAAGAGGTCCGGGTAGACCTTGATGCTGAGCGAACTGCGATCGCAGCGCGAGATGACACGGAGCATATCCTCATCCGACGCGCCGGCGAGGGCGATGATGACCTCGTCCACGGATTCCCGCGCCAGGATCTCGGGAAGCTGCTCGATCGAACCCAGCAGCGGCACGCCTATCGTCGCGCGCGCGCCGTCAAATGGCAGCATTCCGACGATGTCGTAACCCAGGCGCGGCGTTTGCGCGATGCGCTGCAGGACGGCCACGGCTGGATCGCCGCTGCCGACCACGACCACCCGAGTTCGCCCGTAACCCAGATACTGCAGTAGACGCTGCAGCCGGCCCTGAAGCCCTCGGAAGAACAAGGTAAAGACGATCGTCAGCAGCCAGGAATACACAACCATGCCGCGCGAATAGTCGTAGGCGCCGCTGGTAGTTTTCAGAAGCAGCGACGCGACTGCGATGCTGAGCAGCATCCCAATCGAGACACCCGAGAAGATCGTCGTGAGTTCGTCGGAGCCGTAGCGCGTGCGCCTGCGGTGATACATCCGCCCGAAGAAGAAGGCGGCGATGATCGACACAAGCTGGAGGCCGAGCAACGGCAGAAAATCGCCAAAGGTCAGTCCTTCGGCCGCTTTTTCGGGCAGTGGAATCGCCAGACGCAGGCGATACGCGGTATAGAAACCGAGGCTGATACTGCCGGCATCCGAAAGCAGCAACGACAGCGTCACAATCGACGCATAGTTCCGCCGCATAAACGACGGCGGTGCTGGCGCCGTCACAATGGCCTCCTCCATAACGTCGAGATTATACGGGCGGGAGCTGGTGGACTGCTACAGCAGCCCCTGCTGAGCGGCCGCCGGCGGCGGAATCCACGGCACGCCGAGGTGGCCATAAGCGCGGGCCGTGGCGACCCGCCCGCGTGGGGTGCGGTCGAGAAAACCGAGCTGAAGCAGATACGGCTCGACCACGTCCATGATCGTGTCGGCATCCTCGGAGATGCTGGCCGCGATGGTCTCCAGCCCGACCGGCCCGCCACCGAACTTGTCGATCAGCGCGTGCAGCACCCGGCTGTCCAGATCATCCAGGCCAAGCGGGTCGATGCCGACCATTTTCAGCGCGTCGAGGGCCAGGGCGTGGTGGATGCGCCCGTCACCGCGGACCTGGGCAAAGTCACGCACACGCTTGAGCAGGCGCAGCCCGA
>Ga0209477_1001769_pt1 | contig 12919 bp, 11 predicted proteins | sample KloWWTupernatant_FD_187180 | JGI IMG/M metagenome (GOLD analysis project Ga0209477, IMG submission 187180) | Active sludge microbial communities from Klosterneuburg, Austria, studying microevolution and ecology of nitrifiers - Klosterneuburg... | ecosystem: Engineered > WWTP > Aerobic digester >...
GCACGCGGCTACGACAAGGGCCTGTTCGAGTGGCTGCGCAAGGCACCCTGGGGCAACCCCGTGTTCTCCGGCGTGTTCATCTCCCTGGTGGGCTTCGGCTTCCTGGGCGGCATCACCGGCGTGATGATGGGTACCGAACAGCTCAACCTGCTGATCCACAACACCATCTACGTTCCTGGCCACTTCCACGCCACCGTGGTGATCGGCACGACGCTGACCTTCATGTCGATGACGTACTTCCTGATCCCGGTGCTGTTCCGTCGCGAGATGATCAACCCGGGCCTGGCCAAGATCCAGCCGTACCTGTTCGGCTTCGCGATGTACTTCTTCTGCCTCGTGATGATGGGTGCCGGTACGCTGGGTGTTTCCCGTCGCCACTGGGACATGGCCTTCAGCGGTGCGGCACTGGCCTACGAATGGCCCGGCGCTGCCTACCTGATGATGGGTCTGGTCGGCATCGGCGGTATCGTCGCCATTGCAGGCGGTGCGATCTACATCTACATCACCGTGGGCTCGCTGCTCTGGGGCAAGAAGCTGGACACCGGCGCCGTGAGCGCCAAGTTCACCCAGCTGTCCCGCGCTGCTCCCACCGCTGCAGCACAGACCTATGGCTCCGCAGGGTTCGTGGCTCCTGGCACCTTCGTGCTGGCCATGTTCTTCCTTGTGACCTTCGTGCTCTACTACTTCATCAACTGGAAGTACCTCGGTCAGCTCTGGGGCCTTAGCTAAACGGGATACTGTGCCATGCACACCACTACGCTCAAGCCCGCCGGGCGCAGCACTGCGCAGATGACGCGTGACGTCATCTCGCTGTTCAAGCTGCGCATTGGCGTGCTGATCATGATTACCGCGCTCGTGGGCATGGCGGTATCGCCGGGCCCGGCTCCCAGCCTTGCGCAGGTGCTCGTGCTGGCGCTGTCGGTGCTCATCGCGTCGGCGAGCGCAGGTGCGTTCAACCAGTATGTCGAGCATGAAAGTGACCGCCTGATGGCACGCACGCGCAACCGCGCGTTTGCCACCGGCGCGCTGCCCCACCACCCCGCCTGGCTGGCCCTCATGGCCGTGCTGCTGACGGGGGCGGTGGTGGCTGCGTGGCTGGTGCTGAACGGGATGGCGGCGCTGTATGTGTTTCTCGGTGCTTTCTTCTACGGTGTGGTCTACACCCTGTGGCTCAAACGGCGCAGCGCCATGAACATCGTGATTGGCGGCCTTGCCGGCAGCTTCGCGGTGCTCGCAGGTGCTGCCGCCATTGATCCGCAGCCGGGCCCACTGCCCATGCTGCTTGCGCTCGTGCTGTTTCTCTGGACTCCGCCCCATTTCTGGAGCCTGGCCATTGCCAACCGCGCCGACTATGCTGAAGCTGGCGTCCCCATGCTGCCCGTCGTTGTGGGTCCGGAGCGTGCTGCCCGCACGGTTCTGGCCAGCACGGTGGCCCTGTTCCTGGCCTCCCTGTTGCCACTGGGGTTCGGTGCAGGCCCGGTTTATGCCGTCGGCGCTCTCGCTGGCGGACTGCATTTCGTTCACAAATCCTGGCTGCTGGCGCGCAATCCGAACCGCGCCACCGCCATGGGTTCCTTCTTCGCATCGCTGGTGCAGTTGAGCGTCCTTCTGGTCGCCGCCTGCATCGACGGGTTCATGCGCTGAAACCTCCAGCAGCAGGACATCCCCATGCACGCTACAGCCCTCCGCTTCGGACGCCTCACGGCGATGCTGTGCTTTGTGCTGGGCCTGCTGCTGCCCCTTTTCTCCAAGGCCAGTACGTCGGATTCCGACTTGGGCCTGGACCGCGAAAAAGCCCTGCGCACCAGCCAGGCCGTGGTGGGTCAGCAGATTGGCGACCACACGCTGCTCGATCGTGACGGCAAGCCCGTCCGGCTCTCGTCGTTCCGGGGCAAGCCCTTGCTGGTGAGCTTCATTTACACCGGCTGTTTTCAGGTGTGCCCCACCACCACACGCTCCCTGCAGGAAACCGTCCAGGGTCTGCAGAGGACCTTTGGCACCAACAAGTTCAATGTCGTGAGCATCGGCTTCAACCAGCCCGATGACTCGCCCCAGGCACTCAAGGCCTTTGCCGCCCAGTACCAGATCGACCAGCCCAACTGGGAGTTCCTCAGCCCATCCTTGCGGACCGTCGAGGCCATTTCCCGCGATTTCGGCTTTGTCTACGAAGCCACGCCGGCCGGGTTCGACCATGTCCTGCAGGTGTCGCTGGTGGACGCTGACGGACGCATCGTCCGGCAGGTGTACGGCGAAAGCATCCCTCCGGCCGAACTGGGTGAACCGCTCAAGATGCTGCTCAACGGCGCCCCCCTGGAATCCTCGATGCAGTTCGATGACCTGATGGACCGCGTCCGCATTCTTTGCACGGTATATGACCCCAAAACCGGCGACTACCGGGTGGACTACACCTTGCCAATACAGATTGCGGGGGGGGTGACCTTCTTCATCCTCATGCTCATCTTCATGATCAACGAATGGCGCTCCACCCGGGTCAACGCACGCAACAAGGAGGCGCGACGCGCCTGACGACGCCCGCCAGTCTCCCATGTCTTCACCCGGTTCAGCCTTCGCTCACGAAGGGCTTCCCGTCTCGCCTCCCACTCCCCCGGTTTCCCGCCTTGCCGCCGCCTACCGCGCTGTAGAGCACGCATTCGATGTACCGTTTGGTGCCGCGCTCAACCCGCTCAAGCACCTGGGAGCACTGGGTTTCATGCTGTTCTGGCTGCTGGTGGTCAGTGGCGTGGTGCTGTACATCCTGCTGGACACCTCGGCCGAAGGCGCCTACCGCTCGATCAACGAGCTGGAGCTGGTTCCTTGGATGCTGGGCACCGCGCTTCGCGGCCTGCACCGCTACGCCGCCGACGGCTTCGTGGTCATCATGTTTGCCCACATCGTCCGCGAGTGGATGCTGGGCCGATTCAAGACCTTCCGGCGGGTGCCCTGGCTGACGGGGATTCCGCTGGTGGCACTGGCCTTTGTTTGCGGCATTGGTGGTTTCTGGCTGAACTGGGACCGACTGGGCCAGTACTCCGCCACGGCCACCGCCGAATGGCTTGATACCCTGCCGCTGCTGGCGTCTCCGCTGGCACGCAACTTTCTGGGGGGCGTCAATCTCAGCAACCGGCTGTTCACGCTGTTTGTTTTTGTCCACCTGGGCATGCCGCTGCTGATGGTTTTCGGGCTGTGGTTTCATATCCAGCGCATCAGCCTGGCCAAGGTCTTTCCGCCCCGCGCACTGGCACTGGGCACCACGGCCAGCTTGCTGCTGCTGGCCCTCGTGCTCCCGGTGCACAGCCAGGGCCCGGCCAATCTGTCTGCCGTGCCGCAGGACCTGCAGCTCGACTGGATCCTGCTTTTTCTTCACCCGCTGGCGGACCAGACCTCCGAAGTTACCGCCTGGGTTCTGGTCGCCGCCGCGTTTGCGGTGCTGGTGGCAATCCCCCTGCTGCCTGCACGCAAGCAGGCGGTGGCCCAGGTGGACCCCGACAACTGCAGTGGCTGCCGACGCTGCTTCAACGACTGCCCTTACTCCGCCATCACCATGGTGCCCCACCCCAACGGCCGCCGTGGGGTGGAACTCGCGGTCGTCGATGCCGACCTCTGTGCCAGTTGCGGTATCTGTGTGGGTTCGTGCCCCTCATCCACCCCGTTTCGCAGGGCAGAAAAACTGCAAACGGGCATCGACATGCCGCAGTGGCCCATCAACGACCTGCGCGAACGCCTGCTGCAGGGCCTGGAAGCCATGCCCGGTCCGCGCCGCTATGTGGTCTTTGGCTGCGATCAGGGCGCCCGCGCCAACGCCGCAGCAGCGCCAGACGTGCTGCCCTTCAGCATGGTCTGCACGGGCATGCTCCCGCCCTCTTTCATTGAATACGCGCTGCGTGGCGGTGCCGATGGCGTGCTCGTCAGCGGCTGCCGCGAAGGTGGCTGCGAGTTCCGCCTGGGCCAGCGCTGGACACAGCAGCGCCTCAGCGGCGAACGCGAACCCCATCTGCGCACCTCGGTGCCCCCCGAAAGCTGGCATGTCGTCTGGGCCGACCACGGTGACGAAGCCGCCCTGGTCCAGGCCCTCGACCAGTTACGGGCCCGCACCGGCACCCCCGAATCACCATTGCCTCTGGAGAGCACCCCATGAACCGAGCCTTCAACTGGATAGGCCAGGCCCTTTTGTACAGCTGTTTCGCGCTGGCGATCGGCGTTTTTTCGCGCTGGCCGGTCTACCACCCCCTGCAACCCGACCACGCGCTGATCAAGGTCAGCTTTGTTCACCACGGCGTACGTGTGGCGGACTGCAGGCCGTACACCAAGGAAGAGCTGTCCAAACTCGCACCCAACATGCGCGCCCCCATGAAGTGCGAGCGCGAGCGCTCCCCGGTGCAGATTGAACTGGACATTGACGGCAAGACGGTGTTCCAGAAAACCGCCTTCCCCTCGGGCCTGTCGCGCGACGGCGCCTCCACCGTGTACCACAGCGTTGATCTGCCCGCAGGCGAGCACCGCATCACCGTGCGCCTGAAGGATGACAAGACGGCAGAAGGCTTCAATTACGTACACGACTCCACCATCACACTCAAGCCCGCCCAGGTGCTGGTGATCGACTTCAATGCCGAGCAGGGAGGAATCATCCTGTCATGAGCGCCGTTCCGAGCCCCGCTATGGGTCAGAGCTCCACGAGCCGCCCCCTGCCTGCCATGCAGGCGCAGGCCGAATACGATCTCGCTGTACCCCAGGATGGCCGCCGCGCCCTTGCGCGCGGCTGGCTCTGGCTGGGGCTGATCGCGCTGATCGGTTCAGGGCTGTTCTCCATCCTGCTGGTGTTCTCGCGCACACCGGGCATCAACAAGTTGCTGCCTGCAGCCAACTTCTTCCACGTCTCGCTGGTGCTGCACGTCGACCTGTCGGTGCTGGTCTGGTTTGTGGCCCTGGGGGGGTTGCTGTGGAGCCTCAACGGCACACAGCGCCTTGCTGGCGCGGGCTGGCTGGCCCTCTGGACCACGGCTGCCGGTACTGCTGCCATGGCGCTGGCGCCGTTCCTGAACCCCGGCGAACCCATCATGGCCAACTACATCCCGGTCCTGTCCTCGCCCCTGTTCCTCGGTGGGCTGGTGGTGTTTGGCGTCGGGGTCGGGCTGCTGGTGCTGCGCGGCCTGCTGTCGGCGCCGCGCCTGGGGTTTAAGTTCGGTGGCCAGGGGGCGCTGCACTTCGGCCTGAATGCTGCCGCCGTGTCCATGGCGGTGGCCTTGCTGTCATTTGCCTGGTCCTACGCCGTGGTGCCCCAGTCGCTCGACGGCAAGGCGTATTACGAAATCCTGTTCTGGGGTGGCGGCCATGCACTGCAGTTCACCTGGACGCTGCTCATGCTGGTGGGCTGGCTGTGGCTGGCCCATGCCTGCGGAGCCCGTGTGCCCTTGAGTCCGCGCGTTACGCTGATGATGTTCGGACTGGCGCTGGCGGGTGTCTTTGTCACCCCCTATGCCTACCTCGCCCATGACGTGGCCTCCGTGGAGCACCGCAGCCTGCTGACCTGGGCCATGCGTGTGGGCGGTGGCCCGGCCATCGTGCCAGTGGGGCTGGCCGTGGTTTTTGCCGTCGCCCACCAGCGCCTGACCGACGAAACCATGCGCCCGCTGCGCGCCGCCTTGCTGTCTTCCGTGCTGCTGTTTGCGGCCGGCGGGGTGATCGGCGTGTTCATCAACGGCAGCAACGTGCGCATTCCTGCGCACTACCACGGCTGTATTGTGGGCGTCACGCTGGCGCTCATGGGCGTGGTTTACAAGGTGCTTCCGGCCCTCGGCTACAGCGCGCCACAGGGGCGCCTGGCCACCTGGCAACCCTGGCTGTACGGCGCAGGCCAGCTGATGCACATCATCGGGCTGGTCTGGTCGGGCGGCTATGGCGTGCAACGCAAGGTGGCCGGCGCCGAGCAGGTGCTGCGCAGCACCGCTGAAGTGGCCGGCATGGGCCTCATGGGCCTGGGCGGCCTGATTGCCATCATCGGCGGACTGCTGTTCGTCGTCGTGGTGATCAAGGCCATTCGCAACGCGCCTGCATCCGCAGGCCAAACATTGACGACACAACGATGAAACAACTCCAGGCATTGCTGCAGTGGCTGTTCCTGCGCGCCGAGGGACTGTTCAACTCGGCGTTCGGCGACCGCATCAACCCCTTCTACCATCTGGGCGCCATCACCTTCTTCCTGTTCTGGGTGGTGGGGGCCACCGGGCTGTACGTCTACATCTTCTTCGAGACGGGCCTGAGCGAAGCGTATTCCTCGGTGGTGTCCCTGTCCCAGGACCAGTGGTATGCGGGCGGCATCATGCGCAGCATCCACCGCTACGCCTCCGACGCCATGGTGCTCACCATGATGCTGCACATGCTGCGCTACTTTGCCTTCAATCTGTACCACGGCTTCCGCTGGTTCTCGTGGGTGACCGGTGTGCTGCTGATCTGGATGGTCTATGCCGCCGGCATCAACGGCTACATGCTGCCCTGGGACCAGCTCGCGCAGTACGTCACCATCGCCAGCTTCGAGTGGCTCGACTGGCTGCCGAGCTTCGGCGGCACGCTGATGCGCAACTTTGTGTACTCGTCCCATGTGGGCGACCGCTTCTTCACGCTGCTGTCGTTCATGCACCTGGGCATTCCACTGGTGCTGCTGATGGTGATGTGGATTCACGTACAGCGCGTGCCCAAGGCGCGCACCACGCCGCCACGCCCCATTGTGGTGGGCTTGCTCCTGTCCATGCTCGTGCTCTCGCTGGTGGCCCCCGTGCAAAGCCAGGGCGGCGCTTCCAACCTGGGTACCGCCGTCACCAGCGTCGAGCTGGACTGGTTCTACCTCGCCCTGTTCCCACTGCTGACCGAATGGCCCCTGGGCCGCGTATGGGCACTGGTAGCCGGAGGCACCGTGCTCGTGGCCTTGCTGCCCTGGTGGCCGCCGCAGTTCCGCCGGGGTGGCAAGCGCACGCACCAGGTCGTGGTGCATGGCACAGACGGTGCCAGCAAGGAATTCAAGGTGCGCGAAGGGGAAACCATTCTGGACGCCGGTCTGCGCGAAGGCCTGGCCCTGCCCTACGAATGCCGCAATGGCGGCTGCGGACTGTGCCTGTGCAGCGTGGAGCACGGCAGCATTGAACACCGCCCCTACCAGCGCAGCGCGCTGCCCGACGCACTCAAGGCCCAGGGCAAGGCGCTGATGTGCTGCGCGGTGCCCAAGGGCGATGTGGTGATTGATGTGGAAGGGTTTGTCGTGGGTGCCACCGCGGTCGAAGCCACCGTGTACAGCGGCAAGGTCGTGCGCCTGGAGCGCCTGGCCGAAGACGTGATGCGCGTGCTCATTGCGCTGCCTGCGGGCCAGACACTCGATTTCACGGCAGGCCAGTACATCGACATCCTGCTCGACGACGGCCAGCGCCGCGCCTTCTCGTTTGCCAACCGGCCGCATGCCAGCAGCGAAATCGAACTGCACATCCGCCTGGTACCCGGCGGGCGCTTTACCACGCATGTGTTTGAAAGCATGAAGCTGGGCGACACCCTGCGCTTCGAGGGGCCACGCGGCAGCTTCACGCTGCGCGACAGCATGCATCCCATCCTGTTTGTGGCGGGGGCCACAGGCTTCGCACCCATCAAGAGCATCGTAGAAGATGCCTTCCAGCGCGGCATTCAGCGCCCCATGCGCCTGTACTGGGGGGTGCGCCAGCGCAAAGACCTCTACTTGCTGGCGCTGTGCGAGCAGTGGCAGAAGGCGCACCCGAACTTCACCGTGGTGCCCGTGGTCTCCGAGCCCACCGAGGGAGACGGCTGGACGGGCCGCACCGGTCTGGTGCATGAGGCCATGCTGAAGGACTTTGCCGACCTCAGCGGCCACGAGGTCTACCTCTGCGGCTCGGTGAAAATGGTGGAAACCGCCGTGCCCGCCTTCCTGGCCCAGGGCCTGGGCGAGGATGCCTGCTTCTCGGACGCCTTCCTGATGGCGGCGCCGGTGCCAGCTCCCGCGCAGCCGCAGTAAGCGGCCCGAAGAAAAGCGCCCGGCACCGCGCAGGTGCCGGGCGCTTTTTTTATGTTGCTGTCAGAGGCCGAGGGAGTCGTACAGCGCGTCCATGCGCGCCGTCACGTCGGCATCCATGGCGATGGTGCGGCCCCATTCGCGCTGCGTCTCGCCGGGCCACTTGTTCGTTGCGTCCATGCCCATCTTGCTGCCCAGGCCGCTCACGGGCGAGGCAAAGTCGAGGTAGTCGATGGGCGTGTGCTCGATGAGCATGGTGTCGCGCTGCGGGTCCATGCGCGTGGTCATGGCCCAGATGACTTCCTTCCAGTCGCGCACATCCACATCCTCGTCCACCACCACGATGAACTTGGTGTACATGAACTGCCGCAGGTGGCTCCACACGCCCATCATCACGCGGCGCGCGTGGCCGGGGTAGGCCTTCTTGATGCGCACCAGCGCCATGCGGTAACTGCAGCCCTCGGGCGGCAGGTAGAAGTCCAGAACTTCAGGGAACTGGCGCTGCAGCAGCGGGATGAACAGCTCGTTCAGCGCCACGCCCAGCACGGCGGGCTCGTCGGGCGGCTTGCCGGTGTAGGTGGAGTGGTAGATGGCGTCCTTGCGCAGCGTGATGCGATCCACCGTGAACACCGGAAACTCGGCCTGCTCGTTGTAGTAGCCCGTGTGGTCGCCGTAGGGCCCTTCGAGGGCGTGCTCCCAGCCGCTGGCGTGTGTGGCGTCGGGCTGGATGTGGCCTTCGAGCACGATCTCGGCGCTGGCCGGCACACGCAGCGGCACGCCCAGCGCGGGCGCCACCTCGGTGCGCGCGCCGCGCAGCAGGCCGGCAAACTGGTATTCGCTCAAAGCGTCGGGCACGGGCGTCACGGCTCCCAGGATGGTCGCCGGGTCAGCCCCCAGCGCCACCGCCACCGGGTAGGGCTTGCCAGGGTTGGCGACGCAGTGGTCGCGGAAGTCGAGCGCGCCGCCCCGGTGCGCCAGCCAGCGCATGATGAGCTTGTTGCGCCCCAGCACCTGCTGGCGGTAGATGCCCAGGTTCTGCCGCGCCTTGTGCGGCCCCTGGGTGATGACCAGGCCCCAGGTGACCAGCGGCGCCACGTCGCCCGGCCAGCAGTGCTGGATGGGCAGGCGCGCCAGGTCCACGTCCGCACCCTCCCACACCACCTCCTGGCACGGCGGGCTGCTGCGCTCCTTGGGCGCCATGTTCCACAGCGTCTTGAGCAGGCCGCCCATGCCCACCATTTCCTTGAAGCCCTTGGGCGCCTCGGGCTCCTTGAGCGAGGCCAGCAGCTCGCCAAACGGCCGCAGCCCGGCGATGCTCTCCACCCCCATGGCACGCGCCACGCGCTCGGGCGTGCCGAACAGGTTGCCCAGCACCGGCATGCGGTGGCCCGTGGGGTTCTCGAACAGCATGGCCGGGCCGCCCGCGCGCAGCACGCGGTCGCACAGGGCCGTCATCTCCAGGTGGGGCGATACCGGCTCGCGCACGCGGCGCAGCTCGCCGCGCTGTTCAAGCTGCTGGATGAAGTCGCGCAGGTCGTGGTAGTGCATGTTTATAGGTCAAAAATGTCTCTGTCGCTTTTATTTTGGACGTTGTTCGCTATTCAATCAGGAGTTATTTCAATGGGCCAGTTGCACTTTGGCACGGCTCGGCACAATACACGCGCTCCAGCGGCTGTTTGATTGGCAGAGTTTCGACGAAATGGCTCCTGCTCAATTCTCGCGACAGTGTTTTCGTTCCGGAATACCTCGGCGAACTGCACCATGCGGCGCAGGCTGCGTGCACCGAACGCCTGGCGGTGGGGGAAGAGCGGGGTTTCGCGCGGCCATTGTGTTTCTCCTGCTCTGAAGACCCAGCGAAATCATGGCCAAAATCGCCATTGGCGCTTGTTTTTATTGGGTTGAATGCTATCAAATCAGGAGTTTGCATCCAGCCCCTGCCACCGTGCCGCCAGCCCATGCGGCACCTCCAGCAGGTCGAGCACGCGCGCCACGCTGTGGTCCACGATGTCGTCCACGCTGCGCGGGTGCAGGTAGAACGCGGGTACCGGTGGGCAGACGATGGCGCCCATTTCGGTCACGCTGACCATGTTGCGCAGGTGGCCCAGGTGCAGCGGGGTTTCGCGCGCCAGCAGCACCAGGCGGCGGCGCTCCTTGAGCACCACGTCGGCGGCGCGGGTGAGCAGGCTGTCGGCCAGGCTGTGCGCCACGGCGGCCAGCGTGCGCATGGAGCAGGGGGCGATGACCATGCCCGCGCACTGGAACGAGCCGCTGGCAATGCTGGCGCCCACGTTGCGCGCGTCGTGGGCCACATGCGCCAGTGCGCGCACGGCGTCGGGCTCCATGCCCAGCTCGTGGTGCAGCGTGCGCCAGCCGGCGTCAGACACCACCAGATGCGACTCGATGCCCGCGCAGGTCTGCAGCACCTGCAGCAGGCGCACGCCGTACACCGCGCCGCTGGCGCCCGAGATGCCTACAACGATGCGGCGCAGCCCGGGGCCTGCGGGCGGGGGCGCCGCAGCCATCATGCGGCCATCCGCGTGGATTCGGGCAGCGCGGCGGCGGCGGGCGCTGCCGCGGCTTCGGCGCTGCCTGCGGCCGGGTCAAGCGGGTGCGCCAGCAGGTCGGCCTTCACCTGTTCAAGCACATGCTGTGCCTGCGCAGGGTCAAAGTCTTCATGGCGGCGCTTTTTGACGCCGTACTGCTGCAACTGGTAGTGACGGCCCGCTGTGATGCCGTGGCGCGCCAGGCAGCCCTGCACGCAGTTGAGCGGGCAGCCGTCGAGCGCAATGATGGGGCGGCCCGAGCGGGCAGTGCGCACCAGGCTGGGCACATCACCGCCCACGCCGGCAATGCACGACATTTCGGCCACGCCGGCGCGGTCCAGGCGCAGTGCCACGTGGTTGGCCAGTTGCGCGGCGCTGGAGCAGCCCGAGCACGAATAGACCAGCGGACGGGGGTCGGCCGCGCGGTTCATGGTCGGGTACCCGGATAGAGCGGGTCGGCACCCGAGGCGCTGTGTGCGGACCGGGCGCCAGGGCGCAGGGCCGACAGGCGCGCCAGCACCTGGCGCGGTGCCCACTGCTGCAGGTCAAGCACGGGCAGCTCCAGCGCGTCGAGCGTGTTTTTGACGACCAGGCCCAGCTCGGTATCGCCTTCCATGACCAGGCGGCGGTTGAAGAACAGGGTGTCGGGGTCCTGCTGGCGCTGCGCGAGCAGCACAAAGTCGTGCGCCGAGGCGCTGATGCAGAGGTCGGTGTCGGCGTGGCGCGCGCGCGGTGCAAAGGCACCGCCGGTCCAGGTGAAGTCGAAGGTGACCCCGGCATCGCGCACATGGATGCGCAGGCGCTTGTTCAGCAGCATGTCGCCCACATCGCGCGGCAACTGGCGCGCCACACCCAGGTTGAGCGCCGTGACCAGCAGCAGCGAGCCCGGAAACGCCGGCAGGCGCGACGTGAACGCCGCCACGGGAGAGGGCAGGACGAAGGGAGCCGGAGGCGTGGTGGAGGCGTTCATGGGTTTTCCTGTTCAAGCGGCGGCGCGCAGGCTGCGGGGCGGTGCAACGCGCTGCCAGAGACTAACAAATTGATAGCAACAAAACCAATACAGTAATGCGGTAGAGGCTATTTTTATACAAAGTTGACGCTGACCAAGCCCCCGGGATGCGCACCGCGCGAGGGATGGGTTCATCGTTGCCCGCTCCAAGCCGCCAGCCCGGCGCTGGCTGGCGCCGCTGCGGTGGTTGGGGAGCGGGCCTGCCATGGCGTTCAGGCCGCGGCCAGGGCCCCGGACTCGACCAAGTCCAGGCCGGGGCGGCCATGCCAGTAGCCGTTGCAGCTTTGCTCGGGCATGAGCGGCTGGAGCTGGGTGCGGGCATCGCGCGGGGCCAGGCTGCCTTGGCGCACGGCATCAAACAGGGCCACGATCTCGCCCGTGTGCTGCGCCTGCGGGCTGATGCGCGCCACGGCCACACCCATGCGCTGCATGCGCGGCAGTTCGTCAATGAGGTTGTGCACGCGCGCCGACTGCGTCTGGATGCCGTTGAGCACCAAGAACTCCTCGCTCTCGCGGGTTTTGAGCATCAGGCCGTCGGGGTGGTCCAGGCAGCTGAACTGGCAGTCGTCCTTGGGCAGGTTGCGCTGGCGTGCGGTAAAGCAGCGCGCCGAAAACGCCAGCGCCATGCGGCCGTAGGCAAACACCTCGGTCTGCAGGTTTTGCGGGCCGTTCCGGATCAGGGCGGAAAGGTCTTCGTGCTTCATCTCCAGCGGTGCCACCCAGCGCGTGGCGCCCAACTGGGCCAGCCACTCCAGCGAGGGCTGGTTGTAGATGTTCAGGTGCAGGCCACCCACAAAAGGGCGCTTGCCCGACAGGCGCTGCACAGCACCCATGTCGTTGGCCTCGATGAGGTAATCGGGGTTGGCCGTCACCTTGTGCATGGTGCTGACTTCCACGCCCGATTCGAGCAGCACCTGGGTGGACAGCACGGCCTCCTTGCCAGCCGAGCGCATCAGGTCGGCGATGTCGAGCCAGTCCTGCAGGCGCAGCTCCTTGCGGCGCGAGCACACGGTTTCGCCCAGGTAAACGATGTCCACCGGCGACGCCGCCATGGCCTCGTAGAAGTCGAAATAGGTCTGGCGCGGCCAGTAGTACTGCGGCGCACCCAAAGAGAGCTTGATCATGTTCGTCATTTCCAGGGGCGGTGGTAGGCGCCCAGGGTGTGCTGCTGGCCTTCGGCCACCTGGTCGAGGCTGGCCATCCAGGCGGTCTTGGGGGCGTAGCGCAGCGGGTCGGCCAGGCAGTTGTCGATGGCGTCGCGCCACACCTTGGTGACCTGCGCCACATAGGCGGGGCTGCGCTGGCGGCCTTCGATCTTGACGGCGCGAACGCCCATCTTGATGAGTTTTGGCAGCAGTTCGA
>Ga0209477_1001770_pt1 | contig 12917 bp, 11 predicted proteins | sample KloWWTupernatant_FD_187180 | JGI IMG/M metagenome (GOLD analysis project Ga0209477, IMG submission 187180) | Active sludge microbial communities from Klosterneuburg, Austria, studying microevolution and ecology of nitrifiers - Klosterneuburg... | ecosystem: Engineered > WWTP > Aerobic digester >...
GCCGCTGCATGGGCGATCTTCCAGGCCAGCCACAGCATGTAGCCGACCGAAACCACCTTCAGCACCACTCCGGCCCGGGGCGAGGTCTGGATCGCCCCCGCCACGCCCAGCCCCAGCACGAACACCATCAGCGAATGCCCGACGCTGATCCCCAGCATGTGCGGCAGGGTCCGGCGCAGGCCAAAGTTCACGCCACTGGCCAGAAGCATCATGTTGTTCGGCCCCGGCGTGACCGAGGTGACGAAGGCAAAGCCCAGAAGGGCGAGAAACAGCTCGTATGTCATGACCGCAATCCTGAAGCGCATTTCAAGATGATGGATTGCAAATATGCGACCATTTCAACTATCTTCGCAATGAATGATCAAGCTTGATGACATTGACCACCGGATATTGCGCGAGCTGCAGCGGGACGCGCGACAGGCCAATCTTGCGCTGGCCGAAAAGGTCGGCCTGTCGCCCTCGGCCTGCCTGCGCCGGGTGCAGCGGCTGGAGCGTGAAGGCGTGATCCGTGGTTATCGTGCCGAAGTGGACCCGGAGCGCTTGGGGCTGGGCTTGCAGGCCTTCGTGCGGGTGCAACTGAAAAGTCACGACGCCGCACGCATCGACACGTTTGCGCGCCAGGTCAACGCCTGGCCAGAAGTGGTGGCCTGCCATGCCTTGACCGGTGACATGGATTACCTGCTGCACGTGGTGGTGGGCGGGCTGGAGCATTTTTCCCGCTTCCTGCTGGACAAACTGCTGGCGCAGGCCGAGGTGGCCGACGTCAATTCCAGCTTCGTGCTGCGCACGGTCAAGCGGGCGCAGGGGTTATCCATGCCAGCGGGATAGCCCTGTTCAGCGCACGATCAAATCAATCAGCCACTTGGCTTTGCCGTAGGGCGGTTTGAGCAGGTCGCCGCCACTGCGGCGGGTTTGCCAGAACACCGGCAGTTGCTTGCTCATCGCATCAAACCCGGCACGGCCATGATAGGCGCCCATGCCGCTGGGCCCGACCCCGCCAAACGGCAGATTGCCGATCGCGAAATGGAACAGGGTGTCATTCACCGAGACCCCACCGGCCAAGGTGTCGTGCAGGATTTTTTCGACCGTGGCCTTGTTGTGGCTGAACGGATACAGCGCCAGTGGCCGATCGTGGGCATTGATGTAGGCAATCGCTTCATCGAGGTGGCGATAGCTCTTGATCGGCAACAGCGGACCAAAAATTTCTTCCTGCATGATCAGCGCATCATCACCAGGATCCAACAGCAGGGTGGGCGGGAGCAGGCGCTGGGCCGGATCGGCGTGGCCGGCCAAGGTGACGCGTTCGATGTTGCGGGTCTTGGCATCGTCCAGATAGCCTTTCAAACGGTTGTATTGGCCAGCATTGATGATGCGGGTGTAGTCATCCAGATTGGTCAGGTTTTCACCGTAGCGCGCCACCACCTCGTCGCGCAGTGCCTTGACCAGTGCACCGCGTTGTTCGTGGTGTACCAACACGTAGTCGGGGGCGATGCAGGTTTGCCCGCAGTTGAACCATTTGCCGGTGGCTATACGGGCTGCAGCCTGTTCAATGGGGTAGTCCGCGGCAATCAATGCCGGCGACTTGCCACCCAGCTCCAACGTGAGTGGGGTGAGATGGGCAGCAGCGGCGGCCATCACTTTGCGACCCACGGCGGTGGAGCCGGTGAACACCAAATGGTCAAACGGCAGGCCCGCGAAGGCGGCACCGATGTCGGCACCGCCGGTGGCCACCGCCACCCGACCGGGGGCAATGGCTGCGGCCAGCAGGCTGCGCAAAAACCGTGCGGTGTGCGGGGTGTGCTCGGACGGTTTCAAATACACATGATTGCCGGCGGCCAGCGCGGTGGCCAAGGGGATCAGCGCCAAGTTGACCGGGTAGTTCCACGGCGCAATGACCCCCACCACGCCCAACGGCATCGGCCGCACCTGCGCACGTGCGGGCAGGAAGCGCCAACCCACGCCCACGCGAGTGGGCTGCATCCATTTGCGCAGATGCTTGCGCAAATGGTCGATATCGTTGAGCACCGTCATGCCATCGGCAATCTGGGTCTCGGCCTTGGCGCGATGCCCGAAGTCTTTGGCAATTGCATCCGCCATTTCGTCCATGCGCTGCTTCAGTGCATGCCGCAAGCGCTCCAGATCGTCCATCCGTTGCCGATAGTCGGGCTTGCTGGCCTGCCAGTTGTTGCGCAGATGCTGCAAGGTGGGTGCAAGTTCGCTGGGCTGGGTGTCGGTGAAGTTGTCCATACGCGGCAGTGTAGTCGTGTGCGGGCTAGAATCCAGCCCATGAACATTCGACCGTATCGCACCATCACACCGACGCTTGGCCAGCGTGTTTTCGTGGATCCGATGAGTACCGTGATCGGTGACGTGGTGCTGGGCGACGATGTTTCCATCTGGCCGTTCACGGTGGTGCGTGGCGATGTCAATTTCATCCGTATTGGCGACCGCACCAATGTCCAGGATGGCACGGTGATACACGTCAGCCACGACGGCCCCCACGCCAAGCGCGGCGGGTTTGCCACCCGCATCGGCAGCGATGTCACCATCGGCCACAAGGCCATCATCCATGCCTGCACGATTGAAGACGCCGTTTTGATTGGCATGGGCGCCATCGTGCTGGATGGCGCGGTGGTCAAAAAGCACGGCTTCGTTGGCGCCGGTGCACTCATCGCACCGGGCAAGGTGGTCGGCGAGGGTGAACTTTGGTTGGGTAACCCTGCCAAAAAAGTCAGGTTGCTCAGCGATGCCGAAATCGAAGCCTTGTATTACAGCGCCGGCCACTATGCACGTCTGAAGGACGACTACCTGGCGGGCGCTTGATGCTGGACACGGCGCACGAGGTTTACACCCCAGAAGGGGTGGCATTGCGATTGCCGGCCGCCGGGCCAGTACCGCGTGCGTTGGCGTGGGGCATAGATTTTTGCATCCGGATGGCGCTGTTGATGGTTTGTTCAATGGTGTTCGGCTTGTTGGGCAGCGCCGGGATGGGGTTTTATCTGGTGTGCATGTTCATCGTGGTTTGGCTGTACCCCATCGTTTGCGAGGGCATGTTTGATGGGCAGACACCGGGCAAACGGGTATTGCATCTACGGGTGATTTCCAGCGATGGCGCGCCAGTCGGCTGGTTGGCGGCGTGTGTGCGCAACTTGATGCGGACGGTGGATATGTTGCCGTTTGGCTATGCCTGCGGCGTGCTGTCGGGCTTGCTTGATCCCTGTGGTCGTCGGCTGGGCGATTTAGTGGCCGGTACCGTGGTGGTGCATGTGCCGCAACATCGCGGCAGCATTCAATTATTGGCCGACCTTCACGTCGCCCGCCCATTGCAGCCGTTGTTGCCATCCGAACAAGCAGCGGTCGTGGCGTTTGCCGAGCGCGCCGGCCAACTGACACCAGAGCGCCGCATCGAACTGGCCGATATCGCCAGTGTCGCCACCGGTGCCACGGGTGCGGCAGGTGTGCAGCAGCTGTTGGGGATTTCCAATTGGCTGTTGGGTAAACGCTGACTGCGCATGCGCCAGGAACATTTCATCCAGCGCCACCAACAGGAATGGGCTGATTTTGAGCAGTGGTTGGATGCGCGTGCCAGCAAGCCCAAGCGCGCGCGTGCTGATTCCGGCTGGCGCGGGCTTGCCGATGAAGATGTCCCCGCCGCCTATCGCCGCCTCTGTCAGCACCTGGGGCTGGCACGACGGCGCGGCTACAGCCCGCAATTGCGCGAGCGCTTGCAAGTGTTGATGCAACGCGGGCACGCGGTGATGTATCGGCCACCGCTGCCGCGCTGGCAGCGTGCGTTCGAATTCATCCTTGCCGATTTCCCCGCGCTGGTGCGCGCCGAGCGTGGCGTGATGTTGGCCGCCTTGGGGTTATTCGTGTTGCCACTGGTGCTGAGTTTCGTGGCGGTGCAATGGCAGCCGGAGTTGATCCACACCTTGATGCGCCCGCAGCAAGTGGCCGAGATGGAGACGATGTATGCCAAAGCTGCAGAAAAATTGGGGCGTGATTCCGGCACGGATTTGGCGATGTTCGGGTTCTACATCTTCAACAACATCAGCATCGGGCTGCGCACCTACGCCAGCGGTCTGGTGGCGGGAGTTGGCCCGGTGCTGGCGATTGTCTTCAATGGTTTGATGATCGGTGCGGTGGCCGGCCATCTGCAAGCGGCGGGGCTGGGGGATCCGTTCTGGCGTTTTGTGTGTGGACATTCGGCATTCGAGTTGACCGCGATCGTGATTGCCGGCGGTGCCGGGCTGCGCTTGGGCTTGGCGTTGCTGGTACCGGGCCGACGGCGGCGCGTGGATGCCTTGCTGGAAGATGGCCGGCGCGGCGCCAAGCTGTGTCTGGGCGTGTTCGTGATGTTGCTGCTGGCGGCGTTCATCGAAGCGTTTTGGTCGTCGATTGGCTGGATGCCGGCCAGCGTGAAATATTCGGTGGCTGCGCTGTTGTGGAGCGTGGTCGCTCTATGGCTGTGGCGTGGCGGGCGGGATCGCGATGCGCGCTGAACAACTACGTGTGGAGTTGTATCCGCGCTCGCCATGGGAGGCGATGGAGTTGGGGATCGCGCTGGTCCGCACGCATGCACGCGCAATCTGGTTGCCGTGGCTAGTACTGAGCTTGCCGTTGTTTGTCCTGCTCAATGGCCTGTGCCTGTGGCTGGGCCAAGCGTGGTGGGCGGCGTTGCTGTTGTGGTGGTTGAAACCGGTGTTCGACCGCATCCCCTTATTCGTGTTGTCGCGGGCAGTGTTTGGCGATGCGCCGGCGCTGCGTGAAACGCTGCAAGCACAGTGGGGCTGGGGCTGGCGGCCGATGCGGGGCTATCTGTCGTGGCGGCGGTTGGGGCCAGCGCGGGCGCTGTTGTTGCCGGTGGATTTGCTGGAGGGCGGCGTGCGGGTGGCCGATCGGCGGCGAGTGATCGGTGGTGCGGCGCGCGGCACCGCCGCGCTGCTGACCTTGGTGTGTGCCAATTTCGAACTGGTATTGGTGCTGGCTGCACTGGCCTTGGCCCTGATGTTTGTGCCGGTGGAACTGTTGTCCGAATCCGCCAAAGCCGCGTGGGCCTTGATCGCCGACGACCCGCCTGGTTGGGTGCAGGTGCTGCTCAATGCGGTGACCTGGCTGGCCACCAGTGTGATCGAGCCGTTTTATGTGGGGGCCGGGTTTGGTCTGTATCTGGATCGGCGTACGCGGCTGGAGGCGTGGGATGTGGAGATCGGGCTGCGTCGTTTGCGTACCCGGCTGACGTCTGCCTTCAGCGTACTGGCCTGTGCGGGAGTATTGGCACTGACCCTTCCGCACAGCGCCGAGGCGGTCACACCCGCAACCACGGTGGCGCGCGAGAACACACTGGCCAAAGTGTTTCCGCGCATCGAACAAGACCCCGATTTCGCTCGTGCCGTACACGCCACCCAACACGACCCGCTGCTGCATCCGCAACGCACGCAAACGGTGTGGGTGCCGATCAAGAAAGGGCAAGCACCCGCCAAACCGAAGCAACCGGCATGGCTGCAGGCGATTGCCAAAGTGATTGCGCTGCTTGGCGAATATGGCCTGTGGCTGGTCATGGCCTTGCTGGCGGGCCTGTTGCTGGCAACGTGGCGCCGATGGTGGCCATGGTTGCGCGGGACGAGCAAGCCACCAGCCGTGGTACCCAGCCCGGTCAGCAGTGAAGCCGCCACGGATGCCGCCGCGTTGCCGGCAGATATCGTGGGCAGCGCACGCACGCTGTGGCAACAAGGACGGCGGCGCCGCGCGCTGGCATTGCTGTATCGCGCCAGTGTCGAGACGATGACGACGCAAGCGGGCGTGGTGCTGGTGCCTGGTGCCACCGAGGCCGACTGTCTGCGCGCTGCCCGTGCATGGCCGGATCTGCAGGCACGCGACACCTTCGTCGGCATGGTGCGAATCTGGCAATACGCCGCCTATGCCGAACAGTTGCCGGATACCGACACCTTCGACGCCTTGTTGCAGCGGCTGACCGGCAGTTTTGCGTGGCGCACATGAGTCGTGCGCGCAGCCTATTGCCGTGGCTATTGGGGCTGGCACTGATGGGCGTGTTGGTGGCGTGGTTTTTGCTCACCCACAAGCGCGAGCTGCAAACCATCCCGTTGCCTGCGCGCGGTGAAGCCAGCTACAACCCGTTGTACGCACTGAAACTGGGCCTGCATGCGCAAGGCCAACAGGTGCAGTCGCGCCAGCGTCTGGAATTGGACAAGATGCATTTGGGCGCGCACGACACCGTGCTGATTTACAGCGACCCGCGCACGCTTGGCGATGCCGAATTGGCGGCGTTATTCGCCTTCGTCGAAACCGGTGGGCATCTGATTTTGCGCCTGCCCGCGTGGCAACAAGCGGCCAACGAAACCACGTTATCGCAGTGGTTGCCCATCGCGCCGAATTTGCATAAACCCAAGTGCATGGCGTTCAACATGCCGGGGCAAACGCCGCATCAAGAATTTTGTAATGGCGCGCAATTTGATCTGATCAAAGGCACCAAGACCCACGCCGCGTGGCGCACCCGGCAAGGCCAACATGTGTTCGCACGATTTGCGTATGGGGATGGCAGTGTGGATGTGCTTTCGACGCTGGACATGTTGAACAACACAAGTCTAAGCGATTCCCCGCACAGCCTAATGGCCCGGCAATTACTGGCCCCCAACTGGAAAACAGGCCGCATGCATTTGGTGTACGCCGCCGATATGCCACCGCTGTGGCGCTGGTTGTTGATCCATGCTTGGCAAGTGCTGTTGCCGTTGCTGTTGGCGTTACTGACATGGCTATGGCTGCGCGCACAACGCTTCGGGCCGTGGCTGCCCTCGTCGGTGCAGCCGCGCCGTGCATTGCTCGAGCATGTGGATGCCAGCGGCGAGCACCTGCTGCGCTACGGCAAGCTCACCCTGCTGCATCGCGCGCTGCGCGAGACGGTGTTGGCGCGTTTGCGTCGGGTGGATCCGTTGATTGCCGCGCAACAAGGCGACACCCAGGCGCGCCTGCTGGCGCAGCGGCTGGACTTGCATCCCGATACGTTGCGCGCGGTGCTGGATACCCGCCCGCCTGCCACCCCGCACGAATTCCGGCAACGCATTGCCCGTCTGATCGCCTTGAGGAAACGTCTATGACCACCACCATGCCCCCGCCGCTGATGCCGATCACCCCCTCCGCCAGCAATCCGCTGGCCGAGCGTGCCAATGCCATCCGCGAACAAGTGGCCAAGGCCTTCATCGGCCAGGATGACGTTCTGGATTTGGTGATGGTGGCGCTGCTGGCCGGTGGCCATGTGCTGCTGGAAGGCGTGCCCGGCCTTGGCAAAACCTTGTTGGTGCGGGCGTTGTCACAGGCGCTGGGGTGCAGCCATGCGCGGGTGCAGTTCACGCCGGATCTGATGCCCAGCGATATCAGTGGCCACGCCGTGTTCGATCCCAAATTGGAACGCTTCGAGGTGCGCAAGGGGCCGGTGTTCACCAATATTTTGTTGGCCGATGAGATCAACCGCGCGCCGGCCAAAACGCAGTCGGCGTTGTTGGAGGCGATGCAGGAACAGCAAGTGACGATTGAAGGCCACAGCTTCCCGCTGCCGCCGCCGTTCATGTGCCTGGCCACGCAAAACCCGTTGGAACTGGAAGGCACCTACCCGTTGCCGGAAGCACAGTTGGACCGCTTCTTGCTGAAGGTGCTGATTGGCTATCCGAAGTTGGAAGATGAAAAACGCATGGTGGCCGCAGTCAGTGAAGGCAAGATGGCCGCGGAGTTCGATTTGAGCCAGATCGCGCAAGTGCTGCATGGTGATGAGGTGCTGGCTTTGCAACAGGCCACCGCCACGGTACGGGTGGATGCGGCCGTGCTGGATTACGCCGTGCGCATTGCGGTGGCCACCCGCAACTGGCCGGGGATTGCCTTGGGTGCCGGTCCACGCGGCAGCATTGCCCTGGTGCGCGCAGCGCGTGCACAGGCGCTGCTGAGCGGGCGTGATTTTGTCACTCCGGATGATGTACGCACGATTGCCAAACCCGCCCTGCGCCACCGCATCGCGCTGGCACCGGAGCTGCACATTGAGGGCCAATCGGCCGATGCCGTGCTGCATGCACTGCTGGCCAAGGTGGATGCGCCGCGCCAGTGAGGCCCACCCTGCTGCTACCGCTGTTGTGTATCGGTTGGGCGCTGCTGGGCGTTGCTTGCAGTGTTGACCTGCTGCCGGCAGATACCTGGTGGGCCACGGGTCTTGCACTGCTGCTGGTAGCGCTGGTGGATGCGTGGCGTGTGCGCCGCCTGGCCGCGCCGGACGTGGTACGCGATGTGCCCGATGCCTTGCCGGTTGGCGTGCAGCGCACGGCGACACTGACGCTGGACAATGGCCCACGCAAGTTGCGCGTGGATGTGCATGATCTGCATCCAGAGGCGTGGGTCGTCGAGGGGTTGCCGCGCACGCTGCAACTTGCAGCAGAAAGCACCACCCAATTCCACTATGCACTGCGGCCCACCGCACGCGGTGATGCGGTGTTTGCGGGCGTGCAATTGCGCGTGCATTCGCCATGGCGGTTATGGCGACGCAGCCGCATCGTGGCGGCCAGGCAGACCGTGCGGGTGTTTCCCAATTTCGCGCCGCTGGCCAGGCTGGCGATGCTGGGCTCCGAGCAGGCGTCGCGCACGGTGGGTGCGCATATCCGTCGCCGTCGCGGCGAAGGCACCGACTTCCATCAAATGCGCGATTACCGGGTGGGCGACAGCCTGCGCCGGATCGACTGGAAAGCCACCGCACGCATGCGCCGCCTGATCTCGCGCGAGTATCAAGACGAACGCAACCAGCAACTGGTGATGTTGATCGACACCGGCCGCCGCATGTTGGCGCGGGATGGTGAGCTGACCCATTTCGATCATGTGCTGGATGCCGCACTGGTGGTGTCGTACCTGGCCCTGCGCGAAGGCGATGCGGTGGGCTTGCTGGCCAGTGGCGGCGCGCAGCGCTGGGTTGCACCACAACGTGGCGGTGGTGCGATTGATGTGCTGCTGCGTGCCAGCTATGACCTGCAACCGCAACCAGTGGCTACCGATTATCTGGCCGCCGCCACCGATCTCAGCTTGCGCCAGCGCCGGCGCAGCTTGGTGATGTTGGTGACCAATCTGCGCGATGAGGACATCGACGACTTGCTTGCCGCAGTGCGCATGCTGCAACAGCGGCATCATGTGGTGGTCGCCAGCCTGCGCGAAGAAGCGCTGGACGCGGTGCTGGAGACCGATGTCCACAGCCTGCACGACGCCCTGCGCGCAGCCGCTACCGCCCGCTACCTGCAACAACGCGCCACCGCCCACGACCTGCTGCGCGCACAACGTGTCCGCGTGCTGGATGTCACCTGCGCGCAACTGCCCGGCGCGCTGGTGGAACGCTATCTGGCGATCAAGCGCGAGGGGCTGTTGTAGCGCGATAGATGGCTGGTGTTGGCCCGGCCGGAGGTGGCATGCCACACTTTCCACAAAGGAATTGGCCAACACCACACAGCGATGGGGAGCAACTAAATGAAACGAGTTCTGTTGGGACTTTTGCTGGCTATTTCTGGCGGGCAGGCCGCACCAGCGGCTGCGGCCACACCCGTGGCCGGTGAAAGTGTGTTGACGATGCGGGTGGATGGCGAGCTCACCATCGGCACCGAAGGCCAGGTGTTGAGCTACAAAATCCGCAGCAAGCTTGACCCGACACTGCAAGCGATGCTGGATAAATCGATCCCGCGCTGGCATTTGGCACCGGTGCGGCAAGGCGGCAAGCCGGTCAATGCGAAAACACCGATGCGCATCACCTTGGCGGCCACCCAAATTCCGCAGGGCTATGAAGTCCGGCTCGACAATGTGGTGTTCACACCGATCAGCAAAGAAGACGTTGCGGCGCAGGATGCTTTGATGCGCGCAATCCGCGCCGGTGGCGGGGCCATTACAGTGGGCGAAGAGCCACCGGCACAAGCCGTTGTGTATGAGGCTAAGCGAATGATGCCGCCGGGGTATCCCGTAGGGCTCATGCGTGCAGGGGTGGAGGGCGCGGTTTTGCTTCGCTTGCGCCTGAATCTCGATGGTACGGTGGCGGATGTGGTGGCGTCGCAATCCAGCCTGTTCGATATCAAGGGCTCTAGTGACATTCTCGATAAAGCGCGTGGCTTGTTGGAGAAAGAATCGATCCGCGTTGCACTCAGGTGGTCATTTCATCTGGATGCCGCACACCCAGAGCTGTTGACGGCAAATGATCTCACGGTGAGTGTGCCGGTTGAGTTCGTGATGAATGCTCCCGGCAAGCGGAACACCGACAAGACCAATGCGTGGCGGCAGGAATTCCGTGGCCCCAACCTGCCGGTGCCGTGGCTGGTGGGCAAGGCGGGGCAGCAACTGGTCGGCGTCTCGGATCTGACCGGCAGCGAGCAAGTGGCGGGCAGTTCGGTATTTCAGCTGACGGATCGCAGCGTGTTGGGTCGGGTGCTCTGAAGAACTCCCAGAATGGAGCAACCTGCAATGCGGGTTGCTCAATCCGCCGTCAGCAAGGCATCGGCGCGGCCGCTGAGTTCGGCAAACACGGCCTCGGTGTCCGGGCGCACGTTATGCCAAAGCAGAAAGCTTTCGGCGGCCTGTTCCACCAGCATGCCAAGCCCATCCACCGTCTGCGCGCAGCCGGCGGCGCGGGCCCAGGCCAGGAACGGCACGGCGGCTTCACCATAGCTCAAGTCCACGGCCACGCTGCGCGGAGCCACCAGCGCCATCGGCAAGCTGGGGAGCTGGCCGCCACGGCTGGCCGAGGTGGCATTGATCAGCAGATCAAATTCGCCCAATGCGGGCAGTGCATCCCATGCGCGTGCATGGGTGCGGCCCGGTTCACCCATCGCATCCACCAGGGCATCGGCGCGTGCGGAGCTGCGGTTGACCACATACAGCGAATGGATGCCGGCATCCAACAGCGCCGGGGCCACCCCGTGTGCGGCGCCGCCGGCCCCCAGCAACAAGGTGCGGCGACCACGCAAGTCCAGGCCGTGGCGTTCGGTGAGGTCACGCACCAGCCCCAAGCCATCGGTATTGTCGCCGCGCCATTGCGCGCCATCACGCAGCAAGGTGTTGACCGCACCGGCGCGGAGTGCACGTGCGCTGACGTTGCCGGCGCACAGTGCAAATGCATCTTCCTTCAGCGGCAGGGTGATATTGGCGCCGGCCACGCCACTGGCATCGAGCTTGGCGCGGAAGTCATCGTGGCTGGCTTCAATCGCCACATAGTCCATTGCGATGCCGGTTTGCTTGGCGAACGCGGCATGGATGCGCGGGGATTGCGAATGGGTGATGGGGGAGCCGAAAACGGCGTAATGCTTGGTCATGGCCGAACCTCGCAATCAGGAGACGACGAGAGCGTCGGGTGAATCGCGTAGCGGCATTTGAGCCGCGTAGCGATCACCCGGCGGTAGGCGTCGTCGTGGTGGGCGTCAATTTGACTCACGCAACCATCTTGCCGCATCCAGCGCGAAATAGGTCAGCACGCCATCGGCGCCGGCGCGCTTGAACGCAGTCAGTGCTTCCATCGCCACCATCTTTTCATCGATCCAGCCGTTGCCGGCGGCGGCCTTGATCATCGCGTATTCGCCGCTGACCTGATACGCATAGGTGGGGCGCTTGAACTGCTGCTTGACCCGATACAGCACGTCCAGATACGGCAGGCCGGGTTTGACCATCACCATGTCGGCACCTTCGGCCAGATCCAGCGCGACCTCGTGCAGTGCTTCATCGCTGTTGGCCGGATCCATCTGGTAGGTGTATTTGTTGCCCTTGCCCAGATTGCCGGCGCTGCCCACCGCGCTGCGGAACGGGCCGTAGAACGCGCTGGCGTACTTGGCGCTGTAGGCCATGATGCGGGTATGGATGAAGCCGCCTGCCTCCAGTGCATTGCGGATCGCGCCGATGCGGCCATCCATCATGTCGCTGGGCGAAAGCACGTCCACACCGGCGGCGGCGTGTGCCAGCGACTGCTTGATCAGCGCTTCGATGGTTTCGTCATTGAGGATGTAGCCGGTGTCGTCGATCAACCCATCCTGACCGTGCGTGGTGTACGGATCCAGCGCCTGGTCGCTCATCACGCCGAGTTCGGGAAAGCGCGATTTCAGCGCACGAATCGCACGCGGGATGATGCCGTTCTCGTCCCAGGCAATCCGCCCATCGGCGGTCTTGGCGGAAGGGTCCGGCACGCCGAACAGGTCGAGTACGGGCACACCCAATTCCAATGCTTGCTCGCCCACGCGCAGCAGCTCGTCGATGGACAGCCGTTCCACCCCCGGCATCGACGGCACCGGCGCGCGGCCGTTGGCTTCGTGCACGAAGACCGGGTAGATCAGGTCATTGGTGTTGAATGTGGTTTCGCGCATCATGCGGCGCGAAAAATCGTCATGACGCATGCGCCGCGGGCGCACCGGGAAGTGGTTGTTCATGCCGGCATTTTACGCCCGCATGGAATTTGCAGCGTGATCCGGGTCAGGCAAGCGAGCCGCCATACCTGCGCACAAAAAAACCGGCACCCGAAGGTGCCGGTTCGAGATTGTCACATCCGCAAGGATCAGCGGCGATACTGGTCGGACTGGCGCTTGATGCAAGTATTCAACTTCAATGCCTGCTGTTGAGTGATCAAGCCATCGGCCAACAGCCCATCACGATACTTGTACATGCAGGACACATAGTTGTTGCGCAAGACGTTGGTGTCCTTGCACAGCTCACTGGTGGCAGCCATGTTGGAGCCAATCACGATGCCGTAAGCATCACTGGCCGCGGTGCCGGTATCGCAGTTGGCAAACGATGCACCGCCTTGATGCAGTTTCCAGCCGATATCAGCAAACAATGCCGGGGTCAGATCGACGTTGTACTGCGCCTGCACGGTGGGGGAGTCAAACGGCTCCATCAGCGCATCGGGGTGCAAG
>Ga0209477_1001772_pt1 | contig 12912 bp, 6 predicted proteins | sample KloWWTupernatant_FD_187180 | JGI IMG/M metagenome (GOLD analysis project Ga0209477, IMG submission 187180) | Active sludge microbial communities from Klosterneuburg, Austria, studying microevolution and ecology of nitrifiers - Klosterneuburg... | ecosystem: Engineered > WWTP > Aerobic digester >...
GCCCTGAGCCAGGCGGTCGATCATGCCGTCGATCTGGGGATGGTGGTCGTGGTCGCTTCGGGAAACGACGGCCCGCGCTTTCTGGCGGTTGGCTCGCCGGGCGTGGCGCGTAACGCGCTGACAGTTGGGGCCACGACCAAAACCGACAGCCTGGCCACGTTCAGCGCGCGCGGTCCAGTGCCGGCCACCCTGGCCGACCTCAAGCCCGATCTCCTCGCGCCAGGCGCGCGGATCACGTCGACGGTTCCCGCGGCGGGCCAATATGGAAACGCGAGCCTTTACGCCAGCTTGAGTGGCACGAGCATGGCCGCGCCGCACGCGGCGGGAGCTGCTGCCTTGCTGCGCCAGGCCCACCCAGGCTTGTCGGCCCTCGACATCAAGTCTGCCCTGATGAATGCCAGCCTCGACCTCGACCTGACACCGTTCGAACAGGGCGCGGGCCGGCTGAGGGTTGATCAGGCCGCGTCTGCGCCATTTGTCGCGAGCCCGGGCAGCCTGGGTTACGGCGCGCCGCGCATGGGTGGATCGACGGCACTGACCTTGACCCTGCGCAATGCAACCCCCCTCACCCAGACCATCGAGTTGAGCGCGACAGCGGGATTTGTGTCCAACGGCGTGTTACCGCCACCGACCGGGGTGACGAGTGTCAGCGCGCCGGCGCTCAGCGCCTACTCGGTAACGCTGACGCCCATGGCCAGCGCCACCGTTGTCGTCACGCCGGTCATCGCCAACGACGCGGCCGAGGGCTACTATGCGGGCGCGGTGTTCGCGAGCGGCAGCGGGCACCTGGCCCGCATCCCGCTGGCCTACGCACTGCTTTCCCAGGTCGTTGTCAGGGTGATTGACGTAGACGGCGCAGACTGGATTGACGACTTCGGAGCGATCTCGCTATTCAATCCTGAAGAACCCACCGCGCGTTTTGTCGCGCCAGGGATGCCCATCACCACCCACGTGGCATCGGGGCTGTACAACGTGCACGCCTTTGGGCGCGGATCATCGTATTACGCCGGGACGCTGTATCCCGGGGCGACCATCACCCCGCTCGTGCTGATGACGCAAACCGTCATCGTCCCCAACAGCGCCAACGATATCGCCCTGCGAGCCGCGGACGCGGCCGTCGTCATGATTGACACGCGTGGCCCCGCCGGCGATCCAACCCTTGTTCACAATTGGCGGGCCGCCTTTACCGGTCCGGCCTATACCGCCTCGCTCAACGTGTCGTCGATCGATTTCACACTGCCTGAAGCGTTGTACGCCCTGCCGGCGCAGATCCCGCTGCGCATCTCGCCGCCCACGCCGGGGGTGAGGCTCAGCCTTGGATTCAACGCCTATGGCTACACCCGGCCGATGTCGCGCTTCGTGGCCGAAGCTGCCCGGACGGGCCTGATAGCGCCCGCGGCGGCAACGCTGACGAGCTGGGCGGACCAAGCCCTCAGCCTGGACTGGGCGTTCGCCGCCGGCGACCCGATCCCGGGTTCGGTTGGGCTGTCAAATGCGGGCGCCATGACCCGTGAGACGCGCCTGGACGCCCATGGCGCCGCGCCAGTCGCGCAGTACGGGGGCGCTCCGTTCGCGGCGGGCGAGCTCATCAGCCTGAGCGCCGGCGGCGTCTTTGGCGGGCGGATCCCGGGCGCACAGCGCACGCTGTACACCCGTGGCGGAGGCGTCCTCCGATATCTCGAGGGCGATGCTCTGGCTGGACGGCAAACAACGATCGGCGCCTCCGAAAGCGCCCCAATGCGCCTGGGCGGGATGTCGCTCTACCCGGCGGTGACCTTCAGCCCGACCGCCGAGGCGCTGCTGATCGGCACGCCGCTGTTTGGAACGGACCAAGGCGGGTTGCTGCGCTGGGGCGAGGCGGCTTCACTCACCTTGAGCCTGGACGGATCACCCGTCGGGGCGATGGCCTTGTGCGAAACCCGCGGCAAGTGCGCCGACCGGGCAACGGAATCGATGCCACTCGCGGGCCCGGGGCAGTATCGCGTCACGATCTCCTCCACCCACGCAACTGGGATCGGCCGGCTCAATCGGATCGTGGCAGGGTTCATCCTCCCATCACCCGACCCGCGCCCGCCCATCGTCACGGGGCTGAACCTGCCGCAGCGTTACCTGCCCAACGCTCCGATTTCATTCACGCTTTCGGTGACGGGCACGGGCTGGCCGGTTGACCAGGCGGTGGGAAGCTACAGCCTGGACGAAGGCGCGACCTGGTCAGCGTTAACCCTGACAAACACCGCGCAGGGATACGCGGCGGTCTTGCACCCGGGCAGCGCGCCGAGCGTGTCGCTGGCCTTCACCATCACCGACCAGGCCGGCAACTGGCTGGCCTGGGAGACCCTCCCTGCGGCTCAACGGGCGATCCCTGTGACGATGACGGCAAGCGCGGCGACGCAAGCGCTGGTCTTTGGCGATCTGGCCCAGTCGGTTCGGGTGACGGGCACGCTCGCAGGGCGCAGCGCTTTGCCGGCCGGTCTGATTGCGTTGCCGATCGCGGCGACCGTGAACGGGCGCAGGGTCGGGCTGATCTTCCCCGATGCGTCCGGGGCCTTCGACGCGCGCCTTCCGATCGCCACGCGCGAGATCTTCGATGCGCCGGGCGACGGCGTCCTGCGTCTCGAATTTGACGCGATGCTGTATGCGCCCGTAGCGGTGGATCTGCCGTTGCGGGCGTTCGCAGAGACGACCCGGCTGATGTTGCCGCGCGTGTCAAAGTAAGCCACGGGAACACAACGTCCGCAACACTCCGCTGGCCTCAAACCTCGCGGGTAGGCGCTGACTGATTTTGGCGGGCGCGACTCGATGGCGCCTACCCGCGAGGTTAATGGTTCGGATGTTAGGACAGCCAGAGCATGCGCCGGCCGGCGAGGAAATAGCGCTGGGCCGCGAGAAAGACTCCAATCGAGGGCAAGGCGTAGAGCACCGCCGCTGCCATCACCAACGGCCAGCGGGTCTTGTCAAACTGCTGCAAGATCGAGAGGCCAACTGGCAGGGTATAGCGCGCCGGCGATTTGATCATGAGCAGCGGATCAATGTAGTCGCCCCAGAAGTACAGAAAGGTCAGCGCGCCCACGGCCATCGCGGTCGGCCCAACCAGTGGAAGCGCGAGGGACCACCACACCCGCACGGCGCTGGCGCCGTCCATGGCGGCAGCGTCAAAGAGGTCGGCCGGCTGCCGCCGAAAAGCCCAGTAGAACAGGAGCGCAAACAGCGGGCTGGTCCCCATCAAAGCCGGCAGCATCAGGGCGAAGGGCGTGTCAATCAGGCCCGCCCACTTGACCATCAAGAAGCGGGGGAGCCAGATCATGCTGTGCGGGACGAGCAGCGCGACAACACAGAAGGCGACCATGCGGCGCTGGACGGCGGGCCCGCTGCGGGCCATGGCCAGCCCCGCCCACGAGGCCACCACCAGGGTGACTGGCAGGGCCACCGCGACGACAAGAAGCGAGTTCAGCCCATAACGAATGAGATTGCCGTCAGCCAGGGCCTGGCCGTAATTGCCCAGCACGATTGGATTAGGCAACCACTCCATCGTGGTCGGCAGGGTCCGATCAATCTGGCGCAGCGACAGGGACAGCGCGAACAAGAGCGGCACGGCAAAGACCGCGGCAATAACGACTGTCACCATATGCCATCCGACGGTCGTCAAGCGCAAGGCCCTAAATTTCGTCCGCATACCATCCCCTGCGGGCAGCCAACCCGATCAGGCCAAGCGCGAGCGCGGCCAGGGCGATCATCAGCGTCGTGGCCGCGGCGCCAAGGCCGAACTTCAAGTAGTCGACCGACTGGATACGCGCATACAAGGGCAGGAATAACGTCGTATAGAACGGGTCGCCGCCGGTCATGATCGACGAGACGGCGAAGGTCCAGGGCAGGGCGAAGATCGTATCCCGCACGGCCACCAGGGCGATCCAGGGGAGCGCCAGAGGCAACGTCACATGCCGAAAAAGGGACAGGGCGCCAGCGCCATCCGCCTGGGCGGCTTGATAGTAGCTGCGCGGGATGCCCTTCAAGCCAGACAACGCCACGACAAACCCCTCGCCAATCTGCAAGCAGGCCATCATCACAAACACGAACCGCGCGCTGTCTTGATCGGCAAGCCAGGCTGGCTGCGCCAAGCCCAGCGACTTCAGGAGCAAGTTGATCGGGCCATACAGCGGGTTGACGATCCACAGCCACATCAGAGCCGTGGCCGCGTCTGGTATCACCGTTGGGAGATACACAATCGCGCGATACGCGCCAGTTCCACGCCGCTCTCCCCCCAGCCAGAGGGCGAGGCCAAACGCGCCCAGAAGGCGCAACGGCACGCTCAGGGCCAGAAAGTAGATCGAGTTGCCGAGGGCGATGCCAAAGACGCGATCGTCCAGCAGCTGAATGTAGTTGGCGAAACCAACCCAGTTTGGCGTGGAGAGCGCATCGTAATCCGTCAACGATAGCCCGATGGCAAGCGCTGCCGGCACCCCCACCAGAACAACGGTGGCGATGACAAAAGGCAGGAGCAGGAGCCGGTAGCGGCGGGAAGTATCCACAGCGGAGATGCGCCTACTTTAGCAACGTCGCAACCTGCTTCCCGACAATCTGGACAGCATCCCTTACGGGCTGCACGCCGTAGTAGGACTTCTCCAATTCTTTGGTAATGGCGGTTTCGATGGCTGGCCAGTTCTTGTGATTTGGGACGGGTCGAATCGGCGTTTCGAGCCAAACCTTGCTATTGGCGGGCCTGACCGTGGGATTCAAGAACACCGGCGACTCTGCGATGGCCCTGAGCGAGGGAACGAGACGACCGATCTCGGTCATGGTGGTCTGGCCCCGCGGGCCAGCCGCGAATTCGATCAGCGCCCAGGCGGCATCCTTGTTCTTTGCGGCCGCGGGTATGCAGTAGCCGTCGGAATGCAGGATTGACACGGTTTTGCCCTGGCTTGGAAGCGCGACGACGTCCCAATCGAAGCTGTCCTCGATCGTATCGCGGAAGAGCGGCACCACCCGGCGGCTATCCATGTACATCCCAAGTTTGCCGTTCATAAAGCGCGTGAGCGAGTCCTCGGCTTTCTCCGCCAACGCGCTCGGCGCGGCCTGGAACTTCACTTGCAGGTCGATATAGCGCTGGATGGCGGCCATGGCCACCTCGCTGTCAAGGGTGAGTTTTGTCGGCGCGTCTGCCGAATCGACAAGGTCGCCGCCGGCGCTCCAGACATACGGCGCAACGCGGAAGAGGCTGATCTCGGTGCCATAGCCGTAGATGCGACCCAGCGCCGGGTCGTCGCGGGAGATCGCCCGAGCACTGGCCACGAAATCGTCCCACGACCAGTTTGCCCTGGGATAGTCAAGTTTGGCGCCATCGAAGAGCTTCTTGTTGTAGTAGATGACCGCGCTGGACATGTTTCCGGGCAGGCACCAGGTCGAGCCGCGCCACTTGTAGGGGCTCATTGCGGCGGGGAAGAAATCCGATTCCCTGAGCATCGTCGATCGGGACAGATAGTCGCCCAGCGGCGCAAGCTGGTTCTTGTCGGCGAAAGGCGGATAACGCTGGTAGTTCATGAACACGACATCCGAAGGCGCGCCGGAAGCGATGTCGGCGGCCAGACGGTTGCGGTAGTCCGCGCTGGCCGGGATATAGACAAGATCGACCTTGATCGCGGGGTTGGCCCTTTCAAAAGCGGCGGCGATGCGCTTATAGGCGTCGAACTCAACGCTGTCGCCCGCGACCATCCAACTCACAATGCCCGACGGCGCGGGCGCGCTGGTCGCGGCCAGAACCGACGTTGCGGCCGGTTTGGGCGCCGGCGCAGCCGTCGGTGGCGGCGCCGCGCCGCACGCGGCGAGCATGAGCGCCGCAGCGAAGATGCCCAGACGAGCAGCCGATTCAGAACGGGCGGTTTTCCACATAGCCGCAGATTCTAAGCCCGGTGTCCTGGCCCAACCCGATGTGACAAATGATTGTCAGGATCACCCTCCCCGCGCGGAGCGCGGGGAGGGTGATCCTGACACAGGGTTGCCGGACGGCTTCCAGAGTCCCGCAGAGAGTAAAATCCGCCGCCATGCGCACTTCGGCCATCACCAACCAGTTCACCGAGTCAGTAATCCGCGAAATGACACGCGTCGCCAACGCCCATGGCGCCGTCAATCTGTCCCAGGGCTTCCCGGATTGGCCCGCGCCAATGGAGATCAAGGAAGCCGCCGCGCGGGCCATCATGGCCGACGTCAACCAGTACGCCATCACCTATGGCGCCAAGCCCTTGCGCATGGCGATCGCCGACCTGTATCGCAATCGATATGAGATGCAGGTCAATCCCGAGACCGACATTTGCGTGTGCTGCGGCGCGACCGAGGCCATTATTTCTTCCTTGCTGGCCACCACCAATCCCGGCGACGAGGTCATTATCTTCGAGCCGTTCTACGAGAACTACGGCCCGGATGCATGGATCAGCGGCGCGACCCCGCGCTTTGTCGCCTTGCGGCCAACAAACATAAACGGCACGGTGCGCTGGATGTTCGACCCGGACGAGCTGCGGGCAGCCTTTGGCCCCAAGACCCGGGCCATCATCGTCAACTCACCCCAGAACCCGACCGGCCACGTCTTTGACTACAACGAGCTCAGGATCATCGCCGACCTGTGCGTCGAGCGGGACGTCCTGGCGATCACCGATGAAATTTACGAGTTCATCACCTATGACGGGCACACCCATATCCCGATTGCCACCCTGCCTGGCATGGCCGACCGGACCATCACGATCAGCGGGCTGAGCAAGACCTGGAGCGTGACCGGCTGGCGGATGGGCTATTCGGTCGCCCCAGCGGATATCACGCTGGGCATCCGCAAGGTCCACGACTTTTTGACGGTTGGCGCGGCCGCGCCGCTGCAGGAGGCCGGCGCAGTCGCCATGCGCATGCCGGCCGAGTACTACGAAAGCATGCTCGCCCGCTACACCGTGCGGCGCGAGTTCGCCCTGAACATGCTGCGCGAGAACGGCTTCAAGCCGGTCGTGCCCGAGGGCGCCTACTACATCATGGCCGATTTCAGCGACCTGCGCCGGTCGGAGGCTGAGGACGACACGGCCTTCGCCATGCGCCTGGTCAAGGACATCGGCGTGGCCACCGTGCCGGGCTCCTCATTTTTCTGGGCGAAGGGTCCAAACAATCCCGGCCGCAGCTTTGTGCGTTTTGCGTTCTGCAAGCAGGAGGCGACCCTCGTCGCGGCCGCCGAGCGCCTCAGCAAATTGCGGGCATAGTTTGTTCCTGAGACGATATCCCCCGCTCCGCGGGGGATATCGTCTCCGGAAGACTAGCGCAGAGTCGCCGGGATAAACGCCCGCTTCACCACGAACTGGACTTCGATCGCGCCGATGTCACAGATGGCCGAGCCCGCGCCCGGCCGCGGCGCGCCAAGCGCGTCGGCGGGCAGCAGGCACAGGCCGCGATCGATGGCCGGGTTTCCCGGCGCCGGTGCGAGATGTCCCATCACCATCGGCAACATCGGCGCGGCCGTATTTGTGATGTCGGTCGAGGCGAGCAGCGCGCAGCTCGTGTCGGAGGACAGGTTGTAGCCGCCCGAAATCGGCGCGCCGACGCAGTTGCCCAGGTCATTCCCGCTCAGCAGCGTATTAGCCAGCGTGATCATGCCCGTGCTTCGATACAGGCCACCACCATCGGCGGCAAAACCCGACACGCCGTTCGCCGCAAGGGTTACATTGGTCAGGCGCCCGCTGCCCGAATCAAAGTAGATGGCGCCGCCATGATTATCGAAACCATCGGCCCGGTTCCCCGCAAAGGTCGTGTTGGACATTACCAGAGCGCCCGCGACGAAGAGACCGCCGCCCTTGTTGCTGCTTCCACTGTTGACATTCGAGAGCACCGATGCGCTGCTGATCGTGAGCGCGCCCGTGCTGAAAATCCCGCCGCCCAGCCCAGCACTGGTGCCGGGCATCGAGTTTGAGGCGATCTGACTGCTGAGAACGTTCAGCGCGCCGGCATTGAAGATTCCGCCGCCTCGCCCGCCATACGAATCCTTGACAGCGTTACCGACGATCTGAGTATTGGACAGGGTCAGCCTCCCGAAGTTCGCAATACCACCGCCGTTGCCGTTGTAGTCCGCAGCCACGTTGTTGGCGATCCGGCCGCGCAGCACGGTGACCGTCACACCGCCGCTGACGCTCAATCCACCCCCATCCAGGCCGATTACCCTGCCGTTGACCAGGGCCATATCCTCGATGGCGACGACCCCGCCGGTGACTGCCGCGACTCGCCCGGCCTGAATTGCATCGAGGGTGGCAGGGAACAGCGCAGCATTCGGCGTCACCCACTCAGTGATGGCGTAGCCGCCCCGGATCGTGACCGTGCGGGTGACCGTCATTTGTCCAACGCAGTAACCCGCCACTTTGACCAGTTGCCCGGGCGAGGCGTCGCCCAGCGCCTCCTGAATGGTGTAGCGCACGGGCCCATCCACGATTCCATCCCAGGCGCGCGCGTAGCATGCCTGAACGGTGACCCGCGCCGCGCTGCGATCGTCGGCCGGCAGGATGTCGCCCGTGATCTGGCTGGACACGGTGTTGGTGAAGCTGGCGTCGCCACCCAAGCCCAGGCTGATCACACCGCTGACCGTGATCACCCCGCCCGCGCCCGGCGCGAGGCTGGTTAGTTGCCAGGTAAAGGCCGGGCCGCCAATCTGGGACAGCGGTCCGGTCCAGCTCGCCGTCGGTTGGGTGAGCGTCACGGGCACGAGATCGATGATTGTGCCCGAGGCCGGGGTCAGCCCTGAGTTGGTGTAGGCGATCGTGAAGGTGATCCGCGCGCCGGGCAGGTTGATCGCGGGTTCAGTCGCCTTGACCAGAGTCAGGTTCGGCGCGGTATAGACCGTCACTGATGCTCCGGCGCTGTTGTTGCCCGGCGCGCTGTCGCCTGGCGCGGCGATGTTCGTTGACACCGCGATGACGGTGGCGTCGCTGGTGGTCAGGGGCGTCGTGCCGCTGAGGGTGATTGTCAGCAGGCCCTGTTGGGCCAGGCCGGCACCCACCCAGGCCAGGGTGTTTCCAGACGCGCTGGTGGGGGTGAGCGCGACGCCAACGGGGAGGGCCGTCGTTGACACGACGCCGATCAGACCCAGCCCATACACTGTCGAGACAGAGAACACCGACGCGCGGCCTGTGCCGCTGTTGCTGATGACGATCGTCCAGGTGATGGCGCGCCCTGGAATCGTGCGGGTTGGCGCAGCGGTTGCGGCCACGCCCAGATCAATCGACGTCCCTTGCGTTTCGATCGCGCCGATGTCGCAGAACGGGGTCCCTGTGCCAGGCCGCAGGGCGCCCAGGGCGTCCGTGCTTTGCAGACAAGTCCCCGCATCGACAGCCAGGCTGCCTAGTATTGGCGCGCGATGTCCATTGGAAAGCGGCGCCAGCAGTCCCGGTGTGTTGACCACATCAGTTGGCGCTCCAAGCGAACAGCTGCCATCGCTGGACAGGTTGTAGCCGCCCGACACGACCGAACCCGCGCAATTGCCTCCATTGTTGTTGTCCAGCAGCGTGTTTGTCAGTGTCATCGTGCCGCCATTGCGGAAGATTCCGCCGCCCACGGCCGAACTGCCTGACACCCCGTTTCCGGCGAGCGTGACATTTGTGAGGTTGGCGCTCCCGCTCTCGAGGTACATCGCGCCACCCTGGTGGGCAAATCCGTCGGCGCGATTACCGGCAAGGGTCGAATTGAGCATGCTCACGGACCCGCTGGTGTACAGGCCGCCACCCCGGTTGCTGCTGCTGTTATTGGTATTGGACAGAATCGAGGCATTGACGACGGTCAGCGCGCCACTGTTGAAGATCCCGCCGCCCTGCCCGCTGCTCGAGCCGAGGAGGACATTGGAGACAACCTGGCTGCTGAGCACGGTCAGCCCGCCGTTGTTGAAGATGCCGCCCCCTTTGCCGCTGCTCGAGCCGCTGACGACGTTGGAGGCAACCACCGTCGTCGAAACGACCAGTGTTCCACTGTTGGCGATGCCGCCCCCGTCGCTGTTGAAGCCCGAACCACGGTTGCCAGTCACGCGCGCGCGCAAGAGCGTCGCTGTGACACCGCTCGACACGCTTAGGCCGGCTCCGTCCGCGCCGTTCACGCGTCCGTTGACCAGGGCCAAATCCTCAACACTGATCGTGCCGCTGGTGAGGGCCAGGACACGGCCATTCAGCACGGCGTCGAGCGTTGCGGGGAAGGTCGCGGCGTCGGCGGTCACCCACTGGGTGAGGGCATACCCGCCTCGAATGGTGAGGCTCTTGGCGACGGTGGTTTGTCCAACGCAGGTTCCCGCCACCTTTACCAGTTGGCCCGGCGACGCGTCGTCGACAGCCTGCTGCAGCCGGAGCCGAATGACGCCATCGGTAACGCCATCAAAGGCCCGCGCGAAGCAGGCGCTGAGGTTGACTGGCGCGACGCTCTTGTCGCCAGCCGGCTCCAGGTCGCCGGGGGTGTAGCTAAGCACGGTGTTGGTAAAGACGTTGTCGCCGATCAAACCCGCGCTCAGCACGCCGGTGATGGTGATGACGCCGCCGCTGCCGGCCGCCAGCGGCCCATACGTCCAGGCGAGTGTCTGGCCCCCGACCGGGGTGAGCGGACCCGTCCAGGTGGCGACGGGCGAAGTGACGGTGATGGGGACGATGTCGGTGATCCAGCCCGTCGCCGCGTCAAAACCGATGTTGGAGTAGACGATGGTGTAGGTCACCCGCTCGCCAGGCATGACCGGCGCTGCGCTTGTCGATTTGACGAGATTGAGGTCCGGGGCGAAGGAAGCGAGGAAGGCCGCGCTGGCGCTGTCGTTGGCCGTCGATGCGTCAGACGGCGCATACACCGCCGAGGTGGTCGTCAGCAGCGCCGATTGGGTCAGGGTGACCGCGCCGTTACCCGTCAGGGTCACGGTCAGCCGCGCGCCCTGGCGCAGGTTGGCCCCCGCCCAGGTCAACACACTGTCGGCGGCGCCCGTGGGAGAGAGCGAGGCCAGGGCCGTGGTGATCGTCTTCGAGACCACATTGACAAACGCCGGCGCCAGCGTCTCGGTCAAGGCGAAGGATGCGACGCGACCCGTGCCGACGTTGGAGATAACGATGGTGTAGGTGACCGGCCGCCCGAGCATGGCGACGGTCGGCGTGACGGAGATTTGGGTGGCAAGGTCCACGGTCACGTTCTGGGCCTCAACCGCGCCGATGTCGCAGAAAGCCGTGCCCGTTCCGGGACGAGCCTGCGCGAGGGCGTCCATGGTTTGGGCGCACACGCCCCCGTCAATGGCGAGGCTGCCCGGCAAGGGCGTGGCGTAGCCGAGGACGGGCGTGCCCAGAAGCGACTTGGTGTTTGGCAGGTCGGTGGGCTGATTCAGGTTGCACGAGCCGTCAGAGGACAGGTTGTTTCCGGCGGACGCAAACGTCCCGTTGCAGTTCCCGTTGGCATTGGAGAAGACGGTATTGCTGAGCGTCGTTGTACCAACTCTGGCGTAGTAGACGCTGGACGGGGTATTGCTCAGAATCGTGACGTTGCGGAGCGTGACGTTGACATCCGCCAGAATGCCAGCAGTATTGCTCACAATGCTCGTGTTCTCAAGGGTCGCCGAACCGCCCCGAAAGAACAACTGGGATGCATTCGCATAGATCGCCGAGTTGCGGACCGTCAGGATATTGTCACTGAACAACGTATTCCCGCCTGACCCAGCGCCGGTCAGCCGGATGCCATCCAAGGTCAGATTGCCGCTGGGCGAGCGCACCCAGAAGAAGGTCGAGATGCCCGAACCTGCAAAGGTGATCTGATTCCCGCCACTGATCACAACGGTCGAGTTGATCTGACGGCTATCGGTCGTGACCGTGATCGTGGCCGGCCCGCCGCAGTTGAAGGTGATCAGGCCGCCCGAGGCGAGGGCGGTGCCCAGGCCCGCATCCGTGCACGGGTTGACGATGGCGTCCGCCCGTGCCGGCCGCGCCGAACCAAGCGCAACCAGCCCGGCCGCAACGAGCGCGAAAATGACAGTACAAACCCAACGTATTGACTTCATGCGAAAGGCTCCCCCACCGAGACGACGCAAGACCGCCTCAGCCCAGAAAACGAAACTGAGGGCGCGCGACGCGCGTCCTCAAACAGATCAAGAACTCCTGACAATACCCGCTTTCGGAGGGGCATTCCCCGCGCTGGCGCGGGGAATGCCCCTCCGAAGCAGGTTCTGTGAGTGATTCTATGGCAGTTTACTCCACCAACTGCGCAGCAGTTCCCAGGTCAGGGTGTGCCACCACGCGCCCGACCAGTTGGCCCGGAAGCGAAACAGATGCAGGGCCTCGATTCGAATCTCAGGCGGCCCCAACGGGCCGTCCTGCTCAACGAAGGCCTTGACTTCGTCGAGCATGTCCGGCTTGACGTCGGCCATGGCCAGGGTGAAATGGGGGTGAAAGGCGCCCTTGCCGCTGCGGCCACGCCCGTCGCCTGGGGTGAACTCGCATTCGGCGTGGAAATGCGGCTGAAGCGCCGCCCAGGCCCGATCCTGGAGTTCATGCCAGGCCTCGTTGTCAGTCCCGTCCGGCATCGATTTGACGCTGATGACGATCCCGGCATGACCCATCCGAATCACCCCGTTGTTGTAGGCGACAAACGGCCGCCAGCCCTGCATCGCCGCGTCCAGGCTCGCGATCATCGCGTCCGGCGCGGCGTCGGAGCGAAAGAAGCCCTTGACCGTCGCGTGGGGCATAAACAACCCGCCGCTGATCAAGCCATATTGGCGGCGGAGCAGATCGTGAATTTCGGCCTGGGTCCGGCTCAGAGCCAGGCTGGGGCGGGCATAGAAACCGTATCGGTATTGTGATTCACTCATGATGTTGGTTTGGAGAATAGAAGACTAGAAGCTGTTCTAAAAGTGATTGGCGAGATCGCAATTCGCGCGCGAAGCGCGGGGATTGCGATCTCGCC
>Ga0209477_1001774_pt1 | contig 12910 bp, 10 predicted proteins | sample KloWWTupernatant_FD_187180 | JGI IMG/M metagenome (GOLD analysis project Ga0209477, IMG submission 187180) | Active sludge microbial communities from Klosterneuburg, Austria, studying microevolution and ecology of nitrifiers - Klosterneuburg... | ecosystem: Engineered > WWTP > Aerobic digester >...
GGTGGCGTGAACCTAGAAGCCGCTCTTGCCGGCGCCGCGCATGCGCGGGTCGAGGACGTCGCGGAGGGCATCACCGGCGAGGTTGAAACCGAGCACGGTAAGGGTGATGGCGCCACCGGCGACGAGTGACATGGTGTAGGAAGCCGGGAAGAGCTTGCGGCCTTCATTGACCATCTTGCCCCAGGAGATGGCGGCCGGGTCGCCGAAGCCGATGAAGGCGAGGGATGACTCAGCAACGATGTAGGAGCCGATGGAGATGGTGAAGATGACGATCGTCGGCGCCATGATGTTTGGCAGGATGTGCCGCACCATTACACGCGCGTCGTTCGCCCCGATCACTTGCGCGGCATCGACATAAAGTTCCGCCCTCGTGCGAAGCACAGCACTCCGGACAACGCGGACGACGGCGGCGATGCCGACGATGCCGAGTGCGAAGGTCATGTGGTACTTGTTGGCGTTCTCCACCACCTGCAGGAAGAGGAGGAGGAGGATGAGCGCGGGAAACGCCTGGAGGGTATCGGTCATCCGCTGGATCACGAGGTCCACCCAGCCGCCGAAGTAGGCACTGACGATCCCGAAAAAGAGGCCGAACGTGATGGCGATGAGTGCGGCGCCGACGCCCACGAGGAGCGAGAGCTGGGCGCCCCAGACCATGCGCGACCAGACATCGCGGCCGGCCGTATCGGTGCCGAGCCAGTGGCTCGAGGAGATGCCATCGACGGAGGCGATGACCGTTTTCTCAAACTTCTCCGGCGGGTGCAGGAAGCGGATGCTGCGGTCTTCGAGGGACTTCTCGGCGAGTTCAGCATCGTAGTCCGGGTTATCCCGCGAGAAGACCGCATCGGGTTCATAGCGCTGGATGAACGGCGCCAGGAAGGCCGTCAGGACCACCAGCACGATGAGGACGACGCCGAAGCCACCGAGCGGTTTCTGGACCATGAAGTTCTTGAGTGCCCGGGCCGCACGGAGCGGCGCCACCGGTTGTGGCGGTGGCCGGAAGTACTGTTCCTCGAGCCGGGCAACGTTCGGTGTTGTCATGCGATGGGGGCCCCTAGGAGAGACGGATGCGCGGGTCGACCCAGCCATACAGCATGTCGACCGCAAGGTTCACGAAGACCACAAACGTCGCGATGATCAGGACAAAGGCCTGGACCACCGGGACATCCCGTTCGGTGATCGCCGTCAGGATGCGGTTGCCGACGCCGGGGATGTTGAAGAGGTATTCGAAGACGACGTTCCCGCTGAGCAGGCCCGCGACCGTCAGGCCGATGGCCGTGAGCACCGGGATCATGGCGTTCTTGGTGGCGTGCCGGACAACCACCACCCGTTCCCGGAGCCCCTTGGCCCAGGCCGTGCGGATGTAGTCCTGGCGCAGCACCTCGAGCATCTGCGAGCGGGTCAGGCGCATGATCCCCGCGCCCGAGGCAAAGCCCCCGGCAATTGCCGGCAAAATGAACAGCTGGAGGCTGCGCACCGGGTCTTCCCAGAGCAGGGGCGAGTTGATCAGGTCAATGGTCCAGAGCTCGTAGCGCACCACCACCAGCAGGAGCATGGTGCCGATCCAGAAGTTCGGTGCGGCCACCCCCAGGATCGCCAGCAGGCGCAGGACGTAGTCCACCATCGAGTCCTGGCGTAAGGCCGAGATGATGCCGATCGGGACACTCGTGGCGAGCGCCACCACCAGCATCATCAACGAGAGCTGGATGGTGTAGGGCGCGCCGCGCTTGAACTCGCTGATCGCCGGCTGGCGCGACCGGTAGGACTCGCCCAGGTCTCCCCGGACGACGTCCCACAGGTAGCGGACATAGCGCTCGACGATCGGCTTGTCGATCCCCAGGTCCTTCTTGATCTGGGCGACCTGCGCGGTCGTGTCCTCGCCGCCCGCCGGGTTTTGCTGGGCAATCCGGCGGGCGACAAAGTCACCCGGGAGGACGTTGGTCGCAAAGAACACCAGGGTCGCGATCAACCAGATGACCGGGATATTGATCAATGTCCTCCGGAGCGCATACCTCCCCATTACGCCGGCCGTCCCTGGTAGGTCGGGTCCGCCGGGTCGATCCAGTTGTACATCGCGCCGAGATGGGCGGTGCTGAACGGGGCCGATTCGGCCGTGTGGAGGTAGTTCCAAATCAGCGTGTTGGTGATCTGGAGGTGGGAGTAGATGCGCCCGCCGCCGTAGTTCTTGAGCAGCAGCCGCTCGACCTCGCGCGTCATCTCCTTGCGCTTATCGAGGGAGAGTTCGACACCGACCTTCTCGAGGAGCTCATCCATGCCCGGCATCTTCACCGAGAACTGCTTGTTCAGGGTGGTCTTGGAGCTGTAGTTGCTCATCAGGAAGGCGGTCGGCTCGGGGTCGAGCACTTCCGTGTCCCAGCCGAACCAGAGGTTGGCGTTCCCCGAACCGTACTTCTGCTCGACGATCTTGGAGGTGATGGTCGAGTACGGCTCGATCTTGGCCTTGAACTGGCTGGTGCCGAGGTTCTTGTTGAGCATCGCCACGAGGATGGAGCTCGCCTGGTAGGCGCCTTCGAAGATGTCGGGGATGTCCAGGGTGACCTCGCCGAGGGCGGGGCCGCCACCGGCTTCCCACATCTTCTTTGCCTCGGCGATGTCCTTCTCGACATCCTGGAAGTAGCCGGGGAAGGTGATGAGCTCCTTCTCGGTGAGACCGAAGGCGCCCTGGCTCGGCGGGATCGAGCCGGAGATAGCGCCACGGCCGCCGTGGATCTGCTGGATGACCTGGCGCCGGTCGATGGCGCGGAAGTAGGCGCCGATCAGGTTCGGGTTACTCCACGGTTCGGCGCCACCGTAGTACGAGCCGGCGATGATCGGGTTCGCGGAGAAGTTGGTCGATTCCCTGGTCTTGCCCTTGAAGCGCTCGCGCATTTCGTTGAGCACCTGGATATTCGGCGGCCCGTACGCGTCGATCTGCTTCTGCTCGAAGGCGGCCTGGGCAGCCTGCGGGTCGGTGAAGAGCGGCACTTCCTGGATGCCGTCCAGGTAAGAGGTCCCGGTGAACTTGTCGAAACGCTGGAACTTGAGGCGCCCTTCCGAAGCGAACTCGGTCAGGACCATCGGCCCGGTGCCGATGATCAGCCGCTGGTCGAAGTTGGCGTAGTCCTTCTCGAACTCCTTGATCGCCTCCGGCGCACCGATGCCCTCGTAGGACTGGGCGAGGAGGTTGAGGAAGAGCGGTGACGGCTTCGTCAGCTTGATCTGGACCGTCTCTTCATCCGGGACCGTGACCGACTCGACGATCTGGTATTCGCCCTTGCGGTAGAAGTTCGGGTCGGCGGTACCATCCTGGCGGTTACCGGCCTTGTTCCGTTCGATGTGGAACTGGATGTCGCTGGCCTTGGTCTGGCGGCCGTTTACCGGCGCCTTGTTGTGGAAGAAGTTGTTCTTCCGCAGCTTCAGGACAACGGTCTGGGGGTCCGGCTGCTCCCACTTCTCGGCGAACCCGCCACCCAGGCGGCCCTCCTTGAAGCTGTCCCAGTAGACCGCCCGCTGCATGGTCCGGCCGATGATCGTGGCGACCGGGGTGAACCGGCTGCGGCTGTGGTCGAACGTGTCGTACGTTGCGTTTGAGCTGCTCCCGCGGGAGATACCGCCCTTTTTGCCTTGTTCGGTGGCCGCAGCGGTCGGCGAGCCCGTGCCCGGAGTGGCTGAGCCGCCAGAAGCGGGAGTCTCGTCTCCGCCGTCATCGTCATCGTCATCGCCACAGCCCACCAGGCCGAGCGCGGCTGCGCCGACACCGGTCAGGGCGGCCCCGCCGAGAAGGCGGCGGCGCGTGAAGGTGCCAGTGGCCGCGCGCCGTTTCCAGTAGTTATCCACATCGGACATGAGAATTCCCCCTTGCGTTTCGTCTGCCGTTCACGACCACGGGATGCTTGTCTTCCCCTCACGGCGGCCCGGCCGACGGCGACTTCGCGGAGTATACGCATGAGAGTGGGTGTTTGGACTACCTGTCAAAGAAAATTTCTATTTGCCAGCATGTAGTGCGAGTTATTCCATTATTCGCTGCGGTGAGCGACGGGGGCCGTTGTCCCAGGAGGCAGCGACTGCGATACTGTCAGTTCGGCCCGCGCACCGGGGGCACATTCGTGTGCCCGGCGGGACGGGACCCAACGTGGAGGCGCGCCGCCAAGCGCGCCGTTTGCACACAAGGAGCACACCTTTGGCAAAGAAAGTCCGCGCAGTGGTGACACTGCAACTGCCGGCCGGGAAAGCGAACCCGGCCCCGCCTGTCGGCCCTGCACTGGGCCAGCACGGCGTGAACATCATGGAGTTCTGCAAGGAGTACAACGCTCGGACGCAGGACAAGGCTGGCCAGATCATCCCGGCCCAGCTGACGATCTTCGAAGACCGGTCGTTCACCTTCGTCCTGAAGACGCCGCCCGCCGCGGACATGCTGCGCAAGGCTGCCGGGATCGACAAGGGCAGCGGCAACCCGCGCCTGACCAAAGTGGGCAAGGTGAGCGAGGACGACATCCGCAAGATCGCGGAGACGAAGATGCCCGACCTGAACGCAATCACTATCGACGAGGCAATGAAGATCGTCGAAGGCACGGCCCGCAGCATGGGCATCGAGGTGGTGTAGCCATGGCAAAGAAGGGCAAGCGCTACCTTGACGCGGCCAGCAAGATCGACAAGTCCAAGTTCTACTCGGTGGATGAAGCCATCGCTCTGGCGAAAGAGATCCACCCGGCGAAGTTCGACGAGACCGTTGAGCTTCACATCAAAACGGGCCTGGACCCGCGCCACGCAGAGCAGCAGATCCGTGGTTCGACCGTGCTTCCGCACGGCCTGGGCAAGGTGATGCGTGTCCTCGTCTTCACCGAAGGCGAGGCGATGAGCCTTGCGCGCGAGGCAGGAGCGGACCATGTCGGGAGCGACGACCTGATCAAGCAGATCGAAGGCGGCTGGCTCGACTTCGATGTCGCCATTGCGACGCGCGAAATGATGGGCAAGGTCGGCCGGCTCGGCCGCGTGCTCGGCCCCCGGGGGCTGATGCCGAACCCACGTTCGGGGACGGTGGTCGGCGCCGAGGACATCGCGAAGTCGGTGCAGGAAGCGAAGCAGGGCCGGGTGGAGTACCGCCTGGATCGCCTGGCAAACATCCATGTGCCGCTTGGGAAGGTCAGCTTCGATGAGGCGAAACTCAAGGAGAACATGGCCACGCTGATCGAGGCCGTGAATACCGCCAAGCCGAAGGAAGCGAAGGGGCAGTACATCCGCAGCGCGACCCTGACGACGACGATGGGCCCGGGCATCCACCTGGACCTGGCGCAGGCGCTCGCGCTGAGAGTCTAATCGCCGCTCCGCGGCCGGAAACACGAGAGAGGCCCGGGGAAATCCCGGGCCTCTTGCTTTTCGCGGCCTGGTGGCGGACGAGGGTCAGGCGGTGCGGACAGCCTCTTCGAGTTTTGCCGTGGCCTCGGCGTAGGAGGTGCCCTGGGGGAAGCGGACAGGCTCGCCGATGGAAACGCGGACCCGCGCGCGGGGGTGCGGCAGCCACTTGCCTTCGTAAAAGCCCGGGCGGAGGACATCGATGCGCATGGGCAGAACGGGGACGCCGGTCTCGACGGCGAGCAGGCCGGTGCCGCTCTTGAAGGGCTGGGTCGGGCCCATCACGGTGAGCTTGCCCTCCGGGAAGATCATCACGTTCCAGCCCTCATCAAGCATCTTCGCTACATACTCGAGGCTTTCGCGGACGCCGGAGCCTTCCTTGGCGAAGGGGAAGGCGTTGCCGAGGAAGCTTGCCCCGAACCCGCGGAACCGGTTGCCGAAGATGTCGCTGGCAGCGGCAGCGATGGCGACGCGCTGGCGGAAGCCGTGCGGCATGGCGCGCAGCAGGACGGACTGATCAAGGTGCATGTTGTGGTTGCTGATGAGGAGACAGGGTTCCTGGAGGGTGCGGAAGCGTTCCCTCCCGCGGACTTCGACGCTGTAGCCCAGGAGCAGAAGCGGGAAGATCATGGTGGAGGTGATGGCACGGCGAAGCCATCGGACCGGGCGGCGCCGCGGCCAGGTGGGGAATCGACGGACTCGGGCTTTGCGCTCGCCTCGTTCTGCCATAGCTCTCAGTTGGGCGATCGTCGTCTGGGGCCCAACCTCCGTATCATCGATGTACACGCCGATATCGTCTTCAATGCCGGACAGGAGTTCGACACGGCCGAGGGAATCGAGGCCAAGGTCCGCGCCGAGGTTGGCATCCTCCGTGAGCGGATGATCAGTGCGGCGGACGGCGGCGATGAGGCGAAGGAGCGGGTCTTCGAGTTCGGCCTGAGGGGCGCTCGAGGCGGGCCGCTGGTGTTCCTTGAGGTAGGCCTCGACGAGGGGGCGCCTGACCTTCAGCGTGTGAGTACGGGGGAAATCCTCCTCCGGCCAGACGGTCCAGCCGAGGACCTGCTGGCGGGCATCGAGTTGTTCATTTGCCAGGCGCACGGCGTCCGTCGTGATTCCGGTTTCGGCTTCGACGATGACGGCATGGAGCCGGACATCGGGGCCTTCCTGGACGCCCAGGACGACGGCATCGGCCACGCCGGGCTGGTGGCGGAGGACGGTCTCGATATCGTCCGGGTACACGTTCTGGCCATCGGAGAGGACGATGAGGTCCTTCTTGCGGCCCTTGAGGTAGAGATAGCCATCCTCGATGTAGCCGAGGTCACCGGTGCGATACCAGTCGTCATCGAAGCTGGCGGCGGTAGCCTCGGGGTTGTTCCAGTAGCCCGGGAAGACGTTGGGGCCGCGGGCGAACACCTCGCCATCGGCGGCGATCCGCACCTGCTGGCCGGGGAGCGGGCGGCCGACACTCCGGATGCGGCGGTCGTTGCGGGGGTTGATTGTGACGATGGGCGCGCACTCGGTCGTCCCGTAGCCTTCGACAACGGCGATGCCCATCGCTTCCCACTTAAGCTGAATGTCGGGATCGATGGCGGCGCCGCCGGACGCGATGAAATCGAGCTTGCCGCCGAAGCGGGAGAGGACCGATCGGAACAGCTTCCGGCGCAGGACAGGGGGAAGCGGAGCGGCAACCTTTCGGAGGCGGTTGAGGAGGCCGAGCCGGCCACGAGCGGTGGCTTCGCGTTCGATGCCATTCATGAGGAGTGACAGCACCTGGGGGACGCCCATGATGAATGTGGGTTTCCATTCCTGCATGGTCCGGGAGAGGGCGGCGGGTTGGCGGCTGGCCGGGTAGCACACCGCGGCGCCAACGTGGATGGGGGCAAAGCAGCCGCCGACCTGTTCGAACATGTGGCTCAGCGGGAGAAGCGAGAGCATCCGAGTTTCGCGGGCGATCGGGATCACGGCGATCCCGGCTTCGACGTTGGCGACGATGTTCCGGTGGGTAAGGACCACGCCCTTGGGATCGCCGGTGGTGCCAGAAGTGAAGATGATCTCGGCAGTGTCAGAACCGCTGAGCGGCGGGCCCTGGTGGCGCCCATTGGGGTGGAGGGGGGCATCACCAAAGTTGAACGCCGGGATCTCCATCGCGCGCAGCACGTCGACCTGGGATGGGCCGCCGAAGCCGAGCACCGGCTCGGTCTGGGCAACCACACGGGAGACGAAATCGGGGGCAGAACGGACATCGATCGGGACGGCCACCGCCCCGGCAATGAAGGTGCCAAACATCGCCGCGACCCAGTCCGGCTGGTTGGGGGCCCAGAAGATGACGCGGTCGCCTTTTGCGACTCCCTGGCTTGCCATGAAGCGGGCATAGGCGTGGGCCTGGCGTTCCAGCCCACGGTAGGTGTACCGGGTGGTCCGCACCCCGACCCGCATGGTGACGGCGATGCGGTCGCCATTGTCGCGGGCGGAGTGTTCGAGCATCTCGACGAGGGTGTTCATCTGGACGGGAGTGTGCGCGCGAACTCGCGCACTTTCTGGTCGGCGCCGGCCAGGATGGGACGGAAGTGGCTGAAGCAGAGTGTCTCGAAATCGAGCGAGGCGAGCTTCCGGATGGAATCAGTGGCGGCGCTCATGTCCTGCGTGAACAGGCGGCTTGGGGGCATGAGGCGGCCGAACTTGTACTGCATGGCATCGCCGACGAGCAGGACGCCGCGGTTGGGGAAGTGGAGCGAGATGCTGCCGGCAGTGTGGCCGGGGGCGTGGACGATGCGCAGGCCGCCAAGGGCGGGGAGCTCATCGCCATCGTCCAGGACGACATCGACCCGGGCGGCGCCGGGGTCGTTGCGGAGCAGGTACGGTTCACAGATGCGAGCGAGCCAGGGATGCTGGAAGGGGTTCGGGAGAGGACGGTCGCTTGTGACGTGGGGAGCTTCTGCAAGGTGGACGCCGGTCTTCCCGGGCACCCACTCCTGGAGCTCGGCGAGCCCGCCGACGTGATCTATATGGTAGTGGGTGATGACGATGTGCTTGATGTCTTCGGGAGAGCGGCCCAGCTCTTCGACGGCCTGGAGGATGCGCTCACCGGAGCCGGGCGAACCGGTATCAACGAGGGTGATTTCGTCTTCGACGATCAGGTACGCCTTAGAGCCACGGGTGCGGACCTGATACAGGCCCGGGAGGACCTCGACGTAGTTACGGAATGGGGCCGGTTTGAATTCCTCCCAGCGATCCTGCCATTGCGGACGCCGGTCGGACGAGGGGGTTGCCATGGGTTGAAGGATAACAGAAGGGAGAGGTGGAAGAGGTGGGGTGGCAAGCTTCCAGGAGGGCAATGGAAGCAGAGCAGTAGGAGAAGGGACAAGAGCGGAAGCTTGCCACCCCGGTGGGACATGTGAATCCTATCACAATCGTCGTGGCCCGGGGTAGGGGGAGTGTCATCGAAGTTTCTTATGCGAGACTGGTCACAAACCCGAATGCCGTTCGCTTGCGGGCGGCTCTCCGCTCCGTCACAATCAAATACGCACAATCAGGCCTAGTCCCGCCCCGGGGATGGGCCACCATGGAAAGCAGGACACCCGATGGCAATTACCCTTGGCGATAGCGAACGCGAAGCAGTCTGGCGGAAAGAAGTTCGCGACTTCATCCAGAACGAGGCCCCCGCGGCGCTGAAGGGCGACATGGACCAGGGCGAAGGTTCGATGTTCGGCCGGCTTGGCGCGATCAAGGAATGGCGCGATAAGGTCGCGGCGAAGGGCTGGATCGCGCCTTCGTGGCCGAAGAAATACGGCGGCGCCGACATGTCGGTAGTCGAGCAGTTCATCATGAACGAGGAGTTCGCGGAGTCGGGCGTCCCGGGGAACCTCGGTGGTTTCGGCGTGATGATGATCGGCCCAACGATCATCGAGCACGGGACCGAGGAGCAGAAGGAAGAGCACCTCACCCGGATCCTCAAGGGCGAAGTGATCTGGTGTCAGGGCTATAGCGAACCCGGTGCGGGCTCGGACCTCGCCTCGCTGCAGACGCGTGCCGTCCGCGATGGCGACGACTACGTCATCAACGGCCAGAAGATCTGGACGACGGGCGCGCAGTTCGCCGACATGATGTACATCCTGGTGCGGACCGACCCGGATGCGCCGAAGCATCGCGGTATCACGTACCTGCTCCTCAACATGCGCGCCCCGGGCGTGACCGTGCGGCCGCTGACGACGCTTGCAGGGACGCAGACCTTCAACGAGGTGTTCTTCGAAGATGTGCGCGTGCCGGTGAAGAACCGGATCGGCGAGGAGAACCGCGGCTGGTATGTAGGGACGACAACGCTCGACTTCGAGCGCAGCTCGATCGGCAGCGCCATCGGCGTCCGCAAGCAGCTGGAGGGCCTCATCCGCCAGGCGAAGTCGGGTGGCGAAGCCTCGTTCGCGCGCAACCCGAAGGTGAAGGGTGAGTTCGTCGACCGGTGGATCGAGTGCGAAGTCGCCAAGATGCTGAGCTACCGCGTGGTGAGCATGCAGGCGAACGGGAAGATCCCGAACCACGAGGCCAGCATGTGCAAGCTGTTCAGCAGCGAGCTGAGCCAGCGCATCGCGAACCTTTCGATGCACATGTTCGGGATGCACGGGAATGTGAAGAACCGGGCATCGATGGGCTACATGCAGGCGGTCAGCTCGACCATCGCCGGCGGCACGACCGAAGTCCAGAAGGGCATCATCGCAACGCGGGGTCTCGGCCTCCCGCGCGGCTAGACCAGGCCAACAGGCACATCCGACGAGCCCGGGCAGATTTGCCCGGGCTCGTTGCGTTCCCGGTCGCCCGGAGCGGACGGGAGAGGATAATGACGAGGGATGAACCAGGGGATCCGGCTGCTCCGCTCAAGTGTGTTCCTGGCGCAGGTAGCGGTGGTGGCGGTGTCCCTCTACCAATCGACGGTGACGGCAGCCGGATATGCGCGCAGGAGACGGACCGCGGCGCCTTCCGGGGGTGGGTTGCGGCCGTCATTCGGACTGATCATCTGCGCCCGAAACGAAGAGCAGGTCATTGAGCGGATCGTGCGCGACCTGGCGGCACAGGACTACCCGGGCCACCTGTTCGAGATCGTCGTGGTCGCGCACAACTGCAGCGACGACACGGCGGGGACGGCCGCCCGCGCCGGGGCGCTGGTTGTGGACCTCAAGACCGAGGCAGCAGGAAAAGCCCTGGCCGTGGAGGCCGGGGCGCGTGCGCTGGCCGCGAGGCACGACCTCTTGGGCGTCTTCGATGCCGATACACGCGTGGAGCCAGGCCTCCTTGCGGCGGTTGCCGACCATTCGGCAGACGACGGTGTGTTCCAGGCGGAGGCGGTCCCCATCGAGGACCCGGAGTGGCTGGCGGCGGGTTACGGCTTCGGGAGGAAGGCGCGGAACCTCTTCTGGTGGCGCCCGCGCGAGGCGCTCGGCCTCGGGACCACGATCACCGGGTCGGGCTGGTTCATCCGGCCCGTGCTGCTCGAACGGTACCTGCGCGGGTCGCGCACGCTTACGGAAGACCTGGAGCTGACGGCGCGGCTGAGCGCGGACGGCTATCGAGTGCGTTATGTCTCAAACGCGCGCCTTGCTGTCGGGGAGCCCCGTGACTTCGGCACATCGACCCGTCAGCGTCTGCGGTGGGTGCGCGGGCACCTGGGCGTAGCCTTCTGGTACTGGCCCCGGCTGGCCGGGCGGGCGCTCAGGGGTGACCTGCGAGCACTTGATATGGCCATCTACATCCTGGTACCGACGCGGATGCTGACGCGGCTGGGGACGACGGGGGCGCTGGTCCTGGCACTGTTCCGGGGGCCAGCCGCGCTGCCGCTCGCTCCGGTGACCGTGGCCGCCGCGGGAGAGTGGCTGGTACCGGCGTGGATCGGCTGGCGAGAGCGGCTGGTAGGCCCAAACCGGGCGGGTGCCTCGCTCGCGATCCGGCACACGTTCCTGAGCCTGCTGTGGTTCCCGATCGGCGCGTGGGCACTGGTGACCGCGCGGGTGCAGGCATGGGACCCGAGTCCGCGACAGCCGCGGGAGGAGGAAAGTGTTGCCCGGTAGTTCACAGCGCGCGGGCACATCCGGGGTCTCACCGGCGGCGGTTTTTGGCGGCGGGCTCGCGGTGCTGTGCGCTGCCTGGTTCTTCGGGATCAGCACCCGCGTTTCGCTGAACAACGACATCGACGTCATCGCGCGGGCGGGGATTTCGCGCGTGCTGACCGGGGGAATCGGCGACCTGACCGATACGTTCCTGTTGATCGCACTCGCCACGGCAGCCTACCTGGCATGCCTGTGGGCACTACGGAGGGGATTCCGGCACGGGTTTGCGGCGGCCATCGCCGGGACCGCGCTTGCCGGGGCCGCGATGCTCCCGGCGATGCCGCTGACATCGCCGGATGCGGTCCACCTGGCGGCAGACGTGCGGACATTCTGGCTCCATGGCACGTGGCCGGCAGAATCGTCAGGGGCACCCGCTACGATCGACGACCCGGTGGCGAACGAAGTGCGCGTCTTCCGGAGCCAGCCAAGCGGCTACGGACCGCTGGCTTACGCCATCGGTGGCGCCGCCCTCCCGTTCGTGGGCGACAGCTTCCGGGCGAATCTGCTGGGCCAGAAAATCATCGCGGGCGTATTCCTCACGCTGACGGCGGCGGCCGCGGGGATCATCGCGCGCAAGTTGGGCCAGAACGCGGGGCTCGTTGCGGGCATCATTGGGCTGAACCCGATGATGACCTGGCAGTACCCGGGGGATGGGCACAACGACAGCATCATGGCCTTTTTCGGGGTCGTGGCGATCGGCCTGGTCCTGCGGCCGGGGTGGAGGGAGCGAGGGCTGGGAGTCGGGGCAGGACTGGCCGCCGCGCTGTGCAAGTACGGCCTCCTTCTGGTCTCGCCGGTGATCTCCGTCTGGTGGTTTCCGCGGTGGAGGTACGCCCTGACGGCGCTGGCCGCCGGCGGCGGCGCCGTTGTGCTCCTGCTTTATGTGCTGGATGCGGGGCCTGTCAGCAACGGCACCCTCGGGCCGGCGGGCACGGTAGCGCGGACAACGCCGTGGGGAGTGCTTCAATCAATCACCGGCGCGGGGGGTGCTGGCGCGGACCGGATCGTGGTCGCCGGGTACATCCTCTACCTGACGACGCTGGCAGCGATCATGCTGCGGCATCCGTTCGAAACGGAGACGGACACCATCCGGGCGGTAGCGCTGGCGATGGGCCTGTTCTTCTACGTCTGCGCGCCGGGTTACCTGGCCTGGTACCTGATCTGGTTCCTGCCGTTCGCGGCGCTATCCGCCTGCCGCTGGCTCATCTGGGGCGCCGTTGCGTTCACCGTAAGCGCATTCCTGCCAATCCTGGCGCTCAACTGGGGCGCAAGCATCACGCAGGACTGGTCAATCCAGGACCCTGTGGAGTGGGCGGTCGTGCTGGCATGGTCGGCCACCGCAGCCATCGCCTTTGCCGGGTCACGCGGGGAGCAACGGGACTGGTGGCGCCGGGACCGCACACCGGCAGCAAAGGGGCCGCAGTTTGCGCCAAGGAAGAAGCGCCGAGTAACTACCTAACCGCGGC
>Ga0209477_1001777_pt1 | contig 12897 bp, 10 predicted proteins | sample KloWWTupernatant_FD_187180 | JGI IMG/M metagenome (GOLD analysis project Ga0209477, IMG submission 187180) | Active sludge microbial communities from Klosterneuburg, Austria, studying microevolution and ecology of nitrifiers - Klosterneuburg... | ecosystem: Engineered > WWTP > Aerobic digester >...
TCTGCTCTACCAGCGCCACCGGCGTCAATATCTGGCGCTGGCCATCCTCGGTGTATTCCAGGCTCTCGCGCAGATCAAACGAAGCCAGCGGCAGCACAACACGCACCTCACCCGGCGCATTGCCATCCAGAATCAATAGCGCCGGCGTCCCGGCTACCGAGGCGTAGCTCGACGCTGTTCGCACTTTCAGTTCAACTGAAGTTACCTGACGCGCCAGCGCCTCAATACCGACCCGGGCCTCGTTGTCGCCGATCCGGTGGTAACGCCGCACCATGCCAAGCAACCAGTTCTCACCGCCCTCGGGCTGCATGGCGATCAAGGCACCGACTTTCAGCCATTCGCCGGGAATATTGCTGAGGATGACCCCGAAGCCGCCCCGGCTGACGTTTTCAACCACCCAGCTTTCCATCTGCAAACCGGCCGGCCGCCCGCCGAACTCGCCGGAAAAAGCCACGAAGGCATTGACCAGCCCATTGAGTACCGACATCCGGTGCTTGACCCGATGCCGATCATGCTTGCGCTGCGGCGGAATAGGCGCCAGATACGCCGCAAGGTGGCGAACCACCGGGATCATCGTTTTGGCGTAATACTGCCCACCGAGATTGATCTCCGGCGGCACGTCCCCAGTCTGCTCCAGCACATTGAGCAAGGCCAGAATCTGCGAATGCGCAGCCCCCGGTTTGAAAAACCGTTGGCTCGGCTGCAGTGTTTGCGGCATGCGAGCCAACCTCAGTGGCGGCTGATCCACGGCCAGATCAACCCAATAAACACTGTCTCGCTCGGCCTCGTGGGTGAACCAAAAATGCGGTAAAAAATGTTCAACCAGGCGCTCGGCAAGCTCAATCTCCAAGGGCAGCAAACTATCCAGCGACGCTGCCTGAAATACCACGGCCCGCTGAAACTCTTGCCAGGCCGAGGTCAATCGGGCTTGGGCACCCAGCGCTACTGACTTTTGCGCGATGCCCGCCGCCTCGGCAACCAGCAGGGCGTGCCCCATTTGCCGCCAGAGTTCGTTGGCGGTTGGGCCGTAATGGAATTGCTCCCATTTGATAATTGCCCCGTAAGCGCCAATCAGACGAGCACACAGCGCCGGCAACACGGCCTTGAGACCCTCGGCTGCCTTGTTTTTTTCACCAACCGCGGCCAAACAGCGCTCGTAGGTGCCAGCCAGCAGCTTCCAGAAACCAAAGTTGATTGACCACAAACGTTTCTCATCGGCTCGCGTCAACCGGGGCGTCAGCAAGTAATCACGCGAAAGCCGCTTCAAATGCGGCTGAGCAGCCTCCTCCAGTTGTCGCGCCACCTCATAGATCCGGTCCGGCGCAAACTCCTGGGTGGCCTGCAGGGACTCAAACCAGCCCGCAATTTCATCCAGCGCCCGAAAAGCATTGTCCCGCGGCAACTCATCGAGAATTCGCTTCAACTCACGCGCATCAGCCAGTGGGTGAAGATCTTTCTGCCCGAAAACACCGCCCAAGCTTCCCAGTTTATTGAGCATTCGCTCCCTTTCGGCTAACGCCTAACCATTTTTGAGCGCCTAGTTTAGCGGCTCGCTGTACGATCAAGTGTGATCCAGTAACGCTCAGCACAACAAAATCTGCCAATTTTTCCTGCCGGCCGGCAGCAGCTTTTTTACCGTGGGAATCGCGTGGCGTTAAAATTCAGGCCCCTAACTGGTGAGCCACTTACGTCCATGCAGCAATACCTCGATTTGATGCGCCATGTGCTGAAAAACGGTCACGATAAAGCCGACCGTACGGGCACCGGCACCCGCTCCGTCTTCGGCTGGCAAATGCGCTTCGATCTCGCCGACGGGTTTCCGATGGTGACGACTAAAAAGCTGCACCTGAAATCGATTGTCCATGAACTGCTCTGGTTCCTGCAGGGCGACACCAACATCCGCTATTTGCAGGAAAACGGCGTCCGTATCTGGGATGAATGGGCCGACGAAAATGGCGACCTTGGCCCGGTTTACGGCAAGCAATGGCGCCGCTGGGAAACGCCGGATGGCCGCCTGATCGACCAAATCAGCCAACTCGTGCACAGCCTGAAGCACAACCCGGATTCGCGCCGCCATATCGTTTCGGCCTGGAACCCGGGTGATGTCGACAGCATGGCGCTTCCGCCCTGCCACTGCCTGTTCCAGTTCTACGTCGCCAACGGCAAGCTTTCCTGCCAGCTCTACCAGCGCAGCGCCGACATCTTTCTGGGCGTGCCTTTCAACGTCGCCTCCTATGCCCTGCTGACGCTGATGCTGGCGCAGGTCTGCGGCTATGCGCCGGGTGAATTTGTGCACACCTTCGGCGATGCACATATTTACTCGAACCATTTCGAGCAGGCTGAGTTACAACTTTCCCGCCAGCCGCGCCCCTTACCGACGATGTGGATCAACCCCGAGGTCAAGGACATTTTTGCTTTCCGCTTCGAGGATTTCCGTCTCGACGGCTACGACCCGCAAGCGCACATTGCTGCCAAGGTCGCGGTTTAAGTCGCGGGTTAAATCGTGATTCTCGGCGGCGATCTCGGCGGCACCAAAACCCTGTTGGCGCTTGCCGAGGTTGTCGATGGGCGCATCGAGATCATCCGCGAACAGCGTTTTTCCAGCACCGATTACGGCAATTTTGACCACCTACTTGATGAGTTTCTGATTGACCGGCCCACCGTCGCGTCGGCCTGCTTCGGCGTCGCCGGCCCTACTGATGGCCAGACGGCGCAAATGACTTATCTGCCCTGGTCTCTTGCCGCCCAAGCCATCAGCCAGCGTTTCGGTATCGCCAAGGTAAGGCTGGCTAATGATTTCGCCGCCGCCGCGAATGGTCTTTCCGTCGTTGATCCCGCATTTATCCAGACGCTACATCCGGGACAACCGATTGCTCACGCCCCCCGCGTCATCCTCGGCGCCGGCACCGGCCTCGGGGTTGCCGGTCTGATTTGGGAAAACGGACGTTATCGCGTGATTCCTGGCGAGGGCGGCCATATCGGCTTTTCGCCCCAAACCACAGAACAAGGCGAGCTCTGGCGCTGGCTCTTCGACCAGCACGGCCGGGTCACCACCGAGGATGTCGTATCCGGCCCGGGGCTCACCCGGATTTATGCCTTTTTTGGCGGTCGACCGCAGCAACCTGAAGAAATCAGCCAGGCCGCGCTGGCCGGCACCGACCGCCTGGCCGAGCAGGCCCTGCAACTTTGGCTGAGCTGCTATGGCGCTTTTGCCGGCGATCTTGCCTTGCACTGGCTGGCCCGTGGCGGCGTCTATCTGGCCGGCGGTATTGCTGCAAAATTACTGCCGCAAATCGATAGTTCACCGTTGGTTACGGCCTTTCTCAACAAGCGCGAACATGCGGCGCTCGTGAAAAACATGCCAATTTACCGGTTGACCGCAGAAGACCTTGGCCTGCGAGGGGCGCTGGCGCTGGCGGCGGAGTGATCGGAAAGCGCCGGGGCATCCCGCCTCAGCAATCGATCTGCTGCGCCTCAAGAAAAGCGGCCGCATATTGGCGATAGACCTCGCTCTGGACAAAAACGGCATACAAATCCGGATCGATATGGCCGTTGTTCTTGAACGCTTCCAGAATACTTAAAGCCTGCGATAGCTTCATGCCATCTTTGTAGGGCCGGTCTTTTGCCGTCAGCGCCTCAAACACATCGGCAATCCCCATCATGCGCGCCTGCCAGCTCATTTCTCCACGTTTGAGACCTTTCGGGTAACCCGTCCCGTCCATGCGCTCATGGTGGCCCCCGGCGTATTCGGTGACATGCCGCAAATGTCCGGGCCACGGCAAAGCCTCAAGCATGTTGATCGTTGCGACGATGTGGTGATTGATCGTTTCACGCTCAGCTTTGGTCAGCGTGCCAGAAGTAATCGTCAGATTTTCCAGCTCGTCGGCACTGAGAAAAGGCGCCTCCGCGCCAGCCACGTTCCGCCAGCGGTAATGGCTGGCGATGCGTCTGATCCGGGCAATATCTTCATCGTGCATCTGCTCGACGCCATGATTGACCTGCCGGATAAAAGCTCGGTCAGCGTCGCATTGCCGGCAAAAATCCTGATAAACCTTTTGCGCCTCAGGCAGGCTTTGGCCCTCGGCGATGGCCCGCCATTGCCGCACCTCGGCATCACGCTTCAGCACCTCAAAGCGGGTATCGATCAGATTGATCCGGTCAAAAATAGTCTGCAGCTTGGTGGCTTTATCGACGACATGCACCGGCGTCGTTACTTTGCCGCAATCATGAAGCAGCGCGGCGATTCTTAATTCATAACGATCCTGATCAGTCAGCGCAAAGTCGGCAAGCGGTCCTTCACGGCTTGTATTGGCCGCCTCGGCCAACATCATGGTGAGCGCCGGGACGCGCTGGCAATGAGCGCCGGTATAAGGCGATTTATCGTCAATGGCCAGGTTGATCAGCTTGATGAAGGACTCGAACAGGACCTCAAGCTGATGCACCAGTTGGCGGTTGCTCAGCGCAATTGCCGCCTGCGAGGCGAGCGACTCAGCGAGGCGCTGGTCCGCCTTGGAGAACTCGACGACGCAACCCGATTCGGGATGGAGCGCATTGATCAGTTGCAGCACGCCAATGATTTCGTTCTCGTGGTTTTTCATCGGCACGGTCAGAAAAGACTGGGAACGATAGCCGGTGCGCTCATCGAAATGCCGCGTCCCGGAAAAATCAAAGCCCTCGGCGACGTAGGCGTCAGCAATATTGACGGTGTGGCCGGTCAGCGCAGCATAGGCCGCCACCATGCTGTTGTTGGGTGCGTGGTCTTTCTGGTACAGGGGCAAGTCGGGAAACTTGCCGGAGGTTGGCTGGCGGCTCGAACCGCCAAACGCCAGGTGCAGCGAATCGGTGCGAACGATCTCGAAATGCAGGTGGCGCTTGTCTTGGGAGAGCCGGTAGAGCGTCCCCCCGTCCGCTCGCGTAATGGTTTTGGCAGCGAGCAGGATTTTTTCCAGCAACAAATTCAGGTCGCGCTCGTTGGAGAGCGAGGCCCCAATATCGTTTAACTGTTCAAGCCGCTGAAAAAGATCGTCAAGCGTTTCCATCGGGCAACCTGTCGAGTGGTGACAGTCGATTGAAGGGATGCTTGCCTGGCTGCATTTAGAACTCGAAAATCTGGCTGTTTTGCAACATCAAAGGCTTGAACTCGCCAAGGCAGCGCTCGATTTCTTCCATGGTCAATTCAATCTGCCCAGGCTTCAGATGGGTAATGTAAATCGCGCATTGACGTTCCAGCTTTTGCAACTCTGCCGCTAACAACGTGGGGCAAAGGTGCTTGGAGCGCATGGCCAGATCCTGTTCGCGATTGGAAAACGCGCATTCGATGATCAGGTATTTCAGGTTGGCGATCTGATTGACGGCTTGCCAGAAGGCATCGCAAATCCCTGTGTCGCCGGAAAAAACCAGGCTGGCAGCACCGGAATCGAGGCAATACCCGACAGCGGGGACGGTATGTTCGACCGGCAGCGCCGTGATATTGCGCCCGTTGAGACTGATCGTTTGACCCAGTTCGATCGGCTGATAACGCATGAACGGCTGGCCAGCACTGGGCAAGGTGGAAAAATCCGGCCAGATGGCGCCGTTAAAAACATGCTGGCGCAGAATCGAAAGGACCGCTTCAGTCCCGTAAACCACCAGCGGCTGGCTGCGGCGGTCGGCCACGGTGTCTATCATCAGCGGCAGCGAGGCAATGTGGTCAAGGTGGGTGTGCGTCAGGAAGACGTGATCAATGGCGGCCAGTTCGGCAATCGACAAATCAGCTGCAGCGGTACCGGCATCGATCAGAATATCGTGGTCAAGCAGGAACGAAGTGGTACGCAAATGCCGGCCACCGATACCACCACTACAACCGAGGATACGTAGTTTCATGCTTATTTAGTCTGATAAGTAGTGACACCGTTCCATAACGAATTTGGCGGTTCTTCCCGCTGAGCGACGATATGTTCGGCATAAAGCGCATACAAACGACACCCCGGCGCACGCTGTTGCAGATTGTATATCTGCAAACCAGCCAACTCCCACTCCCGGGCGCGATAAAGCTGCAAGGCATGATGCCATAGCGCCAACTCATCAAGCATTGCCGCAGACAACTCGGCGCTCAGGCCCAGCGGCTCAAAGATCGATACCGGCTCATCCTTGCCTTTGACCTTGACCCGATCAAGTTCCCGAAAGCTGATATCGCTGATCCGCGCCCGAGTCGCTTCACCGACGACAATCCCGACGCCATACGCCTTGGTAATACCTTCCAGGCGCGAGGCAAGATTAACGGCATCGCCCATCACCGTGTAAGCCTTGCGTACCGGTGATCCCATATCGCCGACAGTCATCATGCCAGTGTTGATACCGATACCAATCTCCAGTGCCGGCCAGCCCCGTGCGCGAAAGGGCTCAGCCTGCGCCGCCAGGGCTTTTTGCATGCTTAACGCGGTCAACACGGCGTGACGGGCATTTTCCGGGTCGCTCAGTGGTGCACCCCAAAATGCCATGATGGCGTCGCCGATATATTTGTCGAGGGTGCCCCGGTTGGCGCGGATGACATCGGTCATCACCCCGAGATAGACATTGATCAAGCGCGTCAGGGTCTTCGGGTCCATCCCTTCCGAAAGCGCCGTAAAGCCGCGGATGTCGGCAAAGAGCACCGTCAGCTCGGCATTGCGTCCTTCCATGCTGTAGCTTTCCGGATTTTTGGCCATTTCATCGACCAGTTCCGGCGGCACGTATTGTCCAAATAGCTCGGCAAACTGACGCTTGCTGCGCGACTCGACAAAATAGCTCCAGGTTATATTCAGCCCGTAAAGCACGATCAGCAGAAAAATTGTCGCGGCAACCGGCATGACCCAATTGAACGAGTGCCAAAGCCATAAATTAAATGCCAGCACACTCGCCAAGCTAGCCATCGCCAGCAGCATTGCCCGGATCGGCGAAAGCAGCGGCAAAAATACCACCAGCAAGCCACCAATGAGAATGAGCTGGAAAATTTCTGCCGCCGGCAAATAACCGGGCTGTCGCTTGATGTTGTTGTCGAGCATCCCGGCAATCAGGTTGGCATGCACCTCGACTCCGGGATAGGCGCCACCGACCGGCGTTGCCCGCAAATCCATCAAGCCCGGCGCCGTGGTGCCCACCAGAACAATACGGTCAGCCAGTTGCTCGGCCGAAGCTCGGCCCTTCAGAACATCAACTGCAGAAATATATACAAAGCTGCGCTCGTAGCCGCGATAGGGAATCAGCGCCGCAACATGCTCATCAACCGGAATACGCACACTGCCCTGCGCTGCGATCGAATCAAGCCATTCGACACCTTGGTCATTTTCGAGCGGGCCCGGCCGCAGCTCATCGGCCCCCAGCAAGACGCGCAAGACAGCCAGCGAGAGCGCCTCGTAATACTCGCCATGAAACTCGACCAGCATTGGCACGCGACGGTAAACACCATCCGGCTCAACCAGCGGATTGAAATGCCCGCCCCCGGCTGCCGCCTGCTGAAATTTTGGCAAATTGCCGCCAAAACCGTCCCAGGAAACGAAGGAAACGGCTCGGCCGGCAAAAGCCTGCGCCGCCAACGCTGGCGGCGGCAAAATTCCCGTTTGTTGCGTATTTTTACCGGAGAAATAAAAGCCCAAAACCACCGGTTGACCGCGCAAGGTGTCGGCAAATAACTGGTCGTAATCAAGCTGCGGCCTCAGATCACGCACGGTTCGCTGATACTCGGGATTGTCCTTGAGCTGCTGACGGCCAATCGCCTCCAGCACTTGCAGGCCGGAACTGGCATCCGGTTCGGCAAAAACGACATCAAAACCAACCACGGAAGCCTGATACTGATCAGTCAGGCGGCGCACCAGTTCAGCCATGACATTGCGCCCCCAGGGCCAACGTCCGACTTCGCCCAGGCTCTTTTCGTCAATGTCGACAATGACGACGCGCTGATCGAGCGTTTCCGGCATCGTCAGGCGCAAGCGAGCATCGTAAAGGTAGGCTTCCAGCGCCGTCACGAAGGGAATTTGCCAGACCTGCCCGGCGTGGCCAAGCATCAGTACAACGCACAGTGCCCCAAGGAAGAAGCGGGCAAAATGCTTTTTCACAATCAATTTACTGAGCCGGAAAGGATCAATCCCATTTGACCATCAAATCAATCAAGCGCTTGCCGGCAAAACAGCTCAGCCTTTGAGGAAGAATTCCATCTTGATGCCGGCAATTTCAATCACATCGTGATCGGTCAATGGGCGAGCCTGCGAATCGAGCATGACACCGTTGACGATCGGAAATTGCCGCCCTTCAACGTGCGTAATGAAATACCCATGCGGCCGACGGGCAATCACGGCAACCTGCAGCCCGGGCTTGCCCAGCGTGGTCAATGTTTTGGTCAGATCAAGTTCTTTGCCGACATTGGGCCCATTCAGCAACTGAATGGCCGCCGCCGGAATACCCGGTGCAGGCGGGACAACGCCGATGTTGGAGCGCGTCATGGTGTCAGTCGGCGCCAGTTGCAATTCCCCCGGCGGCCGAAGGAAGCCCGAGCGCGTTGCCACATTTTTTTCAAAATCACTCGCCGCAGCACCGGACTGCAGATCAGTCATGTATTTAAGTTTGTACTTGCCGAGCTCGATGACATCGTTGTTGCGCAAAAAGTGTTTCTTGACGGGCTGACCGTTGACCAGCGTTCCGTTGGTGCTGTTCATATCTTCAAGGAACGAGTCGTTGAGGATATTGACGACGACAGCGTGCTCGCCCGAAATGGCGAGGTTGTCGATCTGAATATCGTTGTGCGGCTTGCGACCGATACTCAGGCGCTCCTTGTTGAGCGGAATTTCCTTGAGTACCAGCCCGTCCATTGAAAGGATCAGTTTTGCCATCTTGCCTTCCTTGTTTTACTTCAAGCGGGCCAGCAGCTTTTGCCACCAACCCCTGGGCGACGCGTATTCGCCCATCACCTTGACCAGTATTACCGAAATATTGTCCCGCCCGCCATTATCGTTGGCTAATTGCACTAAATGCTCTGCCGCAAGGGTCAAATCGCCACCTTGGGCTTTCAGGATCAAGGAGATTTCTGCATCCTCGACCATGTCGGTCAAACCATCCGAACAGAGCAGCACAATGTCACCCGCCTGCAATTCGTAATCATGAATTTCTGTTTCAACATCAGGCCCAACCCCGAGCCCCCGGGTGACCAGATTCTTGTTTTGTGAATGGCGGGCCTCTTCAGCGGAGATCATGCCACTATCAAGCTGTTCTTGTAAAAGGGAATGATCCCGCGTCAGTTGCTCGAAAGCATTGCCGCGCTGCAGATACAGGCGGGAATCACCGATGTGACCGACCACCATTCTATTGTCGTAAAACCAGGCGATAACCAGCGTCGTCGCCATCCCGGCGTAGTGGGGCTGGCCTTTTGCCGCATTGTAGATCGCCAGATTGGCTACCGATACCTCATCGGCAATCCGCTGCATCGCTTCGGCCACCCCATTCGCCGGGCCGTTTCCGACCTCATGCGTCGGCATGTATTGGGCAAAATTACTGGCCAGCACCGTTGTTGCCATGCCGCTGGCGACCTCGCCCGCGCTGTAGCCGCCCATACCGTCGGCCAACACCGCAATACCCAAAGCGGCATCGGCAAAAACTGCATCCTCGTTATGCGAGCGGCTGCGGCCGGGATCGGTCAGTGCCACCATCTGCAGGGCATCGGCCAACTTCATGTCGTTACCTTTTCGGTTTGGGGCAATCCAGCAACCACCGTTGGCAGTTTTTCCTGACAGGCACGCAGCGCAGCCGCCATTGTGGCACCGCGTTGATAACGTCCCTCGACCGTTTTGCTCAGTGACTTGTTGATCACGGCAACCAACTCAGCCGGCAAGGCTGGATTGATGCTCAAAATATCGGTCGGTGCTTCACTGGTAATTTTGAACATCAGGCGAGCCAGAGAATCGCCGGAAAATGGCGGTTGACCGCAGCACATCTGATACAGCATGACACCCAACGAGTAAAGATCGGAGCGGCCGTCGATTTTCTTGCCGGTGATTTGCTCCGGCGACATGTAGGCCGGCGTGCCCAGCACCATCCCCGCCTTGGTTCGCGACGAGTCGGTGATCCGGGCAATACCAAAATCCGTCACCTTGACCTGGTCCGTCAGCGGCTCGTACATGATATTCGCCGGTTTGATGTCGCGATGAACCACATGCTGGGCGTGCGCATAATCCAGCGCATCGGCAACGCGAGCAATAATCGAGAGGACCGTTGTCAAAGGCAACAAGCCGGCCGGTTTGGTCTGCGAGACAAGATCGCCCCCGGGCAGAAACGCCATCGCAATATAAGCCAGGCCATTCGCCTCACCGGCATCGTAGATGCTGACAATATCAGGATGATCAAGGCGCGCTACGGTTTCGGCCTCACGGAAGAAACGCTGTTTAACCTCGACCAGTTCATCGGCATCGAACGCCTGAGCCAGCGCCAGGGTCTTGATCGCGGCCAGCCGGTTGTTCTGGTTGTCGCGCCCCAGATAAACGACACCCATCGCCCCCTTGCCGAGTTCTTTTTCCAGCACGTAGTGGCCGAGCCTCGGCATTTCAACAGGTTCGTGAGCGCCCATCGCCACTTTGCCGTCCAGCTTCGCCCCAAGTCGCGCCGGCAGATCACGGAATGTTGGATTGTGTGCCGACAGGTAGCGGAAAACCGTCTCGGATTTTTTGAATTGACGCTGGCGCTCGTAATCCAGCGCCAGATTGTAGATATTTTCCATCAGCCCTTCATTCATCGGACATTCGCGGAATTTATCAAAAGCCTTGTCGAGTTGCCCTTGCCCCTGAAAAGCCAAGCCCAGCATGCGCTTCGCTTCGGCCGATTCGGCAGGCTGCTTTTCCTTGTTTCCCCCCATCTTGCCGAGGCGCTTGGCGGCCAGCAAAACAAGGCCGACAAGGAGCAGCATCAGCAGGACGCTGAGCCCGATAAACCAGTCTGCCTTCCAAAAAGCGGCCTGCGCCATTCACATCCCTTGCCTTGCCCGGCCATCACTCACAATGAATCTAACCAAATAGTCTTCCGCGCTCACTCAACAATCAGCGCCTAGCTCGTTGCCATCCGTTTATTGCAGCGGAATTTCCTGCCCCAAGCCGAGCGCTTCAGCCGCTGCCAGAACACGCAAGCCAACCGCCAGATCCTGAATCGCCATTCCCTGCGATTCAAACAAGGTAATTTGCTCTGCTGACGATCGCCCGGCATGACGGCCAATTATCACATCACCCAGCTCAATCAACTGTCGCGCATGCAGACGACCTTTTTCCAGCAAAGGCAGCAGATCGCCCGCCTCAGCCAGGGCGGTCGGCACCGAATCAACTGTCACCAGATCACAACGCCGGATCGCCGCCTCCGACAACTCCTGGCGAATCAGGGCATTCGAGCCGGCTGCGTTGATGTGCGTTCCGGCTTCCAGCCAGTCGGCATCGAACAAAGGCAGTGTCGCCGTCGTGACCGTGCCCAGCAAGTCGCTACCGCGCACGGTTTCTTCGGCACTCGACGCCGGCACGACAGCAACGCCGGTCACTTCACTTAATCGCAAGCAGAACGCCTGCAATTTGTCGGCATGGCGACTGAACACTTTGACCCGCTCCAGCGGCAAAGTCGCACAAATGGCGCGAATGTGCCCTTCCGCCTGCCAACCGGCGCCAAACACGCCAGCCACCTTGGAATCCGGCCGAGCCAGCCATTGGCTCGCCAGTCCGCTGACCGCGCCGGTGCGGATCATGCCGAGATAATCGGCCTCGATCACCGCGCGTAACTTGCCGCTGGCGGCGTCGAACAAATGAACAAGAAAACGATTGCCGCTGCGATTGGTCGAATAAGCCTTGTAACCGATCACGCCCTGGGCCGGCAGTGCGCCCTGCAAGATGTGCAAGACCGTTTGCGGCAAACGGCTGCGCGCCCGTGGCGTGTCGATCGCCTGACCGAGCGCCAGATCACGGTGAGCCGACTCAACCCCTTCGATGGCCATTGCTACGGTCAACAGCTTTTTTACGTCATTTTCCGATAGAAACAAGGCCATGTTGTGCGCTCCTTAAACGATGATGACATCCTGCCTGGCCAGGATGCGCTGCTCCAGCCAACGCCCCACGCCAACCACGAGCACGGCCCCGATAATGCCGGCGACCTTCGCTGACCAGGCCGGCAGCGGTGGCAACAATCCGATCACGCCGGGATCAGAGAAAATCATCTGCCCGGCGACATAACCCAACAAGGCTGCGCCAAACAGCACAATCGACGGCCAGCGCTCCATCCAGTGAAGAATGAGCTGACTGGACCAGACGATCAAGGGAATGCTCACCGCCAGCCCGAATAGCAGCAAGGGCAAGCTACCGTGCGCCGCACCGGCGACCGCGATCACGTTATCGAGGCTCATGACGAAATCGGCAACGATGATCGTCTTGACCGCCCCCCAAAGATTGCCCGACGCCTTGATGTCATGGCCGTCCGCCTCTTCGGGCAACATCAGCTTGACGGCAATCCACACCAGCAAGAGCCCGCCAACCAGTTTGAGCCACGGCAAATTCATCACCAGCGCGGCAAACACGGTGAGCACGACGCGCAGACTGACCGCCCCGGCCACACCCCAGAAAATCCCTTTCTTGCGCAGCTCAGGCGAAAGGTTGCGACAGGCCAACGCAATGACGACCGCGTTGTCGCCAGATAGTACGATGTCGATCAGAATAATTTGACCGACGGCAATCCAGAAGACGGTAGAGGTGAGATCAAGTTCCATAAAACCCAGGCGAAAAAAAAGCGGGCTCGCAGCCCGCCTTTCTGGTTGAGCAAGGCTCGGATTTTACAGCAATGCCTTGAGCAGCTTGGCCATTTCGGACGGGTTGCGTGTCACGGTGAAGCCACAGGCTTCCATGATTTCAAGCTTGGCATCGGCGGTATCGG
>Ga0209477_1001779_pt1 | contig 12882 bp, 11 predicted proteins | sample KloWWTupernatant_FD_187180 | JGI IMG/M metagenome (GOLD analysis project Ga0209477, IMG submission 187180) | Active sludge microbial communities from Klosterneuburg, Austria, studying microevolution and ecology of nitrifiers - Klosterneuburg... | ecosystem: Engineered > WWTP > Aerobic digester >...
TTGTCATTCTCATCAACCGACTGAAATCCGAAATGCGTGGTGCTCATGGTCTGGATGCTATCTGTTGTCCGGACAACCCTGCGAAGCCGTTGGTTATCTGGTTTTAAGTAAATAAGGGCTGCAGCGCCCGTCCATCAAGCGGCAACAGCTATCATAACAATAGCGCAAACCGCCTTCCTGTCAGTGGCTTGCGCAGCCCGCCCCGGATTTGCGCGCAGCTTTGGCAGCCATGGGTGTGTCACGGTCGGAACCGGCAGCCTGTAGCCGGGCCAGGTAGGCCTGCCACATGGCGTCCTGGCGTTGGCCCAGTTCGTACAGGTAGTCCCACGAAAAAATGCCGCTGTCGTGGCCATCCGAAAACGCAGGCTGCACGGCATAGTTGCCCACGGGCTCCAGACCGACCAGCGTCACATCGCGCTTGCCCGTCTGCAGCACTTCCTGGCCCGGGCCATGGCCCATCACCTCGGCCGAAGGGGAATACACGCGCAGCAACTCAAACGGCAGGCGAAAGGCAGCGCCGTCAGAGAACACCACCTCCAGCACGCGCGATTGCTCGTGCACCGTAATCGACTGGGGCGTGGGCGCGCCCGGTTTCAAACCTGCCATGGGGATTTACCTGTCAATAGAATTACCGAAACCGGGTGCCATTGTCCCACTGCAGCACGCCGCTTGTAGCATGCATCACCATCCCGCCAAGGTGGCCAACCGGGGGGCCTCATCCAATATGCACCTTCTGAGATCCCTGACGGTCTGGTTCCTCATCCTGCTGGGCGCCATTGCGAACGGCGGGCTCCGGGAGGCCGTCCTGCTGCCGCGCCTGGGCACCCTCCCGGCTTTTGTGCTGAGCGGTGCGCTGCTGGCACTCGTGATCCTCGGTGTGACGCTGGCCAGCATCGGCTGGCTGCGCATCCACCGCGCATCATCCGCACTGAAAACGGGCGCCTTCTGGCTGCTGCTCACGCTAGGCTTCGAGTTCGGTTTTGGACACTTCATCCAGGGGAAGCCCTGGCCAGTGTTGCTGGAGGCCTATACCTTCCAGGAGGGCAACGTCTGGCCCCTGGTCCTGGTCGTCACCTTGTTCGCTCCGCTGATCGCATGGCGGATCAGGGGCGGATCGCCTTCCTGAGCAGGGCTACCCGGCCCACTGCGCCAGCGCCTGGCGCATTTGGGCCTCCATCGCAGGCAGGAGCCCCTGCAGCGCATCTTCCAGCTGCGCAGCACGGGGGCGCTGGGGCGCGGCCCACACCGGCGCGGGGTAATGGCTGTCCCAGCCAAAGCGCGCAATCACATGCCAGTGCAGGTGCGGCACCATGTTGCCCAGCGCGGCCAGGTTGATCTTGGTGGGTGCCAGGTGTTCGCGCAGCGCCTGCTCCACCACCGTGACGGCGTCCATGCAGTGCTGGCGCTCCAACGCATCAAGGTCGGAGAACTCGGCCACATGGGCGTTCCACACCACACGGTAAAAGGCCGGGAAACCCGGCTCCTCGGCGCGAACAACGCGCAAGCGCTGCCCGCGCCAGACAAGTTGGCCGCCGCTTTCACGGCACAAGGGGCAGTCTGTCGTGGTCATACGAGAACGCGCTCAATGCCACCCTGGTTGGCCCGCTGCACGTACTCGGGCAACCAGTTCTCGCCCAGGATTTGCTTGGCCATTTCGATGACGATGTAGTCGGCTTCGAGCAGGCCGTTTTGCAGGTCATCCTCGTAGCGCTTGAGGCCTTGCAGACAGCTGGGGCAGCTGGTGAGAATTTTCACGTTGTCCTGCGGCCCCACGGCGCCGCTGGCGCGCAACTGGGCCTCGCCCTTGCGCATCTCTTCTTCCTTGCGAAAACGCACCTGGGTGGAGATGTCGGGGCGCGTCACGCCCAGCGTGCCCGACTCGCCACAGCAGCGCTCGCTCTTGAGCACCTTGTCGCCCACCAGGGCGCGCACGGTCTGCATCGAGTCGCCCTGCTTCATGGGGTTGTGGCAGGGCTCGTGGTAGAGGTACCCGCCTTGGCCCGCCGGTAGCGTGATGCCTTTTTCCAGCAGGTATTCGTGGATATCAATGATGCGGCTGCCGGGGAAGATTTTGTCGAACTGGTACCCCTGGAGCTGGTCGTAGCAGGTGCCGCAGCTCACCACCACTGTTTTGATGTCCAGGTAGTTGAGCGTGTTGGCCACGCGATGGAACAGCACACGGTTGTCCGTGATCATCTTCTCGGCCTTGTCCTGCATGCCGCTGCCGCGCTGCGGGTAGCCGCAGCACAGGTAGCCCGGCGGCAGCACCGTTTGCACACCGGCATGCCAGAGCATGGCCTGCGTGGCCAGGCCTACCTGGCTGAACAAGCGCTCGGAGCCGCAACCGGGGAAGTAAAACACCGCCTCGGTGTCCGCCGTGGTGGCAGCCGGGTCGCGGATGATGGGGACGTAGTCCTTGTTCTCGATGTCGAGCAGCGCGCGCGCGGTTTTCTTCGGTAACCCGCCGGGCAGCTTCTTGTTGATGAAGTGGATCACCTGCTCCTTGACCGGCGCAGGGCCCACGGTGGCGGGTGGACGGGTGGTTTGTCGGCGCGAGACGCTGCGCAGCAGGTCGACGGCGATCCGCTGCGCCTTGAAGCCCACGCCCACCATGGCGGCACGCAGCAGCTTGATGGTGTCGGGGTTGGTGGCGTTGAGCATGGCCATGGCCAGCTTGTTGCCAGGACGCCAGCTTTTTTTACCCATCTTGCGCAGCAGGTTGCGCATGTTCATGGTGACATCGCCAAAGTCGATCTTCACCGGGCAAGGGTTGTAGCACTTGTGGCACACAGTGCAGTGGTCGGAGACGTCTTCAAACTCCTTCCAGTGCTTGATGGAAACGCCCCGTCGCGTCTGCTCCTCGTACAAAAAGGCCTCGACCAGCAGCGAGGTGGCCAGGATCTTGTTGCGCGGCGAATACAGCAGGTTGGCACGCGGCACGTGCGTAGCGCACACGGGCTTGCACTTGCCGCAGCGCAGGCAGTCTTTCACGCTGTCGGCAATGGCGCCAATATCGCTCTGCTGCATGATGAGCGACTCATGCCCCATAAGGCCGAAGCTGGGCGTGTAAGCATTGGTCAGGTCTGCATGCAGCAGTTCTGAATTTATGGTGTTTTTGGCCTCTAACGCTTTACCATCAAGCGCTACATGCTCTTTATTTCGGAGCAATTTTCCTTTGTTGAAATGGCCCTGCGGATCAACGCGCTGCTTGTACTGCGCAAAGGGGCGCAGCTCTTCGTCGGTCAAATATTCGAGCTTGGTGATGCCGATGCCGTGTTCGCCCGAGATCACGCCGTCCAGGCTGCGCGCCAGCACCATGATGCGGCCCACCGCTTCGTGCGCGGTCTGCAGCATCTCGTAGTCGTCGCTGTTGACCGGAATGTTGGTGTGCACGTTGCCATCGCCCGCGTGCATGTGCAGAGCCACCCACACGCGGCCCTTGAGCACGCGCTGGTGGATGGCGTTGCACTCTAGCAGCAGCGGCGCAAAGGCCTCACCCGAGAAAATGTCCTGCAGCGGCGCGCGGATTTGCGCCTTCCAGCTGGCGCGCAGGCTGTGGTCCTGCAGCTGCGGGAACAGCGCTTGCACGCCTTGCAGCCAACCAGCCCACAACTGGCGCGCCTGCTCCACCACGGCCAAGGCCTGGACCACGCGCTCTTCCAGCATTTCGGGCGACGCGGTATCGGCGTCGCCCGCGCCCTGCGGGCCCAGTGGCAGGTTGCCACGGCGCAGAAAAGCGTCGAGCTCGGCGCACAGGCGCAGTTTGTTGCGCAGGCTCAGCTCGATGTTGATGCGCTCAATGCCGTCGGTGTACTCGGCCATGCGCGGCAGCGGGATGACCACGTCCTCGTTGATCTTGAAGGCGTTGGTGTGGCGCGAAATGGCGGCTGTGCGCTTGCGGTCCAGCCAGAACTTCTTGCGCGCCTCGGGGCTAATGGCGACAAAGCCCTCGCCGCTGCGCGAATTGGCAATGCGCACCACCTCGCTGGTGGCACGCGCCACCGCATCGGCATCGTCACCGGCAATGTCCCCCACCAGCACCATCTTGGGCAGGCCGCCGCGCTTGGACTTGGTGGCATAGCCCACGGCTTTCAGGTAGCGGTCGTCCAGATGCTCCAGGCCGGCCAGCAACACGCCGCTGCGCGCTGCTTCCGCAAACATGAAATCTTTGATTTCGACGATGCTGGGCACGGCGTCGCGGGCGTGGCCAAAGAACTCCAGGCACACGGTGCGGGTGTGCTCGGGCATGCGGTGCACCACCCAGCGGGCGCTGGTAATCAGCCCGTCGCAGCCTTCTTTCTGGATACCGGGCAGGCCCGAGAGAAACTTGTCGGTCACGTCCTTGCCCAGGCCTTCCTTACGGAAAGACCGGCCCGCAATGTCGAGCCGCTCGGTGCGGATGGGCGTTTTGCCATCGGCCTCGAAATACTTCAGCTCGAAGCTGGCGGTTTCGGCGTCGTGGATCTTGCCCAGGTTGTGCTGCAGGCGCGTGACCTCCAGCCACTGCGCATCGGGCGTAACCATGCGCCAGCTGGCCAGGTTGTCGAGCGCCGTGCCCCAGAGCACGGCCTTTTTGCCGCCCGCGTTCATGGCAATGTTGCCGCCAATGCACGAGGCCTCGGCACTGGTCGGGTCCACCGCAAACACATAGCCGCCGCGCTCGGCGGCATCGGCCACGCGCTGGGTCACCACGCCGGCCTCGGTCCAGATGGTGGCCACCTCGCCGTCAAGGCCCGGCAAGCGCAGCATCTCCACCTCGGTCATGGCTTCGAGCTTTTCGGTGTTGATGACGGCGCTGCGGTCGGTCAGCGGAATGGCACCGCCGGTGTAGCCCGTGCCGCCGCCCCGCGCAATGATGGTCAGGCCGAGGTCAATACAGCCCTTGACCAGTCCGGCCATCTCGGCCTCGGTGTCGGGGGTGAGCACCACAAAGGGGTACTCGACGCGCCAGTCGGTGGCGTCAGTGACGTGGCTCACGCGCGAGAGGCCGTCAAACTTGATGTTGTCGCCCGCCGTCAGGCGCCCCAGCGTGCGGCGCACCTTGCGGCGCAGGTCGGCCACATCCTGAAAAGAGGCGTCAAAACGCTGCACCGCCGCAGCGGCGGCCTGCAGCAGATCGCCCACCAAGGCATCGCGCGCAGCGTCGCTATCGGGCGTGCGGCGCTTTTGCACCTCGCCCAGGCGGTGCTCCAGGGCCTGCACAAGCTGGCGGCGGCGCTGGGGGTTGTCGAGCAAATCATCCTGCAGGTACGGGTTGCGCTGCACCACCCAGATGTCGCCCAGCACCTCGTACAGCATGCGCGCCGAGCGGCCCGTCTGGCGCTCTTGGCGCAGTTGCTGCAAGGTGCCCCAGGCCTTCTCTCCCAGCAGCCGGATGACGATCTCGCGGTCCGAGAAGCTTGTGTAGTTGTAGGGGATTTCGCGCAAACGCACGGGCTCGGGGGCCTGCGCCATAAGGGCGGCCAACGCGGTGGGAGCATTCATTCGGTAAAACCTGGGGTAAGGGCGCGCGCCCGGTGGCCTGGGAAACTCGGGGCTGCGTATTTTAAGGGGCCCCAACGGAAAACGCCCTTGCACGGCCTGCAGGCCAGCACAAGGGCGCTAGAACAAGGAAATACCTAGAACAGCACGCGGCAGCGCAGCGTATGCGGTACCTGCTGGAGCTTCTGCAGCGCCAGCTCGGAGGACGCGGCATCGATGTCGATCACCACGTAGCCAATGGCCTCGTTGGTCTGCAGCGACTGGGCGGCCACGTTGATCTGGTTGTCGGAGAACACGCGGTTGATCTCGGCCATCACCCCAGGCACGTTACGGTGCACATGCAGGATGCGGTGCGTGCCGCGCTGCGCGGGCAAAGCCACTTCGGGGAAGTTGACCGAAGAAGTGGTGGTGCCGTTGTCGCTGTATTTGACGAGTTTTTCTGCAACTTCCAGGCCGATGTTGGCCTGCGCCTCCAGCGTGGAGCCACCGATGTGCGGCGTGAGGATGACGTTGTCCAGGCCGCGCAGCGGGGAGATGAATTCGTCTTTGTTGCTGCGCGGCTCGACCGGGAACACGTCCACGGCGGCGCCCAGCAGCTTGCCGTCTTTCAACGCCTGGGCCAGGGGCTCGATCTCGACGACGGTGCCGCGCGAGGCGTTGATGAGGATGGCACCGGGCTTCATGGCCGCGATTTCGGCTGCGCCCATCATCCACTGGGTGGAGGGCAGCTCGGGCACGTGCAAGGTCACGATGTCGCTGGTCGCCAGCAACTCGGGCAGACCGACCGCCTGGCGTGCATTGCCCAGGGGCAGCTTGGCCACCACGTCATGGAACTGCACCTGCATACCGAGCGCCTCGGCCAGCACGGACAACTGCGAGCCAATCGCGCCGTAGCCCACGATGCCGAGCTGCTTGCCACGCACCTCAAAAGCGTTGTCGGCCGACTTGAGCCAGCCGCCCCGGTGCGCCACGGCGTTCTTCTCCGGCACGCCGCGCAGCAGCAAAATGGCTTCGGCCAGCACGAGTTCGGCCACCGAGCGGGTGTTGGAGTAAGGCGCATTGAACACCGCAATACCCCGCTCACGCGCAGCCTTCAGGTCGACCTGGTTGGTGCCAATGCAGAAACACCCGATGGCGACCAGCTTGTGCGCATGCGCCAGCACCTCGGCCGTCAGTTGCGTGCGCGAGCGGATGCCGATGAAATGCACGTCCGCGATGCGCTCAATGAGTTCTTCCTGCGGCAAGGCGCCGGATACGGACTCGATCTGGCTGTAGCCCGCATTGCGCAGCACCTGCAGTGTGGAGGGGTGCAGGCCTTCGAGCAGAAGAAACCTGATTTTGCTTTTGTCCAGCGATGTGGGGCCCATGTCGATCCTGATGCGATGCGAGACGGGCCTGCTGCGAGAGCGGCCCATCTCTGGTGAATGTGCGAAATGATCCTAGCATGGTGCAGCGCACAAAATCGCTGACTGGAGAGGCGCCACTAACTGCATCATGGGCAAATATCCCCAGGCAAAACGGGGTTTACCCGCTGGAGGAATCCGGCAGGCATGGTTACAAAAGCCCCTTGCCTGTGTGACAGACATGGTTTTGTCATTCTGTCGCCCTACGATAAACCGCTTATCCATTTGTGCGAGGAGATACCCATGAAACACCGTTCCCTGGCTGTTTGCGCTGCCGTGGCCCTGATGGCCAGCACGGCCGCCCAGGCCCAGACCGAAATCCAGTGGTGGCACGCGATGACCGCCGTGAACAACGAATGGGTCAACGACCTGGCCAGCCAGTTCAACGCCAGCCAAAGTGACTACAAGGTCATCCCCACCTACAAAGGCACCTACGACGAGAACATGACGGCCGCTATTGCCGCGTTTCGTTCGGGCAATGCGCCAGACATCCTGCAAGTGTTTGAAGTGGGCACCGCCACCATGATGGCCAGCAAGGGCGCCATCGTGCCCGTCGGCAAGGTGATGAGTGACGCAAAATTGGCGTTCGACCCCAAGTCGTTCATTCCCGCAGTGGCCGGCTACTACACCGCACCCAACGGTCAGATGCTGAGCTTCCCGTTCAACAGCTCCACCACCGTTTTTTATTACAACAAAGATGCCTTCAAGGCGGCCGGCCTGAACCCCGACAAAGCACCCGCCACATGGCCTGAAGTGTTTGCCGCCACCAAGAAACTGAAGGCGAGCGGCCACAGCTGCCCTATGACGCTGGCCTGGATGGGCTGGACGCAGCTGGAAAGCTTTTCCACCTGGCACAACGTGGAGTTCGCCACCAAGAACAACGGCATGTCTGGCATGGATGCCCGCATGAAGATTGATTCGCCCGTGCACGTGCGCCACATCGAGAATTTGGCCAAAGCTGCGGCCGACGGCGACTTCGTCTACAAGGGCCGCGGCAACAAGGCCGAGGCTTCTTTCGTTTCGGGCGAGTGCGCCATGATCCAGACCTCGTCCGGGTTCTACGGCAACGTCTCCAAGAACGCCAAGTTCGCCTACGGCCTGGCACCCATGCCCTATTACCCCGACGTGAAGGGCGCGCCACAGAACACCGTGATTGGTGGCGCCAGTTTGTGGGTGATGGCGGGCAAAACGCCTGATAAGTACAAGGGCGTTGCCAAGTTCTTCGACTTCCTGTCGCAAACCAAGGTACAGGCGGCCAGCCACCAGCGCACCGGCTATCTGCCCATCACCCTGGCAGCCTACGACCTGACAGAAAAGTCGGGCTTCTACAAAGACCGCCCCGGTACCGACGTGGCCGTGCAACAGATGATCCGCAAGACCACCGACAAGTCGCGCGGCATTCGCCTGGGCAACTATGTGCAGATTCGCGCCATCGAGGACGAAGAGTTCGAGAACATCTGGTCGGGCAAGCAAACGGCCAAACAGGCGCTGGCCAACATGGTGAGCCGCGGCAACGAGCAGCTGATGCGCTTCGAGAAAGCCAATAAAGGAAAATGAAGCGCTGCGCGCCTGATGGCGCGCGATGGTGGCGGCCGCCTCAAAGGGCCCGCCCGCTCCTTTTTTCAGTCGGCCCACCGAATGGCGTACAGGCTTCGGTGGGCGTCTTTTTTGTCTGAGTGCCCATGGAAAAACGTGTTCTTTTCCGATCCGCATGGCTGCCCTGGGCGCTGATGCTGCCCCAGTTGGTCATCATCAGCGTGTTCTTTTTCTGGCCTGCGGGCCAAGCGGTGCTGCAGTCCTTCCAATTGGAAGACGCGTTCGGCCTGTCCAAAGAATGGGTGGGTTTTCAAAACTTTATTTATCTCTGGAACGACCCGACCTATTTGGCGTCGTTCAAAACCACGGCCTGGTTCTCGGTGATGGTGGCCGGTCTGGGCATTGGCATCTCGCTGGTACTGGCGATTTTTGCCGACCGCGTGGTGCGCGGTGCCATGGTCTACAAGACGCTTTTGATCATGCCGTATGCGGTGGCGCCGGTGATTGCGGGTGTGCTGTGGGTGTTCATCTTCTCGCCGTCCATCGGAGTCGCCACCTTCGGCCTGCGCGCCCTGGGGATCGACTGGAACTACCAGATGGACGGGGACCAGGCGATGCTGCTCATCATCATTGCCTCGGTGTGGAAGCAAATTTCCTACAATTTTTTGTTCTTTCTAGCGGGGTTGCAGTCCATTCCCAAGTCGCTGATAGAAGCGGCCGCCATTGATGGCGCGGGGCCGCTGCGCCGGTTCTGGAACATTCAGCTGCCGCTGCTCTCGCCCACCACCTTCTTTTTGTTGGTCATCAACATCGTCTACGCCTTCTTCGACACCTTCGGCATCATCGATGCGACAACCGAGGGCGGCCCAGGGCAATCGACGTCCATCCTGGTCTACAAGGTGTACCAGGACGGCTTCAAGGCGCTGGACCTGGGCAGCTCGGCCGCGCAGTCGGTGATCCTGATGATCATCGTGGTGGCGCTCACGGTGGTGCAGTTCCGCTATGTCGAGAAAAAGGTGAATTACTGATGATTGACCGCCGCCCCTGGCTCACCGTTCTGTCGCACGCCGTCATGCTGATTGGTGTGCTGATCGTCGCGTTTCCGCTTTACTTGGCGTTTATCGCCTCGACCCACACCACGCAGGAAATCGTACAAGCGCCCATGCCCCTGCTGCCCGGCAACAATATGTGGGAGAGCTACAAGGCAGCGTTGTTTGGCTCGGGCAAGCTCGGCTCCAACACCACGGTGGCCCACATGATGTGGGTGAGCTTTGTCACTGCCATGGTGATCACGGTGGGCAAGATTGCCATTTCGCTGCTCTCGGCGTTTGCCATCGTGTTCTTCCGCTTCCGCTTCAAGATGCTCTGCTTCTGGGCCATCTTCGTGACCTTGATGCTGCCGGTGGAGGTGCGCATCCTGCCGACGTACAAAGTGGTGGCAGATTTAGGCATGCTCAATAGTTACGCCGGTCTCACACTGCCACTGATTGCGTCAGCCACCGCCACCTTTTTGTTCCGCCAGTTCTTCCTGACGGTGCCCGACGAGCTGGTCGAAGCCGCGCGCATGGACGGCGCTGGGCCGATGCGTTTCTTCTGGGACGTGCTGGTTCCACTGTCGAAAACCTCGATCGCGGCGCTGTTCGTCATCCAGTTCATCTACGGCTGGAACCAGTACCTGTGGCCGCTGCTCATGACCACCAGCGAAGACATGTACCCGGTGGTCATCGGCATCAAGCGCATGGTCGCCGGTGGCGGCGACGCGGCCATTGACTGGAACGTCGCCATGGCCACCGCCATCCTGGCCATGCTGCCGCCCACCTTCGTCGTGGTGCTGATGCAGAAGTGGTTCGTCAAGGGCCTGGTCGATACCGAAAAATAATGACAAATTGGCTTCTAACGCTTATCCATCAAGCGCTAGTAGCTTTTAAATTGATAGCACTATGGCATCCATCACTCTGCGCGACATCGTCAAACGCTACGGCATCGGGCCCAAAGCCAACGAGGTGATCCACGGCGTCAACGCCGAAATCCAGGACCACGAATTCGTCGTCATCGTCGGGCCGTCAGGCTGCGGCAAATCCACACTGCTGCGCATGGTGGCGGGGCTGGAGGAAGTGACCGGCGGCGAAATCCTGATTGGCAACAAGGTCGTCAACAACCTGGAACCCGCCAAGCGCGACATCGCCATGGTGTTCCAGAACTACGCGCTGTACCCGCACATGAGCGTGTTCGACAACATGGCCTATGGCCTGAAGATCGCCAAGGTGCCCAAGGACGAAATCAAGACGCGCGTGGACAAGGCGGCAAAGATTCTGGAGCTGGGCCAACTGCTGGAGCGCAAGCCACGCGAGCTGTCGGGCGGCCAGCGCCAGCGGGTGGCCATGGGCCGCGCCATCGTGCGCCAGCCGCAGGTCTTCTTGTTTGATGAACCGCTCTCCAACCTGGATGCCAAGCTGCGCGCCCAAACACGGCTCGAGATCCAGAAGCTGCACCGTGAGCTGGGCATCACCAGCCTGTTCGTCACGCACGACCAGGTCGAAGCGATGACGCTGGCGCAACGCATGATCGTGATGAACGGCGGCCACATGGAGCAGTTTGGCACCCCCGAAGAGGTGTACCACCAGCCGTCCAGCGTCTTTGTGGCCAGCTTCATCGGCTCGCCCCCGATGAATTTGCTGCGCCATGCGCCAGGCGCGCGCCCCGGCACATTGCTGGGCGTGCGCCCCGAGCACCTGGACGTGGGCACAGACGGCTGGGAAGTGACGGTAGACACCGTGGAACTGCTGGGCGCCGAGCGCCTGATCTACGCCCGCCTGGACGGCGAGCCGCTCATCGTGCGCGTGGAAGAAGGCACGCTCGCACCCCGCCCCGGTGACCGCTTGCACGTCGCCCCCCGCGAAAACCGCCTGCACTGGTTCAACGCCGACACCGGCAAACGCATCTAAGAGCATGACCACCCCTTGGCCCTATCCCCGCTGGATTGCCCACCGCGGCGCCGGCAAGCTGGCCCCTGAAAACACGCTGGCCGCCTTCCGCCTGGGCGCGCAGCACGGTTACCGCATGTTCGAGTGCGACGCCAAGCTCTCCAGCGACGGCGTGCCCTTTCTGATGCACGACGCAAGCCTGGCACGCACCACCAACGCAGCGCAGGTGTTGGGCGCGGGCGCCAGCGCCACGGGCGGCGACCACCCCTGGGGCCAGCTGGCCCGGCTCGATGCTGGCCGCTGGCATGCGCGCCAGTACGCGGGCGAGCCGCTGCCGACGCTGGACAACATCGCGCGCTTTTGCATCGCCAATGGCTATTTCCTGAACATCGAGATCAAGCCCACCCCGGGGCACGACGACATCACCGGCCGCGTGGTGGCCGAACATGCAGCGCGCCTGTGGCACGGGCAGGCCGTGCCCCCGTTGCTGTCGTCCTTCCAGCCCGAGGCGCTGGCCGGTGCGCAGGCCACGGCAGCGCACCTGCCGCGCGCCCTGCTGGTCGATACGCTGTGGGACGGCTGCCTGGACACGGCCCAGCAATGGGGTTGCGTCGCCCTCATCTGCAACCACGCACTGTGGGACGCCGCGCTGGTGCACAAGGTGCAGGGCCTGGGCCTGCGCTGCCTGAGCTACACCGTGAACGACGAATGGGCTGCGCAGCGCCTGATCGCCCTGGGGACCGACGGCATCATCACCGACCGGGTGGATCTTTTCAGCCCCGCAGGCTGAAAAAGGCCGGCTCAGGCGCGCCAGCCGCGCCGCAGCAGCCACTGGCAGGTGGCAGTCGCCAGCACCAGGGCCGCATAGGTTAGTACCTTGCCATCGCGCCCCAACCACCACAGGCCCGCGACCAGAACACCGCAACCCACTACAAAAACAATAGCTACCTGCGCCCACCAGGAAAGCGCTGCAGCCGTTTTTTTCATAAAAACCCGGCTGCCGAGCACCAGCACCATAGCCAGAACCAGCGCAGGCGCAGCAAAATTGAGCAGGTGGTTGAGGGCGGTCAGTAGGTCCATAAAATGACGTAAATCAAGACTTATGCAGTCGGTGTCACTCCGTACACACAACAATTTTATAATCTGCGCATGTCTGTCTGGGCCCTTGGCATTAACCACACAACCGCGCCGCTCGATCTGCGCGGCCGTTTTGCCTTTGCGCTCGACCAGATTGCCCCGACTTTGCAGGGCCTGCGCCAGTCACTGGGACACGACAGCGAGCACCGCAATGTGGAGACGGCCATCGTCTCCACCTGCAACCGCACCGAAATTTATTGCGCAGGCGACCAGCCTGCGCTAGACCACACCCTGGGCTGGCTGGCCCACAGCGGCGGGGTCAGCCCCGAGCTGCTGCGCTCGCATTCCTACGTGCTGGAAGAAGGCCCCGTAGCGCGCCACGCCTTCCGCGTGGCCAGCGGGCTCGACTCCATGGTGCTGGGCGAGCCGCAGATTCTGGGACAAATGAAAGATGCCGTGCG
>Ga0209477_1001780_pt1 | contig 12880 bp, 10 predicted proteins | sample KloWWTupernatant_FD_187180 | JGI IMG/M metagenome (GOLD analysis project Ga0209477, IMG submission 187180) | Active sludge microbial communities from Klosterneuburg, Austria, studying microevolution and ecology of nitrifiers - Klosterneuburg... | ecosystem: Engineered > WWTP > Aerobic digester >...
AGCGAACGCGAACGTTTTCTGCGCGAAGAATGGCCGTTGATGCTGGAGCGCATCCAGCGGCTGGGCCTGACGATTGAAGAATTGCTGGATCCCAAGAGCAAATGGGGGCCGAAGTGAACACCATGACCACTGCATCCGTTGTTTCCGCACGTGGCCTGCGCAAGGCCTACAAGAACAAGTTGGCGCTGGATGGCACCAACTTCGACATCCCCGCGGGTCGCATCATTGGCTTGATTGGCCCCAACGGTGCCGGCAAAACCACCGCACTGAAAGCGGTACTGGGACTGATTCCGTTCGAGGGCGATCTGAAAGTGCTGGGCAAGGACCCGCGCACCCAGCGCGATGAATTGATGAACGATGTCTGCTTCATTGCCGATGTGGCGGTGCTGCCGCGTTGGATCACGGTGGCGCAGGCCATCGAGTTCGTCGCCGGCGTGCATCCACGCTTTGATGCCGGCAAGTGCCAGCGCTTTCTGCAAGGCACCCAGCTCAAGCCCACTCTGAAAGTGCGCGAAATGTCCAAGGGCATGATCGTGCAGTTGCATCTGGCGCTGGTGATGGCGATCGACGCCAAACTGCTGGTGCTGGACGAACCCACCTTGGGCCTGGACATCCTGTATCGCAAGCAGTTCTACCAGCGCCTGCTGGAAGACTATTTCGATGAAGACAAGACCATCATCATCACCACCCACCAGGTGGAAGAAGTCGAGCACATCCTGACCGATGTGATGTTCATCCGCGACGGCAAAATTTCGCTGAACGCACAAATGGACACCTTGGGCGAGCGCTATACCGAAGTGCTGCTCAACGCCGACAAACTGGAAGCCGCACGTGCATTGCAGCCGATTGATGAACGCAGCCTGCCGTTCGGCAAAACAGTGATGTTGTTCGACGGTGCCGATCCGGCACGCCTGCGCGAACTGGGCGAGACCCGCACCCCGGGCTTGGCCGATCTGTTCGTTGCCACCATGAAAGGAACCTACGCATGAACGCCACTTTCGAAGCGGCCGAGCGCGCCCCGGTCAAAGCGGCCACGCCCCCGCACACCACCCACAAGCTGAAGCTGCTGCTCAAGCGTGAATTTTGGGAACACAAAGGCGGGTTTTTCTGGGCACCGATCTGGGCCGGCGGCATCTCGCTGCTGTTGACCTTGATGGGCTTGATCCTGGGTGAAGTGGCGCTGCGCAATAGCAGCGGCAAAATCCAGGTGGACGAGCACTTCAGCGTCAATGGCTTGGACTTGAGCACGATCACCTCGCATATGAGCCCGGCCGATGCCGAGCAACTGGCCGGCGCAGTCAGTATGAGCACGGCCTCCGCGATGTTCTGGCCGATGCTGGTATTGGGCTTCGTGGTGTTCTTCTACTGCTTGGGCACCTTGTTCGACGAACGCAAGGATCGCAGCGTGCTGTTCTGGAAGTCATTGCCGGTGTCCGACCGCGACACCGTGCTGGCCAAGGTACTGAGTGCATTGGTGGTCGCACCCACCATTGCGATGGTCATCGGTATCGCCTGCATGCTGGCCTTTCTGCTGCTGCTCAGCGTGTTCGTGCTGATCCATCACGGCAACCCGCTGACCCTGTTGTGGAGCCCCTCCAACCTGCTGGCCAATGCCGGTGTGGTACTGGCCGCCATCCCGCTGTATGCCTTGTGGGCACTGCCCAGCGTGGGTTGGCTGCTGCTCTGCTCGGCGTGGTCCAAGAGCAAGCCGTTCCTGTGGGCGATCATGATCCCGGTGTTCGCTGGCGTGTTTGTCACCTGGTTCAACCTGATGCACGTGTTCAATCTGGGCAGCGCTTGGTTCTGGAAGAACGTGGTGGCACACCTGTTGGGCGGCGTGTTCCCGGGCACCTGGTTCATCGTCACCAATTCCGATGCGCTGACCTCCAGTCATTTCCCCAAGCATCTGGCCGTGGTGCAATCGATGTACACCGCCTTTGCCGCACCGCAGTTGTGGATTGGTGCAGTGGCCGGCATCGCCATGATCATCGCCGCCATCCGCCTGCGCCGCTGGCGCGACGACAACTGAACCTGCAGCCGCACATTCAACGCATCCCGAGGATCAGCACATGTCCCTACGTATCGCCGCTCTCCCCTTGCTCGTTGCCTGCAGCTTGCTGGTGCCGGCGCAGGCCAACGCCCACCCGGCATCCGACACCGGCATCCAGGCGGACGTCCAACACAGTCTGGCCGAAGCCCGCAAGGAAGTCCGCGCCGACTTGGCACAGGCCCGCCGCGAACTGGATACCGGCAACCTGAAAGTGGACGGCAACTTCCAATTTGGTCGCCACCATGACGCTGCTGGCAAGTCGGCCAGCCAACTCCCCACTGCGGAAATCACCCCGCAAGGCGATTTCTTGATCGGCGGCCAGATGCAGCCCATTGATACCAACCAGCGGCGGCAACTGCTGGCCTATCGCGGGCTGGTGGTGGAAGTGGCCAAGATCGGGATTGATATTGGCCAGAAAAGCTCCGAGGCCGCATTGGACGCGGTCGGTGGTTCGTGGCTCGGCCTGATGGTCGGTGCGATGACCGGCAGCCTGGAGCGTCGGGTCGACCGTGTGGTGCGCGAGCGAGTGGAACCCGGCGTGCGCGGCATCTGCCGGCTTCTGCCCAAGGTGCGGAACTCGCAACAACAATTGGCCGGCAGCGTGCCGCAATTTCGCCCCTACGCCAATCTTGATGCCAATGATGTCGAACAATGCGAAAGCGATATTCGCCGTGAATTTGCCACCCGCTGAACTCGAGGGAATGCCATGAAAATCAGAATCGCCACGGCTTTGATCGCCTGCATGCCACTGTTGGGCTGCAGCCAACCGCCCGCGCCGCCCGCGCCGCCCGCGCCACCGGCACCGCCCACTGCAGACAAAGGCTTTATCGGCCAGCAGGTGGACAACGCCTTGGCACAAGCGCGCAAGGAACTGCGCGAGGGCAATCTCAGCCTCAACGGTGACATGAAAATCAATGTCAACGGACACAATGTGAGCCGGCACACCAGTGGCCTGCCGAAAGGTGAAATCAGCCCGCAGGGCGATCTGTTGATTGATGGCAAGCCGGTCGCCATCACCCCGGCGCAGCGCCAGCAATTGCTGGCCTACCGCGGTCAGATCATCAACATTGCCGAAGCCGGCATGGCGATTGGCTCGCAAGGTGCCGATATTGCCGGTACTGCGCTGCAAGGGGTCGCCGGGGCGATTTTTGGCGGCGAGAAAGGCCAGAAGGATTTTGAAGCGCGGATGGAAGCCGAAGGCAAAAAGATCGAAGCCCAGGCCATGAAACTGTGCGCCTATCTGCCGCCGATGCTGGCCAGCCAGCAAGCCTTGGCCGGTTCCCTGCCGGCCTTCAAGCCCTACGCCACAATGACCCAGGACGACATCAACGACTGCGGCAAAAAGGGTGACAAGGGTGTGGCCGTGATCAGTGACGACAGCGACAACGAAGACGAAAACCAGTAATCACCCCGCCACGCTCCAAATCCCCGCTTCGGCGGGGATTTTTCTTTTCCATCCCTCACCCAATCCCGCCCCGCGTCAACTTGGCCGGATCCAGCAGCCGGCGCAGCGTCGCTTCATCCAGCCCACTGTCCTCCAGCGCCACCTCCCGTACCGGGCGGTTTTCCGCGTAGGCGCGTTTGGCAATCCTGGCGCCCTTCTCATAGCCAATCACCGGGTTGAGCGCGGTGACGAGAATCGGATTGCGGTCCAGTGCCTGCTGCACATTCGCCTCGCGCACGCGCAAGCCGGCAATGGCTTTGTCGGCGAGCTCCTGCATGGCGTGGGCCAGCAAGCCAATCGCTTCATCCAAATTGCAGACAATCAGCGGCAGCATCACATTGAGCTGGAAATTGCCGCTCTGGCCGGCAATCGTCACCGCATGATGCAAGCCCATCACCTGCGCGCACACCATGCACAGCGCCTCGGGAATCACCGGGTTGACCTTGCCCGGCATGATCGAGCTGCCCGGCTGCAAGGTTGGCAATTCAATTTCCCCCAAGCCTGCCAACGGCCCCGAGTTCATCCAGCGCACATCATTGCCCAGCTTCATCAGCGCCACCGCCAGCACGTTCAACTGGCCCGACAATTCCACCAGATCATCCTGCGCGGCCAACCCTTCGAATGTGTTTTTGGCCTGCTCGAATGTGCATTCGGTAGCCGCCGTGAGTGCCTTCGCCACGCCTTTGCCAAACTTGGGATGGGCATTGATGCCGGTGCCGATGGCGGTGCCGCCAATCGGCAGGCGCCGCACGCGTTTCAAGCATTCTTCAATCCGCGCCTGCGCCGAGGTGAGCTGCGCCGACCACGCGGAAAATTCCTGCGCAAAGGTCAGCGGCATCGCATCCATCAAATGCGTGCGCCCGGTTTTCACCACATGGCCCAGCGCCTTGCCGCGTGCATCCACGGTCTTGCGCAGGTGCTTCAATGCCGGCAGCAGGGTGTGCTCGGTTTCCAGCACCGCCATCACCCGCAGGCTGGTGGGAATCACGTCATTGCTGCTTTGGCCCAGATTGACATGGTCATTGGGATGCACAGCCCGCTTGGACGCGGCACTGGCCACATGCGCAATCACCTCGTTGGCATTCATGTTGGATGACGTGCCGGAGCCGGTCTGGTAGCGGTCAATCGGGAATTGGTCGGCATGCGCGCCACCGGCCACCGCCGTGGCGGCATGGATGATGGCCTCGCTCTGCGCCTTGGTGAGCAGGCCCAAATGCCCATTGACCACCGCGGCGGAAGCTTTGACCAGCGCCAAGGCGCGGATGAACGCGGCAGGCATCGGCCTTCCTGAGATGTGGAAATTGTCCTTGGCACGCTGGGTTTGCGCGCCCCACAGCGCCGTTACCGGCACCCGCAGCTCGCCCATGCTGTCGTGTTCGATCCGAAAATCCGTGCGCTTGGCCATGCGTCGTCCTCCTGTCGATCCGCCTAGGGTACGCCTCGGCGGAAGCCAAGGACGGCAGCCGAGCATGCTCGGCTCTACAATGGTGGCCCGTTTCCAGTCTTTCGCCTCCATGTCCAACACCCTCACTGCCCTGTCCCCGCTCGATGGCCGCTATGCCGGCAAAGTGGACGCGCTGCGCCCGATCTTTTCCGAATATGGCCTGATCAAGGCGCGGGTGAAGGTGGAAGTGGAATGGCTGCTGGCATTGGCCGCTGAACCTGCGATCCCGGAATTGAAGCCATTTTCCGATGCCCAAATCAGCCGCTTGCGGCAATTGGCCGATGGGTTTTCGGTGGACCATGCCGCCCGCGTCAAAACCATTGAAGCCACCACCAACCACGATGTGAAGGCGGTGGAATACTTCATCAAGGAACAGCTCAAGGACGATGCCGAGCTCGGGCCCGCATTGGAATTCGTCCACTTTGCCTGCACCAGCGAGGACATCAACAACCTCAGCTATGCGCTGATGCTGAGCCAGGCACGGCAAGCTGTGCTGCTGCCCAAACTCGATGGTCTGATCGAGAAACTGCGCGCGATGGCACATGACTACGCCAGCCAGCCGATGCTCTCGCGCACCCACGGGCAAACTGCCTCACCCACCACGCTGGGCAAAGAGCTGGCCAATGTGATTGCACGTTTGCAACGCCAAGGCGAAGTGCTGGCCGGCCTGCCGATGCCGGGCAAAATCAATGGCGCGGTGGGCAATTACAACGCCCATGTGGCGGCATACCCGGATGTGGATTGGCCCGGGTTTTCGCAACGGTTTGTGGAATCACTGGATTTGCACTGGCAGCCCTACACCACCCAGATTGAACCCCACGACGGCATCGCCGAACTCAGCGATGTGGCCAAGCGCATCGATACCATTTTGATCGACCTGTGCCGCGATATCTGGGGCTACATCTCGCAAGGCTATTTCAAGCAGGTGGTCAAGGCCGGCGAAGTGGGCAGCAGCGCGATGCCGCACAAGGTCAACCCGATTGATTTCGAAAACGCCGAAGGCAACTTCGGCATTGCCAATGCCCTGTTCGAACATTTCGCTGCCAAACTGCCGATCTCACGCTGGCAACGCGACCTCACCGACTCCACCGTGCTGCGCGCACTGGGCACCGCGTTTGGTCATCAACTCATTGGCTTTGATGCCCTGCAACGCGGCTTGAACAAGCTGATCATGAACGCCGACCGCTTGAACGCCGATCTGGATGCCAGCTGGGAAGTGTTGGCCGAAGCCGTGCAAACCGTGATGCGTCGCCACGGCCTGCCGAATCCGTACGAGCAACTCAAAGCACTGACGCGCGGCCAGGACATCAATACCACCACCTTGCGCGCGTTCATCGAAACGCTGGACTTGCCCACCGACGCCAAACAGCGCCTGCTGGACATGACGCCCGGTAGCTACACCGGCTTGGCGCAGCGGTTGGCGCAGGAGATTTGAAATGACGGCACCGGCGTCGCTTCCATTCGAAATTGATGCCGGCGGTGGCGGGCTGCTGGGCATGCCGGCCGAGGTGTTCCTGCGCGACTACTGGCAAAAGCAGCCGCTGCTGATCCGGGGCGCCTTCGCGAATTTTGCCTCACCGATCGAACCGGAAGATCTGGCGGGTCTGGCCTGCGAAGACGGCGTATTGGCGCGCCTGATTGAGCACGACACACGCGACGACAGTTGGCGCGTACGCCACGGGCCGTTTGCGGAAGACGACTTCCCCGGCCTGCCCGACCACGACTGGACGCTGCTGGTGCAGGATGTGGACAAGTGGGATGGCGATGTGCGCGGCTTGCTGGCGCATTTCGACTTTCTGCCGCGCTGGCGGATCGACGACATCATGATCAGTTTTGCGGCCACCGGCGGTTCGGTGGGCGCCCATGTCGATCAATACGATGTGTTTTTGTTGCAGGCCAAGGGCCAGCGGCATTGGCAGATCGATGCCGGTGCGCATCCGCCGCTGGCATGTCGCGACGATGCGGAACTCAAACTGCTGCGCAGCTTCACGCCCAGCCATGACTGGGTGCTGCAACCCGGCGACATGCTGTATCTGCCGCCCGGCGTGCCGCATCACGGGGTGGCGATGGATGCCTGCTTGACGATTTCGGTCGGCATGCGCGCACCGGCCACCGCCGAACTGCTGGGCGATTACGTGGATACGCTGGCCGCCGATGCCCCAGACGAGCTGCGCTACACAGACCCCGATATTGGCCTGCCCAGCGACCCGAATGAAATCGACGCCACCGCCATCCAACGTGTGCACGCAGCCTTGCAACAGCTGCATATGGACGACCCCGACCGTTTTGGCGACTGGTTTGGCAGCTTCATCACCACCTATCGCAGCGCGGTGTTGCCGATGCCCGACGACAACCCGCCGTCTGGCGATGCGGTGGAACTGGCGCTGGCCGATGGCGCGCAACTCATCCGTCACCCCTGGTCGCGGATGGCGTGGCGGCAGGCAGCATGCGCCGGCGACAACACGGCACGGCTGTATGCGGGCGGCGTGGCCTACCCGTTGCCCAGCGCCGACGCCCGTGTGCTGGCCGCCAGCGATGCCGTGGATGCCCACTTGCACGCAGGCCTGAGCGATGCCGGGCGTGCCGCTGTCATCGCCCTGCTCGCTGCCGGGCACTACCAACTGATGCAGGAGGACGCCCCATGAACGACGCCAGTGACAACGCTGACAGCAGCACGCTGATTCGGGTCAGCGACCATCCCGCCGCCATTGCTCTGGCCACCCAAATCGTGACCAATGCCCGCCGCCGCGTGTGGATCCGCAGCCTGGATCTGGAATCCTGGCTGTTCGACCATACCGACCTGCTCACCGCGCTGCGCGACTTTGCCACCGCGGGCCGCGATGGCCAAGTGTTGATCCTGCTGCACGATGCCGCCGCCCCGCAGGCCGCGCACGCCAAGCTGCTGGAATTGGCGCAGCGGCTGCCCAGCGTGTTCCAGTTCCGCGAAGTGGATGACCCGGTCTATCGCGAAGATCGCAGCGCCATGCTGGCCAATGACACCGGCGGTTATTACACGCGCACGCTGGGCGAACGCGCCGAGGGCATTGCCTGTATGGACGGGCGTGGCCGCGTCCGGCAATTGCAGCAGCGCTTCGAGGAAATCTGGGAGCGTTCCCGACCCATAGCTGAATACAGGGCTTTGGGAATCTGAAACCGGCATTTTCTTGACCGGACTCGGTACTGCAGACGGGGCCCTGAGGCTATAATTCCAATTCTTTGTTTGCGCGCATTCATTTTCAACCTGTTTTTGTTTTTGGCGCAGATAAGCCCCATTCCCTCCCCCACCAATAGGTTGCTTGCCACCCCGTGGACAGTCTCCTCAAGCAGTTCGCTCAAACCTCCCAACTCGGCGCCAATGGCGCGTTCATCGAAGACTTGTACGAGCAATATCTGGTTGCGCCGGACAGTGTTGATGGCAAATGGAAACAGTATTTCGATGGCCTGCATGGCCGCGAAGCCGGTGATGTGCCGCATTCTGCGGTCATCGAGCAGATTGCCGAAGCCGGCAAATTGGCCGCCCGTGGCCAACTGGCCGGCAGCACAGGCGGCGATGAGCGCGAACGCAATATCGGCCGCTTGATCACCGCCTACCGCTCACGCGGGCACCTGGCGGCCAAACTTGATCCGCTGGGCATGGCTGCACCGGTCAATCCGCCGGATCTGGATCTGGGTTTCCACCATCTGGGCCCGTCGGATCTTGCCGATGAGTTCAGCACCGGCGGCGTGGCGGGCCAGGCGCGAATGAAGCTGAGTGATCTGGTTGCGCGCCTGCAAGCCACCTACACCGGCAGTATCGGTGCAGAGTTCATGCACATTTTCGAGGCCGACCAGCGGCAGTGGTTGTACCAGCGGCTGGAAGCGGCCGGCGGCAATTACAACCTGGATGCCGATACCCGTCGTCGCACGCTGGAACGCCTGACCGCAGCGGAAGGCTTAGAACGCTACCTGCACACCAAGTACGTGGGGCAAAAGCGGTTCTCGCTGGAAGGCGGTGATGCACTGATCCCGCTGATGGACACGGTGATCCGGCATGCCGGCAGCGCCGGCGTCAAGGACGTCATCATCGGCATGGCCCATCGCGGCCGCCTGAACGTGCTGGTCAATACGCTGGGCAAGAACCCGCGCAAGTTGTTCGATGAGTTCGAGGGCAAATTCGACCACGACGAGCACGCCATTGCCGGTGACGTGAAGTACCACATGGGGTTCTCTGCCGATGTCAGCACCCCCGGCGGCCCGGTGCATCTGGCGCTGGCGTTCAACCCCTCGCATCTGGAAATCGTGGATCCGGTGGTGGCCGGCAGCGTGCGCTCGCGTCAGGAGCGCCGTGGCGATCACACCCGCAAGCAAGTCATGCCCATCCTGATCCACGGCGACTCGGCGTTTGCCGGTCAGGGTGTGGTGATGGAGCTGTTCCAGATGTCGCAAGCACGCGGCTTCACCGTGGGCGGCACCGTGCATGTGGTGGTCAACAACCAGGTGGGCTTCACCACCTCCAACGTGGAAGACACCCGCTCCACCCGCTACTGCACCGACATCGCCAAGTTCGTGGGTGCGCCCGTGCTGCACGTCAACGGCGATGATCCCGAAGCCGTGGTGTTTGCCGCGCAACTGGCGTTCGAGTTCCGCCAGCAATTTGCCAAGGATGTGGTCATCGACCTGGTGTGCTACCGCCGCCACGGCCACAACGAGGCCGACGAACCGTCGATCACCCAGCCGTTGATGTACCAGGTCATCCGCCAGCACAAAACCACTCGCGAGCTGTACGCCGCGCAGCTGGAAGCCGCCGGTGTGATTGCCGCCGGTACTGGCGCTACCCTGGTGGATACCTATCGCAACAAATTGGACTCCGGTGAATGCACCACCGAAGTAGCCGCTGCGCACAAGCTGGCACCCACCGATCCGCTGTACGTGGACTGGCCGAAATTGTTGTCCGGCAAGCTCTCCGATGCCATCAGCACCGCCGTGGGCATGGACAAGCTCAAAGCGCTGGCCGCGCAAATCAACACCATTCCCAAGGACGTGCAACTGCACTCGCGCGTGGCCAAGGTGTATGACGACCGTCGCAAGATGGCCGCAGGTGAACAAGCCGGCGACTGGGGCTTTGCCGAAAACCTGGCCTACGCCACCTTGCTGGATGAAGGCTTTGCCCTGCGCCTGGTCGGCCAAGACGTGGGCCGTGGCACCTTCACCCACCGCCACGCGATCTTGCACGACCAAAAGACCGACAGTTATTACCTGCCGCTGCGGCAATTGGTCAGCTCACCCGAACGCGCTGCGGTGGTTGATTCGCTGCTCAGCGAAGAAGCGGTGATGGCGTTCGAATATGGTTTCTCCACCACCGACCCCGACACCCTGTGCATCTGGGAAGGCCAGTTTGGCGACTTCGCCAATGGCGCGCAGGTGGTGATCGACCAATTCGTGGCGGCCGGCGAAGCCAAGTGGGGCCGCGTGGCCGGCTTGACCTTGCTGCTGCCGCACGGCTACGAAGGCCAAGGCCCGGAGCACAGCTCGGCGCGGCTGGAGCGCTTCCTGCAACTGTGTGCGCTGGACAATATGCTGGTGTGCGTGCCGTCCACTCCGGCGCAGGCCTTCCACATGCTGCGTCGCCAGCTGCACATGACCACCCGCAAACCGCTGGTGGTGATGAGCCCGAAATCGCTGCTGCGCCACAAGCTGGCAGTGTCCTCGCTGGAAGACATGGCCAATGGCGAGTTCCAACATCTGATTGGCGATGCCAACGCCGACGCGAAAAAGGTCAAGCGCGTGGTGTTGTGCTCCGGCAAGGTCTATTACGACCTGCTGGAAGACCAGCACAAGCGCGGCAAGACCGATGTGGCCTTGGTCCGCGTCGAACAGCTCTACCCGTTCCCGCGCGCCCAGCTGGCCGCCGAACTGGCCAAGTACAGCAAGGCCAGCGAGGTTGTGTGGTGTCAGGAAGAACCGCAAAACCAAGGTGCCTGGTACCAGATCCAGCACCATTTGCGTGCCTGCCTGCAAGCCAAACAAACCTTGGGCTACGCTGGCCGGCCGCGCTCGCCATCACCCGCCGTGGGGCATATGGCCGACCATCTGCGCGAATTGCAGCAGCTGTTGGACGATGCCTTCACCAATCCCGTCGCCGGCGACACTGCCGCTGACTGACCTTCAGACCTATTTTCCGACAGGACGCCCACATGGCCACCGAAGTCAAAGTCCCGGTTCTTCCCGAATCCGTTTCCGACGCCACGATTGCCAGCTGGCATAAAAAAGTTGGCGACACCGTCAAGCGCGACGAAAACCTGCTTGATCTTGAAACCGACAAGGTGGTGCTCGAAGTGCCCTCGCCGGTGGATGGCGTGATCAAGGAGATCAAGTTTGCCGAAGGTGCCACCGTCACCAGCCAGCAGTTGCTTGCGCTGATCGAAGAAGGTGCCGTCGCCGCCGCACCCGCGCCCGCAGCACCGGCGCCGGCTGCACCGGCAGCGCAGGCTGCGGCACCAGCTGCCGCCCCAGCTGCACCAGCCGCTGCGTCGGCCGCCGCCGCCGACACCCTGCCGCCAGGCGCACGCTTTGCCGCCACCACCAGTGGCGTCAACCCTGCGGATGTCGCCGGCACCGGCCGTCGCGGCATGGTGACCAAGGAAGACATCGTCAACTACGCCAGTGGCAAAACCGCCGGTGTGGGTGGCGGCGCGCGCCCGGAAGAACGCGTCCCCATGACCCGCATGCGCACCCGCATCGCCGAACGCCTGATGCAGTCGAAAAACTCGATTGCGATGTTGACCTCGTTCAATGAAGTCAACCTGGCCAAGGTCATGCAGATGCGCAAGGAACTGGGCGAGCAGTTCGAAAAGGCCAACGGCATCAAGCTGGGCTTCATGAGCTTCTTCGCCAAGGCCGCCGCCAATGCACTGCAAAAGTACCCGGTGATCAATGCCTCGGTGGATGGCAGCGATGTGATCTATCACGGCTATGCCGACATCAGCATCGCGGTGTCCACCGACAAGGGTTTGGTGACTCCGGTGCTGCGCAATGTCGAGCGCATGGGGTTTGCCGACATCGAACAAGGCATTGCCACTTACGCCAAGAAAGCGCGCGACGGCAAGCTGGGCTTGGATGACCTGCAGGGCGGCACCTTCACGATTACCAATGGCGGCACCTTCGGCTCGCTGATGTCCACCCCGATCGTGAACCCGCCGCAGAGCGCCATCCTCGGCATGCACACCATCAAGGAACGCGCCATCGTCGAAAACGGCCAAGTGATTGCCGCACCGATGATGTACATCGCGCTGTCCTACGACCACCGCATCATCGATGGCAAGGAGGCCGTGCTGTTCCTGGTCGATATCAAGAACCAGTTGGAAAACCCACACCGCATGCTGCTGGGGATGTGAGATGAGCGAACAACAAACTTTCGACGTCGTTGTCATCGGTGCCGGCCCTGCCGGTTATCACGCCGCCATCCGCGCCGCGCAGCTGGGCCTGAAGACCGCCTGCATCGACGCCGCACTGGGCAAGGACGGCAAGCCCGCCCTGGGCGGCACCTGCCTGCGGGTGGGCTGCATCCCGTCCAAGGCGCTGCTGGATTCCAGCCGCCAGTTCTGGAACATGGGCCACCTGTTCGACCAGCACGGCATCAGCTTCGAGTCGCCTGCGATCGACGTGAAGAAGATGGTCGCCCGCAAGGACGGCATCGTGAAGCAGTTCACCGGTGGCATCGCGGCGCTGTTCAAGGCCAACAAGATCACCGCGTTCTACGGCTTCGGCACTCTCCAGGCAAACAGTGGGCAGCCGGGCAACGTGGTCAGCGTCAAGCAGCACGACGGCAGCACTGTCGAGCTGAAGGGCACCAACGTCATCCTCGCCGCCGGTTCCGATTCCATCGAGCTGCCGTTCGCCAAGTTCGGCGAGCACATCATCGACAACGTGGGCGCGCTGGACCTGGAGAAAGTGCCGAAGCGCC
>Ga0209477_1001793_pt1 | contig 12817 bp, 10 predicted proteins | sample KloWWTupernatant_FD_187180 | JGI IMG/M metagenome (GOLD analysis project Ga0209477, IMG submission 187180) | Active sludge microbial communities from Klosterneuburg, Austria, studying microevolution and ecology of nitrifiers - Klosterneuburg... | ecosystem: Engineered > WWTP > Aerobic digester >...
TCGCCACGTCCTCGCCCGCGTACCAGGCTTCGTCGAAGCCGCCGGCCTGCTCGAAGGCGGCGCGGGTGCAGAAGATGAAGCAGCCGGGCGCGATCCCGGTGCGCCGGAATGCGCGCTTGGCCAGCGCCGCCAGCGCCCGCGCATGCGGCGAGGTCGCGCCGGTGAAGTCGACGCCGGCGCCGCCGCCCACTGCACCGCCTTCGAGTGCGCGCAACGCCGCCTGCAGGACCGGGGCGTCGATGAGGGTGTCGGCGTCCACGAACACCAGTAGCGGATGGGTGGTGGCGCGTGCGCCGGCATTGCGGGTGGCGGCGATGTGCCGGTGCTCGACCCGCAACACCCGTGCGCCGTGGTCGCCCGCGATGCACGCAGTGGCGTCGGTCGAGGCGTCGTCCACCACCAGCAGCTCGTACGCAATGTCGAGCGCGGTGGCGGTACGGTGCAGTGCATCCAGCGTGGCCCCGATCAGGCGGGCCTCGTCGTGCGCCGGAATGACGAAGGAGACCGGCGGGTGCGCGTGCAGGCCGCGACTGCCAGCAACGCTTGCGGTTGCGGCGTCGCGGTTCAACCGACCGCCCCGCTTGCCGGCCCGGGCATGGCGATGGCGACGGTCGGGAGCAGGCGCATGGAGGCTCCGTGCAAGTGGACAACGGCGCGAGGTTGGCGTCGGCGTCGCGAGTATCCGGTAAATGCGCACTTCAGTGGAAATCGCGTGACCCGGTCTGCAGGTCGCCCAGCAGGTGGCTGAGGTCGCGCAGGTCGCGCGCGATCAGGTGCTGCACGCCGTCCACCTGTTCCCAGCGCCCGCGCACCGCCAGCAGGCGCGCGCCGAGCAGGGCCTTGCGCGCGCGCACGGCGAGGTCCCGCCACACCACCACGTTGACCATGCCGTGTTCGTCCTCGAGGGTGACGAAGGTGGTGCCACCGGCGGTGGCCGGGCGCTGGCGCTGGGTCACAAGCCCGGCGGCATGCACGCCGCGGCCGTGCTTCACTTCGCGCAGCTGGCTGGAATCGAGCACGCGCTCGCGCTGCAGGCGCGCGCGCAGCAGGGCCAGCGGATGTTCGCGCAGGGTCAGGCCGGTGGCGCGATAGTCGGACACCACGTCCTCGCCGGCCCTGGGCGCGGGCAGGGCGATGGCATCTTCGTCGGGACTGCCCGGCAGCAGCGGGCGCTGGCGTTCGATCCCGGCCACCGCCCAGCGCGCGGCATGCCGATGGCCCGCCAGCGGCTGCAGCGCGCCGGCTTCGGCCAAGGCACTGCGCGATTTTTCGTCCAGCGCGGCGCGCAGCGAGAGGTCGCGCACATCAAGGAACGCGCGTTGCAGGCGCGCGGCAACGATGCGCCGGCCCACAGCTTCCGGCAGGCCGGCGACCTGGCGCAGGCCAAGCCGGATCGCGGCCTGCCCGCCATCATCGATGCCGCGTCGCGCATGCCCGCCTTCCAGCGTGTTGTCCCAGTCGCTGGCGGTGATGTCGACCGGATGCACGGCCACGCCAACGCGCGTGCCCCTGCCGCGGCGCGCGTCCTGCACGATCTGGCTGGGCGAGTAGAAACCCATCGGCTGCGCGTTGAGCAGGGCGCAGGCGAACGCGGCCGGCTCGTGCCGTTTCAGCCAGCAGCTGATGTAGACCAGCTTGGCGAACGAGGCGGCGTGGCTCTGCGGGAATCCGTACGAACCGAAACCCTTGATCTGTTCGAAGATCTGCTCGATGAACTCCGCCGCGTAGCCCTTGGCCTGCATCCGTTCGCGGATGCGCGCGCGGTGCTGCTCCATGCTGCCGCCCTGCCGCCACGCGGCCATCGAGCGGCGCAGGTTGTCGGCTTCGCCCGCGCTGTAGCCGGCATGGATCACCAGTTCCATCACCTGTTCCTGGAACAGCGGGATGCCCAGGGTCGTGCCCAGGATCGCCTCGATCCCCTGCGACGGGAACGCCACCGCTTCCTTGCCCTGCCGCCGGCGCAGGTAGGGGTGCACCATGCCGCCCTGGATCGGCCCCGGCCGGACGATCGCCACCTGCACCACCAGGTCGTGGAAGCAGGTGGGCTTCAAGCGCGGCAACATGCTCATCTGCGCGCGCGATTCGATCTGGAACACGCCCACGGTGTCCGCGGCCTGGATCATGGCGTAGGTCGGGCCATCGCCGGCCGGCAATCGCGCGAGGTCGATCCTGTGGCCGCGATGGTGTTCGACCAGCGCCACCGCCTTGCGGATGCAGGTCAGCATGCCCAGCGCCAGGCAATCGACCTTGAGCAGCTTCATCGTCTCCAGGTCGTCCTTGTCCCACTGGATGATGGTGCGGCCTTCCATCGCCGCGTTCTCCACCGGCACCACCGTGTGCAGCGGCGCGTCGCTGATGACGAAGCCGCCGACGTGCTGCGACAAATGCCGCGGGTGGCCCTGCAGCTGCCCGGTCACCGCCAGCACGCGCGCGATCAGCGGGTTGTCCGGATCGAAGCCGGCCTCGGACAGGCGTTGCGGCATCGGCGTATCGCCATTGCCCCAGCCGAAGCATTCGGCCAGCAGCGCCAGTTGGTCCGGTGGCAGTCCGAATGCCTTGGCCACGTCGCGCACCGCGCTCTTGCCGCGGTAGCGGATCACCGTGGCCGCCAGCGCGGCGCGTTCGCGGCCGTACTTCGCGTACACGTACTGCAGCACTTCCTCGCGCCGCTCGTGCTCGAAATCGACGTCGATGTCCGGCGGCTCGTTGCGTTCCTTCGACAGGAAGCGCGCCATCAGCAGCCGGCTTTCCGCGGGATTCACCACGGTAATGCCCAGCGCGAAGCACACCGCCGAATTCGCCGCCGAGCCGCGGCCCTGGCAGAGGATGTCGCGCGATTTCGCGAAGCGGACGATGTCGTCCACGGTCAGGAAGAATGCTTCGTACTTCAGGACTTCGATCAGCGCGAGTTCTTCGTCGATCTGCGCAACGATTTTCTCGGGCACGCCTTCCGGCCAGCGTTCGCGCATGCCCTGTTCGGTGCGCGCGCGCAGCCAGCTGGTGGGCGTGTGGCCGGGCGGCACCAGCTCCGCCGGATAGCGGTACTCGATGTCGCTTTCGAGGTCGAAGCTGCAGCGCCGCGCCAGTTGCACGGCGTTGTCGAGCAACCAGCGGGGGTGGATGTTGCCCAGCGCGCGGCGCGTGCGCAGGTGGCGCTCGCCGTTGCGGAACAGGTGCTCGCCGCAGTCGGCCAGGGTGCGCCCGTGGCGGATCGCGGTCATCGTGTCCTGCAGCACGCGCTGGCGGCGCACGTCCATGTGCACGTCGCCGGCGGCCAGTGGCGTGAGCTGCAGCGATTGCGCGAGGCCCAGCAATTCGCGCAGGCGGGCCTCGTCGTCCCGTTCGCGATGCAGCTCCACCGCGAGATGCGCGCGCTCGCCGAACACCGCGCGCAACCAGCGGCCTTGATCGGGATCCGGCTGCGTGGCCGGGCACCACAGGGCGAACAGGCCGGGGCTGGCATCGGCGAGGACGGTTTCCACGTCATTGCGCGTGAGCAGGTAACCGCCCTTCGGCGCGGCGCGGCGCGCATGGGTGATGAGTTGGCACAGCTGCGCATAGCCGGCGGCGTGCTCGACCAGCAGCACCAGCTTCATGCCGCAGCCCAGGGCGAATTCGCTGCCGACGATCAGCTTCAATCCCGTCGCGCGCGCCGCCTCCAGTCCGCGCACGATGCCGGCCAGCGAGCATTCGTCGGTGATCGCCAGCGCCTCGTAGCCGCAGGCGCGCGCGCGTTCGAACAGTGCCTGCGCGCTGGCCGCGCCGCGCAGGAACGAGAAATCCGACAGGCAATGCAACTCCGCATACGCGGGCAGGTCGTCGTGGCCCGGGGCGTCGTCGTTGGCGGCGGGCAGGCGGCGGCGCTGGGCCACTTGCCACGCACGCGGCATCTGCCCGCCCGGGGTTTCCCGGTCCACGCCATCGACCGCATCGTCCCGGCTCACGCGGCTTCACTCATGCGAACCAGCCGTGCAGCATCCAGCCGTCGCGTTCGCCGGCCGGGGTGTACGCCCACGCGCGCTGCCCCCGCGAGGTTTCCAGCACGTAGTAATCGCGGCGCGCGTCGGCGCCATCCCACCAGCCGCTTTCCAGCCGTTCGGGGCCGGACACGATGCGCAGGCGCGGGTCGCGCAGGGGCTGCGCGCGTGGCAACAGCCACAGTGGCCGTGGCGGACGCGCAGGCGCGGGGCCAATGTTCGCGTCGTCGCCCTCGATGCGTCGCCAGGCCCGTTCCGGGCGCGGGTCGCCGGTCGGCGCGATGCGATGCACGGCGTCGTCGCCGAGGCGCGCGCGCAGGCGTTCGCGCAGTTGCGGCCACGGCAGCGCCTGTTGCGCGCGCACGTCGAACAGGTCGCGGCTGGCCGGCACGAACGCCGGCAGTTCGCGCGCGAGCAGGCGCAGCCCGACCACCGGCTTCGGGATGGAGACACGTTCCAGCCGGTTGCGGGTGACCTCGAACAGCATCGCCGGTTCGCGTTCGGCGGCGAGCAGGCCGACCTCGACATCGGTATGCATGCGGCCCTCGTGCTCGAGTCGCAGCACGAAGCGCTGCACGCCGCCATCGCGGATCGACAGGCAAGTGCACAGGTCGCCGATCAGCCGGCGCAGCGGGAACAGCAGTGCGGTGTGGCTTTCGACCTCGAAGCCCAGTTCCACCCGCGCATCGAAATGATCCGGCGGCGCGTAGTACGCCAGCGCATCCTCGGCATCGCCGTACAGGCGGTCGAGATGCGGCAGCAGCTCCGGCCCGAAACGCCGGCGCAGGCTGTCGCGCGGCAAGTCGCGCAGGGTGCGCAGGTCGCGGATGCCCATCCGTTGCAGGCGTTCGCCGGCATCGCCCGGCAACAGCGCGCGGCGCACCGGCACGCGATCCAGCAACGCCTGCATCGCCGCCGGGTTGGGCACCGCCAGCCCATCCTGCAAGCCGGCCAGCACGCGCGCGGCGCGCGGGGTGGGCGCCATCGCGATGCGGTGGGCGAAACCGAGCGTGGCCAGTTCCTCGCGCAGGCGCGCTTCGATGCGTGGCCACGGGCCGAGCAAACGGAAACTGGCACGCACTTCCAGCACGATGCAGCCCGGCCATTGCGCGCTGACCAGCGAGCTGTGGCGATACGCCCACGCGGCGAGGAACTGCTGCCAGCGCGCTTCGGCCTGCGGCTGGTATTCGACCGTGGCCAGCGTGGGCAGCAGCGCCTGCGCCGCGGTCAGGCGCATGCCGGCACGCAGCCCGGCCTGCGCCGCGCCGGCATTCACCGCATGCAGGGTGCGCAGTTGCGCGGGGCCACTGGCCAGCGCCAGCGGCGATCCGGGATCAGGCAAACGCCGGAGGACGGCGTCCAGCGCCAGCTGCGGCAGCACGATGCAGGCCCACAACATGCGCGCGGCTCAATGCAGGCCCGGCGCGAACGCCTGCACGGGAGCCGGGCCGCCGCGGCATTTGCGCACGCGCCAGCCATCGCCATCACCGGCATTGCAGCGGTATTCGAGCCGCAGCGCGGCCGGCGACGGATTCGCCGCGTGCTTGCGGTCGCGCAGCACGAAGCCGAGGCAATCGCCGCTGTCCGCGGCCACCTGCAAGCGCCGCAAGGCCTGCGCATCCGCCTGCCGCGGCCAGCCGAGCACCGCCGCGCAGGCACCGCTGCGCAGGCATTGTTCGAACGCCCACAGCGCATCGCGCGGCGACGCCTCGATCACCTGCAGCACGCCGAGGTCGACCCCCGCCGCCTGCCATGCCGGCGCATACGGCAGGTAGGGCGGGGCGATCAGTGCCAGCGTGCCGCCCTCGCGGCTGAGCCGGGCCAGGGTGGGCATCAGCAGGGCCAGTTCGCCGATGCCGTCCGCCGGCAGCAGCAGTTCGGTCAGTGCACGCCGTGGCCAGCCGCGTTGCGGCAGCAGGTCATCGAGCGCGGCATGCCCGGTGGGCTCGCCCTCGCTGGCGGCCGCGGGATGGCGGCCGGCATGCCAGATCGTCTGCGCGGCCAGCATCGAATCGAGGGAGGTGGCGGCCTGCATCTCAGCCCTGCCGCAGCAGGCCGCAGTACACGCCTTCGATCGCGAAATCCTGGCCGCGCTCGATCTCGATCGGCGCGTGCGCGGGATTGCGCGGCAGCAGGCGGATCCGTCGCGGCGTGCGCTGCAACCGCTTGATGGTCAGCTCGCCATCGATGCGGGCGATCACGGTCTGGCCGTCGCGGGCATCGGCGCTGCGCTGCACGCCGACCAGGTCGCCATCGAGGATGCCGTCGTCGATCATCGAATCGCCCTGCACCTTCAGCAGGTAATCCGGGGTGGGCGAGAACAGCCGGCGGTCCAGCCACAGCTGCTGGTCCAGGCCAATGTCGGCACCGATCGGCTGGCCCGCCGCGACCCGGCCCAGCACCGCCAGCGGCAACAGGTCCGCCGGCCCGCCCGGCAGTCGCAGGCCGCGCGAGCGCCCCGTGGTTTGCTCCAGCAGGCCGTCGGCGACCAGCGCCTGCACATGCTTCCGGGCGGCATTGCGCGAGGCGAAGCCGAATGCCAGCGCGATCTCCGCCAGGCTGGGCGCGCGCCCGGCCGCCAGCTCCCGCTGCAGGAAGGCGAGCACGGCGGCGCGTTGCGGGGACGGGGAGTCGACGGGGTTCATGGGTGTACATTTGTACACCACGGCGTCGCACAAGGCGAGACCGCCAGCGCCGGCCCCGCAACGACGCGGGTTGGCGGTGCCTCAGGCCGCGGCGCGGCGCAAGGCCTCGATCTCGGCGCGCACATGGCAATCGTGCTGGTGGTCGTTGACCAGCCCCATCGCCTGCATGAAGGCGTACATCGTGGTCGGGCCGACGAACTTCCAGCCGCGCTTCTTCAGGTCCTTCGACAGCGCGATCGCCTCCGGCGCGGTGGTGAAGCTGCGCAGCACGTCCACGGTGAGTTTCTCCGGGCGCCCGGACACGTCCACTTCGAACTGCCGGAAATAACGCGCCAGCGAACCGGATTCGCGCTGCAGCTCGATCGCGCGGCCGGCGTTGTGGATCACCGCCTCGATCTTGCCGCGATGGCGGACGATGCCGGCATCGGCCAGCAGGCGCTGCACGTCGGCCTCCGTGTAGGCGGCGACCCTGTGGAAATCGAAACCGTCGAAACCGGCGCGGAAGTGTTCGCGCTTCCTGAGGATGGTGATCCAGCTCAGCCCGGCCTGGAAGCCTTCCAGGCTGATCTTCTCGAACAGGCGGATGTCGTCGCTGACCGGACGGCCCCATTCGTGGTCGTGGTAGGCGGCGTACAGGTCGGAACCGTCGACCCAGAAACAGCGTTGCAACGCGGCGGCCGCTTCCGGCATCTCTTGCTCCTGCAGGGAGCGTGCAGGTTAGCTGAACGATTCCCATCGAATGCGACGCGCATGACTTCCTGCCCATGCAACCCGTTGTAATGGTGTTCTACATTACCAACACACTAAGAAACCAGCACAGGAGACCGTCATGTTCCGCATCCAGTCCCCCAGCCCGATGGCCTACGTCGAGCGCCGCCTGACCCCGCGCCGCGGGGACGGCGGAGCACAGCCGGCCCGCATCCACCGCGAACGCGACTTCGGCGTCGGCTACGGCAACAGCAGTGGCTATGCCAGCAACCGCAGTTACGCGGTGCCGGCCGCCGCCTACTTCCGCTGCCGTTGAGTCGTGGCAACCCGGCCGGGTCGCGACCTCCCCGCGCGGCCCGGCCGGACTTGTCGGCACCCAGCCACGGCGCGCGCTGCGCGCACTGCGGCTCGGAGAGGCCTCGAAGCACGCGCCCCGCTGCACGGCGGGGCGCCGGTCGATCGTCGCCGGTTGCCGCGCGCTTTCGCGCGGCGGGTCACATGTGCCTGAACAGGGCCATGAACGGCTGGCTGACGGTCAGCGTTTCCGGGCGGTGTTTCAGGCGCACCGTGCCGCGGCCGCTGTCGTCGCGGACGATGCCGGCGATCGCCTTCAGGTTGACGATGGTCGAACGGTGGATCTGCTTGAAGTTGGCCGGATCGAGCCGCGGCAGCAGCTCCCGCAGCGGCGTGCGCAGCAGCGCCTCGCCTTCGGCGGTGACCACCGTGGTGTATTTGTGGTCGGCGCGGAAGTAGGCGACGTCGTCGACCAGCACCAGCCGGGTTTCGCGGCCGGCGCTGGCGGTCAGCCAGGTCAGCGGCTCCACCGCGCCGGCGGCGTTCGGCAACGCGCCCAGCTTGTCGAGCAGGGCCGCCAGCGCGGCTGCGTCGGGCAGCGCGTCGCGCGCCTGCAGGCGTGCCACCGTCGCCTCCAGCCGGTCCGCCTTCACCGGCTTCAGCAGGTAGTCGATCGCGCCGCGCTCGAAGGCGTCGATCGCGTACTGGTCATAGGCGGTGACGAACACGATCTGCGTGCGCGGGCTGGCGTCGGCGGCCAGCGCGGCGACTTCCAGGCCGGTCAGGCCGGGCATGCGGATGTCGAGGAAGGCGATGTCCGGGGTGTGTTCGGCCAGCGCTTCCACCGCGCTGGCGCCGTCCTCGCATTCGGCGACGACCTGCAGCGCCGGCCACGCGCGCTTGAGTTCGGCCACCAGTGCATGCCGCAGCAGGGATTCGTCCTCGGCGACGATGCAGGTGCGGACCGGATCGGGTTTGCCCAGGTCAGACATGGCTGGCGCCCTGTTGCGGCGGGTTCGCGGGAACCGTGATGGTGGCGGCCACCCCGGCCGGGAAGTTGGCGACCACCGACAGGTTGGCGTCACCGGCATAGCGCAGGCGCAGGCGTTCGCGCACGTTCTTCAGGCCGATGCCGGTGCCCGAGGTCTTGGTGTTGAAGCCTTCGCCGTTGTCGGCCACGGTCACCGCCACCCCATCCCCGTCGCGGCGTGCGCGGATCCACACCGTGCCACCGCCGCTGCGCGGTTCCAGCCCGTGCTTGATCGCGTTCTCGACCAGGGTCTGCAGCATCATCGCCGGCAGCGGGGTGGGGCGCAGCGCATCCGCCACGTCGACCTGCACGTCGAGGCGATCGCCCATCCGGATCCTGAGGATCTCCAGGTACGCCAGCGTGCGCTCCAGCTCCGCGCCCAGGGTCGACATCTCGCCTTCCGCGTTCGGCAGCGAACGCCGCAGGTACTGGATCAGGTGGCCGAGCATCGCCTCGGCGCGCGCCGGATCGCTGCGCGCCAGCAGTTGCGCGCTGGCCAGGGTGTTGTAGAGGAAGTGCGGCTCGACCTGCGCGTGCAGCAGGTGCAGCCTGGCCTCGGTGAGTTCCTTCTGGGTCGCGGTCTGCGCGGCGCTGGCGCGTTCGCCGCGGCGCAGTTCGCCGATGCGGCGGGTGAGCGCGCGCACGATCGCCTCGGCGTTCTCGTAATTGGTGCCATCGTCGACCAGGAACCAGTCGCTCCACGCCGGGTTCTCCGGCTCGCAGATCAGGGTCACCCGCCCGCTGTCCTCGCCCGGGGTCACCGTGGCCTGCAGCTGGTTGCGCGGCAGGCCGAACCACAGCAGCGGGTTCCAGCGCCGCAGCGGGTGTTCGCCGTACGTGCGCGGGCGCGCCACCTTGGCCTTCACCTGCAGGCTGTCGCGCGCGCCCTGCACCTGTTCGATGCCGGGCAACTCGCGGATCGCCGCGTCCAGCAGGTCGAACGCCTCGCCGGCCTCCAGCGGGACCTCGACCAGCCGACGCTGGCGGTTGCGCAGCGCATCCGCATCGGTGCGGCCGGCGATCAGGCGCACCCGGTGCAGGTGCGAGAACGCGCCGCCCACCACCAGTGCCATCGTCGCCATGCCCAGCAGCACCATCGGGAATTCCAGCCGGCCGATCAGCGGGATGCTCGAGTACAGCGCGGACACCAGCATCACCACCAACCCCCACGCGGCGGCGATGCGCAGGACGAACAGCGATTGCCTGAAGAGGGACTTGAGCATGCGGGGCGGGCCTGGCCGGAAACGGGAGTCAACTCGATGTGCGGCGAGCATAGCGAGGCGCGCGGCCAGCGGAAGCGCGCACGCGACGAAGCCGGCGCTGCCGCCGACGAAGCCCGCCCGCGCAGGCGTAGACTGCGGCCAACAGGGGCGCGTGCGATGGCGATGCGATGGACGATCCGGTGAGCGAGCCCGTGGGGCTGCCCTGGGAAGGGCAGGACACGCCGGCGCGCCGTGCCACCCTGACCCGGATCCTGGTGCGGATCGCGCGCGAGGCCCTGCAGGGCGCCGACCTGGACTCGCTGCTGCAGGGCATCTGCGAATGCCTGGTGGCGGAACTGCCGGTCGCGATCGCCAGCGTGATCCTGCTCGACGAGGCCAACCAATCCTTCGTCCATGAGGTCTATGACGGCGAGTGGACGCAGTCGCCGCTGGCGGTCGCGGGCGACTGGCCGGTGACCCGCGGGGCCGCCGGCCGCTGCGCGCGGCTGGGCACCGCGCAGCTGATCACGGATGTCGATGCCGACCCGGACTACGTGGCCGGCAACGTCCACGTGCGCTCCGAGTACCTGGTGCCGATCCGCCACGGCCAGCGCCTGCATGGCGTGCTCAACATCGAGAGCACCCGCAGCGATTTCTTCGACGAGGAGGCGCGCGCGGTGTTCGATGCGGTGGCCGACCTGGTCGCCGGTGCGATCCACTTCGCCCGCATGGCGGATGACCTGCAGCAGGCGAACCGCAAGCTGGAGCAGCTGTCGATGATCGACGGCCTGACCGGGATCGCCAACCGCCGCCGATTCGACCAGCAGTTGTGCGTGGATTGGCGGCGGATGGCGGCGGAGGGCCGGCCGCTGGCGTTGCTGATGGTCGATGCCGATGCATTCAAGCCGCTCAACGACGCTGCCGGCCACCTCTACGGCGACGAATGCCTGCGCGAACTCGCGCGCATCTGCAATGGCTTCGTGGATGGCGACAACGACCTGGTGGGGCGCTTCGGCGGCGAGGAGCTGGTGCTGCTGTTGCCCGGCCGCGACCTCGCTGCCGCGACCGCCATCGCCGAAGCCCTGCGCATCGCGGTCGAGGCGCAGGCGATGCCGCATCCGGCCTCGCCGGTGTCTGCGCACGTCACCGTCAGCGTGGGCGTTGCCGTCGCCGTGCCCGCGGCCGCGCGCCCGCCGGAACGCCTGATCGCCGCCGCCGACCGCGCCATGTACGCGGCCAAGCTGCAGGGCCGCAACCGGGTCTGCGTGGCGGGCGCCGAGTCCTGAATCGCGGTCGAAGCGACACTCAGCGCGGCGCGCCGGCCAGGTCGCGGCGCACGCGCAGGAAGCGCGCGAAGCGCGGCGTGCCTTTCGCGGTCAGGCCCTGGTAGCGGAACGTGACCTGTTCGCCGATCCGCGGTGGCCGTGCCCGCTCGGCGTCGCGCAGGCCACTGCCGATCGCGAAGCGGCGTCCGCGCGCGTCCACCACCAGCAACGCACCGACCATCCCGGCGTACTTGCCCTTGCCCGCGCGGTAGCCGACCACGCGTGCCTCGGCGTCGTCGAACGGCTTCAGCTTGAGCAGGGCCTCGCTGCGCCCGGCCTGGTACCGCGCCTGCGCGCGATGCAGCATCAGGCCCTCGCCGCCGGCAGCGACAACCGCCTGCAACCGCGCCTGCAGTGCGTCACTGTCGCGCACCGGCACCTGCGCGATCACCCCGAGCGTGTCCGCGCCCGCCGCCAGCACCAGCGAGCGCAGCCGCGCATTGCGGCGGGCGAAGCCACCGCCGTCTGCCGGCAGGTCGAAGGCCATGAAGCGGACGCGGCGCCAGGCCGCGTCGTCGTGGCGCAGCGCGCGGACCAGGTCGCTGACCTGCTGGAATTCGCCGCGCCGCGTCCACAGCTCGCCATCCATCGGCTGGCGTGGCCAGCCGCTGGTGAACCACGCCGGCACGTCGATGACGTTGCCGCCGCGGGTCAACAGGCGCCCGCCGTCCCAGCGTGCGCGCACGCCATCCAGTTTCTCGCTGACCAGGCAACCCGCCGGGTCATGGAGGCCGGGATCGAAGCGGCTGGCCAGCATCGGCGCCGGCGCCTGCAGGCCGATGCCCGTGGCCGGCGAGGACATCGCGATCGCCGGCAGCAGGGCGACCAGCAAGGCGGAGCGCAATCGCATCGGGGCGGATTCCATGGAGGCAGGCCGCCAGCATCGGCAACGCGGTCGCGAGACGCACTCGGGGAGATGCGGATCGCGTGGTCGGGATTTGCCGCGGGTTCCGACGCGCCAGCCGCGGACGCTTGCGCAGCAGCGGCAGGCCTCCAGGTGCCGGCCGGCGCTGGCGCCGGCGGCGACCGGGCCCGCCTGCCACCCGCGCTCAGCGCGCTGCGGTCACCAGCTCGCGGCGCAGCCAGCTGTCGATCATGCGCTTCTCGAAGCGCAGCGGATCGCTGCTGTCGATCGGGGTGGCGCCGATGAGGAAGGCGGGGTCGGTCAGCTTGCGCTCGCCTTCGGCGATCACCCGGCCATCGGCGCCGAGATGCCGGAACTGCACGGTCATCCGCGGCGGGTAGATGTCGCGGACGATGCGGGTGTCCTGGTAGTTGGGGCCGAGCCAGGGCTCGTAGTCGCCGGCGCGGTCCACATCGACAATGGTCAGTTCCAGCCGTTCGCCGCTGCCCAGCCGCGGCTCGGCGCGCTTGCGCAGGTATTCCGCGAGGTCGGTCAGCCAGCGACCGCGGGCAGCCTCGTAGTGGTTATGGCTGTTGCGCAGTTCCGCGAAGGTGGCCGGGTCGTTCCAGCGCACGCTTACCGGGCCCGCTTCGGGCAGGGCGCGCGGTGCATCGGCGGCCAGCATGTCGCTGCGGGGGGTGGAGGCGCAGCCGGCCATGGCCAGCGCGAGTGCCAATGGCAGCACGAGGGATTTGGATCGCATGGCGGTCTCCGCGATGGGTGCGAAGGCCA
>Ga0209477_1001798_pt1 | contig 12799 bp, 8 predicted proteins | sample KloWWTupernatant_FD_187180 | JGI IMG/M metagenome (GOLD analysis project Ga0209477, IMG submission 187180) | Active sludge microbial communities from Klosterneuburg, Austria, studying microevolution and ecology of nitrifiers - Klosterneuburg... | ecosystem: Engineered > WWTP > Aerobic digester >...
TCGAGCGGGGCGTCGCCGGCGAAGGTGAGCTGGCCGTCGCGGCGCATCAGCACGCGCTCGCCGGTCATGATGTGGATGTCGCTGGCGCGCTGGGAGACGGCGTACTCGAGAATCCGGTCGATGCGTTTGCCGGCGCGGGTCGAGACCTCGCCGCTCGCGGTCTGTTCGAGGTCGACGGGCGCGCTCGCCGGCTTGGGCGCGATGAGCGGCGCCGCGGCCTGGCCGCTCTGCCGGGCCAGCACCTCGCGCTGCACGGCGAGAAGCTTGTCGAGCTGGCCGCGTGTCATCCAGCCGGCGTCGATCCACAGCTCGCCCAGCGGGCGCGGATCGGCGCTGCGCGCCTGCGCGCGGGTGGTCTCGGCAATCTGCTCGGCGGTGAGCAGCTTGTAGTGGACGGCCAGGCGGCCGAGCAGATGCAGATCTTCGCTCATCGCGGGAACGTTCGCGGGTGAGTTTATCGAAGAACGAGATCGGCAGCGGTCGCCGCGAGCAGCCAGAGCGCGAGCACGCCATTGGCGGTGAAGAAGGCGGCGTTCAGGCGCGAGAGGTCCCCCGGTCGTACGATCGCATGCTGGTAGGCGAGGAGCGCCGCGCAGCCGGCGACGCCCAGCCAGTAGACCCAGCCCAGCCCTGGCGGGTAGACGAACGGCAGCGTCGCGAGGAGCGCCAGCGTCACGAGGTGGAGCGCCGCCGAGATCGCGAGCGCCGCGACCGTACCGAAGCGCGCTGGAATCGAGGCCAGACCGCGAGCGCGGTCGAAGCCCTCGTCCTGCAGGGCGTAGAGAACGTCGAAACCGGCGACCCAGGTGACGACGACGCCGGCGAGGACGAACGGCGTCGGGGCGAACCGCCCGGTGACCGCGATCCAGGCGCCGAGCGGCGCCCCGGCGAGCGCCAGCCCGAGCGCGAGGTGCGCCGCCCAGGTGAAGCGCTTGGTATAGCTGTAGCCGAGCAGGATGACGATCGCGACCGGCGAGAGCGCCAGGCAGAGCGGGTTGAGCTGCCAGGCGGCAACGAGCAACAGGGCGAGGCTGGCGATCACGAAGCACGCTACGAAGCCCGGGGTCACCAATCCTGCGGGCAGAGCCCGCATGGCCGTGCGCGGATTCGCCGCGTCGATCTCCCGGTCGACAAGCCGGTTCCACCCCATCGCCGCCGAGCGCGCGCCGACCATCGCCACCACGATCCACAGCACCATCCGCCCCGCCGGCACCCCCCCCGCCGCGAGCAGCATCCCCATGAGAGCGAACGGCAGCGCGAACAGCGTGTGCTCGAACTTGATCATCTCGAGGACGACGCCGAGGCGCGCCAAGCCGCGCGCTGCCTTCAGGGGTTCGGTGGTCACGACCGGGGGAGCCTCAGGCGCCCGCTGGCGCGAGCTTCGCCGTCATCCCCTCGACTGCCGCGCGGGCAGTGTCGAGGAGGGCGGCGATCTGGCGGATCTGCGTGTTGGCTTCCTCCCACTGGCGCTGCTCGATCGCTTCGCGGATCGCCGGCAGGGTCTTGGCGCCGTAGCCGGTGTACTGCCCGGGGGCGTCGACCTGATGGCGGTACCAGGAGCGGCCGGGTAGGCCGGCCTCGGTCGTCAGCCGGCGCTCGAAGGTGCGCAGGAACCGGTTGAGCTCGGCGCGAGCTGCGGCGTCGAGGCCGCGCTCGACGGCTTCGGCGCGCGCCTTTTCGAAGTCGGCGGCAGCGCGGGAGAGGAGCGCTACGGCGTTCTGCAGCGGTGCGAACTCGAGAAACGGCACGCGGTCGAGCGCCGGCGGCGCGACGAAGGTCTGCTGCGGGTCGGCGGCGAGCTCGAGGCTCTTGTCGGCCAGCAGCCGCTCACGCTCATCGGCGGCCGCGCGCAAGCCGTCGGTGAGCGCGGTCAATTCGCTGGCGTAGCCGGCGATCGCTTCGGCGGTGCGGTCGAGGGTGAACGGCAGCACCTCCGCTTCCGACAGCCGCAGGGTGAGCCGCCCGTTCACTTCGGCCGACTTCGCGACGTAGTCGAAACCGGGATCGCCGAAACGCTCGAAGTGGGCGATCGAATCGTAGATCGAGTGGTACTGGCCGTACTGCTCTTCGCCGCCGAAACCGGTGTTGAGCGCAGCGATGCCCAGATGCTGCAGGAACGGCGTGAAGTCCGAACCGGAGCCGAGAGCTTCGATCCGCAGGTCGCTCCGGGCGCGCAGCGTGGCGCGCGCCTTGTCGTCGCCCTGCGCGATGGCCGCGGCCTTGGCGCGCTCGAGCACCGACACGCCGCGCTCCGGGTCGACGACCGCGCGGCCGACTTCGTTCACCAGGCGCTCGAGCGACTGCGAACCGCCGACGCCCAGCAGACCGCGCGACACCGAGTCGGTGTTGAGGTAGGCCACCGCCTTGTCGCGGAGCTCCGCCGCGTGCGTCTCGGCCCATTCCGTCGAGCCCAGGAGCCCCGCCTCCTCGCCGTCCCAGGCGGCGTAGACCAGCGTCCGCCGCGGCCGGAAGCCGCCCTTCGCCAAGGCACCCACGGCTTTCGCCTCGGCGAGCAGCGAGACCATCCCCGAGACCGGATCCGAGGCGCCGTTGACCCAGGCGTCGTGATGGTTGCCGCGCACGATCCACTCGTCGGGGAGCTCCGCCCCCGGCAGCACGGCGATGACGTCGTGCACCGGCTTCAAGGTCCAGTCGAACGCCACCTCGAGGTGGACGCGGGCTGGGCCCGGTCCGAAGCGATAGGGGAACGGCAGCGCGCCGCGCCAGCTCTCCGGAGTCATCGGCCCGGCGAGGGCGCGCAGCAGCGGCTCGGCGTCGCCGTAGGAGATCGGCAGGACGGGTATGCGGGTGAGCGTCTTCGCCTCGGCGAGGGGGAGCCGCGCGGCCCCCTTCGTCGCACCGACTTCGGGGGTGAGCGGATCGCCGGAGTGGATCGGCATGTCGGCCACCGAGCCGCGCTGCACCGAGTCGCGGGAGCGCCAGCCACCCTTGGGCCAGACGTCGCCCTGGGTGTAACCGTCGCCGGAAGGGTCGGAGAAGATCAGGCAGCCGACGGCGCCGTGCTCCGCCGCGACCTTCGGCTTGATGCCGCGCCACGAGCCGCCGTAGCGGGCGAGCACGATCTTCCCCTTGACGTCGATGCCGTGCAGCGCGAGCTCTTCGTAATCCGCCGGCAGGCCAAAGTTGACGTAGACCAGCTCGCCCTCGACGTCGCCGTCGATCGAATAGGCGTTGTAGCCCGGCAACTGCTCATTTCTCTGTTTCGAGGTCGGATCCTCGGCGACCGAGCCCTCGTCGAGGCGGGCCCGGAAGCGGGTGGGCGCGACCATTTCGAGGCGGCGGACCGTAGGCGTCGGAAAGAGGACGTCGAAAGTCTCGATGCGCGCCTCGTACCCCCAGCTCGCGAACAGGTCGCGCATCCACTCGGCGTTGGCGCGCCCCCAGTCGGAGCCGACGTGGTGCGGCCGCGCCGCCAGGTGCTCGAGCCAGGCGCGCAGATCGGCCTTCGAGATCAGGCCGTCGAAAGCGCGCTCACGCGCCAGCTCGGTGCGGCCGGCTTCGGTCGAAAAGCCGAGCAGGCGCGAGTCGGCTTCGGGCGGCGCAGCGGCGGCCGCCGCAAGGGAGAGCATTGTGGCGCCGACGGCGCCGGCGACGGCGAGGCTTCTTCTACGGCCTGGGTTCGACATCGAGTCCTCCGAGGCCGGGAATCATGGCATGAGCCTCGCAGTGTGTACGGCCGTCGCACCCGGAGGTTCGTCGGTCTCGCCAGCAGTTCGTGCGCAAGACCCGCCTGGCACGGGGGCTGTTGCCGCCAACGGCGGCGATCGAACAGACTTGGTCTACTCGGAAAGGAGACGCAAATTGAGCAAACTGGTTCGAGGTTTAGCCGCAGGCTGGGGCGCGAAGAAGCTCACCGGCGGCTGCGGCTGTGGCGCCGTGCTGGTGTTCATCCTCCTCTATTGGCTACTGGGTCAATCGGGAATCGGTATTTTCCAGTAGCGGAGCCTCCCGCAGCGATGCCCGCGCCTTCCCGCTACGGTTTCGGCGCCGGCGGCGGGAGGTCGCGCGCCGGGCAGACCGACTCGAAACCCTGGTTGTGCGAGCCGTCGCAGAACGGCTTGCTCTGCGACTTGCCGCAGCGGCAGAGCGAGATGACCGAGCGCCCGCCGAGGCCGAAAGGCCTCCCTTCCTGGTCGACCAGCTGAATCTCGTCCCCTTCGACTTTCAACGAGCCGTTGTTGCGGACCGTGATCTTCATCGGACTCTCCTCCCGAGGGTCGTGCGTGGTCGAGCAGTCTACCCTTCGCGCCGCCGCGGCTCGGGAGCTACCCCCCTTTCGGACGGCAGAACCAGGGCGCATGCCGCACGTACAATGCTGCAAGGAGATCTCTATGCGCTCGTCTTTGGCCCTGCTCGCAGCTCTTGTTCTCGCCTCCCCCGCTCTCGGCGCCGCCCCCAGGGTGGCCGGCGATGCGCCGTCCGGGACCAACCTCAATATCGAGGATGTCGCCGTCTCGGTCGCACGCTCGCTCGACCGCACGGCCGACCCGTGCTCCGACTTCTACCGCTTCGCCTGCGGCGGCTGGCTCGACCAGGTCGAGCTGCCGGCCGACGAGAACCAGTGGGTGCGCTCGTTCTCGGTGATCCACGAGCGCAATCGTGAGCTGCTCAAGGGCCTGATCGAGGACGCCGCGAAGAACCCGTCTGGCGACTCCGAACGCCAGAAGGTGGGCGACTTCTATGGCGCCTGCATGGACGAAGCTGCGATCGAAGCCGCCGGGCTCGCCCCGCTGCAGCCCTGGCTGGCGAAGATCGACGCCGCTGCCGATCGCGACGCCCTGTTCGTGCTGTCGGGCGAGATTCAGCGCATGCAGGCCGCGCCCTTCTTCAACGCCGAAGTCTTCGCCGATCTCAAGGATCCGAACACCGTCGTGGCGCACTTCTCGCAGGGCGGTCTCGGGCTGCCGGAGCGCGACTACTACCTCTCGGCCGACGCCGAGAAGAAGACCTTGCGCGCCGCTTACGAGAAGCACGTCGCGAAGATGCTGGTCCTCTCCGGCATGTCGCAGGCCGAGGCGACCAAGCAGGCGAAGGCGATCCTGGTGTTCGAAACCGCCCTCGCCAAGGCCTCGCGGCCGATCGAGCAGATGCGCGATGTGCAGAAGCTCCACCATCGCCTCGACGCCTCCGGCCTCGCCAAGCTCACGCCGAAGCTCCCCTGGCAGCGCTACTACAGCGCTTTCGGCCAGACGGACCTCGCCGCGATCAACGTCCAGACCCCGGAGTTCTTCCCGGCGCTCGAGGGTGAGATCGGCAAGACGTCGCTCCCGACCCTCAGGGCCTATCTCCGTTACCAGACGCTGACGGCGACCGCGGGTCTTCTGCCGGATGCCGTCTATCAGGAGAATTTCGATTTCCTGGGTCGCACCCTCGCCGGTCAGAAGGAGCCGCAGCCGCGCTGGAAGCGCTGCATCTCGGCGACCGAGCAGGCGATGGGCGAGGCGATCGGCCAGCTCTACGTCAAAGAGCGCTTTGCCGGGAATTCCAAAGAGCTCGCCCTCGAGATGATCCACGGCATCGCCGACGCCTTTGCCGCCTCGCTGCCGGCGCTCTCCTGGATGGACGAGACCACCCGCCAGGCGGCGCTGGTGAAGAAGGGGACGCTCGCCTGGAAGATCGGCTACCCGGAGGAGTGGCGCGACTACTCGAAGCTCACGATCGCCCGCGGCAGCCACTTCGCCAACGCCGTCGCGGCGCGCGGCTTCGAGGCCTCGCGCCAGCTCGCCCAGGTCGGCAAGCCCGTCGATCGCAAAGAGTGGGGGATGAACGCCCAGACGGTGAACGCGAGCTACAACCCGCTGCAGAACGCCTTCACCTATCCCGCCGGCATCCTGCAGCCGCCGTTCTTCCACAAGGACTTCCCCTTGGCGATGAACCTGGGAGCGATGGGCTTCGTCATCGGCCACGAGCTCACCCACGGTTTCGACGACCAGGGGAGCAAGTTCGATTCCAAGGGCTCGATGACCGACTGGTGGACGCCGGCCTCGGTGAAAGGCTTCGAGGAGCGCACCGCCTGCATCGACCAGCAGTACAGCGCCTACGAGATCGAGCCCGGCGTCCACGTCAACGGCAAGCTGACCCTGGGCGAGAACATCGCCGACAACGGCGGCTTGAAGCAGGCCTGGGACGTCCTGCAGGCACGCCAGAAGGCGCGCGGCGAAGGGCCGACGGTCGCCGGCCTCACCGAGGATCAGCTGTTCTTCGTCGCGGCCGGTCAGGTCTGGTGCGCCGAAGCGACCAAGGAGGCCGAGCGGTTGCAGGTGCAGACTGACCCGCACTCGCCCTCCAAGTTCCGCGTCATGGGGCCGATGGTCAACCACCCCGGCTTCGCCAGCGCTTTCTCCTGCGCGCCGGGAACGCCGATGAATCCGCCCAACAAGTGCGAGGTCTGGTGAGGTTGGATCTCAGCAACTCCATAGCCATGGAGTTGCTGAGGCGGGCCTACCCGCCGATTTCGACTTCGACGCGCTGACCGAGTTTGAGCGGCGTCGGCTCTTCGAGGCGGATCTTGACCAGCAGGACCCGGGTGTCGGCCGGCTTTCCCGGGTCCTGCGGCTTCAACCGGCGGCCCTGGACGCTGTCGGGGATCTCCTCCACCGTGCCGCGCCAGCGGCGGCCGTCGTAGCCCTCGGCGGCGATCGCCACCGCCGATCCCACCACCAGCTTGCCGGCGTCGAACTCGTCCACCTCGGCCTCGATGCGCACCTGCGCGAGGTCGGCGATCGTCACGATGCCGGCACGGGCTTCGATCGCCTCTCCCGAGTCGACGTGCCGGACGATGACTACGCCATCGATCGGCGCGACGATGCGTCGCTTGGCGATCTCGGCTTCGAGCCGGGTAACGGCGGCGAGGGCAGTCGTGCGGCGGGCGTTCGAGACCTCGAGGTCGCGCACCGCCTTGTCGCGCCGCGAAGCCGTATCGACCTTCTGCGCGTAGAGGCTCTCGGCGCGGTCGCGCTCCGCTTCGGCGAGACGGATCTCGGCCTCGCATTCGACCACCCGCGCCCGCGCCTCGGCGAGCTGGGCGGCGAGGTCGTCGGCGCGCAAGAGGGCGACGAGCTCCCCTTTGCGCAGGCGCTGCTTCTCGGCCACCGGCAGGCTCACGATCGTGCCGGCGACCTCGCTGCCGACGAGCACCTCCGCGCCGGGGTAGGTCGTCAGCCGGCCTTCGGCCACGACGCGCGTCGCTGTCGCTCCGGAGTTGACGAGGGTCGCTGGCGCCGCGGTCGGCGCCTGGTTCGCCGAAACGCCGCGGATCTGGAGAGCGAAGAGGCCGACGGCGGCAAGCCCGGCGACGAGAAGCAGGGGGCGGGTGACGGGGCGGCTCATGAGGCTCTCTCCTGGCGCTTCTTGGGGCGTGTGGTGACACGGCTGGCGAGGGAAGCGGGTGCGACGTCGGGGACGATGCGGCCGTCGCGGATCTTGACCACCCGGTCGGCGATGGTGCGCACGTTGGGATCGTGGGTGACGATCAGCAGGCCGCGGTTCTCGCGTTTCGCCAGCGCGCGGAAGAGCTCGAGAATCTGCGCGCCGACGGCGGAGTCGAGGTTGGCGGTCGGCTCGTCGGCGAGCAGCACCGCGGGTTGGCCGGCGAGGGCGCGGGCGATCGCCACACGCTGCTTCTGACCGCCCGACAGATCGCGCGGCAGGAAGCGCCGGCGATCGACGAGATCGACCGCGGCGAGCGCCTCCTCGGCCCGGTCGCGCGCCATCCTCCCCTTCACGCCCTTGATGTTGAGGGCGTACTCGACGTTCTCGAGCGCGGTCAGGGCGGGAAAGAGGTTGTACTGCTGGAAGATGAAACCGATCGAGCGCTTGCGGATTTCCGGCAGGCGGCCCGGGCGCCGCGCGTCGATCTCTTCGCCGTCGACGACCACCCGACCGGAGGTCGGGGTGAGGATGCAGCCGAGGATCGAGAGAAACGTCGTCTTGCCGGAGCCCGACGGCCCTTCGAGCGCGACGATCTCGCCGGCGGCGAGGGCGATGTCGACGCCGTTCAGCACCGAAACCTCTTCGCGCCCTTCGCGGAAGACCTTGGTCACGGCGGTCGCCTCGAGAACCTTGCGGGCGGTGGTCGGCTGCGGGTGAAGTGTCGGCGTGGCGATCTGCATCGGGAGACTCCGTTCAGCCGCGGAAGACGAGCGCAGGATCGATCTTCGCGACCTTGCGGAAAGAGACGAGGGCGGCGACGAGGCAGAGCACCAGCGTGCCGACGAAGACGATCGCCGCGAACTCGTTCGAGATCATCAGCTTGAGGCGGATGCTCGCCATCGCCGGCGCGAGGGCAAAGGCCATCAGCCGGCCGGCGAGGAAGCCGATCACAGCGGCGATCACAGCCTGCGCCCCGAGGATGCGGTAGATGTCGGCGTTCGAGCCGCCGATCGCCTTGACGGTGCCGAACTCCTTGATGTGCTCCATCGTCGAGGTATAGAGCGTCTGGGTCACGACGACGACGCCGACCAGGCAGCCGAGAAAGACGGTCAGGTACATGTTGAGACCGATGCCGGTCGAGGCCACCCAGTAGTTGCGCGAGCGCTTCGCCCAGGCGGCCTTGGTGTAGACGTCGTTGTGCGGCAGGCGGCGGCGGAGCTCGGCCGCTACAGCCGTGGCGTCGGCAGCCGGTGCCAGCTTCACCAGGATGTAGGTCGTGCGGCCGTCCATGCGGCCGCCGGAGAGCTCCTGCACGAGGTCGTAGGTGAGGAAGGCGATCGGCGACGTGGTGAACGAGACCGCTTCGCGGCTGCGGCCGATGATCTTCACCCGCCGGCCCATGACCTCGCGGTAGTCGCCGACGGCAAAGGGGCCGAAGCGCCGCTCGGCCGAGGCGTCGAGGAACATGTAGGCGCCGCGGCGCAGATCCTCGAGGTTGCCGGATTCGACGTTCCAGGGCATCCCCCAGTGGCGGAAGTCCTCGAGGCCGTAGACCAGCATCCCCTCTTCGGCCCCGTTGGGGAGGGTCAGGTTGAGGAACTGCACCAACAGGTTGTCGGCGCGCTCGACTCCAGAGACCGAACGCACGCGCTGCACGAGACCCTGCGGGAAGCCGTGGGCGAAGTCGACGTTCGGCGTGTTGCGCGAGGTCACCCAGAGGTCGGCGTCGAGGTGGTCGATGGTCACCGAGGCGTTGTCGAGGATGCCCATGAAGAGACCCACCTGAACGAAGACCAGGGTGACCGCGAAGGCGACGCCGGCGATGGTCATCGCCGAGCGCAGCTTGTCGTGCAGGAGGTTCTTGAGCGCGAGATTCGGCACGGCTCAGGCCCTCGCCTTCCGCGCGCGGCCGCCCGGCGCCGGTGCCGCAGGCTCGCGCAGGATGCCGCGGATGGTGACGTCGATGACCGCCTCGATCGAGCGCTTCTGCGGCCGCCAGTCGACCCAGGGCTCGTTGCACTTGGTCATGCGCAGGGAGACCCAGCCATGAATCGCCGCCCAGACGATCTGCGCCACGAGCTGGGCGTCGTCGAACTCGGGCCGTAGAAGCCCCTTCTGAATCGCCTCGCCGACGGTCCAGAGCACGAAGGCGTAGGCATCCTCGTCGCGGTTGCCGACCTCGATCACGCTCTCGTCGGGAGAGTGCGGCGGGTGCGGCGTCATGAACATCAGGCGGTAGTGATTCGGGTGGCGCATGGCGAAGTCGGCGTAGGCGAAGCCGGCTGCCTTCAGGCGTTCGATCGGATCGCCGACCTCGGCGATTTTGCGGAAGCGGCTGGCGAGCTTCAGGAAGTCGGTGTCGCAGAGCGCGTTGATGACCGCCTTCTTGTCGCGGAAATGAAGATAGATCGCGGTCGGCGAGTACTCGATTGCCGCGGCGATCTTGCGCATCGTCACCGCCTCGTAGCCCTCTTCGACGAAGAGCTCGCGCGCGGCGTCGAGGATCTTCGCCCTCACCTCTTCCTTCTCGCGCTCCCGGCGTTCCTTCATTCCCATGAACATGCCTCCGAAACTTAACGGCGTTAAGTCTAGGAACAAGGTTCTGCCGCTGTCAACCCCCCGGCAGAAACAGTCTGGTTACAGGAAGGGAACCGCGGCCGACCAGCGGTCGGTCGTTTCGTTCTCGAAGCCGTCGAGGAAGAGCGGCAGGCTGCCGTCGTCGGAGATCGCCCAGAGCTCGTAGCCGTGGATGTGATCGGTGGCGGAGAAGTAGAGACGATTTCCGGCGCGGGCGAAGCGCTGCGGCGACGAAGAGAGCGGGCCGGGCGCGACGTCGGAAATCCGCACGGTGCCGGCAGCGGTGCCGTCGCTCCTCCACGCTTCGCGGCCGTAGCCGGGCGACCAGGCGGAGAAGTAGAGCACGCCGTCGCGGACGACGAGATCTTCGGGAACCGACGAAGCGAGGCCGGGCGCGACGTCCTTGAGCAGAGTCGTCCCGGGGTAGGTCCCGTCGGTCACCCAGAGCTCGAGCCCGTGCTCTTCATCCTCGGCGGAGAAGACGATCTGGTTGCCGATGCGGGTGAACTGCCGCGGTGTAGAGGGATAGTCGCCGGGATAGATGTCGCGCAGCAGGCCGGTGCCGAGCGCGGTGCCGTCGGTGACCCAGAGCTCGCGACCCAGCGCTGGTGTCAGTGCCACAAAGACCGCGAGATCGTCGAGTGCCACGAGCTGAGGGGCGCGGGCGTCCATCATTCCGTCGGTGCCGCCGACGCGCACGATGCTGCTGCCGCTTCCCGGGGCGAGGTCGGCAAGCAGTGTCGCGTCGCCGGGAGCGCCGTGGCTCACCCAAAGCTCGGAACCGCTGGCAGGCGCCTCGGCGACGAAAACCACGAGCGGGCCGAGGGCGGCGATCTCGTTGACGGCGGTCACGCTCAGAGGTGGCGTCAGCTCGAGAGGGGTGGTGCTCTCGGGTTGCGTCACCCAGAGTGCCCCGCCGCCGAACAGGATCTCGTTGCCCCAAGGAGCGAGCCAGGTCGGATAGAGCGTCGACGTGACCAGCGAGGTTCCGGTGGCAGTCCCGTCGGAACGGTAGAGGCCGTCGCCCATGGAGAAGACGAGTCCGGTTCCCGAGGCGAGGAAGGGCGGAAGCGTCGAGCCGCCATCCCCGGCGAGGAGTTCCTCTGGTGCGCTTTCGTCCGCCGACAGCGCGCGCAGGGCGTGCTGGTTCTCCTGCGCATCGAAAAAGAGCAGCCGCTCTCCGATGCCGGCGCAGGGGGTGAAGCTGGTCCCGGGGTCGAATCCAGCGTGCGCGACCACGGTGCCCCCGAGCGAGCCGTCGCTCTTCCAGAGATCCGGTTCGTAAGTCGCCTCACGCTGCTTCTCGAAAAACAGGCTCGAGCCGGCCGCGGCGAAACAGAAGTGACCGAGGTTGTACTCGAGCATCGAGCCGCGATCGCGCGCGACTGGCACGAAGGCCGAGCTTTGGTTGTCGATCGTGCGTACAACCGTCGGTCCGATGGTGGTGCCGTCGGTCCGCGAGAGGCGATAGCCGCTCGGCGACGGTCCCTCGAAGAAGAACAGCTGATCGTCGATCACTGAGGGATGATGAGATCCGTCCCACATGACGATCTCCATGGGGTCGGGTCCCGGGTTCAGGTCGGAGACTCGGTACGTGCCCGGACCACTGCCGTCGCTTCGCCAGAGCTCCTCGCCGTGCAGGCCGTCGTCGGCAGCGAAGACGAGCACGCCGTCGACAACGGCGAAGAACGAACGGTTGAAGACGCTCTCATCCAGCGAAGAGACGGGCCCCGGGACGACGTCCGCAAGGAGCTGTGCCGTCGCGCCGTCGAAAACCCAGGGCTCGAGGCCATGATCGGCGTCCTTGCCGGCGAAGTAGTATCGCAGCCCGTCGCCGGCCCACCCTCGCGGAACCCAGTAAGGGCTCGCTCCGGGTGGCAGAGGCACAGCGGTCGTCCCCGCGGCCGTACCGTCACTGCGAAAAAGAGTCCCAGCGCCGGTCCCTGCCGCTGCCACGAACATGATCTCGGTGCCGACTCGTGCGAAGTGGGTCGGCTGAGAGCCATCATTGCCAGGTCGTAGATCGACCACCATGGCGGTCCCACCTGAGGTGCCGTCGGACCGCCAAAGCTCCTCTCCGCCAGTTGGGCCCGCGGCGGAGACCAGCAGATCGCCGTCGGGCAAGAGTGCTGCGGCCGCATCCCGTTCGACCCAAAGATCGAGACAACGAAGGGAAGCGAGAAAGTAGGTGCCAGCTGGCGAGCCGTCGGAGCGCCAGAGTCCAGACTCCGCGCCGGCGCCAGCGTTGCACAGATACAGGAAACCCGGACCCTGGTAAATGGCGCTCAGATCGACGAACGGCATTCCGGCAGGGGAGATCCGATAGGTGCCCTTCGCTGTGCCATCGCTCCGCCAGAGAGAGATCACATTGTCCGATCCCCGGGCGGTGAAGAAGAGCTGCCCCGACGCTGCGGTGAGTACGCTGGGAAATGAGGACGCCCAGCCGGGTCGAAGATCGATCACCATACGCGTGTTGAGCGCCGTACCGTCAGTGACCCAGAGCTCGAGGCCGTGCACGCCGTCGTTGGCGGCGAAGAAGAGGTGATCGCCCACTGTCGCCATCGGCCCGCGGTACCAAGAGCGGCTGCCGCATGAACCCGGGCAGAGATCGCGCACCATGTGGGTCCCGAGCGCGGTACCGTCGCTCCGCCAGAGTTCGCGGCCGTTCGCGCCGTCGTTCTGGAAGAAGAACATCAGCCCGTTCGCTTCGACGATCGCGTTAGTCGCGTGCCAATCGTCGTAGTGTCCCTGGACCTGCGCGCCGATATCCGCTACTTGATAGGCAGATTGAGCAAATGCTCCCCCGGCGAGGAGCATGAGGGGCAAGAAA
>Ga0209477_1001800_pt1 | contig 12796 bp, 3 predicted proteins | sample KloWWTupernatant_FD_187180 | JGI IMG/M metagenome (GOLD analysis project Ga0209477, IMG submission 187180) | Active sludge microbial communities from Klosterneuburg, Austria, studying microevolution and ecology of nitrifiers - Klosterneuburg... | ecosystem: Engineered > WWTP > Aerobic digester >...
TTTGTCCGCGAGGCAACGACGGATGCGAATGGCATCTGGCGGGTGACCTACATCGAGGGCGCGACGCCGCGCTGCTATTCAGCCTACAAGCGCTCGTTCGGGTTCTTTCTCAGCGGGTATGACTACGGCTCGGAGTTCAGCCCGTCGACGTGCGTGCCGAAGTTGGCCTATGTGCCGAGGGTGCTGCGCTAAAGGTAGTACAAACAGGCATCTGGCGAGATCACCCTCCCCGCGCGAAGCGCGGGGAGGGTGATCTCGCCAGATTCTTTTCAGGCTAACATTCGCGCCCATGACAGACCTGCTCGCCATCGGCATTTCCTTCGTCTACGTTTTCGCCGTGCTTGGTCTGGCGGAAGGGCTGCGGCGCGCCTTCAAACTCGATATCGAGTTCACCCGCAAGGTAGTCCACATCTCGGTCGGGATGTGGGCGTGGGGGACGGCGGCGCTATTCCAGGACAAATGGATGGCCATCGTCACCCCGGCCGCCTTTGTCATCATCAACGCCCTGTCATATCGCTTCGGCCTGTTCCTGGCGATGGAATCGCGCGACCGGCGCAACCTCGGCACGATCTACTTCCCGATCGCCTTCATCGCCCTGATCGCGCTGTTCTGGGGTGATTTCAAACCGTTGTTCGTCGCCGCGCTGATGCCGATGACCTGGGGTGACGCCTTTGCGGCTGTGATCGGCCGGCGCTTTGGCCGGCATCGCTACACCGTGTTTGGCGCGACCCGCAGCCTCGAGGGATCTCTGGCGATGTTTGTGTTTTCGTTCGCCGGGGTGTGGATTGCTCTGCTGGCTTTCGGCGGCGGGCCGATGGCCTGGCTGCCGGCCCTGGCGACCGCGCTGGCGGCCACCGCGGCTGAGGCCGTCGCGCCGTTTGGGCTGGACAACCTCCTCGTTCCGGCCATCAGCGCGGCGGCGCTGGCATTGGTCGGCGTGGTCTGAGGATCGCGACCAACCTCGCGGGTAGGCGCCAAAGCGCTTTGTCCGGATGGAGCCGCCGGCGCCTACCCGCGAGGTTGATCAGGCAGCGTCACAATCGCCCCCGCCTTGTATTCGTGGCTGCCCTCGCGGCCCATGACGAAGACGCGGCCCGCGCCCATGACCTCCCACGGCTCGCCCGGGCGACCGACCAACGCAGTGTTCTCATCCACGCCCAGCGCATAGGCGTTGGCGTTCAGGCCACGGCGAAGAGTTGCCACGGCGATGTTGCGGGCTGGCAGCCGGTCGAAGTGGGGGAGGAGCAGACAGTCTGGCAGCAGCCCGAATGCGCGCCCCAGATGGGGGGTGAGCGAGAAGCGCTCGGGCAGGTAATCGCCCAGGATCATCGCCCCGGCGCTGCAGCCCGCCAGCGAGGCGCCGGCGGCGCGGGCTTCGAGCGCGGCCGCCCACAGCGCGGAGCCGTCCAACGTGCGGTGTAGATAACCAGGATTTCCGCCCGAGAAGTAGATCAGGTCGGCGGCCCGGACGGCCGCCGCGTGGGCGGCATCATCGGCGCCGGCCCGATCGATGACGGGCAGGGACGTCGCGTCAGCGCCCAGGCGGGTGAAATGATCGACTCCCATCCGCATCCATTTGCCCACGCTGGCCGGGCCCTCCTGTCCGGCGGCGGTCGGCAGACAGACCACCCGCGGGCGCGGCTTGCCGGCCGCCGCCAGCAGGCGCAGGTCGATGGCATCCATCACGGCAAGGTACTCGCCGGAACCAAGCAGGGCGATGAGGCTCGAAGTCATCCTGGAATCTGAATGGCGGGATCACCCTCCCCGCGCGAAGCGCGGGGAGGGTGATCCCGCCATTCTCATGTGTATCGAATGAGCGTGACACCTTCGGCGTCCTGTTCCGCCCGGACAAAGCCGCACTTCTCGAGGACGCGGATCGAGCCCAGGTTGTGGTGGACGGCGAAGGCATGCAGCGGGCGGGTCGTCTCGATGGCGAGGAAGGCCTCGAGCGCGCGGGTGGCGATGCCCCGGCCCCAGAATTCGCGGCCGAGCCAATAGCCGACCTCGCGCTCGCCCGAATGGATGAAGCTGACGATGTTGCCCGCCACCGCGCCGTCGCACAAGATGGTCCGGGCGAATCCAGCCGGATTTACCAGCACGCGGGTCCTCCAATGGATATGGAAGGCCTCACGCTCGCGCGCGGGGAAATCCGCCATCGTGTTGGCGATGGGGTCGCGCTGCTGCTCAAAGAAGACTGGGAGATCGTCTTCGGTGACGGGGCGGAGGCGGACATCCATGTTTGCGGTGATAGGTGGAGTTTAGCAGGACGCGTATTTGTCGCATGCGGCAGCCAACCCTGTGATTAATCCGCGACAGGCGCGTTAACCGGGTGAAGCAACGATGCGCATCGCTGGTGGTCGGATGCCCCTTGCGCGTTCAGGGCTCTTCCCTACAATGACTTGGGTCCAAGGTCTGCCCCTCCCGCCTCCAATGCGCCGCAGGCCGACAGGACAGCCGCGCGCCGTAATCTCCGTGTTCCGCGCGCGAGCACGCTCGATGGTCGTCAGCCACGCCTGGCACGCCGGAGCGCTCAGAACGCCCCCGGCTGCGTTATTGACCGCCATGGATAAGGACCCGCGATGCGACATCTGATCCGAATCGTCGCCGCCGCCGTCGGCGTATTGGCAGCCTGCGTGATGCTGGCCGGCAGGGCGCGGGCCGACACCTACCCGGTCAACGATCCATCCGACCTGCCCGACGCATCGGTCGGCGATAACGTGTGCGCCACGGCGGCCGGCACCTGCACCTTGCGGGCGGCCGTCCAGGAGGCAAACGCCCATGCCGGCCCGGACAGCATCAGCCTGCCGGCTGGAACCTACATCCTGACCCGCACCGGAGCGTATGAGGCCAGCGCGCTTACGGGCGATCTTGATCTGCGCGACACGCTGACGATCACCGGCGCCGGGCGGACCGCGACGATCATCGATGGGAATCTCAACGATCGGATATTCGACGTTTTTCCTGCGGTCAGCAACGCGCCCATGACGGCGACGCTGACCGGGTTGACCTTCCGCCGCGGCGGCAATATTGGCACCGGCTGCGGGATGGACATCACCGGCGCGCAGACTCGGGTCTTCCTGTCCCAGGTCGACATCCGGGATGGCGCCTGTCCGTCCAACTTTGGCTATGGCGGGATTTACTTCTACAACGCTTTTCTGTTGTCACTCAACGATGTCATCATCAACAACAACGCCGGCTACTACGGCGGCGGCGTGTATCAGTACTATGGGCAGGTCTTTATCAGCGGCACGCTGATCAGCAACAACTCGGGCGCGAACGGGGCGGGCGCGCAATTGAGCAACGGCTTCGTCAGCATCACCCGAAGCGCCATCGTCGACAACCGGGCGACCAGCTACGGGGGCGGCCTGTATCTGGCCGGCGTCAACGGCGGGATCACCCAGACGACGATCGCCGGCAACAGCGCCACGGGTAACGGCGGTGGCGTCTATCTTTCCTTGTCTGCCGCCTTGCTGTTTGGCTGGGACACCATTGCCCGCAATACCAGCGCGGGGCAGGGTGGCGGCGCGTATGTGTCCTCTGACGGGATGAAAATCCGTGGGACGCTGATCGGGGCCAATGCCGCCCCCAGCGGGCAGGATGTCTATTGCTCTTCCACGCTGACATCGCTGGGTTACAACCTCATCGGCAACACTACGTCCTGCGGCGGCAGCTACTACACCGCTGGCAGCGGCGACATCGTCAATGACAACCCCGGCGTCGGCATCGCGGTGCCGCTGGCGGGCACGCGGGTGGTCCCGCTGGTGTATGGCAGCCCGGCCATCGACACGGGCGGCGCGGGCTGCCCGGCGCTCGATCAGCGCAACCAGCCGCGCCCGGCGGACGGTGACGGGGATGGCTCCGCGGCCTGCGACATCGGGGCCTACGAGAAGCAAGGGCCCGGCGAGCTGAGCCTGGCCGGGGCCGTCTACGCCGACACCAACCTGAATAGCCTGTGGGATCCCGGCGTCGATCCGGGCCTGCCCGGCGTGACCGTCACCCTGGCCGAGCTGGGCGGCGGGAGCGTCATGACCGGCGGCACGGGCGCAGATGGTAGTTTTGCGTTTGGCGCGTTGACGACGGGGACCTGGGTGCTGCGCGCGTTCCAGCCGGCGGGTTTCGACGACGGCGTCGATGCGTTGGGCACGGCCGGGGGCGTCCTGGGGAATGACGTTTTCACCGTCAGCCTGGTCGCCGCGACGCCGGCCCTGTCGTACACATTTGGCGAATACCCGTTTGCGGCGGTGTCGGGGACGGTGTATCTGGACCAGGACGGGAATGGCATCTACAACCCGCCGGCCGACAGCGGTCTGACTGGGGTGGGGTTGACCCTGCAGGGGACTTCAAACAAGGGTCAGCCGGTGCTGCTCAACACCAGTACCTATAACCAGGGCGGCTTCAACTTCTTTCCAGTGCCGCCCGGCGTCTACACCCTGACCGAGGCTCAGCCGGGCAGCTATTTCGATGGCGACGAGATCGTCGGCTCCGGCGGTGGGGCGATCGCGGGCGCCGGGCCGAACTTTGACATGATCGCCAACATCCCGGTCACCTATGGCGTGCCCGTCACCGGGTATCTCTTTGCCGAAATGGGTAGCCGGAATGTCTCGGCGTTTGTGTACGCGGACTGGAACGGCAACGGCAGCTACGGGGATTCCGAGATGGGCCTGGGCGGGCAGCAGATTCGCCTGACGGGGGTGACCTACCGCGGCGGGATCGTCTCGCAAACGCTGCCAACCAACGCTTCGGGCAGCGCCAGTTTCTCCGGCCTTGCGCCCGGGGTGTATACCCTGACCGAGACCCAGCCGCTGACCTGGGCCGACGGCCTCGACAGCGTGACCGGGGCCGGCATCGCCGGAAATGACATCGTGACCGGGATCGCTTTGACCGGCACGTCGATCTCTGCCTCCGCCCAGTTTGGCGAGCTGGTTCCCGGCCTGTCCGGCGTCGTCTACGTCGACGCGGATGCGAACGGCCGGTATGGGAGCGAAACTGGCCTGACGGGCGTGAGCGTGTGGCTGAGCGGCGTGACCGAGTCCGGCGCGGGCGAGTGGATGACGACGACGACCGATTCGCGCGGCCGGTTCTTTTTCAGATCGGTCCCAACGGGGACCTACGCCCTGAGCGAACAGCAGCCGGCCGGCCTGCTGGACGGCTTTGAGCAGGTCGGCGCGGGCGGCGGGGTCACCGGCGCCATTGAGGCAGACACCATCAGCGGAATCGTTTTCACCCCGACGACGGCGGCGGGCCGGCCCGACGCAGCCGCGGGCAACACGTTTGGCGAGGTTGTGGCATCGAGTCTCGAGGGCTTCGTCTACCTCGATGCCGACAACAACCAGAGCCTGACCTATTCCGGTTCCTGCCCGGCATCCTGCGACCCGCCCATTTTCGGCGTGACGATCGTGCTGACCGGCGTCAACGATGCAGGCCAGAGCATCTGGATGACGACAACAACGACGACCGGGACGATTCCGTTCTACTCGTATATCGGCGCGCGGTATGCGTTCACACCGTTACGGCCGGGCGCCTACAGCGTGATTGAGCTGCAACCGCTGGACTACAACGATGGCCCGCTCAACTACGGCAGTCCCTATGCCCTGGTCGGCGATAACCGTTTCGATGCCATCCTCCTGGTCCCCGGGACGCAGGGCGGGCGCTACAACTTTGGCGAGTACCCGCCCGGGCTGGGGGGCTACATTTACCAGGACTCCAACAACGACGGGATCTACCAGTACAGCCGCGACAGTTCGTTGAGCGGCGTGGGTGTCACCCTGACCTGGCGGACGATCACCGGGGCAAGCGGCTCGAGCACAGCGCAAACAAGCTACACGGGAAGGTATGTCTTCAGCGGACTGGTCACTGGCACCTACACCCTCACCGAGCTGCAGCCCGGCTACTACGCCGACGGGCGCGAGAGCGTTCCCACCCTCCCGGCTGTCGTCGGCAACGACATCTACGCCGGCATCGCCTACACACCCGGGGCGGGCGGCGGCGGCTTCAACTTTGGCGAGCTCTCGCCGGGCGCCATCACCGTCAGAGTGTTCTATGACCGCAACGCCAACGGCGTCTACGATAACAACGATACCGGCATCACGGGTATCACCGTGACCCTGACCGGCACGACCGATGTGGGCTACCCGATCGGCCCGATCGTGCTGAACAGCGGGCCTGGCAGCAACTCCGTCTCGTTTAATCCGCTTGGGCCGGGCGTCTATTCACTTGTCGAGACTCAACCGAGCGGCTATGTCGATGGCGCGTCGATCATCGGCACGTATTTCGGCGGGATGCCCGGGCTCAATCGGATCGATGCGGTGACGATCGTCACGCCTGGCTTCGGCGGCAGCGGCTATGCCTTTACCGAGCAGAAGGTGGGCCTGTCCGGGTTCCTGTATCAGGATGCCAACAACAACCGCTTCCACGATGACAGCGAGTACAGCTTCAACCAGGTAACGGTCGCGCTGAGCGGCACCGGCGGCTCCGCCCTCTTCTCGACGACCCTGTCGGGCTATGACGGTTTCTATCTCTTCAGCGGCGTTCCGTCCGGGACGTATCAGATCACCACGACCCAGTATTCGTCGTATCTTGACAGCTTCGACCAACCCGGGGCCATCGACGGCGTCCCGAGCGGGATGAGCGGGACGCTGGGGACCGACAGAATCAGCGCCATCGGGTATCCCGCCGGAGGGGTCGGGCTGAACTACAACTTTGGCGATATCGCTCCATCGCGCATCCGCGGCTCGGTTTATCAGGATCTGAACACCAACGCGATTTTCGACTCGGGCGCCACGCCCTATGAGACTGGCATCCGCTACGTGTCGGTGACCCTGACCGGCGCCGACGACGCGGGCGCGTCGGTGCTCTTCACCCGGGTGACCGACGTCAACGGCGCGTTTGACTTCGACACGCTCCGGCCCGGGCTGTACATCCTGACCGAGACCCAGCCGGCGGGTTACGCCGATGGCGGCGAGCAGAACAACTATCCGTGGGCGGCCCAATACAGCAATGACCGTTTTGAGGGCATCACCATCACGACACCCGGCGCGAATGTCGCGGGCTTCAATTTCGGCGAGCTGCTCAACGGCCTGTATGGCTACGTCTTCTCCGATATCAACAATGACGGGGTGAATACCAACGGCTACGACACGGCCATCAGCAATGCCCGGGTGGCCCTGAGCGGCACAACGATCTTTGGTCAGCCCGTCTACAGCGTCACGCTGACCGACTTTCGCGGTCGCTTCCTCTTCAACCGGCTGGTCACCGGCACCTACGTCCTCACCGAGACCCAGCCGGCTGGCTATCTGGATGGTATCGACACCGCCGGGAGCCTTGGCGGTTCGGCGTCCAGCCTGGCCGGCGGGGATGACATCCTGTCCGGCATCGTCATCACCGACGGCAGCTATGGCCGCAACTACCTCTTCGGCGAGCTGCCACCCGCCCAGATCAACGGGTATGTCTTTCTTGATCTCAATGCCGATGGCTTCAAGGTCTTCAGCGAGCCCGGGATTCAGGGCGTCACGATGACGCTGTCGGGGATCGACGATCGCGGCCAGATGACGACGGTGGTCACGACGACCTACGCCTCCGGGCAGTTCTTCTTCGCCAACATCCGGCCGGGGAACTACGCCATCAGCGAAACGCAGCCGGCGGGCTATCTGGACGGGCTTGACCGCAACCGCACCGGCGTGCTGGGGACGGTCAATGACTACTTCGACAATATCGTGGTTGCGCCGGGGACGACCTACGCCACCTACTACTTTGGCGAGTCCGGCAGCTTCTTCAGCGGCGCGGTGTATGCCGACAAGAATAACAACGGCGCGCGGGATGTCAACGAATCCGGTATTCAATATGTGACGATCCATCTCACCGGCACGCGCAGCGACAACGGCGCGACGGTCGGGCAGGCGACCCAAACCGACAGCGCCGGGGTGTATCAGTTTGTCAACGTGCCCAACGGCACCTATACCCTCACCGAGCTCCAGCCCGCCGCCTGGTTTGACGGGCGCGAAACGCTCGGTGCGGGCGCGGGCGGCGTGATTTCAGGCAATGACCGCTTCATCTCGCTCAGCATGAGCGGCCCGGGCGGGTCCAACTACAACTTTGGCGAGATCGGACCGGCGACAGTGAATGGCTATGTTTACATTGATCTGGGCGACGATGGAAACCGGACCGGCGAGGATCCTGGGATTGGCGGCGTGGTGCTGACCCTGCGCGGGACCGACTATGTCAGCGCGCCGATCCTGATGACGGCGACCACATCCCAGTATGGCGGCTACTCCTTCAGCGGGGTGCGGGCGGGCGTCTACACCCTGACCGAGGCGCAGCCGGCGGGCTACCCCGACGGCAAGGACCGGGCGAACTGCTGCGGCGCCGTGGTTGGCAACGACATCATCGCCAACATAACGATCCCGCCCGAGCTGTATGTGAGCGGATTCGATTTTGGCGAGCGGCTCAGCGGCCTGAGCGGCTACGTGTATCGCGACGGCAACAACAATGGGTTGCGAGATGATGGTCTCGGCATTGGCCTGGGGGGCATCCCGATCGACCTGTATGGGTTCACCGCGCTCGGCACGCTCGTGACCCGTTCGACCACGACGGACGGTTACGGTCTGTATTTCTTCAGCGATCTGCTGACCGGCACGTATCGCATCTCCCAGACCTGGCAGATCCCCTACATGACGGATGGCATAGACACGTTGGGCACGCTCGGCGGCGCGCTGGGGGCCAACGATGAGTTCATCGACATCGCCTTCACGCCCGGCCAGACCGGCCTCGAATACAATTTCGGCGAGTTCTATAACGCGACCATTGGCGGGAGCGTGTACTGGGACCTCAACAACGATGGCCAGAAGCAGGGTGGTGAGCCTGGCATTCTCGGGGCGACGGTCATTCTCAGCGGCGTCACCGATATCAACCAGCGCGTCCGTTTCACGACAACCACCGGAGCGGAAGGAACGTTCTACTTCTCGACGTTGCGCCCGGGGGTCTACAGCCTGCTCGAACTGCAGCCGGCCAACTACACCGATGGCAAGGACACACCCGGCTGGGCTGGCGGCAGCGCGGACGGCCTGGACGCCATTACCGGCATCGGTTTGGGGCCGGGCTGGAACGCCAGCGGATACCTGTTTGGCGAGCGCCAGGAGGGACTGTCCGGTTACGTCTACGCCGACCTGAACAACAACGGCGCGCGCGGGGTCGGGACCGAATCGGGCATCGGGAGCGCGCTCATCGGCCTGGCGGGCACGACGGATCTGGGCGAGCCAGTCATTCGGAACACCCTCAGCAACGGTTTTGGGTTCTACGCCTTCAGCGACCTCGCCAGCGGAACCTATCGGGTCAGCGAATACCAGCCCTCCGGTGTCTTCGACGGCCTGGACGCCCTGGGCACCCTGGGCGGCGAGCTGGGCGAAGACGTCTACACGGTCACCTATGTGGCCGGCGACTACGGGGCGGAGTACAACTTTGGCGAGATCCCGCCGGCGACGCTGGCCGGACAGGTCTTCGTCGACATCAACGGCGATGGTGTCCATCAGTATGGCGAGGCGGGGATCCCCGCCGTCGCGCTTGGGCTGGCCGGGGTGGACGATCTGGGCGCCTCGGTCGTTCGCGCTGCCCTTGCCGGCGGATATGGCTACTACACGTTTGGCAACCTGAGACCGGGTGTGTACACCCTCACTGAGATCCAGCCGGCTGGCTACACCGACGGCGCGGAGATCGTTGGCACGCTCGGCGGGACGCCGGCGCCGCCCGACAGCATCGCGCAAATCGTGGTGGGGGTGGCCGTCTACGGTAATGGCTATGAATTCGGCGAGACCCAGACCGGGCTGGGCGGGTTCGTCTATCACGACGCGACCGCGAACGGAAGCAAGGATAACGGCGAAGCCGTGCTGCCGGGCGTCACCCTGATCCTGACCGGCACGCTGGCGGGCGGCAATCCGATCACCCGCACGGCTGTGACCGACGGCTCTGGTTTCTACGGTTTTGGCGATCTGGCCGCGGGTGCGTATCGCATCCGCCAGATCCAGCCGCCGAACTATCTTGACGGTCCGGATTCCGCCGGCGCGCAGGGCGGCGCCCCCGGACCGCTTGGCCAGGACTACATCGACGTGGCCTATGCCGGGGTCGCCTTTGGGAGCGACTACAACTTCGGCGAGTACTATCCCGGCGCGCTGGAAGGCAATGTGTTCTTCGACCTGAACGACAACGGGCGGTATGAGCATCCGGTCGACTACTGGTGGAGCCCGGAGTCGCCCATTCAGGACGGCGTCAACGTCGTGCTCACGGGCCGGAATGACCTGAGCCAGAGCCTGTGGATCACCGACACGACCGACACCGGCGGGTTCTATCGTTTCTCGTTGCTTCGCCCGGGCGTGTATACCCTGACCGAAATTCAGCGCGACGTTGACGTTGATGGCATGGATTGGGCGGCCGCCGAGCCGGGAATGGTGCTGGCAAATGACGAGGTTCGCAATATCACCCTCGGGATTGGCCACGTCAAGCGCGCCTATTTTGGCGAGAAGCCCAGCCTGACGGGTTTTGTCTACCGCGACGACAACGAAAACGGTATCCACGAGCCGAGCCCGGCGACGGGCTGCAATTCGCCCGAGCTGGGCATCCAGTTCGTCAACCTGCAGCTCACCGGGGTCGATGTCTACAACCGGAATGTCACCCTGAATACGGCAACGTTCTACCCCGACCCGCGGGAGACGTATCGCTGCAACCAGGGCTTGTTCTACTTCGGCGGCCTGGTGACCGGCACGTATGCCCTCCGCGAGTTTCAGCCGGGCGACTTCCTTGACGGCCAGGAGACGGTGGGCACGGGCGGCGGCTTGACGACGACCAACGACATCATCTCGCGGATCGTCTTCACGCCCGGGGTCGTCATCACCAACTACAACTTCGGCGAGCTCCGCAATGTCATCGAGGGGTCGGTGTATCTCGACGCCAACGGCAATGGGGTGAAAGAGCCCCACGAGGGCGGCGTCAACAACCCGGCGACCGTCGTGCTGCGCGGCGTCAACAATCTCGGCCAATCCGTGTGGATGACCCGGACGACCTATGGCTCCTACCAGTTCACCGGGCTGCGGCCGGGCGTCTACACCCTGACCGAGTTGCAGCCGGCCGGGTATGCGGACGGGCAGGAGCAGCTCGGCGCGGGCGCGGGCGGGGCGATTGGGGACAACGACCAGTTCGTGAACCTGGTCCTCGCGCCCGGCGCCATCGCCAGCGGCTACAACTTCGGCGAGTTGATTGGTTCCAGCCTGGGCGGGCGGGTGGCGTATGTCTGGTTTGCCGGCGAGGGCAGTTACTTTGGCCAGGGGTTGGTCAGCCAAACCATTCGCCTGAACGGCACGCTTATTCCGAGCGGCAGCCTGATCATGACGATGACGACGGATGTCAGCGGCTACTACCGCTTCAACAGCCTGCCGCCCGGCGCCTATACCGTCACCCAAATCGGCATGCCGCTTGGATACGCCGACTTTGGGGCTTTGTCCTGCCATTGGCAGGCGAGCACCCAGGGGCGAAGCATCCGCGGCATCCCGCTGGAGTACGGAAGCTATGTGTCCAATTGCGACTTCATGCTCGGACCGACCCTGACCGGCTACGTCTTCGCCGATCACAACGCCAATGGCGTGATCGAGTACCCCGAGGCCGGGATCAGTTTTGTTGCCGTCAGCCTGTATGGCGTGTCCTCCGATGGCGCGCCCAGCACCCGCACGGTTTCGACAAGCACCGGCTTCTTTGCGTTTGGCGGGCTGCTGACCGGGACGTATCGCCTGGTCGAGACACAGCCCGGCGGTTTCTACGACGGCGCCGACATCCCCGGCAGCCTGGGCGGGCTAACCGGCACGGCCGCGCTATCCGCCTTGCCAGGATATTCGCCGCCGATCACCAACGACATCATCGCCGGCATCGTCTTCACCCCCGGCGCGCTCGGGCAGAACTATCTGTTTGCGGAGCTGCTCCCGGCCGAACTGCGGGGCGTCGTCTACTACGACAAGGACGACACGGGGACCCTGACCCCGTGTTGCATCAGTCCGTATAACGGGCAGGACGAGGTCATCTACCCGGTCCGGGTGATCCTGGATGGGATCAACGATCTCGGGGCGCAGGTGCTCATGACCAACCCGTACGACTCGGGAGCCTTTGAGTTCACCGGCCTGCGGCCAGGCGTCTACACCCTGACCGAGACCCAGCCGCCCACCTATACCGACGGGATTGACAACGTGGGGAGCACGGGCGGCGTCCTTGGCAACGACCAGATCCGTTTCATCAATCTGACCTGGGGCGACCACGCCTCGGGCTACAACTTCGGCGAGCGCAAGTTCGGCATCATTGGAACCGTCTTCGCCGATCGCAACAACAATGGCGTGTTCAACCCGCCCAATGACGGAACAGACTCGGGCATCCCGGGGGTCTTGGTCTGGCTGACCGGGACGACCGCCATCGGCGATCCGGTCCTGATGACCACGACCAGCAGCGCGGTCGGCGCATTCTCGTTCGCCAACTTGCAGCCGGGCATGTATACCCTGAGCGAAACGCAGCCATTCGGCTATGCCGACGGGCTCGATCGGGCCGGCACGCTGGGCGGGCTGCTGTCCAACGATCGGATCACCGGTATCGTGGTGGGTGATCAGTCGTTCGGGCAGGATTACGCGTTCGGCGAGCTGCCGCCCAGCACGCTCTCGGGCTATGTCTACGTCGACATCAACAACGACGGCTACCGCGTCATCGAGCCCGGGATCGCCGGCGTCACGATCACCCTGCAGGGGCAAAATGCGTTGGGCGATTCGGTCCTGATGGT
>Ga0209477_1001806_pt1 | contig 12765 bp, 5 predicted proteins | sample KloWWTupernatant_FD_187180 | JGI IMG/M metagenome (GOLD analysis project Ga0209477, IMG submission 187180) | Active sludge microbial communities from Klosterneuburg, Austria, studying microevolution and ecology of nitrifiers - Klosterneuburg... | ecosystem: Engineered > WWTP > Aerobic digester >...
TTCGCCTCGAGGTCTCCGATGCTGGCAAGGACTGGCTCGGAGAGAAGGGGTACGACCCGGTGTTCGGCGCACGCCCGTTGCGGCGCGTCATCCAGGACAACATCGAGGACCGCCTCAGCGAGATGCTCCTTTCCGGCGATTTCGGCGCCGGCGATCTCGTCAAGGTTGATGCCGTCGATGGTGGCCTCACTATCGAACCCGTCCGCGAAGTAGCGCCCGTCGGCTAACCGGGCACCAGGTCAACAGCAAACCCGGGGGCGCCGTTCCACAACGGCGCCCCTCCATTTTCCCGCCGTTCACATTCGGTACTGGACAAAACGCTCACGAGCAGCCATTCTCATTCCGACGAATGCGATTTCGGCCCCCCGCAGGCATGCTCCGCTGTGGGTGGGGGGCCTTTTTCTGTCAGTCCGGCGTCATTGACGCAGCTGCCTCGCCGTCGGTAGGATAGTAGGCGGCTCGCTATGCCCATCGTTTCCCCAAGCATTGTTGGCCCACGGCAGATCGGCTTTCTGCGCCATTCGCCCCACTAGTCCTGAAGGAGTTGCCACAGGATGACCACTACGCGTGACGTGGTGCGAGGGGGGTCCTTTTCCCCTCTCGAAGTCAAGACCTACGGACAGATCCCGAACGTCCTCGACCTCCCCAACCTCATCAAGATCCAGATCGACGCCTTCGACTGGTTCAAAAGGGAAGGTCTCCGGGAACTCCTGAGCGAGATATCCCCAATCCAGGACTTCACCGGCTCGAAGATGGACCTCATCTTCGGCGACTACGAATTCCGCGAGCCCAAGCACCCCATGGGCGAATGCCGCGAACGCGACCTCACCTTCGCCGCACCGCTGTTCGTTGACGTCGAGCTCCGCATCAAGGACTCCGGCGAGATCAAGGAGCAGCGCCTCTTCTTCGGCGACTTCCCGCTGATGACCGACCGTGGCACCTTCATCATCAACGGCGCCGAGCGGGTTGTTGTCAGCCAGCTCGTTCGCTCTCCGGGTGTGTACTACACCATCGAAACCGATGCGGCCACCGGGAAGCGCCTCTGCCACGCCAAGCTCATCCCCAACCGTGGCGCCTGGCTCGAATTCGAGACCTCCAACCGCGACGTCCTCTACGTGAAAGTGGACCGCAAGCGCAAGATCCCCGTAACCACCCTTATCCGCGCGATCGACGTGCCGGGCCTTCTTCCTTCTGATAAGGCGAACCCTCGCTTCGCGAAGTACTGGGCTGCGGTGGAAGCCGGGGACGACCGTGCCCGCGATGCCGCAGCGCGCGAACTCGAGACCGAGCTCGGCACCGATGAGCGCCTCATCGCTATGTTCGAGGCCGTCGATACCAGCGACATCCACCAGTTCCTCCCCACCACCATTTCCAAGGAGCCGCGCGACCCCCTCGCCAAGGACAAGCACGACGCGCTCCTCGAGTTCTACCGCAAAATCCGCCCCGGCGACCCGCCGACCCACGATAACGCCCGGAACCTGCTCAAGACCCTCTTCTTCGAGCCCCGCCGCTACGACCTCGGCCGGGTCGGCCGCCACAAGGTCAACACCCGCCTCGAACTCGAAGAACCCACCCAGCAGCGCTGGCTTCGCCCCTACGACCTCGTCAGCATCGTCCGCGAACAGGTCAACATCAACAACGGCCGCGGCCACAACGATGACATCGACCACCTCGGCAACCGCCGCGTTCGCGCCGTCGGCGAGCTCATCCAGCAGCAGTTCCGCGTCGGCCTCCTGCGCATGGAGCGTGTCGTCCGCGAGCGCATGACCATCACCGACCCGGAAGAGGCGACGCCAAGCGCACTCATCAATATCCGCCCCGTGGTTGCGGCCATGAAGGAGTTCTTCGGCGGTAGCCAGCTCTCCCAGTTCATGGACCAGACCAACCCGCTCTCCGAGCTCAACCACAAGCGCCGCCTTAGCGCCCTCGGCCCGGGCGGCCTCTCGCGTGATCGTGCCGGCTTCGATGTCCGCGACGTGCACCACAGCCATTACGGCCGCATCTGCCCTATTGAGACGCCCGAAGGCCCGAACATCGGCCTCATCGGCTCGCTCGCGACCTACGCCCGCCTCAACGAGTTCGGCTTCATTGAGACTCCCTACCGCCGCGTTGTCCGCGAGATGGTCTCCGATGATCCGAGCCTTGTCGGCCGCATCCTCCGCGAAGAAGCGCTCGATGCTGGCGGCAAGGTCATCGGCAAGCCCGGTGACCGCATCGATGCTGCTATGGCGAAGAAGCTTGCTTCTGCCGGCCGCTCGGTCGTCATTCGCCCCTGGGTCACCAGCGACATCCTCTACCTCACCGCCGATCAGGAAGATAAGTGGAAGGTCGGCCAGGCTAACACCGTCCTGGATGACGAAGGCCACTTCGTGAGTGATCGCGTCGAGGTCCGCATTTACGAGAAGTTCCTCACCGTCCACCCGGAAGAAGTTGACTTCATCGATGTCTCCCCGAAGCAGATGGTCTCCGTCGCGACAGCGCTCATCCCCTTCCTCGAGCACGACGACGCAAACCGCGCGCTCATGGGCGCAAACATGCAGCGCCAGGCCGTCCCCCTCGTCCGCCCCGAGGTGCCGCTCGTTGGTACCGGCATGGAGCGCCGCACCGCGGTCGATAGCGGCCACGTGCGGACCGCTGACGGCCCCGGTGAGGTCATTGAGGCTTCCGGTAACCGGATCGTCATCCGCTACGACGACCCCGACCTCGGCGAGGTTGCCTACCCGCTGACCAAGTTCACCCGCTCGAACCAGGGCACCTGCCTCAACCACCGCCCCATCGTGGTCCGCGGAGAGCGGGTAACCACGGACCAGCCGATCGTGGATAGTTCCAGCACCCAGGGCGGCGATCTCGCCCTCGGTCAGAACGTCCTCGTCGCCTTCATGAGCTGGGAAGGCTACAACTTCGAAGACGCCATCATCATCTCCCAGAACCTCGTCCGCGAGGACAAGTTCACCTCCATCCACATCGAGAAGCACGAAGTCGAAGCGCGCCAGACCAAGCTCGGCGATGAGGAAATCACCCGTGATATCCCCAACGTCGGCGAGGAAAGCCTCAGCCAGCTCGACGAAGACGGCATTATCCGTATTGGCGCCGAGGTCCGCGAAGGCGACATCCTCGTCGGCAAGATCACGCCCAAGGGCGAGACCGAGCTCACCGCCGAGGAAAAGCTCCTTCGCGCCATCTTTGGCGAAAAGGCCCGCGAGGTGAAGGATACCTCGTTGCGCGTCCCCCACGGTGAAAAAGGCAAGGTCATCGACGTCAAGGTCTTCGACCGTGACAACCACGAAGGCCTCCCCGCCGGCGTCAACAAGCTCGTCCGCGTAGGCATCGCTCAGCGCCGCAAGCTCTCCGAAGGCGACAAGATGGCCGGTCGCCACGGCAACAAGGGCGTCATCAGCCGCATCCTCCCCCGCGAGGACATGCCCTACCTCGAAGATGGCACCCCCATCGATATCATCCTCAACCCGATCGGCGTCCCCAGCCGTATGAACATCGGCCAGGTGCTCGAAACGCACCTCGGCTGGGCCGCGAACGTCCTCGGCTTCCGCGCCGTCACGCCGGTCTTCGATGGCGCCCGTGATCACGAGATCGATGACGCCCTTGCCCGTGCCTGGCTCGCCCAGGAATCCGGGGCCGTCTACTACGTCGACCCGCGTGACCGCGGCTTCGATCTTGATGTTTGTGTGAGCTGGCTCAAGCAGAAGGGTTACGACCCGGCTCCCATCCTGCTCGAACCCGTGGATGACGCCGCCAGCCGCGCCTGCCTCGAGATCTGGCTCAACGAGAAGCGCGCCGTCGAAGGCGGCAAGCTCATCGAACCCGGCAAGCTCTCCCGCGAGGAGCTCGAAGCCCTCGCCCAGGCTGTCTATCGCGAGACTAACGTCCCGCCGCCGCTCTTCGGCAAGATGCTCCTGCGCGATGGTCGCACCGGCGATGCCTTCGACCAGCCGCTCACCGTTGGCTACATCTACATGCTCAAGCTCATCCACCTGGTCGAGGACAAGATCCACGCCCGCAGCACCGGCCCCTACAGCCTCATCACCCAGCAACCGCTCGGTGGTAAGGCCCAGTTCGGTGGCCAGCGCTTCGGCGAGATGGAAGTGTGGGCCCTCGAAGCCTATGGCGCCGCCCACATCCTCCAGGAGCTTCTCACCGTGAAGTCCGACGATGTCGTCGGCCGCGTGAAGACGTACGAAGCCATCGTGAAGGGCGAGGATGTCCTCGAACCGGGCGTCCCGGAATCCTTCAAGGTGCTCGTCAAGGAGCTCCAGAGCCTCGGCCTCTCTGTCGAGGTCTCCAACGACGAAGGGGGCAGCGTCTCCTTCATCGATGACACAACGAGCGACATGCCGGAGCTGGGGATCAACCTCTCTGGTTTCGAAGCGGAGGACCTGTTCAATGCTCGAAGTCAATGATTTCAACCAGGTGCGCATCGCCCTCGCCAGCCCGGAGCAGATCCGCTCCTGGTCCTACGGCGAAGTCACCAAGCCTGAGACCATCAACTACCGCACCCTGAAGCCCGAAAAGGACGGCCTCTTCTGCGAGAAGATCTTCGGCCCCACCAAGGACTTCGAGTGCTACTGCGGCAAATACAAGCGCGTCCGCTACAAGGGCATTATTTGCGATAAGTGCGGCGTCGAAGTCGCCCGCGCCAAGGTCCGCCGCGAGCGCATGGGCCACATCGAGCTGGCCAGCGCTGTCAGCCACATCTGGTTCGTCAAAGGTACCCCGAGCAAGCTCGGCCTCCTCCTCGACATGTCGCCGCGTAACCTCGAGCGCGTCCTCTACTTCGCCCAGTACATGATCATCGAAGTCGACGAGGAAGCGCGGAACCGCGAACTCGAACACCTCCGCGCAGAGATGCTCACGGTCGTCGATGAGCGCGTCGCCGATATCCGCCCGAAGCGCGAGAAACTCGAGGCAGAGCTCGAGGACGCCAACACTCAGCTTCAGGCCAAAGTCGGCGAACGCCAGCAGCAGATCGAAGAAGAGCGACTGATCTCCCGCGAAGCGCTCCAGGCCGCCGTGACCCGTGCCGTCGAACAGGCTGAAGCTGCGCGCGGCACCGCCCTCGAAGCCGAAATCGCCCTTCTTGGCGATGTCATCCTTGAAGCCGGTACCAAGGTCACACAGACCGCGTTCGCCCGTGTCGTCCGGGAGGGCGATAAGAAGCTCGCCGCCTTCGACAAAGAGACCACCAAGCTCAAGGAATCCGAAGGACTCCTGGCCGATACCGCCCTCGATGACGCGAAGGCCTCCCTCTACGACGAGCTGCACCCCCTCCAGCAGAAGGAAAAGCAGCTCCGCGATGAAGTCGAGGAGCAGTACCGCGAACGCCTGCGCGACCTCGAAGACCTCGCCGACCCCATCCGCGATGACCGCGTCGTCCTCCTCAGCGAGACCCGCTACCGCGAGCTCTCCGACATGTTCGGCCACGTCTTCAAGGCCGGCATGGGCGCTGAAGCCGTCCTTCAGGTACTCCAGCGCGTCCAGCTCGATGAGATGCGCGCCCGCCTCAAGCAGGAGATCCTCACCGCCAGCGGTATGCGCCGCAAGAAGGCCACCAAGCGGCTTGATGTTGTCGAATCCCTCAAGGATTCCGGCAACAAGCCCGATTGGATGGTCTTCCAGGTCCTCCCCGTCCTCCCGCCGGACCTGCGCCCCATGGTCCAGCTCGATGGTGGCCGCTTCGCCACCAGCGACCTGAACGACCTCTACCGCCGCGTCATCAACCGTAACAACCGCCTCAAGCGGCTCCTCGACCTCGGCGCCCCCGAAATCATCATCCGCAACGAAAAGCGCATGCTTCAGGAGGCGGTTGACTCGCTCATCGACAACGGCCGCCGCGGCCGCGCCGTGAGCGGCAGCGGCAACCACAAGCTCAAAAGCCTCTCCGACATGCTCAAGGGCAAGCAGGGACGCTTCCGCCAGAACCTCCTCGGCAAGCGCGTCGACTACTCGGGCCGCTCCGTCATCGTCGTCGGCCCTGAACTCAAGCTCTCCCAGTGCGGCCTTCCCAAGCGCATGGCCCTCGAGCTCTTCAAGCCGTTCGTCATGCACTCCCTGGTCGCCAAGGGCCTCGCCCACAACATCAAGAGCGCCAAGCGCATCGTGGAACGGGCCCGACCCGAAGTCTGGGACGTCCTGGATGAGGTCATCCGCGACCGGCCCGTGCTCCTGAACCGCGCACCCACGCTCCATCGCCTCGGCATCCAGGCCTTCCAGCCCGTCCTCATCGAGGGCTCGGCCATCCAGCTCCATCCGCTCGTCTGTTCGGCCTTCAACGCCGACTTTGATGGCGACCAGATGGCTGTCCACGTCCCCCTCAGCCGCGAGGCCGTGGCCGAGGCGAAGCAGATCCTCATGTCCACCCGCAACCTGCTGTCACCCGCCAGCGGCGACCCGATCGTCGCCCCGTCGCTCGACATGGTCCTCGGGTGCTACTACATGACCGACATCGATGCCGGCGCCCGCGGCGCCTATCGCAAGGCCGATGGCCGCCCGGCCGAGGGACACTTCGGCTCATTCGAAGAAGCCAAGCTCGCCTTCGACCTCTCCATCGTTGACCTCCGCGCGCCCATCCGCGTACGCACCACCAAGACCGTCGTGGGTGATGGCGGCTCGCTCGCCGAGCCCGAGTTCGGCGCCGATGGCAACCCCCGCTCGCACACTATCGAGACCACCGTCGGGCGGATCATCTTCAATGAGATCCTCCCAACGGAACTCCCCTTCCAGAACGTCATCATGGATCGCCCCAACCTCCGCAAGGTTGTCGCCACGTGCTACCGCACCCTCGGTGGCGAAGCGACCGGTGAGGTGGTCGACCGCATCAAGGCGACCGGCTTCCACTACGCGACCCGAAGCGGCATCACCATCGCGATCCACGAAATCCAGGTCCCCAAGAACAAGCCCCAGCTCCTCGCGGAGGCCGATCGCAAGGTCGATGAACTCCAGGAGCAGTACCAGATGGGCCTGATTACTGACGACGAACGCTACCAGGGCACCGTCGAGATCTGGGCCGATACCACCACCGAGGTTGAAAAGGCCATCAAGGAGCGGATGCCGGAATACGGCTCCCTCAACTACATGGCCAGCTCCGGCACCAAGGGCAATATCACCCAGATCCGCCAGATGGCCGGCATGCGCGGCCTCATGGCCGACCCCAACGGTAAAGTGATCGAGCTTCCCATCCGCGGCTCGTTCCGCGAAGGGCTCTCCGTCCTCGAATACTTCATCTCCACCCACGGCGCCCGCAAGGGTCTCGCCGACACCGCCCTCCGAACCGCCGACTCGGGCTACCTGACCCGGCGCCTCATCGATGTCGCCCAGGATGTCATCATCCTGGAAGAGGATTGCGGCACCACCTCCGGACTCTGGATCGAACGTGGGCCCGCCGGCGATGCCGGCGAAAGCCTGCGCGGCCGTATCCTCGGCCGTCACGCCGCCATGGACGTCGTCGACGAGTCAACCGGCGAGATCATCTGCGAGCGCGGCCAGGAACTCAACGAGGCCATCTCCGATGAGATCGACGCCCGCCACATCGAGCGGGTCTTCGTCCGCACGCCGATGTCCTGCGAAGCCGTACGCGGACTCTGCCAGCCCTGCTACGGCCGCGACCTCGCCCGTGGCGAGCTCGTCAAGATGCGCACCGCCGTCGGCATCATCGCCGCCCAGTCCATCGGCGAACCCGGGACACAGCTCACGATGCGTACGTTCCACACCGGTGGCGTCGCATCCCAGACCGACATCACCAGCGGTCTCCCCCGCGTCGAAGAACTCTTCGAGGCGCGCGCCCCCAAGGGCGAGGCAATCATCAGCGAGACCGATGGCGTCGTCGATATCGTCCAGGAAAACGAGCGCCGGCTCGTCCGCGTGACGAACGTCGATACCCTCGTCGAGGAGTATGCCGTGCCTGCGAGGGGCGAAGCCCTCGTCAAGGATGGTGACCGCATCGTCGCGGGCGCCGCCATCGCACAGGGCCCGGTGTCAAAGACTGCCGTCGCCGCCGTCGCCGAACAGGTCATCTCCCGTATCTCCGGTGTCGTCCGGCTCTCCGGCAAGAACAAGCTCCAGGTCGTCTACGAAGAGCGCGAGGAACGCGAATACGCCATCCCGGCGGCCGCCCGCCTCCTCGTCGAAAACGGCCAGATGGTGTACGCCGGTGACCAGCTCACCGAAGGCGCCAAGAACCCCCAGCACATCCTCCATGTCCAGGGCCGCGATGCCGTCCGCAAGTACATGGTCGATGAAGTGCAGAAGGTCTATAAGTCCCAGGGTGTGAACATCAACGATAAGCACATCGAGGTCATCACCCGCCAGATGCTCCGCCGCGTCAAGGTCGACCATCCGGGTGATACCGGGCTCCTGCCCGGCGACCTCGAAGACCGCCGCGCCTTCGAGGAGCTCAACAACCGCGTCATCGCCGAAGGCGGCGAGCCGGCCACCGCCCAGCCTGTCCTCCTTGGTGTGACCAAGGCCTCCCTCAACACCGATTCGTGGCTCGCGGCCGCTTCCTTCCAGGAAACCACCCGCGTCCTCACCAATGCCGCCATCGACGGCGCCACCGACAAGCTCCTTGGTCTCAAGGAGAACGTCATCATCGGTAAACTCATCCCGGCCCGCAGCGAGATTGAGGTGCCGAAGCGCGAGCACTACGCCGAACTCGATGTGCCCGAATCGCTCCTCCTCGAGGAAGAGTCCGAACTCGAGCGCATGCTCGCCGAGCGCGAGGCTGGCGGCTACCGCCGTCCCGGCACCGTCGCCCTCCTCGATGAGGACGACGAAGAGATCGGCGCAATCGAAGACGATGACGAAGAAGACCCCATCATCGGCGGCGACGACAACTAGTCCGCTACCGCGGCGCCAGACAACGAAGGGCCTCCCATGTGGGAGGCCCTTCGCAGTCTGGAACGGCTGTGTCCGAACCGCGGGACGAGCGCTCTACACCAGTTCGAGCGCTTCCCCCTCGTAGCTCCGTCCGCCCCGGCGCATCTCCACCAGCTTCCCAAGTTTGACGACGCAGTCGGCCACGCCCGGCGTGTCACCCAGCGCTTCGAAGTTCTGCATCCCGCAGACGTTGCACGTCCCGTGGTGGCAGTCCGCCACGGTCTTGTTCGAAAGCACGTCGCGCCACTGCCCGCGCAGGTAACTCTTCGTCACCCCGCTGTCGATGTGGTCCCAGGGCAACGGCTCGTTCACGTCCATCTCGCGGTGGGCGAACCAGTCCGTGTCGATCCGCGCCTCCTCGAATGCCGCGGCCCAGTGCTCGCCCCGGAAGTACTCGCCCCACGCATCGAACTTCGCGCCGCGCTTCCACGCGCCGTAAATCGCGGCGCCCACCCGCCGGTCGCCCCGGCTCAGCACAACCTCGACGAAACTATCGCGAGGGTCGTTCCAGCTGAACTCCAGTCCCGCCGCCCTGCACCCGTCCTTCAACAGGAAGTGCTTGGCAGCGAGCTCCTCGGCGTCGTCCTGGCGCGCCCACTGGAATGGGGTGTGTGGCTTTGGGACGAGGTTGCTCGTGCTCACCCGGACTTTCGCGCGTCCACCCACATGCTTCTTGCCGATGGCCTTCACTTTGGCCGCCATCTCCACGATCCCGGCCACGTCCTCCATCGTCTCGGTCGGCAGCCCGACCATGAAGTACATCTTGATCCCCGTCCATCCCCGCTGGAACGCGTTTTCCGCCGCTCCGAGCAGGTCCTCTTCGCTCACCAGCTTGTTGATAGCGTTCCGCAGGCGCTGGCTTCCGGCTTCCGGGGCCAGCGTCAGTGTGTGCTTCTTCCCCCGTGCCACCGCGTTCGCGATATCGACCGAAAAGCCGTCGACCCGTGTGCTCGGGATCCCCACCTTCAGGTTTTCGAACGTGTCGGTCAGGGTGTTCACCATCCGCACGATCTGGCTGTGGTCGGTGGTGCTCAGCGAAAGCAGGGAAAGCTCGTCGTAGCCCGTGTTGGCCATCAGGTCACGCGCCGCCTGGACCACCGTATCGGCCGTGCGTTCCCGTGCCGGGCGGTAGATCATCCCCGCCTGGCAGAACCGGCATCCCTGCGTGCACCCGCGCTGGATCTCCACCGAGGCGCGGTCATGGATCGTCTGCAGGAACGGCACGATCGGCTTCACGAGCGGAGGCGGAAGCTCCTCCACGATCCGCCGCCGGATGACACGGGGCGCATCGGGCGTCAGCGGCTCGAGCGCGGCGAACCGTCCCGCATCGTCGTATCGAGCTTCATAGAATGCGGGCGCGTAAACGCCTGGCATGCCCAACAAGTCCCTTAGCCGCTCCTGCCGGGGCACGCCACGCCGCTTCCATTCGCGGATGCGGTCAACGAGCTCGATCACCGCCTCCTCGCCCTCGCCGAGGACGAACGCATCGACAAACGACGAGAGCGGCTCCGGGTTGAACGAGCCGCTCCCGCCGCAGATCACGATCGGGTCGCCCTCGCGGCGGTCGCGCGCCCACACCGGGATCCCCGCGAGGTCGAGCATGTTCAGGACGTTGGTGTACGTCATTTCGTACTGCAGCGTGAAGCCGAACACATCGAAGTCCCGTACCGGGTGGCGGGTTTCCAGGCTCCAGAGGCCGATGCCTTCCGCTCTCATCTCCGCTTCCATGTCTTCCCACGGGGCGAACGTCCGCTCGCAGGCAACGTCCTCCTCACGGTTCAGGATGTCGTACAGGATGCCGAGACCCATGTTCGACATGCCGATGTCGTACGCGTCCGGGTAGGCAAGGGCGATCCGCACGGCGGTGTGGTCCCAGTCCTTCGTCACGGTGTTCCACTCGCCACCGGTGTAACGCGCGGGCTTGGTCACCCGCGTCAGCAGCTGGTCGATCGTTGTAGTCATGGTGTTGCTCCTGGCTGGTGGGCACAAAATCCGGGAGGACGGACATCCATCGTAGCAGGCTCCAGTTGTGAGCCGAACTACAGCGCAATTCCAGCCGGTGGTAGCGTGCCACCATGACCTTCGACGCCGTCATCGTCGCCGCCGGCACATCGACCAGGTTCGGCGCCGCCGACAAGCTCTCGGCTGACCTTTGCGGCCGTCCGGTGCTTGCCTGGTCGCTTTCCCTGTTCGAATCCATCCCCGGAATGGGCTGTCTGGTGATTGTCGCCGGGCCAGACCGCATTGTGGAGTTCACCGCGATGGCTGCCGAGTGGTGCCCGAAGGCGTGCTACCGCGTCGTCCCCGGAGGCGCCCGCCGCCGGGACAGCGTTGAGGCCGGCCTCCGCGAGTGCACCGCCCGCTATGTTGCCATCCACGACGGTGCCCGCCCGCTCGCGACCCCCGAACTCGTGGCCAGGGTACTCGCTGCGGCAGAGGGCCGCCCCGGCGCCATCGCCGCCATCCCGGTGACCGACACCATCAAGATCGTCCGCGGCCGCGTAATCGCTGGACACCCTGACCGGGCCACCCTCTGGGCGGCCCAGACGCCCCAGGTGGTCCTTCGCCAGGCGTGGCTTGATGCTGCCGCCATGGGCGACAACGACGAGACTGATGACGCTGCGATGCTCAGCCGTCTCGGCCTCGAGTGCGCTGTCGCTGAAGGCAGCACCGAGAACCTGAAGATCACCCACCCGCGCGACCTGGACCTGGCCGCCGCAATCCTTAAGCAGAGGGAAACCGCACCATGATGCGCATCGGGATCGGCGAGGACCTTCACCGCATCGATGATGGCCGCACCCTCATCCTCGGCGGCGTCATCATCGAAGAAGGCCCGGGCCTCATCGGCCACAGTGACGCCGATGTCCTCCTCCACGCCATTACCGATGCCGTCCTCGGCGCCGCCGCGCTCGGCGATATCGGCCAGCACTTCCCTCCCGGTGATCCCCGCTACGCCCAGGCCGATAGCGCCGACTTCCTCCGCAAGGCCGTCGAGCTTGCCTCCGCCGCAGGCTGGACGATCGCCAACATCGATAGCACCGTCCGCGCTGAGCGGCCGAAACTCGCGCCCTACATCCCGCATCTCCGCGAGCGCATCGCTGAGATCACCGGCCTTGTCCCGGCGCAGGTCAGCGTGAAGGCAAAGACCTCCGAGGGCCTCGATGCCGTCGGACGCGGCGAGGCCATGGCGGCGACCGCCGTTGTGCTGCTCCAGGCGAGTGAAGCATAGCCGCCGTTTCGCTCGGACTGCTGGCGAATCCGCCTTGCCGCGGGCCATGTAAGCGCCCTACTTCGTCGTAGCGGCTTGCGGTGCTATCACCATCATCACGGTATCAACGGGAGAAGGACGCACATGGCCGGGACGATCGTTGTTGGCAACCACACCCACGAAGAGATCCTTGATTCGCTGAACGCCATCGATGAGATGGCCGTCAGCACCCGCGCGGGATCCCGGATCCGCTCCCGCATGATGCACTTCGCCGTCGCCGACAATTTCAGCGTCTATGCCTCCTCCATGAAGGGCGACCCCAAGACTCTTCAGATCCTCAATGACCCCTCCATCTCCCTCTTGGTCCTCGATCGCCGCACCGACCAGAACGGCTGGCGCGAGATTGAGATAACTGGCCGCGCGGAGATCGTCAACGACCCCGATGAGCGTGCCCGCGCGCTCGAAATGGTGAGTGGCCCATCTCCCATCGTCGCGCACCTCAAGAACGCCGGGCAGCTCGACATCCTGGATGCCATCCGCATCACCCCGGTCGAGGTGAAGATGCGCATCTTCGGCGAGATCGTCGCCGGCATGCCCCCCACTGTCGTCGAATTCGAAGAGAACGCTGCCGCCGCCGGCGACCTTGCCGAAGTCCGCAAGCGCTTCGGCGC
>Ga0209477_1001808_pt1 | contig 12758 bp, 12 predicted proteins | sample KloWWTupernatant_FD_187180 | JGI IMG/M metagenome (GOLD analysis project Ga0209477, IMG submission 187180) | Active sludge microbial communities from Klosterneuburg, Austria, studying microevolution and ecology of nitrifiers - Klosterneuburg... | ecosystem: Engineered > WWTP > Aerobic digester >...
GGAGGAATTCCATGGGAAACGTGGAAATCAGTGCAATACGTGGGGCTTGGCGCTGTCCGAGGCATCCAGGTAGAAGCGCTCCACGGGCACCTCGAAGGGGGTACCTTCTTCTGTCACGAAATGAAAGCTCCCGCGCATGGTGCCCGTGGCGGTGCGAAGCCGGCAGCCGCTGGTGTATTCAAAGGCCTGCCCGGGCTGCAACAGCGGCTGCTGGCCCACCACGCCCAGGCCCTTGACTTCCTCGACATGCCCCAGCGCGTCGGTAATGATCCAGTGGCGGGAAATCAACTGCGCCGGTGTCCCTCCGGGGTTGGCAATCTCGATGGTGTACGCAAAGTGGTATTCGCAAGCATCGGGATCGGACTGCTCCGCCAGGTATTCGGGGCGCACGTGAACGTCGATGGTAGGTTTCGGCATCCCGGAATGGTAACTGCGACAATGGCGGTATGAGCCGTACCTTTCGCATTGCCCCTTCGATCCTCTCTGCCGACTTCGCACGTTTGGGTGAAGAAGTGCAGAACGTCGTCGCCGCCGGCGCCGACTGGATCCATTTCGACGTGATGGACAACCATTACGTGCCCAACCTCACTTTTGGTCCCATGGTGTGCCAGGCTCTCAAGCCACACGCCAAAACGCCCGCGGGTGTTGCGGTGCCCATCGACGTGCACCTGATGGTCCAGCCCGTGGATGCCCTGGCAGCAGCCTTTGCCGAGGCGGGGGCCGACTACATCAGTTTCCACCCGGACGCCTCGGGCCATGTGCACCGCAGCATCCAGGCGATCCGTTCCAAGGGCGTCAAACCCGGGCTGGTGTTCAACCCCGCCGAGCCGCTGGATGTGCTGGACTGGGTGATCGACGACATCGACCTCATTCTCATCATGAGCGTCAACCCCGGTTTTGGCGGCCAGAGCTTCATCGACTCGGCCCTGCGCAAGATCGAGGCCGTGCGCAAGCGCATCGACGCCAGTGGCAAGGACATTCGCCTGGAGGTGGATGGCGGCATCAAGCAGGACAACATCCGCCGCGTGGCCGACGCGGGCGCCGACACGTTCGTGGCAGGCAGCGCCATTTTTGGCAAGACCGACTACCGCGGCGTGATTGACGCCATGCGTGCGCAGTTGGCCGTCTGAGGGGCTTTTATCCCAGGCGCTGGAACGTCAGCGTAAAGGCGACCCCATCGGCCGTGTTGTGCGCGCTGATGGCGCCGCCCATCTTGGCCATATAGGTTCGGGCCACGAACAGGCCCTGGCCTCGGTGTTCCCCATCGCCCGGTAATGCAGGCAGACCGGGGTCCGACACGCCCAGCTCGAAAATTCGCTCCAGCAGGTCGTCGGCAATGGTGGAGCCCTGGTTGTGCAGCGTGGCGCTGGCGGTCGATGCGGATGCAGTGAGTGTGAGCCGGATCGAGGTGCCCGCCGGGCGGTAGCGATCGGCATTGCGCAGGATGTGGGTTACCACGTCTTCCAGGGCGAATTCATCTGCCCGCACGATGACCGGGCCCGTGACGGCCTCGTACGCTACATCGGCAATGTCTGCAAAGTGCGCATTGGCGGCCACATGGCGCAGGAAGGCGTCCAGGTCGAGCCGTCCCTGCGGCAAGTCTGCCGCCTGCAGGGCCTCGGCGGGCGAGGCCGTGCCGTAGAGCACATGCACCGCCTGCTGCATGCGCTGCACGTAGCGCCTGCCGGGGTCTTGCGGGTCGCTGTGCAACACCATCAAGGATTGCAGCGGCGACATGATCTCGTGTCCCACGGCGTGCCACATGTCCCGCTCTTGCTGGGCGCGCAATTGTTCGCGCTGGATGTCGTCCTTCACGCGCTGCAGCAGGTCGGCCAGGCCACCGGCCAGAATGCCCAGCTCGTCCGGGCCGCGCAGGTCTGATACGTCCAGGTCGCCCAGGCGCGGGCCGGTGTGGCCGGGCTGCACGTTGTACGACACGGCGGCGGCGCGGCGGGTCAGGGCCGTGACGCGGCGCAGGAGCCCCACTTCAACCAGCAGCCAGGCCAGCGCGATGGCTGCCAGCATGGCCCCCAGGTACCAGGACATGCGGGTTGCCACGGTTGCCAGGCCCACCTCTACCCCACGCAGGTTACCTACAAAGCGCACGTCATAGTTGCCGGTGGAGGTGTCCAGCAGGTCCAGACCTTCTGGTGCGGCGGTGCGGGTGTCTGGCGAGGTCAGGGGCAGCCAGCCGATCAGGCGAATCAGCCAGGGCGCTGTGGGTTCTGCCGGGAGTTCCGGTCCCTTGAGCATGATGGGGTGCGTGTCCTCAGCGCCTCTTTTTCGTATCTGCACCTGCTCACCAGGCTGCAGGGTGCGTGAAATGTCGCTCAGCGATGCTGCCAGCCGGGCACCCGGGGCGTTGCTGTCAAACAAGGGAGGCGTGCTGTCGTCGCCGGGTGCCAGCATTTCCACCCGTACCTGCATGCGGCCCAGGTCTTCCGGGGGCCAGACCGGGCGTGCGCCTTTGTGGAACAGCGCTTCGCGGAACAACTCTACCGGCAGGCGGATGGAATAGAAGGTGCGGCGCAGGCATTCGGGCGTGCTGTCCGCCGGGTCGCGGCACTGGCCGTTTTGCCAGAGCCAGCCGCGAAAGTCGCGCACCGGCCGGGCGCGCAGGCCGAGCTGGGGCTCGCCGCTGTCCACAAAACCGGTGAGCCTGCCGCGTGCGGCCGTGCTGCTGCCGCGCGGGGCCATGGCTTCGTAAGGTGCGATCCATCGGTAGGTGGTGCCGCGCATCTCCAGCGTGATGCGGGCGCGGTGAACGTCCTGCAGCGCCAGCGCCCCGCGCTCGCGTGCTGCCAGGGCCCCTGCATAGAAGCTACCCACCACGTAAATGAACCCCCCGGCATACGGGTTGTTGCCCACCGCGACGCACACCGACGATTGGTCGGGGTACTGCACTGCGCAGCCTGCCATTTCCACCGCCTGCTGGGATTTGTTCTGGTCGTCAAAGTCAATGGCCGCATACGGCAGCAGCAAGGGTGTCAGTGGCGTGATGTACTGCTCCTGGTGGCCTGCGTTCAGCAGCGCCAGCTGGCCCGAAGGATGGCGCAGCCGCGCCATCACCTCGGCCTGGCTGCGCGCAAAGCCATGCTGGTAGCTGTGCCAGGCGCGCTCTTTTTCTTCCTTGAGCACGACCACGCTCAGCACCACCGTGGCCAGGGCCAGCAGCAGGAAGACGCCACGCACCAGAATGCGCTGGCGAAACGCGGGCAGGCCCAGCCGGGGCATGTCCAGCCGAGGGTGCAGCAGGCGCTTCATGGTGGCGGCCTACTTTCGGCGGGCCGGACTGGGGGCGCTGTCCACCCATCGAAAGCCGCGCATGGGCACGTTCTCAATGCCTTCGAACCCCGGATCGACCTCGCGCAGGGCCTCGCGGATGGTGCTCACATGCTTGCGTACGTTGTCGCGGTTGCGCCCGCTTTTCACCACCTCAAACAGATCGTCGTAAGACACTACTTCGCCGCAGCGCTGGTGCAGGGTGGCCAGGATGCGCTGTGCGGTCAGCGGTAGGTTGATGCGCTCGCCGCGCCAGGTGGGTGTGCGCTGCCACAGCGGATCGAGCACCAAAACGTCGCCCGCCTCAGTGGCGGTGGCTTGCGGTGTCTGGGTCTGGGTGGTGCGCAGGATGTCTAGAAAGGTGTCGATGAAGTCGGCTTCTTCGAAGGTGGTTTTTTGCAGATAGTCCCAGGCGTCCAGGGCCTTCATGATGCTGCGGTAAATGGCCGCAGGCATGGCGGAGACCACCAGCACGGGCGTGCCCTGGTGCAGCTTGTTGATGGCGTTGATGAGCGCCACCCCAGCGTGCCGCTCGCGGCCCAGCTCGATGTCTAGCACCACGGCGTCGTAGTGTTCGCGGGCCAGCGCCGCCTCGGCGTCATCGCGGGTGAACCACTGGTCGATCACGATGCCGCTGCGCGCACTGCGAATCCAGCCCGCCAGCTGGTTGCTGGTGGGCAGGTCATCTTCGATCACGGCGATACGGGTCATGGGCGGGTCTGGAGTAGTGCTGGGTGGATTATCCCGGCCACCCACGGCCCATGGTGTGAGTTTTTCTTCCGGGGGCGGAGTGAATACACCGCTACAGGGTGCGCTTTGGCATGGGCGCCGCATTGTTGCTTCCGGGCTGCATGCGAAGAATCAACGCTCAATGGGCCGCCCTGGAGCGGTGGTCCAGAAGCAGACCAAAAACACCGTCCGACCGAAGAGAGAATTGCCATGAAATTCACCTGGAACCGCACCCTGCAAACCCTGCGGGGCCGCACAACGCCCAAAGCCACAGAAGACTTGCACGTACCCGTGTCCGGGGATGTGCAAGAGGCCGGGGAGCAGGCGCCCGCCTCCTGCGCCGATGCGCCTTGCCGTCCCTGGCCGGTGCCGTCGGCCCGCAGCCTGCGCAGGCTGGCCGTGGTGGCGGCACTGGTCGCTGCAGGGGCCCTGGTGTACCGCCATCCGCCAGTGCAATCCCTGGGCCAGGGCGAGATGGGGGTGCGGGTGAATCAATTGACCGGCGCCGTCAGCCAGTGGCGCGATGGCAGCGTGTGGGTGCTGCCGGGCTTGCACCGCATGCGGGTGTTCTCCTTGCGTGACCAAAGCTACCACCCGCAAGAGATGCGCGATGCCCAGGGCAGTGCGCCGCTGCAGTCGGTCGAAGGCCTGTCGCTGGGCTTGGATTTGAGCGTGCGCTACGCGCTCGACCCGGCCGCCGTGGTCTCAAAGGCCGGCAACCTGCCCAACAACGTGGAAGCCGATATCGTGGAGCCTGCTGTGCAGGGGCTGGTGTACAAGGTGTTCGCACGCTATACGGTGCGTGAAATTTTCTCGTCCAAGCGCGCCGAAATCGCACAGATCATCGAGACCGAACTGCGCGCCCGCCTGGCGGCCGATGGTGTCACGCTGCGCAGCCTGCAGATTGGCAAGGTTGATTTGCCCGCCGAGTACCGCCGGGGCATGGACAGCTTGCTGGCCGAGGAGCTGGCCTCCGAGAAGATGCGCTACACGCTGGAACTCAAGGACAAGCGCGTCAAAGAGACCGAGTTGGATGCCAACGCCGACAAGGTCCGCCGCGAGGTGGCCGCCGAGGCCGCTGCCCGGGAGCAGGTGATTGCGGCCCGCGCCCAGGAAGAAGCCATGAAGCATGTGCTGCCCTTCAAGCAGCGCCAGATCGAACAGCGCCAGCTCGAAGCCGAGGCCGAGCGCGTGGCCCGCGTGAAGACGGCTGAGGGCAACGCCCAGGCCCGCCGCATCGAAGCCAACGGTGAGGCCGATGCCCGCCAGAAACTGGCCGAAGCCGAGGCCTACCGCCTCGACCACATTGGCAAGGTGAATGCCGATCAGATGGCCCGCGAGGGTGTGCTTGTGACCCGTTACCCGCTGCTGATCCAGAAGACCCTGGCCGACAAGCTCTCCGACAAGATCCAAGTCATCATCGCGCCGCCACCTACCAATGGTGACTTTATCGGTGCCGCGCTGCTCGGCGGCAACCGCGCTGCCCAGGCGGCTGCGCAAGACCTGTCCAGCCCCACGGAGCAATAAGCCATGATTACCACATCGACTGTGGCCGCCGTCGCCATGGCGGCCAGCATGGGCAGTGCCATCGTGGTGCAGGACCAGGCCAGCTTGCGTTCCGCCCCGCGCCAGTCGGCCCAGCAGCAAACCACGCTGTGGCAGGGCGAAGTGCTGGAGGTGCGCGGCGAGCGCATGGACTACTTGCAAGTGTGGGACCACAAGCGTGAGCGCGGTGGGTTCATTCGTACCAGTGAGGTGCGGCGCGTGGCGCTGACAGAGGATGAAGCACCCGCATTGCTGGCCGTGCTGCGTTTTGTGCGCGACACACCGGGCTCCGAGGCGCTGGGCATTGGCTTCACGGCGGCCTGGCTGCAGGCAGCGCCTGGCCCGGTACTGGCGGGCGGGCAGGGGGCGCAGGCACTGGAGGCGCTGGGCACCCTGGCCGATCGGCTGGCCTACCGGGCCTCGGCCATGGTGCCCGGTAAAACCCCGGGCGCCACGCTGTCGGCCCACCTGGACGTGGCACAGGGCTATGGCGTGCGCTTTGTCTCCTACGAGGTGGAAGGGCGCATGCAGGTCTGCTATGACGGCGAAGCCTTCCGCCGCGTGCTCGCCATGCCGGAGGCCGCGCCTGACCAGCGCGCCCGCGCTGCCCTGGGCCTGACGCGGCCCGAGTGCATCAACCCGGACCTGCCTGCGCACGGGCGCGCCGCAGTGCAAGAGTGGCAGGCGCAGGTGCTGGAGCGCGTGGAGGTTTCTGCACTGCCGACCTACCTGCGCAACCGCATTCAGATGCGCCGCGCCATGGTGTGGAGCGCGCTGGCTTACCAGCAGGCCCGCAAGGACATCCATAGCCCCGCTGTGGCCGCATCGGCCGCCCGGGCGCTGACCGAGTTTGCTGGGGTGAGCAAAAACGACCTGCCCGACGAAGACCAGAGCGCCTACAACGACGCCGCCATGCGGGTGGGTGCGGTGCGCTGGGCGCTGGTGCCCGGCGCCGCCGGTCCTGCGGCCCCGGGTGCGCGCCCTGTGCTGGTGACCGAGGTGGGCGCTCCGGGTGAAACCTGTGTGCTGCTGGTGGATGCGCGGCACGGCCCGCAAGCGCCGCTGCTGCGCCGCTGCACCTATGGCGTGGTGTGGGCATCGTCGGCCCGGCTCAACCGGGAGGGTACGGCACTGGCCCTGGCGGTGCAGCCGCTGGAGGGCTGGCGCGAACTGTGGCTGCTGCGCAAGACCACGGAAGGCTGGGTGGCGGATGTGCTGCCACCTGCTGCCGCAGCGCCGGAGACGGGGGTGGCAGAGTGGGCGGGCTGGGTGCCTGGCGGCCAGCGCATGCTGGTAGCCCGCGAGGCCCGGGGCCAGGGGCGCTACCGCCGCAGTTTCGAGGTGGTGCGGCTCGACGGCCTGTCTGTTGAGCGGGTAACGGGCGATGTGGCGGCCCTGCCCCTGTTCCAGCGCTGGCAGGACGCGGCATGGAAACGCCAGACGCTCAGTCTGCGGTGATGCCTACCCGGCGCCCTGGGGCGCCGGTGCGGATAATCCATCACCGTATGAAAACAGACCGTTATGACGCTGCCATCATCGATCTTGATGGCACCCTGATCGACACCCTGGGCGACTTTGCCGAGGCCCTCAACCGCATGCTGCGCGAACTGGCATTGCCCAGCATTGCTGCGCAGCAGATTGAAACCATGGTGGGCAAGGGTTCTGAGCACCTGCTTAATTTGGTACTAAAACAGGCTCTAGGGCAAGCAGGGAAAGCGCTGTCAGCTATAGAAATGGAAGCGATGTACGCCCGAGCATGGCCCAGCTACCAGCGGCATTACCTGGCCATCAACGGCCACTACGCTGCGGTGTATCCCGGGGTGGTCGAAGGGCTGCAGGCACTGCGCGCTGCGGGACTGCCGCTGGCCTGCCTGACCAACAAACCCACTGCCTTTGCGTTGCCGCTGCTGCAGGCCAAGGGGTTGGACGGTTACTTTGCTCATGTGTTTGGGGGCGACGCCTTCGAGCGTAAGAAGCCCGACCCGCTGCCCTTGCTCAAAACCTGCGCAGCGCTGGGCACCGAGCCAGCGCGCACGCTGATGGTGGGCGATTCCAGCAACGACGCCCAGGCTGCCCGCGGTGCAGGCTGCCCGGTGGTGCTGGTGACCTACGGCTACAACCATGGCCAGCCCGTGACGGCGGTGGATGCCGACGGCTGGGTGGGGTCGTTGCGGGAGTTGGTGCTCGCCTGAGGCTCTTTGCAACGGTAGGGCCTTGCCCGCGCCTTGTGTTTAGGAGTGGTTGTTGCCGATCTGGCGCTGCGCCGGGCGACCCTGCACGCTGCGCGGAGCGGCGGTGCGCGCTGCCGTGGCGCCGCCTGCCAGTGACTTCACGGAAGCACTGCTGCCCGTGCCGGTGTGGAACACGGACATGGCCTGCACCAGTTGCGCGGCCTGCGAACGCAGGCTGTCTGCAGCGGCTGCGCTTTGCTCGACCAGAGCGGCGTTCTGCTGCGTGGCCTGGTCCATCTGCGTGATGGCCTCGCCCACCTGGCTTACGCCCGCGCTCTGCTCGCTGCTGGCGGCGCTGATTTCGCCGACGATATCGGTCACGCGGCGGATGGCCTGAACCACCTCGGTCATGGTGGTGCCGGCGCGGTCCACCAAGGCGGAGCCCGCTTCTACGCGTTCCACACTGGCGCCAAGGAGGGCCTTGATTTCCTTGGCGGCTTCGGCGCTGCGCCCGGCCAGGCTGCGCACTTCACTGGCCACCACGGCAAAACCCCGGCCCTGTTCGCCCGCGCGCGCGGCTTCGACGGCCGCATTGAGCGCCAGGATGTTGGTCTGGAAGGCAATGCCATCGATGACGCTGATGATGTCCGCGATCTTCTGGCTGCTGTCGTTGATGCCCTTCATGGTCTGCACCACCTGGGCCACCACGTCGCCGCCCTGAGCGAGGCGCTCATGGCCAACTGGTTGGCCTGGCGGGCGTTGTCGGCGTTCTGTCGCACGGTGGAACCCAGCTGTTCCATGGAGGCCGAGGTTTGCTCCAGCGCGCTGGCCTGTTGCTCGGTGCGCGCCGACAGGTCGTTGTTGCCCTGCGCAATTTCGGAACTGGCGTTGGCCACGCCCTCGGCATTGCGGCGCACGTTGCTGACAATGGTGGCCAGATTGCCTTGCATGGTGGCCAGGGCCTGGAGCAACTGGCCTGCTTCGTCGCTGGCGCTGGTGTCCAGTGGTTGTGTCAGGTCACCGTCGGCAATGCGTTCTGCGGCCTTGCGGCCCTGCTGCATGGGCAACACGATGGAGCGCGTGACCAGTACCGCCAGCAACGCCCCCAGGGCGACGGCGATTGCGGCGCCCACACCCAGTAGCATCTGACTGGCTGATGCCAGGGTGTTGGTGCTGCGCTGGCTTTCGGCCAGCTGCGCCGCCATGAAGCTGCGCAACCCGTCCAGCGCCTGTAGGTATTTGTCGGCCAGGGGGCGCAGGTCGTTGTCCACCATGGTGGGCACGCTGGGTTCGCCGCCGCGGTGCAGGTCGCGGATTTCAGTCAGTTTGGTGCTGTAGGCAGTGCGCGCTGCGGCAATGTCGGTCAGAAGGGATTTGCCCTTGTCGCTTTGCAGTAGTTCCTCAATGCGCTTGGCCTTGGTTTCCGTGGCGGTATAGGTGGCCTGGGTATCGGTCGTGAGCTTTTCCATGTAGCCGGGGTCGATGGCCTTGAGGAAGGCTTCGGTACGCACCCAGTTCAGTCGCACGTCGGCGGCCCAGTCGTCTACCAAAGTGCGCAATTCAATTTCGCGCGTGGCGACCTGTTCGCTGGCGTCCTTGAGTGCGCCTATGCGCCAGATACCCGTCAGGGCCAGCAGCGCGGTGATGAGCAGGTGGCGCCAAAACCCAAACCCAGACGAGGGCCGACGCGGAGGTTGCGGAATTTCATGGTGATCTCAGAGCGCAAGGGGTGGCAGAAGAATCGACGGCGGTATCTCAGGGCGCTGCGAAAGCTGGTGTGGGGTGACCACGGTGGGGGGAGGGACGAAGGTGCAGCCCGTGCAAGGGAGATGTGTGTCCCATGCACATGCGGATCAGCGTAACCCACGGGGCACGCAGGCGACAGAGGTGTAGCCCTCTAACTGTCGGGTCGGTGACAGCCTGGATTTTTCCCGGCGTCTCACCCAAGGTGCAGGCGGCCCTTTGCGGGCCGCGGCGCTGCATCACTTGATGCCGAGCATCTGATCCTTGAGCTTCCAGTCGGCCGGGGTGTGGCCGAACCAGATGGACATCAGTGCACGGAAGAACGCCGGGTCTTTGAAGGGTTCAGCCTGCAGTTTGCCCTTGGCCCAGATGCTCAGGCCCTTGGCGGGATCCCACTCCAGTGCGCACACGTCGCCCGGCAGAAAGTTCTTGTTGGCGGCAAAAATGTCTCCCATCTTGATCATTCCTGGGATGATCTTGGAGACCTCGTTTCGGCTGACGTTGTCCTCGATGCCGCGCGTGAGCAGCTTGCCGAAATCGGCGGAGTTGATCTCACGCAGAAAAGTCATGGTCAGCCGTTTGGGCCCGGGGGCGGCGATCAATTCATCCAGGGACTTGACGGGCTGGGTGGTGTAGAGGTCGCCCACATACACCTTGAAGGGGCCCTTGTAGCGGATACCTGCACCGTTGAGTTGTAGCTTGGTGCCTGCAACAGAGATGGAGTCTTCTACCTTGACCCCGGCTAGTTCGACGGCAGCAAAGGATGCGGTGCTCCAGCACAACCCGACGGCAATAAAAAGGGTACGCAGCGTTTTGGTCATGTCACTCCTCATAAAAAAGAACGATCGTTCGTAAACCGCAACAAATTGTGCCTCTGATGGAGCCTGCCCACATCAGGGTTTCCCCATGGGTTTTCCCGGGGGGATGTGTCGGGAGCGCTGGTACGGGCGCCCGCGCGTATTTGCTACACTTTACGCATGTTCATTCACCGCGTGTTCATCACAGGTCGCAGCGACCGGGGAGCCTGGCCCTGGCGTCAGCCTGTCTGACTGAACACCTGATGGCACCTGGGGCATTCCCGGCGTGCACTTTCGGCCCCTGCCAGGGGCCCACCCATGAACAGCGGCGCCCGACCCCACCCCTTCGGTCTGCGCGCCACCCCAGCAGGGAGTCTCCCCCGTGATCACCGAACTTGAATTTCAGAGCCTGGCGCGCGAAGGCTACAACCGCATTCCGCTCATGGCGGAAGCCTTCGCCGACCTGGAAACCCCCTTGTCGCTTTACCTGAAGCTGGCCCATACACGCGACGCAGGCAAGTACAGCTTTCTGCTCGAATCCGTGGTGGGTGGCGAGCGCTTTGGCCGCTACAGCTTTATTGGCCTGCCCGCACGCACCCTGCTGCGTGCACGCGGCTTTGGCGCCGCTGCCGTGACCGAGGTGGTTACGGACGGCCAGGTGGTGGAGAGCGCACCGGGCAATCCGCTGGATTTCGTGGCGGCCTACCAGAAGCGCTTCAAGGTGGCGCTGCGCCCCGGCCTGCCGCGTTTTTGTGGTGGCCTGGCGGGCTATTTTGGCTACGATGCGGTTCGCCACATCGAAAAAAAGCTGGAAAAATCGTGCCCGCCCGACACCCTGGGCATGCCCGACATCCTGCTGCTGCAGTGCGAGGAGCTGGCCGTCATCGACAACCTGTCGGGCAAGCTGTATCTCATCGTCTATGCCGACCCGGCGCGCCCCGAGGCCTACAGCAACGCCAAGAAGCGTCTGCGCGAACTGCGCGACCAGCTCAAGTATTCGGTCAGCGCGCCCCAGGTGCAGGCCACGCAAAGCCACCCCGCGCAGCGCGATTTTGCCAAGCAGGACTACCTGGCCGCTGTCGAGCACGCCAAGGAGTTGATCGCCGGGGGTGACTTCATGCAGGTGCAGATCGGTCAGCGCATCCACAAGCGCTACACCGAGTCGCCGCTGTCGCTGTACCGTGCGCTGCGTTCGCTCAACCCCAGCCCTTACATGTATTACTACCACTTTGGCGACAGCCATGTGGTGGGCGCCAGCCCCGAGATTCTGGTGCGCCAGGAGAGCACGCCCGAGGGGCAGAAGGTCACCATCCGCCCGCTGGCGGGTACGCGCCCGCGCGGTGCCACGCCCGAGCTGGACAAGGCCACCGAGGTGGAACTGGTCAACGACCCCAAGGAACGTGCCGAGCATGTGATGCTGATCGACCTGGCGCGCAATGACATCGGCCGCATCGCCAAGACCGGCAGCGTGAAGGTGACCGAGGCCTTTGCCGTCGAGCGCTACAGCCACGTGATGCACATCGTGAGCAACGTCGAAGGCCTGCTCAACGATGGCATGACCAGCATGGATGTGCTCAAGGCCACGTTCCCGGCGGGTACGCTCACAGGAGCGCCCAAGGTGCACGCCATGGAAATCATCGACCAGTTGGAGCCCACCAAACGCGGCTTGTATGGCGGTGCCTGCGGCTACCTCAGCTACGCCGGTGACATGGACCTGGCGATCGCCATCCGCACCGGCATCGTCAAGGACGGAACGCTCTATGTGCAGGCTGCGGCCGGTATCGTGGCCGACTCGGTGCCCGAGATGGAGTGGAAAGAAACAGAACACAAGGCCCGCGCCCTGCTGCGCGCTGCCGAACTCGTGGAAGAGGGCCTGGAATGACGCGCGCGATCGACAACACACAGCACTGCAGCACCATGGAAGACGTGCGCCGCCATATCGACGCGCTCGACGATGTGCTGGTCCCGCTGCTGGTCACGCGCGGCGGCTACATGACGCAGGCCGCGCGCATCAAGCAGGATGCGGGGCAGGTGCGCGACGAAGAACGCATCGAAGCCATCATCGAACGGGTGCGTTCGCGCGCCGCCGTGGAGGGCGGTCAGCCCGACGTGCTCGAAGCCATCTACCGCAGCATGATGGAAGCCTACATCGCGTTTGAACACCGCGAGTTCGCGCGCCTGCGTGCGCCCTCGGAAGGGAGCCAGCCATGAAGCTCTTGATGATAGACAACTACGACAGCTTCACCTGGAACATCGTCCAGTATTTCGGTGAATTGGGCGCGCAGGTGGAAGTGTTCCGCAACGATGAAATCACCGTGGAAGGCATCGCCGAGCGCGCACCCGACCGGCTGGTGGTATCGCCCGGCCCGTGCTCCCCGCTGGAGGCCGGTATCTCGGTGGCGGCCATCCAGCACTTTGCGGGCAAGCTCCCCATTCTGGGGGTGTGCCTGGGGCACCAGAGCATTGGCGCGGCCTTTGGCGGCACCATCGT
>Ga0209477_1001809_pt1 | contig 12757 bp, 9 predicted proteins | sample KloWWTupernatant_FD_187180 | JGI IMG/M metagenome (GOLD analysis project Ga0209477, IMG submission 187180) | Active sludge microbial communities from Klosterneuburg, Austria, studying microevolution and ecology of nitrifiers - Klosterneuburg... | ecosystem: Engineered > WWTP > Aerobic digester >...
TGCCATGGTTTTGATTCCTTCAACTGGTTGATTGGATTGAATTTATGTCGGGCTGTTAGCACTCTGCCCGAACGAGTGCCAATTCTACTCGCGTAAAAAAGCCTGTGGAAGTCCCCAGGCGTTGGCGTGCAGCGAAGATGGGGCTGAGGCAGGGGCTTTCAATGGCGATCAGGTCAATGTGCGGCGCAGCACGCCATTTCGCCATCCCTTACCTATAATCGAAGGTCGCCGCCGCCCGATCCGGGCCGCGCCATGCCAGGGAAATACCATGTACCAACACTTGGGCGCGCGTTGCGTCACTGTCCTTCTTTTTGCGCTGATGGCCGGCGCGGTTTCGGCGCAAGTCGTTCCGCTGGTGGGCGGCACGCCGCCGGTGCAGGATTTCGACAGCCTCGCAACGAGCGGCACCAGTTCGGCGTTGCCGGATGGCTGGTATCTGTCTGAAACAGGAAACAACGGTCCCACCAGCTACACGGCCAGCAACGGCGTCCCTCGGCGTTATGACGAGCTCGCGCGTGTGTACTCGATGAACGGGTACTTCGACAACGAGGACTCGCGACTGGACGAGATCATCCGCGATTCGGCGCTGGCGGGGACGTTGCCCATGGGCACAAACCTCCGCGTGATGCGGGAAAAAGGGCACGTCCGCTTCATCGACTGGGGGCTCGCGCCGATGGGCCTCTCCCAGGCGTCGCCGCTGGTGCCGAACAAGACGCACGTCCCCTTCCGCGACCACACGGAGCGCGGCGACCCCTTCCCGACATACGCCCGCCGGGCCCAGTTCTACATCGACCACCCGTGGTTCCTGGAAGCGGGCGAAGAGCTCCCCGTCTGGAAGCCCAACCCGAACATGGGCGGCAACTACCCCATCGGCATGACCTCGGGCCACAACCGCTGGAGCATCCACACGATGAACCAGGCAAACGAGACAATCCTCGGCACCCACCGGGGCGAGCCGTTCGTGGAGGTCAACCCGGGTGATGCCGCCGCGCGCGGGATCGAGGACGACGACCTCGTCCGCGTGTTCAACGACCTTGCCTCCTTCGAAGTCCGCGCCAAGGTGTCGCCCTCGGTGAAGCCCGGGCAGCTCGTCTCCTACAACGGTTGGGCGGGCTTCCAGTACCGCAACTGGAGCGGCGCGAACGAGCTCGAACCCGGGATGGTGAAGTGGATCGGCTTCGCGGGCGGCTACGGGCACCTCCAGCATCTCGGGGCGGAGTGGCAGCCAGTGCCGTCGGACCGCTGGGTCCGTTGTGACTTCGAAAAAGCAGAGGTAGAGCAGTGAAAGTCGCGAAACTTGCCGGAACGCTGGCCGACCCGGCATCGGCCGAATGGGGGGCCGTGGCCCCTGTCCAGATCCCGCTCGCGCCGGTGGCACTGGAAGTGCAGCCAACGGAGTACATCCGCGAAGCGTGGAAGGACCGGGACTACGGCCAAACGGCCGAAGCCGCCGTCAAGGCCGCCAGCGATGGCGACCGGCTCTACATCCGTGTGGAGTGGGCCGACGACCCGCGGCCCAACCGGGAGTTCCAGGACGCGGTGAGTGCCATCTTCCCGACCAACGGGAGCGGCGTGCTGGCGACGCTTGGCGACGATGAGAAGCCGCTCGCGCTGTGGTTCTGGGAGAACGGCCGTCCAGCGCCGCTCAACCTGGTTTCGCATGGGCCGGGCGTGTTCCGGAAGGAAGACAGCGCGGGCCTGGGCGCCACGGGCGTGCTGAACGACGGCCGCTGGAGCGTGGTGCTGAGCGGCCCGGCCGCCATCAGCGCCAAGGGGAAGGTCGCACTCGCCGTCTGGAACGGTTCAAACGACGAACGGGCCGGACTGGCCGCAGTGAGCCGCGAGTGGCTCCCGCTGGAATCGGAGTAAGGAGACACAGATGGCCGCGACAACTGATACAAAGGTCCGCCAGCTCGCCTGGGTGTACGACCTGAACAAGTGCATCGGCTGCCAGACATGCTCGGTCGCCTGCAAGGTGCTCTGGACGCGCGACGAGGGCGAAAAGCACCAGTGGTGGATGTCGGTCAACACCCAGCCCGGCCTTGGGACGCCGAAGGCATGGGAGACCATGGGCGGCGGCTTCGATACCGCTACCGGCAAGCCGATCCCGGGCCACCAGCCGACCCGCGAGGAGTTCGGCGGCGGCTTCGACTTCAACTACGATGAGGTCTTCTACGGAGGAACCGGCGGCAAGGCCCACCTCGAACCCCAGGCGCCCCGCGAAGACCGCTGGGCAATGAACTGGGACGAGGACCAGGGCGCCGGCGAATGGCCGAACTCCTACTACTTCTACATGCCGCGCATGTGCAACCACTGCACGAACCCGGTCTGCATGACGGCCTGCCCGACGGGCGCCCTCTCGAAGGGTGACAACGGCCTGGTCCTGCGCGATGAAGAGGTCTGCATGGGCGACCGCTTCTGCATGGAAGCGTGTCCGTACAAGAAGGTCTACTACAACTACGACCGCCATGTCGCGCAGCAGTGCATTGGCTGTTTCCCCCGGGTTGAAGCGGGAGTGGCACCTGCCTGTGTTCGGCAGTGCCCGGGCCGGGCTATCTTCATTGGCTACCTCGATGACGAGGACAGCCCGGTCCACAAACTCGTGAAGACCTGGAAGGTCGCGCTGCCGTTGCACGCCGAGGCAGGCACGGGGCCGAACGTGTTCTACGTCCCGCCGCTTTCCCCGTACCCGCTCAAGGAAGACATGAGCATCGACTACGACAACCCGCGCATCCCGCCGGACTACCTGGAGTCGCTCTTCGGCCCCGGTGTGCACAGTGCCCTCGCGCTCCTGAAGAGCGAGATGGACAGTGTCCGCAACGGTGGCGCGTCCGAGATGCTCAGCACCCTTATCGCCTACAAGTGGCAGGAACTCCTCGGCCCGTTCACGGTCGACCCGGCCACCCTCACGCCGAACGGCCACGGTCACTAAAGGGGACACGCCATGTTCGTCTACTCGCTCGCCGGGCTCGATATCGAGGGCGAAACCATGCAGGACATGGAGCTTCCCGACAACGAAATCACGGCTCGCCTCGGCGTCTACCAGGCGCTGGCTCGTCTCATCGCATTCCCCGACGCAGACTCGCACGAGGCAGCCGCAGCTGGTGGGTGGCCAGAACGCCTGGCGCATGACGCCAAACTGCTCGCCTTCCCGTTCGACTTCGGCAGCGCCAGCATCGACGTCTCGGTCACGGCCGAGGACTTTCAGGCAGAGTACCTGCGGTTGTTCGAAGTCGGCAACGGCGGCGGGCCGGCCGCATCGCTCCTCGGCGGGGCCTACACGGGTGACCGTCCGAAAAGGCTCGAAGAGGTGGCCCGCTTCTACGAGTACTTCGGATTGAAGGCGTCGGCAGAGGACCCACGGCCGGCCGACCACCTTGCGACCGAGCTCGAGTTCATGAAGTTCCTGACACTCAAGGAGGCGACCTCCGCATCGCCCCGGCTGCAGGCTTCGTTCCGCCGCGCGCAGCAAGACTTTCTTGAGCGGCAGTTGCTGCCATGGCTGCCGGAGCTGGAGCGGCGCACCGCCGACCTATCGCCCATGCCCTTCTGGGGTTGGGCCGTCACGACCGCTGCCGGCTTTGTCCGAGCCGACACCGCTGCCCTCGGAGCGCCGGTCTCTTAGAGACCCGGCTCCAGGGCCACTTCAACCTAGCGAGAGGCGTGGAAGCCTTGCTTCCGGAGAGGTTCATGCGCAACTACATCCTGCGGCGAATTGTCCTGACGATCCCGGTCATCGCGCTGGTGACGTTCGGAGCGTTTGCCCTGCTGCGGATGATTCCAGGAAGCGTTGTGGACTTGAAGGCCGGGACGGCGCAGTCCGAGGAGGACCAACGGCGGCTGGAAAAGCAGTTCGGGCTCGACAAGTCCATCCCCGAGCAATTCCTGCTCTGGGTCTCCGATCTTGCCCGGGGCGACCTGGGCGAGTCGCTTTGGACGACGGAACGAGTTTCAACTGAGGTCAAACGGCGCTTCCCACCGACGCTCCAGTTGGCGCTCATGGCATCGGTGCTAGCATCGACGATCGCACTGGTCGCCGGTACGACTGCCGCCATCCACCAGGACTCCTGGCTGGACCGGTTGATCCAGTTCACAACGATAACCGGGCTCGCGATACCGAACTTCGTTCTTGCAACACTGCTCTTCTCGCTGCCCGCAATCTGGTGGGGAAAGGTGATCCCGGAGGGGTACGTGCCCTTTGTCGACCACCCGGCCGAGAACGTCCAAAAGATGATCTTCCCGGCGCTCATCCTTGGGGCCGCCCAGGCGGCCATCCTCACGCGCCTGGTTCGTTCGACGATGCTCGAAGTGCTCCGCCAGGACTATGTCCGTACGGCGTGGGCGAAGGGACTGTCGTCTCGGCACGTCATTCTCCGGCATGCCCTGCGCAACGCTCTGCTCCCGGTCATGACTGTCTGGGGCCTCCAGCTAGCCGCCGTCCTGGGCGGTACGGTGATCATGGAGACCATGTTCCGAATCCCCGGGATGGGTACTGGGACGCTCAATGCGGTCCAGCAGCGGGATTACGGGCTTGCACAGGTCCTGATTCTGATCTTCGGTCTGGTCTACATCTTTACGTCACTCGCGATTGACATCCTCTATGCATACGTCGATCCCCGAGTCCGGTACACCTGAAATGGAATCCAAAGAGCTGCAAGTTGTTCTTGGACATCTCGGTGCGGACGACTCGAAGAATCGCCGCATCTTCCGCGTTCGGGGGTTGCGAGGGGCCTGGACATTTACCAGGCAGAAGCCGCTCGGTGCAGCCGGCGTGCTCGTCATAGTCGTGTTCTGCCTCGTCGCGGCCCTGGCCGACGTGATCGCACAGAGCGACCCGAACGACATCAACCCTGACGCGCTGCTTCAGCCCCCGAGTAGGCACGCCTGGTTTGGGACCGACAACCTCGGGCGGGACATGTACTCGCGCGTGGTCCACGGCTCGCGCGTCGCCCTCCTCATCGGCTTCGTAGCCGTCGGCATTGCCACCGCTGGCGGCACAGCCATTGGCCTCGTTTCGGGCTTCTATGGGGGGAAAGTGGATCTTGTCATCCAGCGGTTCGTCGACGCGATCCTGGCCTTCCCGGTACTCGTAATCGCACTCGCCGTGGTTACGGCAGTCGGGCCGTCCCTGCGGAACCTCGTGCTCGCAATCGCATTCATCATGATGCCCGGATTTTCCCGCGTCGTCCGGGCATCTGTGCTGAGCGTCAAACAGAACCTCTACATCGAAGCGGCCAGGGCAGTCGGCCAGACCACGCCACGCATCCTGTTGCACCACGTGCTGCCGAACGTAACCGCGCCGATCATCGTTGTGGCTACCGGGGCAATCGGTTCGGCAATCCTCGCCGAGGCGAGCCTGAGCTTCTTGGGCCTCGGACCGCCGCCGCCAAACGCGACCTGGGGATCGATGCTGGCTATCGAAGCCCGCTTCTACATCACCACCGCCTGGTGGCTGGCCGTAGTGCCAAGCACTGCGATCACTCTGGCAGTGCTCGGGTTCAACCTTTTTGGAGACGCACTGCGCGACGTTTGGGACCCGCGCTTGCGCGGGAGGAGGTGATCTCCCGACCGCGCATTTCGCTTTCGTGGCGCCACAAGCGGTCGGAAATAGTCAACGGGACACTGGTCAGTCATTTGAGGAGGGAAAGGACGAATGTCAGCAGACGACAACTATTGGGAGCGATGGCACAAGCGCACGGCGCGCCGGCGCGGGTTCCTGCAGCTGAGCGGCATGACTGCGGTGGGGGCAGCCGCTCTCGCGGCAGTAGGCTGCGGCGACGATGACGATGACGACGACGTCACACCCGCCACGGCCGGCGGCGGCGCGACCACCACGACCGGGGCAGGTGACACTGCCAGCCCGCTGCCGGACCACCCCTTCTACAAGGGCCTTGCGGGTGGCAAGCGTGGCGGAAAGTACGTCTTCGCTCTGTCGGAAGACGTGATTGGCGCAGACCCGCACAGTCACGAAGAGCCATCGTCGCTCATCGCGGGGATGCCCTCCTACAACCACCTCTTCTTCCCCTGGGTCGAAGGTCTACCCACCCAGGTTGAAATGCTGGGCGAGTTGGTCGAAAAGTGGGAACAGCCGAGCGACACTGAGCTCATCCTGCACTTGCGCAAGGGTGTGGCCTTCCAGGACGTGGCACCGCTCAACGGACGGCCATTCACGTCGAAGGATGTCGAGTACAACATGCAGCGCATGCGGGATACCGCCCGTCCCGAAAACCGCCTGCGCGGCATGTTCGACGTCATCGAGGGCACCGAGGCGCAGGACGACTACACAGTCAGGATGAAGCTCTCTCAGCCCTTTGCCCCTCTCTTTTCCAACCTCGCCTTCACCTGGGCAGCGATGGTTGCGCGCGAGGTAGTGGAGGCAGGCAACATCGAGAAAACGCCAATCGGCACCGGTCCCTTCATCCTGGACAAGTGGGATCGTGGCATCGCGCTGTATTGGAAGCGAAACCCCAACTACTGGAAGCCCGGCCTCCCGCTATTCGATGAGGTGGAGGGGCAAATCATTCGCGACCGGGCGGTGCGCGATGCAAAACTCTTGGCCAAAGAACACGACGTTGGCTCGGTCCAGGTCCTCGGCTCGTCCAAGGAAACCATCGAGAAGCAGATGGCCGATGTCCGGGACAAGATCTCCGGCGTGACATTCGTCGAGACTCCCGGCGCGGTCACGAACATGCTCAAGACCTACACGAACGTGGCGGTGAAGCCATTCGACGATCCGCGCGTCAGGCAGGCGATCACCTTCGCGATGCCCTACGACCAGATGATCCAGACATACTTCGGCGGGCGAGCGATGCGGACCGGCCCGTCTTCGTCCGCGAACATCCCCTGGGCAATGCGTTCCGAGGATCTGCCGCCCACGGATATCGCGAAAGCGAAACAACTCCTCAACGCCGCCGGCTACGCTGACGGCTTCAAGACCGAGGCGTGGGTCTCCCCGGCAGGCTCCTATGGAGGCGCCATCCTGGGCCCCATTGTTGCCGGCCTCCTCAAGAAGGCGCTCGGCATCGAAATCGAGCTCAAGCAGCTCCAGGATGCGGAGTGGCTCGCCCAGGTCTACCGCGGCAAGGGTGGCTACCCAATGACGGCGCAAGTCGACTGGTCGTTCGACGACCCCGACCGAACGTTACGCGAGTACTACTCCTCCAAGGGCTCCGCGCAGCACCAGAACATCAACGACGCACAACTCGACGCCATGCTCGAGAAGCAGCGCATCGAGCTCGACACCAAGGCCCGGCAGGTGCTCATCCAGGATATTCAGAAGCACATCGTTGACAACGGCTACATGACTCCGCTCCTCACCCAGGGCTCGATTGGTGTGCGTCCACCGTGGACTCACATACCCAACATCCAGACGGGCAACAGCAACGCCTACCGCGTCCGCGACATTGGTTACCTGGATGGAGGCCCGAGAGGACCTTCCGCCTGAGAAGTGGCCGACCGAGCACTAATGGTTCCGGGATGCGGCCGAGATCTGCCGCGGCACAAAGGACGTGCCGAAAAGGGAGTGTCGTTGCTGCGGCAGATCTTGTGACCACTGCCGGCACGTTCTTTGTGCCGCGGCAGCCTTAGTGGGCCACAGTGAACCGTACCAGGGTGAGCTCGACTTACTGCGTCGTGAGTGGCACCACCGACCAGACCGCGAGGCAGAGAGCCGTGACGACAATGAGGGATGGGCGCTGCAATAAGTCACAGCTCCCATCGCGAGTACCGGGAGCTGTAGGGCAGGAACTCGGTGGTTCGGGCTGCGCATCGTATCAATTGCTAGGAGGTCTTCGAGATGTCGGAGGATGCAAATCTCACTTGCGTCAAGGTGGGCCAAGAGGTTGTTCAGATGGTCGAAGGCCCGATTCCCGAACCGGCTGACGGTGAGATCATCGTTCGCACGACGCTCACAACGATCTGCGGGAGCGACTTGCACATTTTGGATGAATCGCCGCTCAACCCAGCGATGGTTCCCGACCACATGCGCGGGCTTCCGATGGGGCACGAGGCCGTCGGGGTTGTGCACCGTATCGGTGCTGGTGTTCGTCGCCTGGCCGTCGGCCAGCGCGTGATTAGTTCCTGCTTCACAGCCTGCGGATGGTGTACCCAGTGCCTCGAGGGCCAACTAAGCGCTTGCACGGGAGGAGGTGGCCTACTCTTTGGCTGCCAGAGCCGCTACTACCGTGTTCCATACGCCGATATCTCGGCAGCGCCAATTCCAGATGAGCTCAGCGATGAGCAGGTGCTGTTCGCGACAGACATCATGTCGACCGGGCTCGGTGCAGTGGAGCGAGGCCGGGTCGGGTTCGGTGACACAGTAGCTATTTTCGGACAGGGACCGGTTGGGCTGTGTGCCACCGCGGCCGCGCGCGCTCGGGGCGCCGGATTGATCATTGCGGTGGAAGGCGTTCCGGAACGTGCGGCCATGGCTCGACGGCTAGGAGCCAGTCGCGTGGTCGCTCCTGGTGAGGATACCGTGCAGACGCTCCTCCAACTGACAGATGGCGGGGGGGTCGATGTCGCCATCGAGGCGGTCGGCGTTCAGGTCACGCTCGACATGGCAACGAGAGTTGTGCGTCGTGGCGGCACCGTGTCGAGCGTTGGGATCTATGGGGGCCTGGCGGGCATCACACTTCCCTCCGGTGTGCCTTCGTTCTATCACCGCAACGTGGTCTTCACGCTCTGCCCCGTCGGGCACGACAGGCTCAAGCGGTTGATGCGGTTGGTACAGCATGGCGCCTTCGACTTGATGCCGCTCATTACCCATCGAATGACGCTTGCTGAGGCACCCTCTGCGTACGAGCTATTTCGGGCTCGAGAGAGTGGGACGCTGAAGATTGGTCTCACTCCGTAGGCTGAGGCGAGCGCCGACCGAATGTCTGGATCCCGGCTGCGGACGCGGGGGCGAACCACGCGTCGGTGGGCGATCACAAGCATTGAAGGAACTTGACACGGGTGCTCCCGGGCGAGCCAGGAGTTCCGCCCGATCGAGCCGGAACAACATCCAGCCGCCGGTGCCGCCGATGACCACGAGGCACCCAAGGGCGATCCAGCGGTAGCGCATGCCGGCGTTCTTGCAAACGACGCCTACCCGGGAGCCCGGCACCTCTCTCTGGGCCTACCGCAGCACCCACTCCATGGTCAGTGCCCGCCGACGACATTGACCGCTCCAGGCCATCGCATGCAGCCAACCACGCAGTGTCTCCAGGACTGCTCGCCCCTGTCGGCCCGCAGTGTGCCGGTCAGGCTTCCCGTCGGTAACCGGCCTCTGGTTGCGTTCGCCCGGGCTGTCGACGGAGAAAGGTGTGCGCGTACGGTGTCTGCAGCCGCGTCGAACGCGAGACCGGTGCGCGCTTCCGTTTGAACCTGCAAAAGGCCAGGCCTACCTTGCCTGCCTTGGCGAACACGGGACTACTCAGGACGGCCACCCCGCGCCCGGCCCGACTCGAGTCCGGCGCGATTCAGCGTGGCCGACCTCCGGGAAGCACAAAGGTGCCGGGCGGCGCGTCGGAGCCGAGGGTGGCGAGGGTGGCGAGGGAGGCGCCACCGCCGTGGGGGAAACGGCGGCGGTGGCGTCCTGGAACTCGCCGGTGGCCCGCGTGTCGCCGGTCCACTCCCGACGCACGTCGAGCCTCTCGCCGTCGCGGAGGGCCGCCAGCTACCTTCTCGTCATCCGCCTGTAGCTCCGTCTTGCCCAGGCTTCGCGGGTGTACTCCGTGGGCTGGGCGGCACAGGCCATCGTTGCGAGGCGCACGGACTCGGATACCACGCCTCGCCTGACGATGGCTGCAGGGTTGGCCAGCGCCGGTGCTGGTGCGCTGACTCTCGCAGCCTTCACCATTGCTTCCTCACTGGACCTTTTCAAAATCGCAACGTGTCCAGCGGCTGCTGGGAATCGGTTGCCAGTGGCCGACGACATACCGGAGCTGGCCGTAGCCGCCTGCGAACCCGTTCCACTTCACCATCCCGGGTTCGATCTCGTTTTCGCCGTCCCAATTCTTGTACTGGTTCGGGCCCCAGCCGTTGTACGAGATGATCTGGCCTGGCTTCACGCTCGGCGAGACCTTGGCACGCACCACGAATGACCCGACGTCATTGAACACGCGCAGGAGGTCGTCATCGCTAACTCCGCGCGTCCGCGCATCCGCGGGGTTCACCTCGACGAACGGCTCACCGCGGTGCGTGCCAAGGATGACCTTGTTTGCCTGGTTCATCGTGTGGATGGACCAGCGATTGTGTCCGGAGGTCATGCCGATCGGGTAGTCCCCACCCATCTTGGGGTTGGGCTTGTACGTGGGGAGTTCTTCGCCGGCCTCGATGAACCACTCGTGATCAATGTAGAACTGCGCTCGCCGAGCGTAGGTCGGGAACGGATCGCCGTTCTCTACGTGGTTGCGGAAGGGAACGTGCGTCTTGTGCGCCTCCAATGGCGAAGCCTGGGCGAGGGCCATTGGCGTGAGGCCCCAGTCGACGAAGCGCACGTGGCCCTTCTCGCGCATGCTCTGGAGGGTTGTGCCCATCGGTACGGTCCCCGCGAGCGCGGCGTCGCGGATCGATTCGTCGAAGCGCGTGTCGTTGTGGTCGAAGTAGCCTTTCATCGAATACGCATTGCAGAGTTCGGCATACTTGCGGGGGACTCCGTTCGAAGCGACGTACTCTGTGAGGCCTCGCCTTTCGGCAACCTCGGCCATCTTTGAAAGTATCCCTCCGTAGATGTCCCACTCCTCCTTCGCCTCGCCCGGCGGTTCTGCGGCCTTGTCCGCGAGGGTCAGGTTCATAACGTGCGGCGTTGACATGCCGAAGCCGAGCTTCTCGTAATGCTGCGCGGCTGGTAGGACGTAGTCGCCGTAAATGGCGGTCTCGCTCAGCCGGAAGTCTATCGTCACGATCATCTTCAGATTGGGCCAGGCTGTCGTGAGCCACGCCTTCTTGCCCCCCCGGGACCGGCGGAGCATGTCACCGCTGCTCTCGATCATGACCTGAGGGGGATCATCCGGGCCTGGTTTGGCGAGTCCATCCCACCAACCCTTATCGATGGCTTCGTTAAAGTACTCGTCGAAGGTCCGCGGCAAGCTCTCGTCGCCCCATTCCCTCTTGTTCCAACGCTCACGGTAGCCGGCGTGCCAGTACCACCAAAAGGCAGGAGGTGAGGAAGAGCTGCCGCCGACGGTCGTCTGACTGACCCGATTGAAGGCGCCACGATCCTTCGCGGCCATCTTCATCATCATCTCGCGCACAGCGATCTCCGTGGTCATCGTGGGATCGGTTGCCTTCATTTCTGCGACCGCCGCGTCGCGCGCGGCCAGGACAATCTCGCTGTTGGCGGCGCCGGGACCAGGCTTCGCCATCGCGATGCCGGAGCCATCGGCCGCCAGGCCCGAGGCCCAGCAGCGGATACCGGTGCCGTACTTGCCCCAGTTGCCGCTCGCGGCGAGCACCAGGCACATTGACCGCTCGATGAGGTCACCGTGGTAGAACTTGCAGGCGTTGTAACCCAGCATGATGTTTGTCTTTTTCGTGGCGATCTTCCGCGCCAACATGCGGATGGTGTCTGGGTGCACGCCCGTGATCGAGAACTGCTTCTCGGGCGTGTACTCCTCGTCGAGCTTCTTCTTCAGCAAGGCGTAGGCCGGGGTTACGTTGACGGTCGAACCGTCGGCCAGCTTCACGTCGAACACGCCTTCAAGGGCAATGTCCGTACCCTTCAAGTGGATGTTGCCGCGGTCTGCCGGCCTGAGGCCCTTGTCCGGCAGCCACTGGTACATCTGGTCCTCGCGTCCCCCGCCAGTGACATCCGTCTGGCGCAAGTAGCGCTTCGTGTCGAGACGCACGAGGAAGCCGAAGTCGGTTTGTTCCTTCATGAACTGCCAGTCGGCGATGTTTTCGGCGAACATCACTTGGGTTAGCGCCAGGCCGAAGGCCGGGTCCGATGCGCCGTTGATTGGGATCTGGATGTCGGCGTGGGTGTGCGACGGGTTGATGTCGGGTGAGATGTTCACCACTTCGGCGCCGTTGTAACGTGCTTCGGCGATGAAGTGGTAGAACGGGATGCGGGTGTAGACCGGATTCATGTGCCAGAACAGGATCAGTTCAGATTTGAACCAGTCGTCCGCAGAGGATACGGGGCTGAACTTCCCGAACGTGAGGTGAAGGCCACTTGAGAAATCGTTGAAGGACGCGTGGCCGTCGAAGTAGTGGGCGCCGATGGTCGAGAAGAACCTACTCGTCGCCATGGCGGCACCGCCCTCCGGCCCCCCCTCCTGCACGATGGTATCGGAGCCATGCTCCTCAATGGCGTCGATCATAGCCGCGGCGACGTCGGTGAAGGCCTCGTCCCATGTCACCCGCTCCCACCTCCCCTCGCCGCGTTCGCCGGCGCGCCTCATCGGATACATCACACGGTCGGAGCCGTAAAGCGACTGGCTCCACGATGCGCCCTTCTGGCAACCCATGGGGTTGAAGTCTGGAACCCCTTCCTCGACCGTCACAAGCGTGCCTGACTGTTCCTCACGGACGACCTTCCCGTCCTTCACGTACACACGCACCGGGCAGTCGCCGGGGTAACAGTCGACGCAGTGAGTGCCCCAGTGGACCGAATCCCACTCCCAGTTCTTGCGGTACGGTTTTGTCTCGCTGGTGCTCACCCGTTCGTGGCTGCCGGTAGTCATGGTGCGTCCCCTCTCGGCCCCAATGGCCCGTAATAGGTAGATTGCCCGCTCGCCGGTCGGCGAGACTCTATCCTTAGAGTTCTACCGTG
>Ga0209477_1001810_pt1 | contig 12749 bp, 9 predicted proteins | sample KloWWTupernatant_FD_187180 | JGI IMG/M metagenome (GOLD analysis project Ga0209477, IMG submission 187180) | Active sludge microbial communities from Klosterneuburg, Austria, studying microevolution and ecology of nitrifiers - Klosterneuburg... | ecosystem: Engineered > WWTP > Aerobic digester >...
GCAGTTCACAGATGGGCGGGACGAAGGGCTTCCTGCTCAGCATGGTGCAGAAGGAACTGCTGCGTGCCGGCTTCACCGAGGAGGAGATCTCGGGCCAGGGCCTGAAGATCGTCACCACCTTCGACAAAGCGGCACAGGCCGCAGCCGTGGACGCAGCCCAGGCGAGCGCGCTGCAGGCGGCCAGCGGAAACAAGAAGGCCGCGGCGAAGCTGCACCCCGCGATCGCGTCCATCGACAACGCGACCGGCGGCGTCGTCGCCCTCTACGGCGGTGCGGACTATGTGAAGAGCCAGTGGAACTGGGCGACGAACCCGCGTCCGACCGGCTCAACGTTCAAGCCTTACGCCCTCACTGCGGCGCTGCGCAACGAGTGGACCCTCAACGACAAACTGAACGGCAACACCTTCACGCCGGACGGCGATTCCCGTCCGGTGCGCAACGCCGGCGGTGCGAACTATGGCCGGATCACCCTCCAGACCGCCACCACGAAGTCGGTGAACACGGCCTACACCGACCTGGTGAGCCAGATCGAGAACGGACCCGAGGAAGTGATCTCGGCGGCTTTGGATGCCGGTCTGCCGGAGTCCACCGACTGGGACCCTTCGAACCGGATTCCGCTGGGACGCACCGAGGTCAGTCCGCTCAACCAGGCGTCCGCGTATTCGACGTTCGCAAACCAGGGCGTGCACCGGACGCCGCACGTGGTTGCTGAGGTGTTCGACGCCCAGGGTCGATCGATCTACGCCACCGACACCGTCGGCAGTCCGACGATCGACACCGACATCGCGACCGACGTCACCTACGCGCTGACCAAGGTGACTCAGGACGGCACCGGGTACCGCGCCTCGCAGCTGGGCTACGAGGTCGCGGGCAAGACCGGCACCTACTACGTGGGTGACAACGGGAGATCCGAGACCCGGGCGGTGTGGTTCGTCGGGTTCACCAAGCAGATCTCGACTGCGGTGATGTTCGTCAAGGGCGACCAGGGGACCGACGACCTCGGCTATGGCTGGTACGGGTCGGGCTGGCCCCTGACCACTTGGTTGGCCTACATGAAGACCGCGATGGACGGCATGGAGCACGAGAGCTTCGATCCGCCGACCGTCCGAGTCTCAACGCAGACGCCAACCGCGAAGCCGTCCAAGACCAAGGACCCGGAGACCGTGACGCCCGTCCCGACCGAGACGGTGCCCACGGAGGTCGTGCCTAGCGAGACCGTACCCGTGGAGCCCACCGAGCCGCCGCCGACCGAGACCGTGGTGCCGCCGACCGAGCAACCCGCCGTTACGGAGGGCGCCGCCGGCGTCGCGGACGTGGGCGCCCAAACGGCGTCCGCGTCCCCCTAGGATCGCTGGGTGACCCAGACTCCAGCCGCGCTCACCAACGTCCTCGGTGGCGCGCTGGGCAGGCACGCCAAGCCCGGCGGCATGTGGTTCAACCCCGCGCCCTGGGCCTACCTGGCACTCACGCTCTCGTGGGTGCTGCTCGCGTTGCGGCAACTGCCCTGCCGCAAGAGCTCGGACATGTTCCCGAACATGTGCTACTCCGACATCACGGTGCTCTACTACTGGCGCGGGCTCCAGGACGGGAAGATCCCCTACCTAGACAGCGAAGTGGAGTACCCGGTGCTCACCGGCGCTTTCATGGAGCTCGGCCGGCGACTGGTTGTCCTACTGGGCGGACGCAGCGAGCCCGGCCTGAGCAGCACGGACACCACCCACGCGGCCGGCCTGTTCTTCGGCATCAACATCGTGCTGCTGTTCGCGCTGTTCGCGTTGGTGGTCTGGACGCACCTGCAGTTCCACCGTCCGTGGGACGCGCTGATGATCGCTGTCGCCCCGGCGATCTGGACGTCCGCCCTGATCAACTGGGACGGTCTCGTGATCGCCCTGACCGCGCTGGCGATGCTCGCCTGGGCGCGCCGTTCGCCGGTGTGGACGGGCGTCTGGCTGGGACTGGGGATCGCGGCGAAGCTGTATCCGGTGCTGCTGCTGGTGCCATTGGCGGTGCTCTGCCTGCGGTCCGGCCGATGGCGGCCGTTCTTCGTCACGTTGGGGACGACGGTTGCGGCCTGGGTCGCGGTGAACCTGCCGGTGTACCTGGCGACGCCCAGCGGCTGGATGAACTTCTGGACCTTCAACGTCGATCGGGGCGGTGACCTCGGCTCGATCTGGTACGTGCTCAGCCTGGCCGGGTACGAGGTGGGCTCGGTGTCGAAGCTGGTGGCCGCGATCATGGTGGCCGGCACGCTCGTGATCTGCGGGCTGCTGCTGTTGGCGCCCCGGCGTCCGCGGTTCGCGCAGGGCGTGTTCCTGATCGTGGCTCTGTTCCTGATGGTGAACAAGGTGTACTCGCCGCAGTACGTGCTTTGGCTGCTGCCGCTGCTCGTGCTCGCCCGGCCACGCTGGCTCGACTGGGCGGTGTTCTCGGTCGCCGAGGGCTTCTACTTCGTGGCCATCTGGGCGCACCTCGACGGACGCAGCGCCGCCGGCGACGGCCACGACCGGATCTACTGGCTTTCGGTGCTGCTGCGGATCGCGGTGCAGCTGTGGCTCTGCGTCCGTGTGGCCCTGGACATGGTGCGTCCGGAGCGGGACGTGGTGCGTGCCGGCGGCCTGGACGACCCGGATGGCGGCATCTTCGATCGCTCCCCGGACGCCCCTTGGCTGGTGCGCCTGAACGAGCGCCTCCTCCAAACCGGTCCCTGAGGAGCGATGTGAGGAACGAGCCGACTCCTCCAAACCGGTCCCTGAGGAGCGATGTGAGGAACGAGCATCGCGTCACGAAGGGCCGCCGCCGCGTCCCAGGACAAGGCGCCTCATGACGGCTGGCGCCCGTCGCCACGCGGACGCGCGGCTGGTAGTGCAGACGTGGTTCGTCACCCGGCTGCTGATGGCACTGGTCGGACTCTGGCTGATGGTCAGCGAAGGCCGCGAGTTCACCGACCTGGTGGGCAACTGGGACGTCCAGCACTTCCTGGCGATCGCCAGCAAGGGTTACGCGGCGCCGGATGACATCGCCTTCTTCCCAGGGTGGCCGCTGCTCCTGCGGCTGGCGTCCGTCCCGGGTACTTCGATGGTTGTCATGGGCACGTTCCTTGCGCTGCTCGCGTCCGGCTTCGCAGCGGCGGCTCTCTTCCGGCTGGCGGGGGCTCCGGCCGCGATCGCCTGGCTGCTCGCGCCGACCGCGGTGTTCACGATGGTGCCCTACACCGAATCGGTGTTCTGTGCGGCGGCGTTCTGGGCGTGGGAGCGGGCCACAGCCAAGCAGTGGGCAGCTGCAGCGGTGCTCGCTTCGGTGGCTGCGGCCGTCCGGGTGTCCGGGGTCTTCCTGATCGTGGCGCTGGTGGTGCTGGCACTGACTTCCGGCGGATCCTCGCGGGACAAGGGCAAACGGTTGCTCTGGCTGTTGTTCCCGGTGTTCGTGGTGGTGGCGTACCTGGCCTACCTGTATTCGATGACCGGCAACTGGCTGGCTTGGTACGACGCTCAGGCCACCGGCTGGTCGCGGGGGTTCACCTGGCCGTGGGACGCGCTGCGGCACACCTTCGAAGCCTTCGCGCCGGGTGCCTACGCCGACCATCCGGAGTGGGCGTGGGTGTTCCGCGCCGAAGTGGTGAGCATGGCGGTCGGGGTGGCGGTGACCCTGGTGTGCCTGGTGCGACGCCGCTGGGCCGAGGCCACCTGGGTAGGCCTGCAGGTCGGAGCGTTCTCGGTCTCGTACTGGTTCATGAGCGTGAACCGAGCGGTGCTGCTGTGGTTCCCGCTGTGGACGCTGCTCGGCGAGCTCGGTGAGAGCAAGCGGAAACTGCCCACTTGGCGCGCGGTGTTGATCGGATTGCTCGTGGCGGTCGCTCTGGTCGTTCAGGTGATCTGGGCCTGGCTCTTCTTCACCGGCCGCTGGGCGTCCTGATCGCAGGCGGCGGGCCCCCTCTCGTTGACACCTATGGTTACGTAACCGTAAGTTAGGGTTTACCGAAGGAGCGTCAGCAACCCAGGAGAGCCCGTTGACCGAGCCCGCGAGCAACACCATTCCCGCGAGCCCATACCGTCGGGCCGAGGTGAACAGTGGAGACCCCGCAGCCAGCCTCGGTCCGGACGGGTTCAGCTCTGAGTCGGCGCCCAAGAGAGGTCTCGACAGGCTCGACCAGCCGACCAGCGGACTCGACCGGCCGACCAGCGGATCAGAGCGCGGCCATGACAGGCTCGACCAGCCGGACGGACATCGCCCACGGGCGGCCACCGGCGACGTACCGATCCAGCTCCTTGACCCGTCCGGACGGCGCGTCGAGCACCCCGATTTCGCCTTCACCGGCACGGACGCCGACATCGCCGGCTACCTGCGCGACATGGTGCTGGCCAGGCGAATCGATACCGAAGCCACCGCTTTGCAGCGCAAGGGTGAACTCGGGCTCTGGCCGCCGGCGCTCGGTCAGGAGGCCGCACAGGTCGGCTCGGCCCGCGCCACCCGCAGCCCCGACGAGATCATCCCGTCCTATCGCGAGCACGGTGTCGCCTGGTGCGTGGGTATCGATCCACTAGACATGCTGGGCACCTTCCGGGGGACCGCGATGGTCGACTGGGACTCCGTCGGCAAACGCTTCCACCTGTACTCGTTCGTGATCGGCACCCAGACCCTCCACGCGGTCGGTATGGCGATGGGCATGCAGCGCGACGGGCTCGTGGGCAATGCAGACCCCGCCGAGAACGGGGCGGCGGTCGTCTACTTCGGCGACGGCGCCACAAGTCAGGGCGACGTGAACGAGGCCTTCATCTTTGCTGCGTCCTACGCTGCGCCGGTGGTGTTCTTCTGCCAGAACAACCAGTGGGCCATCTCGGAGCCGATCAAGCTGCAGTCGAAGATCCCGCTGTACCGGCGGGCGTCCGGTTTTGGCTTCCCCGGCGTCCGGGTGGACGGGAACGACGTCCTCGCAGTGAAGGCAGTCACCGACTGGGCGCTGGAGCGGGCGCGGCGGGGCGACGGCCCGACCCTGATCGAGGCCTACACCTACCGCATGGGCGCGCACACGACGTCCGACGACCCCACCAAGTACCGGCACGCCGCCGAACTCGACGAGTGGCGGGCCAAGGACCCGATCGAGCGCGTGCGCACCTACCTGCTCGCGTCCGGAGTCATCGACCAGGCCTGGCTGGACGCCCTCGCCGCTGAGTCGGACGCTCTCGCCGAGCGGCTGCGCGCCGGTTGCGTGAGCCTGCCCGAGCCGCGGCTGGACGAGCTGTGGGACAAGGTCTATGTCGACACTCCCGATCTACTGCATCGGCAGCGGGCCGAGTTTGTGGCCTACGAAGAGTCGTTCCTGAACCCTTCGACAGGCTCAGGGGGCGTTCGATGACTGCCCGGCCGATGACTGCCCCGACGATGGCTGAGCTTGACGAAGCCTCGGGCCCCTCGACAGGCTCGGGGACCGCTGTGGAGTGCGGCCCTTCGACAGGCTCAGGGGGCGTTCGATGACGACCATGACCATGGCCAAGGCGCTGAACGCCGGCCTGCGCAAGGCTCTCGGCGCCGACCCCTTGGTGCTGCTCGCCGGGGAGGACATCGGCAAGCTCGGCGGGGTCTTCCGGGTGACCGAGGGTCTACAGGCCGAGTTCGGACGCGACCGCGTGGTCGACTCTCCGCTCGCCGAGTCGGGCATCGTGGGCACCGCGGTCGGGATGGCGTTGCGCGGCTACCGTCCGGTGGTCGAGATCCAGTTCGACGGCTTCGTGTACCCGGCGTTCGACCAGATCGTCTCGCAGGTGTCCCGGCTGCGGTTCCGGTCGCATGGCCGGCTGAGCGTCCCGATGGTCATTCGCATTCCCTACGGCGGCGGTATCGGCGCGATCGAGCACCACAGTGAGTCCCCGGAGGCCTACTTCGCACACACCCCGGGGCTCAAGGTGGTCACGCCGTCCAGCCCGTCCGACGCATACTGGATGATCCAGCAGGCCATCGCGGCCGACGACCCGGTGATCTTCTTCGAACCCAAGCGCCGCTATCACGAGAAGGGCGAGGTCGACCTGGACGGCCCCGCGGCCCCGCTCTCGCTCTACCAGGCGCGCGTGGTCAAGCCGGGGACGGACGCCACCCTGTTTGCCTACGGACCGATGGTGCGCACCTGCGTGGAGGCCGCGGTTGCCGCCGAGGCCGAAGGCCGCAACCTCGAGGTGGTCGACCTGCGCTCCCTCGCGCCGCTGGACGATGCGACGGTGTTCGACTCCGTCCGGCGGACGGGGCGCGCGATCGTCGTCCACGAAGCCGTTGGGACGCTGGGGATCGGGGCCGAACTGGCGGCGCGGATTCAGGCCGAGTGTTTCTACGAACTACAGGCGCCCGTACTGCGGGTCACCGGCTACGACCTTCCCTATCCGCCCAGCCGGGTCGAAGATGGCTACCTGCCCGATCTTGATCGGGTGCTGGACGCGGTCGACCGGTCGATGGGCTACTGAGAGGCATGGCGATGCGTGAGTTCAAGCTGCCCGATCCGGGTGAGGGCCTGCTCGAGGCCGAGATCGTCGCGTGGCGGGTCGCGGTCGGTGACGTCGTGGCCGTGAACGACATCCTGCTTGAGATTGAGACCGCCAAGTCTCTGGTGGAACTGCCCTCGCCGTTCGCCGGTGTGGTCTCGGAGTTGCTCGTTGTCGAAGGCGACACCGTCGAGGTGGGCACGCCCATCATTCGGATAGCCGATCTTGGCGAGCCGGAGACGATGGCAGAACCGGGGACGTTGGTTGAGCCGGGGACGTTGGTTGAGCCGGGGACGTTGGTTGAGCCGGGGACGGTGGCTGAGGCGGGGACGGTGGCTGAGCTTGACGAAGCCCCGGGGACCCTTCGTCAAGCTCAGGGATCGTTGGGTGGGGCTCAGGGATCGTTGGGTGGGGCTCAGGGATCGTTGGGTGAGGCTCAGGGATCGTTGGGTGGGGCTCAGGGATCGGTGGAGGAGGTCCCGCCCGCGGAGATCGTCACCGGCCCCGTCGAGATCGGCAGGGCGAGCGAGTCTGGTTCGATGCTGGTCGGGTACGGCGTGAAGGCTGGGGCCGTCGCCAGGCGTCCGCGGAAGGCGCCCGGCATCGTGGCCGTCCCGGAGACTGACCAGGTGCACGAGTCGTACGACACCGCCAACCCCGTCTCGCGCAAGGTGGACGAGGTCACCCCCACCGAGCGGGTGTCGGCCACGGCCAGCGGGGCACAACTGCCACCGCCGGGACGTCCGGACGCCGCGGCTGCGTCCGACCGTCCGGCATTGGCGAAGCCGCCGGTGCGGCGCATCGCCCGTGACCTGGGGATCGACTTGAACACGATCATGGGGACCGGTCCGGGCGGCATCGTGACCGCAGCGGACGTGGTCGCTGCCGCGGGCGGACGAGCGGTCGGCGATCGCCGGGTGCCGCTGCGCGGCGTCCAGCGGCAGATGTTCCTGGCCATGACCGAGACGCTGAAGGTGCCCCAGGCGACCGCGATCGTCGAGGCCGACGTCACCGGCACCATGGACCTGTTGGACACCTTGAAACAGCGACGGGAGTTCACCGGACTACGGGTTTCGCCGCTGCTGGTGTTCGCGAAGGCGGCGTGCATGGCGATCGCGCGCAATCCGTCCATCAACTGCTCCTACGACGAGATCGCCGACGAGGTCGTGTTCCACTCGGCGGTGAATCTCGGCATCGCCGCGGCCACCCCGCGCGGACTGGTCGTGCCGAACATCAAGAACGCCGACCGGATGACCCTGCTGGAGCTGGCCGAGGCGCTGAACCGGATGGTCGCAGTGGCCAAGGAGGGACGCGTCCAGCCCATCGACCTCAGTTCGGGCACCTTCACCATCACCAATATCGGGGTGTTCGGGGTGGACGGTGGCACGCCGATCCTGAACCAGGGCGAAGCCGCGATCATGTGCCTGGGCACGGTCCGCCGCAAGCCCTGGGTGGTCGGTGTTGGTGACGAGGAGCGGATCGTCCCGCGCTCGGTCTGCACGGTCTCACTCACCTTCGACCATCGCCTGGTCGACGGCGAGGCCGCCTCGAAGTTCCTTGCCGACGTGGCCACGATCATGGCCGACCCGGGTTTGTCGCTGCTCTTCTGACGAGCCTCGCCAGCCAACACCTCACGGATTGAGGCTCAAGCGGCGGCGCCCGAATAGAGTGCTTCCGTGTCCAGTCGAAGCGAAGTACTGATCACTGTCGACGAACTGCCGGACGCGCTCTCTGCCGGCGCGCAACTGCTCGACGTGCGCTGGCGGTTGGGTGAGGAAGCCGGCGCAGGTCGGGCTGAATACCGCAAGGGCCGTCTGCCAGGTGCCCGGTTCCTCGACCTTGAGTCGGTGCTGACTGGGCCGCTCATCGACCCGACACAGGGACGGCACCCGCTCCCGGACGCCGACCGCCTCGCCGCCGGTCTAGGCTCGCTCGGCATCGACCCGACGCGTCCGATCATCGTCTATGACGAGCCCGGATCGTTCGCCGCCGGCCGGGCCTGGTGGGTGCTGCGCTGGGCGGGTCTGGACGCGCGGGTGCTCGACGGCGGCATCAAGGCCTGGATGGCCGAAGGCGGTGACCTGGTCAGTGGCGAGGCTCCGCCGGTCGAGCCCACCGAGTTGCAACTCAGCACCGGCCACCTGCCCACCCTGGACGCAGGCGACGTCGCGCTTTTCAACGGCGTACTGGTTGACGTCCGCGCACCCGAGCGCTTCCGCGGCGAGGTGGAGCCGATCGATCCGAAGGCCGGACACATCCCAGGCGCGACCAACCGCCCGGTCGGTGCATTGTGGACGACTGACGGGCGCCTTCCGTCCCACGATGAACTACGTTCCTACTTCGATCTGGATACCGCCAAGCCGGTCGCCGTCTACTGCGGTTCTGGGGTTTCGGCAGCGCAGGCCGTCCTCGCCCTCGCCAGTCTGGGCATTGATGCCGCCCTCTACCCGCCGTCGTGGTCTGGCTGGTCGGCCGACCCGGACCGTCCGGTTGCGGTAGGCGGATAGCCATGCTCGAACCGCCCACCCTGGCCACTACCCGGCTGGACCACATCCACGCCAACCTGGAAGCGATCCGCGCGCGCGTCGGCAATCGGCAGGTGCTCGCCGCGGTGAAGGCCGACGCCTACGGCCACGGCGCGATCGAGGTGTGCCGAATGATCGAGCGCACCGGCGCGGCCGACTGGCTGGGCGTGGCGACGGTCGCCGAGGGCGTGGCGCTGCGCGATGCGGGAGTGGGACTGCCGATCCTGAAGCTTTCGGTGGCCCGGGGCCCCGAAGTGGAGGTTGCCGTGGACTCAGGGCTCGCTCTCTGTGTGGTCGACGACAACTCGATCGCAGAGGCGTCCGCTGCGGCCGTGGTCCGTGGGGTTGAGGCCGAACTCCACCTGAAGGTGGACACGGGCATGCGGCGCATCGGTTGCGACCCGGCGGACGCCGTCCGGCTGGCCGAACTCGTTGATGCCAGCCCTGGCGTCCGGCTGGGCGGGCTGTTCTCGCACCTGCCGATCTCAGACAGCCCCGCCGGAGTGGCGTTCACCCGGTCACAGGTCGAGTTGTTCGCCCGGACGGCTGGCGAGGTCGAGGCGGCGCACGGGCCCATCCCGCTCAAGCACCTGGCGAACTCGGGTGCGGTGCTCGGGCACCCGGACGCATGGTTCGACTTGGTGCGTCCCGGGATCATGATCTACGGCGCGTACCCCGACCCGGAGTCGGTGCGCTCGGTCGAACTGCTGCCGGGCCTGGAGTGGCGCACGAGAGTGACTTTCGTCAAGCCGATCCGCGCCGGCGAGACCGTCGGCTACGGCCGCACCTGGACGGCCCCGCGGGACACCTGGATCGCCACCCTCCCGGTTGGGTACGGGGACGGGTTTTCGCGGCTGCTCTCGAATCGCGGCCGGGTGCTGATCGCGGGCCGCAGCTACCCGGTCGTCGGACGCGTCTGCATGGACCAGACCATGATCGACGTGGGTCCCGACCCGAGCGTGGAGGTCGGTGATGACGCCGTGCTGGTCGGCTCGTCGGGGAATGAGGAGATCACCACGTCCGAGATCGCGTCCTTGATGGGCACGATCCCCTACGAGGTCACCTGTCTGATCACCGCACGCGTCGCGCGCAAGACAATCGGCTGACTCACCGCCGATGAGCCCGGCCCACGCTCCCTGAGCCCGGCCCACGCTCCCTGAGCCCGGCCCACGCTCCCTGAGCTTGACGAAGGGTCCTGTGCCGGACGGTCCCTGAGCTTGACGAAGGGGTCTGTGCCGGACGGTCCCTGAGCTTGACGAAGGCCCTGAGCCGCACGCTCCCTGAGCTTGTCGAAGGGTCCTGTGCCGGACGGTCCCTGAGCTTGACGAAGGGCCCTGAGCCGGACGGTCCCTGAGCCTGACGAAGCCGTGCGTCCGGCTACTGCCGGGGAATCGAAACCTGATGCCGAGGCACGAACTCGCGCTTGGCATAGGCGGCTAGGCCGAAAGTGAGCCAGCCGTCCACGGCGGCACCGACGCCGCCGCCGACCAGCGGGATCCGGCGCACCACGACGACGGCGAGGTGCTTGCCGCCCAGTCGTCCGGCCAACGAACCCATCACACGCTCGTTGATGCTCTGGTCGAGCGCCGGATCGAACATCGGGGCTGTGGCGATCGCCAGAGGAGTGCTGGGTAGCTTCCCGTCCGAGACGAGCCGGCGCACCTCGTCGTCCCCGAGCATGGCCAGGGTGAGCGCGGCGCGCACGCGCCGATCGTCAACGTCGTAGCCTCGGAGGTGGGCGATCGAGGCGATCATCCGGACGCTCAGTACGCCCATTCCGGCGATGTTGGCGGGCAGCCCGACAGGCAGGGTCAGCAGCCCGCCGACGCTGGTGAGAAATCCCTGGGCCGACGCCAGACCGATGTGCTGGGTGACCAGCGAATCGATGGCCAGTTCACGTTCGCCCTTGGCTTGCAGCGCTTTCACTGCGGTCGCCTTGGCGCCGGGGAAGGTGGTGTTCCCGTCGATGGCGAACTCGACCAGGTTGCGCAGCATGCCGCCAACCACCGCCGGCGTGCGGGCGACAACCTGTTTGCCGATCCCATCGTTGGTCATTGCGTTCCTCTCGACACCTACGTTCCCAAGCGTAGGCGGGTCGCTCCGCGGCCGCGTCCGGTGGCGTCCCTGAGCGGTCCCCGAACAACGTGACGTGATTCGGACCCTGGACGGTCGCCAGGTCGAGAATCTGGAGTTGGGCGCGGGTTGCGGGTCCGAATCACGTCTTGGTTTGCCCGGGCAGGCCGGGCGACCAGGTGAGTTGTCGCACCCGGCTGGCAGAATCGGGCCCATGGCACGCTCTGGGCTGTTCGGAACGCCCGCGGACTGGCCGGATCAGGACCTGATCGCCTTCTCCGCGGAGTTTGACGAAGTCCTGGTGCTGGAGGCGTACGCCTGCGGCGTGTTTCCGATGCCGATCGGCAACGCCAGGCGGGCCGAGATGGGCTGGTGGTCGCCACAACGGCGGGGCGTGCTGCCGCTCGATGCCGTGCGGGTGCCGAGGTCGTTACGGAAGTCGGCCAAGCGTTACGCCACCACCATTGATGCCGCCTTCGACGAGGTGCTCGCACGCTGCGCCGACCCGCGACGTCCCTACGGGTGGATCGACGCCGACGTCCGCCGGATCTACACCGCGCTGCAGCGCGGCGGCAGGGTGCATTCGGTGGAGGTCTGGGACGCATCCGGACGCCTGGTGGGCGGCCTTTACGGGGTCTCGATCGGGGGGCTGTTCGCGGGTGAGTCGATGTTCCACGACCCCGAGCACGGGCGGGACGCGTCCAAGGTGGCACTGCTCGCCCTGGTGGAGTTCCTGTCCGACGAGCATGCTGAGGAGCGCATCATCGACGTGCAGTGGCAGACCGACCACCTGGCGTCCCTTGGTGTCATCGAGATCGACCGCAGCGAGTACCTCACCTTGCTCGACGAGGCACTCGTCGTCCCCGAGCCGAGCTGGCCGGCCAGAGAGGAGCCGCATGCCTGAGCTACCCGAAGTCGAAGCCCTGCGCACGTTCCTGGAGCGCAACTGCGTTGGCAAGAGCGTTGCTCGTGCAGAACTGGCGGCGTTCGCGTGCCTCAAGACGGTCGCGATTCCGCTGTCCGCGCTGGCTGGGCTCGAAGTGGACGCGGTCGAGCGCCGCGGCAAGTTCGTCTGCATCAGCATCGGCGGGCTTTGGCTGGCGTTCCACCTCGCCCGGGCTGGCTGGCTGACCTGGTCGGACGCGATGCCGGACGCTCCCGTGCGCCCGGGACGCGGTCCGCTGGCCTTCCGGCTGCTGTTCGACGACGGCTCGGGGTTCCGCCTCACCGAGGCCGGCACCCAGAAGCGGTTGGCGGTCTATCTGGTGAACCGCCTGGAGGACGTGCCGGGGATCGCGTCGCTGGGCCCGGACCCCCTGGCGTCCGACTTCACACCGGAGGTTCTGGCAGCGATCCTCACCACGGCCGGACGCTCGCAGTTGAAAGGCGTGTTGCGCGACCAACGCATCATCGCCGGCATCGGCAATGCCTACTCAGACGAGATCCTGCATGCCGCCAAGCTGAGCCCGTTCAAACCGGCTAACGCGTTGTCGGACGCTGAGCGGGCCACGCTGTTCGATGCGATCCGCGGCGAGTTGGCCGCGGCGATCGAGCGCTCGGCCGGCCTGACCGCCAAGGACCTCAAGGGGGACAAGAAGGCGAACCTGCGAGTGCACGGACGCACCGGCCAACCCTGCGAGGTCTGCGGCACCACCATCGCCGAGGTCTCCTTCGCGGACAGCTC
>Ga0209477_1001814_pt1 | contig 12732 bp, 12 predicted proteins | sample KloWWTupernatant_FD_187180 | JGI IMG/M metagenome (GOLD analysis project Ga0209477, IMG submission 187180) | Active sludge microbial communities from Klosterneuburg, Austria, studying microevolution and ecology of nitrifiers - Klosterneuburg... | ecosystem: Engineered > WWTP > Aerobic digester >...
GAGGGCTCCCATGGGGCCCGGAGGCCGCTTCATCAGGCCGAGGACCCCATGGGATACGGGCCAGACAGGACCCCGAGCACTGGCTCGCGAAATCAGCGATCTGCGGTTGCGGGAGGCGGCATCGGCGCAGGCGCGGCCGCGGGCTTGCCGCGAAACATCTTCTTGATGCCCAGCCGCAATCCGTCGAGCTCGGCGTAGAGCCAGAGCTTCATGCCGCGCAGGGCCATGCGGAACGGCGCCGAGTCGAGGGCGAAGTAGGCCTTGATGCGCCGGCCGGCGTTCCTCTTGCCCTCTTCGCCCATCTCGCGCCTGAGCTCCGCCAGCGCCTTGAAGCGCCGGTTGTAGAACTTCATCAGGCGGAAGTTGAAGTAGGCCTCTTTCGGCCCCAGCACCGGCATCCAGAAGAAGCGGCCGTAGACGCGATAGGCCGGGATGACGACGAAGATGTAGTACTGCGCGGTGTCGAGCAGGAAGGCCGCCGAGAGCAGGTCGGCCTCGCCCATGTAGAAGTACTTGCCCTTGTAGATCGCCTCGAAGAAGCGCCAGTAGGAGCGCACGAAGGTCTCGTTGTGCTCCTTCGTGCGGGCGGCGATGGGCTTCCCCATGAGATCGATGGCGACGATATCGGTCGTCGCCTCGACCGAGAACGAGCAATGGTCGAGCCCGGGCGAGTAGTACGGATCGAGGAAGACCGCCGCGTCGCCGACCAGCGCCCAGCCCTCACCCATGTACTGGGTGGTCGCATAGGGCAGGTTCGAGTAATAGCGGAAATCCTCCGTGCGCAGCTCGGCCCCCGGCAGCAGCTCGTTGAACGGCACCAGCTGGGCGAGAAAGTCGCGGAACGCCTGCTCGCGGTCGGTCCTGGTGTGCAGGTCGAGGAGCCGCCGGTCCCAGACCACGCCGACCGAAGTCTCGCCGTGCCCGAGCGGAATCACCCAGACCCAGTAGCCGCGCCCGGTGTAATGGTTGGTGCCCAGACGGCGCGACGAGAGGTTGCGACGCGCGAACTCGACCGGGCCGCGCGCCGCGAGGTCGTCGATGTGCCCGAGATTCCGGAACCGTCCCCAGAAGGCGGCCGTCGGATGCTGTTCGTTCTTCGAGATCAGGCCGAGTTTGCGGCCGAGGAAGTTGGCGCGGCCGGTGGCGTCGATCACCCAGCGGCAGCCGACCGAGAAGGTGTCGCTTCCCTGGTCGATCGTCACCCGGTGATCGAACTTCCCGAGCTCGACCTCGCGTACCCGCGCCGGCCGCACGAGCTCGGCGCCGGCGGCGACCGCCTCGGCGAGCAGCTGCTCGTCGAGCGCGTCGCGCCGCAACTGGAACGACGGCACCGCGCTGCGCACGAAGCCGCCGGCCTCGGTCGCTTGCCAGTGATGCTCGACGTCGGCGTTGGCGAACCAGTAGCGCAGGCCCTCCTTCGGCAGCTGGTCGAGCTCGAGATGCCGCCACTGCGCCAGGCGCCGGGTGAGGAACATCGCCGACATCTCGGTGGTCGCCTCGCCCACTTTGGCGTCGAACTGCTTCGACTTCTCGACCACCAGCACCGAGAACTGCGGGTGGTCACGCTTGAGCAGCATCGCCGTCGCGGCGCCGCTGAAGGCGCCGCCGAGAACGACGACGTCGTAGCGCTCCTGCCGCGCTCGGGTCATGCGCCCGCCCTGCGCAAACCGCCGGCGGCGAAAACCGACGCGGCCGAGAGCTCCGGGTCCGCCAGCCGCCGCCGGTCGAGCTTGCCGCGGCCGTCGCGCGGCAGCTCGGGCAGGACGACGACGCTGCGCGGGATCTTGTGCTCGGCGAGCTTGCCGCGACAGTGCTCGACGACGCTTTCGAAGGAGACCGCGGAAGCGGTCGCGCCGAAAACCGCCCGCAAGACCGTGCGCGGCCCTTCCGGGCCGTCGATGCCGAGCACGCAGACGTCCTCGACGCCGGGCAGATCGCGCAAGAGGTTCTCCACCTCGCGCGGCTGCACGTTCTTGCCCTTGACGATCACCAGATCGTCCGCCCGGCCGAGAAGTCGCAGCTCGCCGGCGCGCCGCTCGTCCCACGCTGCGAGGTCGCCAGTGAGAAAGCTCCCGCCGGAGAGCTCCGGCGCGGCCTCCGGAAGATAGCCCTCGGCGACGGCGGCGCTCCGCACCCGCAGGCGCCCGGACTCCGCGTCGAGCTCGACGGTGACGCCGTCCACCAGGCTGCCGACGGTGCCGTTCTCCGCCGCACTTCCCTCGCGGTCGAAAGCGATGCCGCCGCACTCGCTGGCGCCGTAGAAGACCTGCACCGGAAGACCGAAGCGTTCGCGCACCCCGCGCGCCGTCTCGGGGGAGAGCGGCGCGCCGGCGCTGGTCAACAGCCGGATGCTAGGCGGCAGCGGCGGCGGCGAAGCCAGCCGCACCCAGGCAGAAAGCCAGGCCGGGACCGCCGGGAAAAAGGTCGCCTCGAGGTCGCGCGCCGCGGCGAGCGGCGCCATCACCGAGCGCTCGTCCGGAACGATCGCGAGCGCCCCGCGCACCAGCGCCGGCATCACGACGCTCGAGAAGCCGTAAGAGTGCGAGAACGGGATGGCGCCGACGTGGCGATCGTCGCCGGTGAGGCCCATCGCGGCCGCGAGCTGCGCTTCGTCGGCCACCAGCGCCGCCGCCGAAACCACCACCCCGCGCGGCTGCCCGGTCGAGCCGGAGGTCAACTTGATCGCCCCGACCGTTTCGGGAAGATGCCGCACCACGGCGCCGAGCCGGGTCACGAAGGTCCAGTGCTCGCCCCCGCGCGGCCAGGCGTCGGCGAGCGACAGACAGCCGGCGACATCGAAGCGCGCCAGGATGCCCTCCAGCGCATGCGTCGGGATGGACAAGTCGCAGAGGACGGGAATCAGGCCGCAGCGCCGGAGGGCGAGATAGCCGACCAGGTAGCCGGGTCCGTTGGGTGCCACCAGACCGACCAGCCGGCCTGCCACGAGCGCATGCTCGTGCAGACGGCTGGCGAGCTCGTCCGCCTGGCGATGCACGTCGCCGACCGTCGCGAGGCGCGTCGAGGATGCCACCAGCGGACGCTCCGGGCGGTCGGCGTGCAGCCGGTCGAAGGCGCTCAGAATCGGATCGCGAAACACCGCCGCGAGTATACTTGGCCTCCGCTCCGCAGGCGGTTCGAGACCCCTTTCCGGAGAACGCGAGACCATGACGAGCCCCGATCCGAGCTACGACTTCGACTTCGCTGTCGCCGGCGGCGGCCCGGCCGGCACCTCGGCGGCGATCTGCCTGGCGCAAAAGGGCCATCGCGTCGTCCTGTTCGAGAAGGAGCGTTTCCCGCGCTTCCATATCGGCGAATCGCTCCTGTCGACCGCCAATGACGCCTTCGCCACCCTCGGCGTCGCCGACCGGGTCGAGGCCGCCTGCTTCCCGCCCAAGTGGGGCGCGCGCCTGTACACGCACGACGGCAAGACCGGCCGCGGCGTCGACTTCACCCGCGCCAGCGGCATCCGGCGGGCGAAGACCTATCAGGTCTGCCGCGAGCAGTTCGACACCATCCTGCTGACGCGCGCCCGGGAAGTGGGCGTCGACGTACGCGAGGGCCATCGCGTCGGCGAGTGCGGCTTCGACCCCGCCGCGGCGAGGCTCGACTTCGCCTCCGACGACGGCGGCAAGGGCTCCATGCGCGTCCGCGCGCTGGTCGACGCCTCTGGTCGCCACGGCCTGGTAGCGAAGAAGCTCGGGCTCCGCGTCGACGAGCCCAAGCTCGCCAATATCGCGGTCTATTCGCATTTCCGCGGCGTCCCGCGCCTCGCGGGCGACCGCCCCGACGACATCCGCCTCGTTGCGCGCGCCGACGCCGGCTGGTTCTGGCTCATTCCGATCTCGGCCGAGCTCACCAGCGTCGGCGTCGTCATGCCGATGAAGCGCTACATGCAGCTCGAGCACGGCTCGCCGGAGGCGCTGCTGCAGGCGACCTTCGACGACACGCCGGTCGTGGGCGAGCTCATGCGCGACGCCACCCGGGAGTGGCCGGTACGGGTCGAGAAGGACTTTTCCTACAGCGCCTCGGCCTATGCCGGCGAACGCTGGCTTCTCGCCGGCGATGCCGGCTCGTTCCTCGACCCGGTCTTCTCGAGCGGCGTCTCGATCGCCATGGAGTCTGGCATCGAGGCCGCGATGGCGCTCGATCGGGCGAGCGCCCGGGGCGACTTCTCGAGCCGCGCCTTCGCCGCCTTCTCGCGGCGTCAGGCGAAGCGTTTCGAGGCTTTTCGCCGCTTCGTCGTCGGCTTCTACTCGCCTGAGTTCCGCGACCTCTTCTTCTCCTCCGATCCCCCGGCGATGGTGTTCCGCGCCGTCGTGACGGTGCTCGCCGGCAATTGGAGTCCGGGGCCCTGGACGCGAGCCATGAACCAGCTCTTCTTCTGCCTCGTCGCCCTACAGCGGCGTTTCTCCCCCTCGACGCGCCTCTTCCGCCGCGACGCCGCCGCCGGCTATCCGACCGAAGATCCCGCGTGAGGGCGCGAAGCAAGGCCACGATCCCTGCGGAGGAGCTCGCGGCGCGCCTCAAGCGACTGATCGTCGCGACGCTCCGCCTCGAGGGACTCGAGCCGGAGGCGATCGGTGACGATCAGCTGCTGTTCGGCGAGGGCCTGGGTCTCGATTCGATCGACGCCCTCGAGCTCGTGGTGGCAATCGAGCGCGAGTTCGCAGTGGCGATTCCGGAAGGCAAAGTCGACCACGACGTCTTCCACTCCGTGCGCACGCTCGCGCTCTGGCTCGCCGAGCGCCTGGCCCAGAGCGTTCCGAGCCCGGCGGCCGACGGCCGGCGCGAGGCCGCGAAGCCGTGAGCGCGGACCGCCCGGTCGCCGGCCGCACTGCCGGCACCCCGATCGCGATCACCGGCCTCGGCGCGGTGAGCGGCTACGGTGATGGCGTCGAGGCTCTCTGGGCGGGCCTCGCCTCCGGCACTTCGGCGATCGGCCCCTTCGCGCGCTTCGAACATGCGCGCTTCCGCACCCAGCTCGCTTCGGAATCGCGCGCGCCCGCCGCTTCCGAGGGAATGCAGCGCAGCTCGATCGCCGACCGCTTCGCGCTCGGCGCGGCGCGCGAGGCGCTGGCGCAGGCGGGCCTGCCGTCGCAGCTCGACGAGCTCGAATGCGGGATCTACTTCGGCAGCTCCACGGGCGGCATGTTCGAGTCCGAGAGCTACTTCGCGGACCTTCTCGGCGAGCCACGACGGGCCGCCCGCATCGGCCGCCTGAGCGCGCAGCAGACCTGCTCGCCGGGCGAGAGCGTCGGTCGCGCCCACAGCGTCCTCGGGCCGGTCCAGACCGTCGCTTCGGCGTGCGCCTCGGCGACGCTTGCCATGGGCAATGCCCTCGCGGCGCTGCGCGCCGGCGAGATCGACATCGCGCTCGCCGGCGGCAGCGATTCGCTCTGCCGCCTCACCTACGCCGGCTTCAATTCGCTGCGCGCGGTCGATCCCCGGGCCTGCCGGCCGTTTCGCTCCGAACGCGAAGGGATGTCGATCGGCGAAGGCGCCGCGGTACTGGTGCTCGAAACCGCCGCGAGCGCCCGCGCCCGGGGCGCGCGCGTCCTCGGCTGGCTGCTCGGCGCCGGCGCCTCGTGCGACGCCCACCACATGACCGCGCCGGACCCGCAGGGCGCGGGCATCGCCCGCGCCGTCGAGGCGGCGCTCGCCGACGCCGGCCTCGCCGCAGCGGCGATCGATTTCGTCAACGTCCACGGCACCGGCACACCGCACAACGACGCCGCCGAGGCCAGCATGCTGCGCGCGATCTTCGGCGACCGCCTGTCCCGGCTCCCGCTGACTTCGTCGAAGGGGGCCATCGGCCACTATCTCGGGGCGGCCGGCGCGATCGAGGCGGTGGCGACGATGCTCTGCTTCCTGCATGGCGCTGTGCACCCGACGCCGGGTGAGGGCGCCGTCGATCCGGCGCTGGGTCTCGACCTGGTCACCGGCAGTCCGCGCCCGCTCGCCGGCGCGCGCTATGCGCTGTCCACCAATCTCGCCTTCGGTGGCACCAACGCCGCGGTCGTTCTGGGCTCTGCCACCTGATGAGCGCGGCATGAGTACGACTGTCGTCGTCACCGGTATCGGCGTCCTCGGAGCCTTCGGCGCCGGCCGCGCGGCGCTCCTCGCCGGCTTGCAGGCCGGGACGCCGCGCCTGCGCGAAGTCGAGCGCAGCGCCGGCTATCACCGCGCCGGCGGCTCACGACTCGCCGCGCTCGCCGACCTCGCGGAGCTCGGTGCCCTCGTGCCGCCGGCGCTGTCGCGGCGGATGAGCCCGCCGGCGCGCATGGCGGTCGCCGCGATGCAGCTGGCGCTCGCCGATGCCGGTCTCGGCGCCGGGGTCGATCATGCTTCGACCGCCATCGTCACCGGCACGGCTTTCGGCCCCGCCTGGGTCACCGAGCAGCTCCTCCGCCAGATCCTCGCCCAGGGCCCGGAACAGGCCTCGCCGGCGCTGTTCACCGAGTCGGTAGCGAGCGCCAGTGCGGCGCAGATGGCGCTCGCCATCCGCGCGCGGGGGCCGAATCAGACGCTCACGCAGCGCGAGGCCTCCGACCTCCTGGCGCTCGGCGAGGCGGCGCGCTGGATCCGCGAGGATCGTTGCGAACGCGTTCTGGTCGGCGTCGTCGAAGAGGGAGTTCCGATCCTGCACGCCCTGCTCGATCGCTTCCAGGCGCTGGCTCGCGCCGACCAGTCCGGTGCGGAGCGCGCCCGGCCGTTCGACCTCCACCGCACCGGCCTGATCGCCGCGGAGGGCGCCGCGGTCGTCGTTCTCGAAAGCGCGGCGACGGCGGCGGCGCGCGGCGCGCATCCGCTCTGCCGGCTGCTCGCGCACGGTGCGGCGTTCGATCCCACCGCCCAGGCGCACGACTGGGGCCACGGCGAGGTTCGCCTCGGGAAGTCGCTGCGTCGCTTTCTCGACCGCAGCGGTGTCGCCCCGCAGGCCATTGATCTGATCGTCTCCGGCGCCTCGGGCACGCGGCTCGGCGACCGCCTCGAGGCGCTCACGCTGCGCGCCGCCTGGGGTTCGCTGCCCTTGCCGCCGATCCTCGCGCCGAAGGGCACTACCGGCGAGTATGGCGGTGGCTTCCTCGCTGCGGCTCTCCTCGCCGCCGCGGGCGAGAGGCCGGGCCCGACGGCAGGTTTCACCACCGTCGATCCCGAGCTCGGGCTCGCCCCGTGGACGGGCGGCGATCTCGCGGCCCCGCGCCTCGCTCTGGTGAGCGCTCTCGCCTCCGGCGGCGCCGCCGCCTGGGCCCTCGTGGCACCGGGAGCGACGAACGCCGGCTCCGGCACTCCCGCGGATTCGACCGCGGCGAGAACCTAAGGCGCCCGCCGCCGTATCTCTGACGTCGTGCGATTCCGCGTCCGCCTCGCGCTCGTCTTCCTGCTGCTGTCGGCCTTTCCGCTGACGCTGCTCGCCCTCTATTCGTTCAGCACCTCGAGCCGCGCGCTGCGCCAGGCCGCCGAGGCCGAGGCCGCGCTCATGGCGCGCGATCTCGAACAACGCGTCGAGGGGGTCTCGGCCGAGATCGACCAGAGCGTCAGGGCCCTCGCGCGCCTCCCCGCCACCTACTGGCTGCGACCCGACGCGACGGCAGCCCCCAACGGTGAAGGCAAGCTCGACCCTCAGGTGTTCGCGGGGCTCGCCCAGGCGCTGCCGTTCATCGAGGACTTTCGCTTCGTCCCGCGGGCCCATGGCGGGAGCGCCGAGGTTCCCTCCGCCGCGGCCGCGAGTGCCCGGGCGGCCGAAAAGAGCCTCACTGCGACCCTGATCCATCTGCCGGCGGGCCTGCCCGAGGCCGACCGCCAACGCATCGAGAATCAGCTCGCGCAAGTGCGCGCCGAGATCGGCAGGAACTTCGCGGCCCGGCGCGAGCGGCAGAGCGCGGCGGCCGTCGCACCCGCCCCTCCTGCTCCGCCGGCGCCAGCGGCGCCGGCGCCTGCCACTCCCCCGCGGCCGCCGCTGGCCGAAGATGTTTCGTGCCTGGTGCGCGACGGCGACCAGGTCGTCGGCGAGATCCAGGGTCGGCTCAAGGCGAAGGAGATCCTGCGGTCGGTGCTGGCGCAGACCCACCGCGAACAGGGCGAGATCCCGTTCGCGATCGACCAGGAGAACAAGCTCTACGTCGCCACCGGCACCGACGGCGCGACGCTGCAGCAACTGCCGGCGGTGAGCGCCCTGCGCAGCGCAGCCGCCGCGCCCGAGGGCGCTGAGGGCGCCACGAAGACGAGCGACGACTGGGTCGTGGTCGCCCGCCGCGATCCGGTTTCGGGGCTGCGGTTCGGCATCGCGCGCCCGCTCTCGCAGGCGATGAAGGAGCTCAAGCGTGCCGCCGCGTTCAACTTCGTCGCCGGCTTCTTTCTCGTCGGCATCGCCACCCTCGGCATGATCCCTCTGACTGGCGGCATGGTGAAGAGCGTCCACCAACTCGAGGCCGGCGCAGCGCGGATCGCCGAGGGCGACCTCACGACGCGGGTGCCGGTGCGCTCGCACGACGAGTTCGGCCGCCTGGCCGGGAGCTTCAACCACATGGCGGAGCAGCTCGCCGAGCATCAGTCGCGGCTGCTCGAACAGGAGCGCGTGGGCAAGGAGCGCGAGATCGAGCGCCGGCTGCTCGAGGCCGAGAACGAGCGCAAGAGTCAGGAGCTCGAAGAGGCGCGCAACTTCCAGCTCTCGCTGCTGCCGCGCGATCTGCCGGAGGTTCCCGGACTCGAGCTCGCGGTCGCCATGTCGACCGCCACCGAAGTGGGCGGCGATTACTACGACTTCCAGCGCGCCGCCAACGGCGATCTGCTGGTCGCGATCGGCGACGCCACCGGCCACGGTGCGGCTGCGGGAACCATGGTCACCGTCGTCAAGAGCCTCTTCATGGCGGGCGCAGACGACGCCTCCCCCGCCGGATTCCTGCGCCGCGCGACTGGTCTGGTGCACGGCATGGGGCTGTCGCGGATGGCGATGGCGCTCGCGGTCGCGAGACTCGCGGGCCGCACGCTGACGATCTCCTCCGCCGGTATGCCACCGGCATTGCATTTCCGTCGCGCCAAGGGCGAGATCGAAGAGATCGCTCTGGCCGGGATGCCGCTCGGCGCGCGCGGCGACTATCCCTATGCCGAACGCCGTCTCGAGCTCGCTCCCGGGGACGTCGTCCTGTTGATGAGCGACGGCTTCCCAGAGCTTCCCAACTCAGCCGGTGAGCCGATGGGCTACGAGCGCGCGCGGGCGCGCTTCGGCGCCGCGGCAGCGGATGGCGAGTGCGGCGCCGAGGGCATCGTCGCCGCACTCGAGCGGGCCGCGGCCGAGTGGTCGGGGGACGGCGCCGCCGCAGCGCCGGCGCCCTCGGACGACGTCACTTTCCTGGTTCTGCGCGCGACCTGATCGCGCCTGACAGAATGGGCGGGTGACCCAGCCCGCCGACGAGTCCGACCTCTTCCTGACGCTCACGCCGGAACGTGTCCTCGACGCGGTCGAAGCGGCGGGAGTCGCCGTCCGGCCGCTGTGCTATCCACTGAACTCGTTCGAGAACCGGGTCTACGAAGTCGAGCTCGCCGACCGCTCGCGCGTGGTGGCGAAGTTCTACCGCCCGCAGCGCTGGAGCGCGAACGAAATTCTCGAAGAGCACCGCTTCCTCGCCGAGCTCGACGCCGAAGAGATTCCGGTCTGCCCGGCTCGGCCGTTTCCAGACGGCTCGACGCTCGCGACGACCAAGGGGGGCGAAGGCGGAATCTTCTACACCCTGTTCGATCGCAAGGGCGGGCGCGCGCCGGCCGAGCTCGACGCCCGCGGGGCCTCGCGACTCGGGGCGCTGGTCGGGCGGCTGCACGTCGTCGGCGCGAGGCGCCGCGACGCCGACCGCCTGCCCTTGACGAGCGCCGCCTACGTGCGGCGCGATCTCGACTGGCTCGAGCAGAGCGCCATCGTGCCGCGCCGGCTCGCGGCGCGCTACTTCGCCGCCGGACGCGCAATCGCCGACACCTACGACCGGATGGCCGAAGGCGTCCCGACGCTGCGCCTGCACGGCGACCTCCACCTGGGAAACGTTCTCGACCGCGACGGCGAGCTGCGCCTCCTCGACTTCGACGACTGCATGATCGGCCCGGCGGTGCAGGATCTCTGGCTCGCGCTCGGCGGCCGCGACGCGGCAACCTCGGAGCTGCGCGAGAGCTTCCTCGAGAGCTACGAGCAGTTCCGGCGCTTCGACCGCGCCGAGCTCCGTCTCATCGAGCCGCTCCGGGGCCTGCGCATGGCGCACTACGCGGCCTGGCTCGCCCGCCGCTGGCACGACCCGATCTTCCCCAAGAACTGGCCGCACTTCGGCAGCGAGGAGAGCTGGGAGCGCGAGACCGTCGACCTCGAAGAGCAGGCCCTGGTCGTCGCACGCGTCGAGCGCGGCGGTACCGTCGCGCCTCCGCCGACGGCAGAGGACGAAGAGGCCCTGACCAACAAGGACCTGTTCTGGGACTGGGACGGCTAGGAGCGGCGGCGCCCCTCGGCGCGCAGCGACCGCGTCAGTCGATCAGCGTGTCCATGAGGTCGATCATGAACTCGGCGTCCTCCAGCGTCATCTCCTCCCAGCCGTCGAGGAAGCCCAAGTCCGCCAGCAGGTGGCTGCTGCGCTCCGAGAGGTGCATCGCGAGCAGCGAGGCCAGCAGTTCCTCGCGCACCGCGGCGAAGCGGGGCGAGACCAGCAGGGCGTGCTGCACGACGTAGATGCGGCTCGCCACCAGGATGCGCATGCGGCTGCGCACGAGGTCGGAGAGCTCGGCGAAGCTGCGCTCGAGGAAGAAGGCGGCGTCGACCCCGGCGGCGAGCAGCTCCTTGGCGACCAGGACGTAGTTCGCCTTCCGCGTCAGCTGGATGTCGCCGCGCCCGAGTCCCGCCGGCTCGAGCAGAATCCGCCCGATCATCTCGACGTCTGGCGCATCGGTGGCGGCGACGCGCAGCGGCGAGGCCAGGTCGGCGATGCGCCGCGCCGGGCTCCCGGCGGCGACCGCCACGATCGCCTCGTCCGAACGGCGGCGCGCCCGCGCGATCGGCAGAAAGCCCTGCTCGCGCACGAGAAACGCGGTGTCGAACGGATTGGCGTAGATGAGGTCGACCTTGTCCGCGGCAAGCGCGGCGCGCAGCGCGGCGAACTCGTCGTAGGGCTCGAAGTGGATCGGGCGCCCGAGCGCGCGCTGCATCCAGGTGTTGAAGATGAACCACTGCGACAGCTGGTCGGCGTTGAAGTCCGGGCTGATCGAGAACTGGAGACTCATCGCTCCTCCGCCAACAGGCCTGCGTAGACCGCCGCCAGCTCGATGACCTTGGTGCGGCTGGGCTCCCGGCGGACCGAGCTGTAGCCGACCAGCTTGCCGTTGCGCACGTTGCCGACGACAGTGGCGTAGACCCAGTAGAAGCCGCCGTCGCGCCGCAGGTTCTTGACGTAGCCATGCCACTTGATGCCCTTCTCGATGGTCTCCCAGAGCCCCTTGAAGGCGACCGCCGGCATGTCGGGATGGCGCAGGATGTGGTGCGGCGTGCCGAGGAGCTCCTCGCGCGAATAGCCGGACATGAGGACGAAGGCGTCGTTGCACATGGTGATGATTCCGGCCGGATCGGTCTGCGACACGATCAGCTCTCCGGCCGGAAACGGGGTCTCGACCTCGGTGACGAACACCCGGCGGCTGGTGCCGTCGTGGTAGCGCAGGTTGTGTTCACGCGCTGGCGCCTGGACGTCGGCAGCGGTCATGTCTCTCATGATGGATCTCCGGGCGGACGGTTCATGCGGCGGCTCAGATCGACTCGGCGACTTTGGCCGCAGCGCGCTTCGCATCGAGGAACACCAGCCCGAGCTTGGCGCCCTCGGAGGCCACGACGACCAGAACGGCCTCCGGACCGGCGCTGGCAAGGAGGACATAGCCGCGCTCGCCTTTGACCATCACCTGGTCGAGCTTTCCCCGTCGCAGCTCGGCAGAGGTCCGGGTGCCGAGCGACAGCATCGCCGCGGTCATCGCGCCGACGCGGTCCTCGTCGATGCCCTCGCTCAGAGCGGAGGCCATGGTGAGGCCGTCGATCGACACCACGGCGGAGGCCTCGATCTCGGCCGAAGAGCTGTTCAGGCTGCGGAGGACTTCGGTGAGCTTGTTGGCGAGCATGTTCGGACTCCTCTCGAGGTTTGGACGCAGGGCCTGCGTCGGGACGCGAATCGCTTCAGTTTTCCTCGGCCAGCACGGCCGCGATGAGATCGATCGACAGCTCGACCTCGCTGCGCTCGTCGATCGACTGCGGACAGACGAGGAGCAGGAAGGCCGGCTGCTGCGCCAGCGCGAACTTGCGGACGACGATCTTCTCGACGTAGTTGATGTCGAGCGCCAGGTTGTTCGCGTCGCGCTTGCCGAGGAGCTTCTCGGCCTGTTCGAGGACTCCGCCGATGACGGAGGCGAACGCCGCGAGGGCGTCGACATCCAGCGGCGAGTTGAACTCCGCCAGCGCCAGCCCGGACCGGTCGGCGAGCAAGGCGCCGGAGAATCCCCCGCGCTTGCACATGTCGGCCAGCAGTTGGCGGACGCGCTCGGCGCGGTAGACCGGCTGGCGCGCCGGAACCACCTGCGGCACCGGGTGCGCTCCAGGGTACGTTGTCGGTTGCGCTATTGATGGCGATACCGGGCGCGGTGCTGGAGACACTGCCGCCGGCGGCGCCGCTTGCGGTTCGCGGCGCGGCGGCAGGCTCGCGCCCGCAGGGGCCACGGCCGGCG